>ERZ650311.832-NODE-832-length-17378-cov-7.292905_pt1 | contig 17378 bp, 21 predicted proteins | sample MGYA00376247_ERZ650311 | MGnify/ENA primary metagenome ERZ650311 (study PRJEB26733, sample SAMN07839324) | wastewater metagenome | biome: small river; feature: stream; material: water | place: USA: North Carolina | collected 2016-07-28 ... | reverse complement strand
ATCTACAAACACACCATGTTGATTGTGGTGAACTTGAGATGTTTTTCCATGTAATAGCTCTGGTGCTCTTGAAACAACTCCGCCAAAAACAGATGCGATTGCTTGATGACCTAGACAGACACCAAATAAAGGAATTTTCTTCTCTGCACAGTATCGAATCATCTCCATAGATACACCGGCCTCTTCAGGAACACCTGGTCCAGGAGAGATAAGCACGCCGTCATATTTATCTGCTTCGCTCGGCGCAATTTCATCATTGCGCACCACCACACACTCTGCACCAAGCTGGCCTAAATATTGGACCAGGTTAAATACAAAGGAGTCGTAGTTATCGACGACCAGAATTCGCATGCTCAGAGTATTCCGCTAAACTTGCGCTCATGCCAAAGTCAAAACTTCGCAAAAAGGTCCAAGCAACGCGTGCCTATAAATCTGAGCACCCATCCGAAGAAACCTTCGAAGGACCAGCAGAATCACCTAATTGGCTTGCACCAACCATGGTCACTAGCTTCTTAATTGGCCTACTTTGGATTGTTATTTTCTATGTTTCACAAACACTTTATCCAATTCCAAATATCGGATCATGGAACATGTTGATCGGATTTGGCTTTATTGGAATTGGTTTTGGCCTAGCTACGCGCTGGCGATAACAAAACAGTAGCTGCAATAAATCCAGCAATGAGTCCGCCTAAATGGGCGTGCCAATCAATTCCTGGGAAGATAAATCCGATTGCAAAGTTAATTCCTACAATCACGTAAATTTGTTTTACTTCTAAACCAAATCTTTTACTTACAACAATCATTGCGCCGAACAATCCAAAAATGGCACCAGATGCGCCCACTGAAATTACATTGATTGAGCTAAAGAAAATCGATGCCAAGCTAGCGCCGACTTGGGAAATCAAAAATATTGATAAGAATTTATTTTGGCCTATTGCTGTTTCTAATTGGTTTCCAAGAAGTAGTAGGGCATACAAATTAAAGAAGAGATGAGTTAAGCCGCCATGTGTAAGCGCGACTGTTAATAATCGCCAGTATTCCCCATTGTTCAAAACTAAAAATCTATTTAGATAGAGGTGTTCTTCTAAACCTGGCATGAGTAGACATGCCAGGTAGAAGCCACTTATTACGGTGATTAAAAGTTTTGTAACTGGGCGCATTAAGCGATAGTTACTGAATTGATTGTTACTGCTTCAACTGGGCGATCCTGTGCGCCAGTTTTTGTTGTTGCAATCTTGTCGACCACACCTTGGCTTGCAGCATCTTTAACTTCACCAAAAATGGTGTGCTTGCGGTTTAGCCATTCGGTTGGTGCAACTGTGATGAAGAACTGTGAACCATTTGTTCCTGGTCCTGAGTTAGCCATCGCTAATAGATATGGGCGATCAAAAGTTAACTCTGGGTGGAATTCATCCTTGAACTTATAACCAGGTCCGCCAAAGCCCTGACCTAGTGGGTCTCCGCCTTGAATCATGAAACCAGCGATTACACGGTGAAAAACAGTGCCGTCATAAAGCTTTTCGTTGCTCTTTGCACCAGTGCGTGGATCAGTCCACTCTTTTTCACCAGTTGCTAAACCAACGAAGTTAGAAACTGTCTCTGGTGCATGATTTGGAAATAGTTCGATGACGATATCGCCATGATTTGTGTGAAGAGTTGCTTGTGTCATAGAGGAATTATCCCTTCTTAAAGAGTTTTGGCCAAATGCTCTGCGGAACCAAGCGTGCCAGCTTCATTGAAATCGCCATCGGAATAGGGAAGATGATTTCTACCTTCTCTTTTTCAATTCCTTTAACAATTATCTTGCCTGCTCGCTCTGCGCTAATAATGAATGGCATCTTAAATTCATTTACATCTGTCATTGGTGTCTTAACAAATCCCGGAGAAACTGTCTGCACTTTTACATTAGTACCAACTAAGTCAGTACGTAAAGATTCTAGGAAATTTAATTGCGCAGCTTTACTTGGTCCGTATCCACTAGAACCTGGCATGCCACGGAATCCTGCGACTGATGAGACTCCGATAAATGTGCCGGAGTTTTTAGCAATCATCTTTGGCAAAATTGCAGCTGCGCATCTTGCCATTCCGACCGTGTTTGTATTGTTATGTTCTTTAAAAACATTTAAATCGAAATTTTTCGCGGACATACGTTGCCAAAATCCAGCCATCACTAGCACTAAATCAAAATCGCCATGCTTAGCCAGATAATTATCTGCCGCGCTGGTTACTGATGCATCATCTGCAATATCAATTCGAATCTCGCCTTGGCTTCGAGAAGAACGTTCTACCTGCCAACCTTTTCGCTCTAATTCATCTGCAACTGCAGCACCGATACCTGATGATGCGCCGATGATCCATGCGCTGCGCTTCATTTCTTAATGAAACCTAACTGCCAAACATCTAAATGTCCGGCGCGGAACCCAGCTTCGGAGTAAGCAAGGTAGTACTCCCACATTCTTTCAAATTCATCGTCAAAGCCAAGTGCCCGTACTTTTGCTTGATTTTCCATGAATTTCTCACGCCAAAGTCGCAAAGTCTCCGCATAACCCATCTGAATTGATCGGCTATCAACTAACTGCATTGAAGTCTTCGTATACATATCAATTACTTCGCGCGAAGGGATTATTCCGCCAGGGAAGATGTATTTATGAATCCAGGTATATGCGTGTTTCGATGCAAGTAATCGATCATGCGGCATTGTTATTGCCTGCAGACCAAAACGGCCACCGCTCTTTAAATGTTTGCTGATTGCATCAAAGTAAGTTGGCCAGTACTTCTCTCCAACCGCTTCAATCATTTCAACACTTACAACTGCATCATATTGACCATCAAGATCACGATAATCTCTAATCTCAACGGTAATTAAATTTGTAAGTCCCGCCTTCGAGATTCGCTCTTCTGCCAAAGCCTTCTGTTCTTTTGAAAGAGTAATGGTGTGAACTTTTGCACCGCGATATGCAGCCTGCATCGCTAGCTGTCCCCAACCCGTTCCAATTTCAAGAATATGCATTCCGGCCTTGACTCCGGCGAAATCTAGTATTCCTTCAATCTTGCGAATCTGGGCTTTTGCTAAATTATTAAAAGTGGCTTCATCAGTACCAAAGTTAGCTGCGGAATAAGTCATGGTTTCATCTAAGAAGAGCGCAAAGAGTTCGTTTGATAAATCGTAGTGACGTGAGATATTTGATTTAGAACCCTCTAAATGATTCTCTTCATGTTTTGGTTGAAATGGTTCAAAGAACTTACGGAACTTTCGCATCCATGCCGGAACAATGTGTAGTAATCGTTCTGCATACGGAGTTAGAACTTCCGCCAAATCTGGTTCGGCAACCCACTCTTTTGCCATATACGATTCGCCAAGCCCAATTTTTAAATCATTTCCTAATCGATAATAAAAATTCTCGTTAAGAATATGCATGGTTGGGAGGTTGGTTTTATTTGGACCAAGCACTTCGCCATTTGGTAAAACCACTTTTACATCTACATGTGGCGCAATACGGCGATGAAGTTGTTTAGCTACTGCAGCGCGGATATTCATAGCATTCCGCTCTCTTTTGGATGGTTAGGGCGTGGAATCACAGGTAGCCGGCGAAGCCATAACCAAATTCCGTGCGCGCGAATACGCGCCATTGCTTGTAACGTCGAAAAAGGCGTGCGGATATACGCCGCTAATCGATTTTTAATGCTTGCCTCCAACTGCTCTCCGGTGAAGCTTGCGCTAAATACCAACGCGTTATTTTGATATAAATTTACCGAAACGACAACGTGCTTTCCATCAATAAAGGCACGCGCCTTGTAATCCCCATCCACTGTAAAAAATGGCGATACATAGAACTCTTTCTTTAGGGTCGCATTGCCCTGCGCATCCGGTTTAATTAAATGCGCATGGCGATCGCCATAAGTATTGTGAATTTCTAAGATTGCCCAACGAGTTTTGCCGCTTGAATCAATACACCAATAAACACTCAGTGGATTAAAGACGTATCCGTTTGTGCGGGAGCTTGCTAGAGCTAAAACTTTATCGGTAGGCAGAACTTCTTCACCGCGACTTTCTGCAAAATATCTAACTGCATCCAACATGGTTGGCGCTTCACCACCAAAGTGATCTTTTGGTAATAATTTATTCTGTTTGCTATTTAAATCAACCAACCATAAGTAATTTGTAAATTTCAGACCATGAACAAATGGAGTTCGTCGCTGATGTAAAACTTTTCCACGGACTAGCTTTACCACTTTGCACCAAACTTTCGTGCAGCATTTACTCCTGATCTTGCGCCATCTTCGTGAAAACCCCAACCTAGATGTGCACCCGCAAACGCCAAACGTTCTCCGCCAGCGTTACGCAAAAATTCTGCTGCATTTATCGCCGCTACTGTAAAGACTGGGTGTTCATAATTCATTGTTGCAATTATCTTTTCTGGCGCAACATCTCCGTTTAACGTAACTACGTAATCTTTACTTGTTTTTAATGACATCAACAAATTCATCCAGTAGCTGACCAAGACCTTATTTGACGCCTCTTTGCAGCTCTCCATCTGGTAGTTCCAAGATGCTCTCGCTTTAGTTGCTTTTGGAAGCACCGAGCTATCTTTATGAAGTACGGTTTTATTCTGTGAATAGGTAATCGCCGCTAAATTCTTTCTTTCTTCCGGATCTGCATCAACCAAGATCTCTAAGGCAGCATTGGCATGGGTTGCGATAATTGCGTAATCAAAGCGTTCACCATTTACCTCAACATAATCGGCAAATCGCTTTACGCTAGTTACGCGCTCCATGCGTTTATTGGGTATCAGAGCCAGAATCGCTTCTACATAAGTATTTGATCCGCCAACTACAGTCTTCCAGATTGGAGAATTACCTAATTCGAGCATTCCATGATGATTTAAGAATTCAAATAAATGTTTAGCGGGATATTTCAGCGAATCACCATCACCGGAAGACCAAACACATGAAACTACAGGGATTGCGTAATGTTTAATGAAATAAGAGCTAAAGCGATTCTTTTTAAGGAACTCTCCCCAAGTGACAGAACCATCAAAATCTGTAGTTAATAACTTTCGCGCCTGGCGATAGAAACGTGGCACATCAATTAGCATCTTTATAAATCTTGGATCCAATAATTTAATTGGTTTTGCCAAAATTCCTTTTGCTCCGCGCCCCCCTACATATTGCAATCCGCAACCTTTGCAATCAATACTCATTGTCATCTCGGTGACTTGCGTTGGAATATTTAGCTCTTTAAATACACGAAGTAAGTTTGGATAAGTTCGCTCGTTATGAACAATAAATCCTGAGTCAATTCTCAAACCATCAACAGAATGGGTATGCGCATGACCGCCATATCGGTTATCCGATTCAAAGAGCGTAACTTGATGGGTCTCTCGTAAAACGTATGCAGCGGTCAGGCCCGATACGCCAGAACCGATTATCGCTACCGTTTTATTCACAGAAGTGAATTTACAGGTTATATTCACCTTTATGAGCCAGGTTGTTTTAAAGAAGGTATTAGATTCAAAGAAGAGCGCAGAGGAGCTTTTTGCATATTTCAGCGACTTCACAACTACTAATGAATGGGATCCAAATACCGTTAAGACAACTCTAATAAGTGGTGATGGCGGGGTTGGCACTAAGTATTCAAACACCTCCGCTTTCAATGGTCGTGAAAGTTCTCTGGTTTATGAAGTTATCGAATATCAACCAAACCGATTAATCCGCCTTCGTGGAGAGAATAAATCACTCGTCGCAATCGACACTATGTCTATTGAGGAACTAAACGGCACCCGTCGCTTCACTTACGAAGCTCGCTTTACCTTTAAAGGTTTAGCGAAACTAGCTGCGCCATTCTTAAAGAAGGCGTTCGATAAGTTGGCAACGGATGCCGAAGTAGGCCTTAAGAAAGTTCTTTAGTTTTCGCTGATTTAAAGCTTGCAACTATTGAAATAGTGATGATTGAGGTAATCACTGCTAGCGAAACCCAGGTTGGAATTTTAAATAGCGCATGACTAATAATCATCTTTGCGCCAACCCAGACCAGAATTACAGATAAGCCCTCTTTTAGATATTTGAACTTATCCATCAAGTCAGCAATAAGGAAGTACATCGAACGTAAACCTAAGATTGCAAGAGCGTTACTTGCAAAGACCAGGAATGGTTCTTCGGTTACCGCAAAGATTGCAGGAATTGAATCGACTGCGAAAACTAAATCCATAAATTCAACCATTACCAAAACAAGGAACAGTGGTGTGAAATAACGGACGCCATTCTTCACAACAGTGAAGTTCTCGTTTTCAATACTGTCGGTTACTTTAAGTTTGCGTCGTAACCATCCATAGAATTTCGATTTATCAAGATTAAAGTGTTCATTGCGTTGCTTAAACATCTTAAATCCAGTGAAAATTAAGAATGCTCCGAAGATGTAGAGGATCCATGCAAATTCTTTAATTAAAGCGCTGCCTGCAATAATCATTACAGACCTCATTGCAAGCGCTCCAACGACTCCCAAAAATAGAACTCTGTGTTGGTAACGCTTTGGTACTGCAAAAGCAGCGAATAACAAGCCCCAAACAAAGACGTTATCAATTGCAAGTGATTTCTCGATTACGTAGCCACTTAAATATTGCAGACCGTATTCACTTCCATATTGCGACCAGATAACGCCGCCGACGCCAAGTCCACATGCAATCCAAATTGATGACCAGATTGCAGCTTCTTTAAATTTAATTTCGTGGTGCGATCTATGTAAGAAAAGATCTAAAAGCAGCATGGCGAAAACAAAAGCCAGTAGTACTGCCCAAGTTGTTGTTGATACGTTCATTTATCTCCTCGTGTATTAACTACACAAGGTCTCCGCCGTCGATATTTTCGACCTGAACACCGGCTACTCATTTGAGTAACGTACTGACGATGTTTCAGCAGTTGGGGTACTCCCCTTGATGGGGAGAAGTGTGCAGAAAATTCTCAGAAAGGTCAAAACTAATAGGAAACTAATAGGAATAGGCAGCGAGCCGCGCTCGTTTAACCAGTCGTATAAAGGAGAATTAATCGCGCATACAAAGGAGTGGCAATGGCTTCAAAGGTTTTACTTGATATTAGTTCAGAAAAGCAGCAAGGTTTACGTCGCTACAACAGAATTGCGGGAGCGTTTCATGCGATTCAAGCAATCGCGATTCTCGCTTTATCAAACGGCTTCTCATTACCTATACACGTAAATTTCTTGCAAGGTCCACCAATACCTGGCACTCCTTTCCAACAGGTTGAGCTCTTCTCTTTTCCTATGGGAATTGGAGTAGCAACATTCTCAATTCTCTCCGCATTGGCACATTTCTATGTGAGCGGACCAGGGTTTAATAAATATATTGAAGGTCTTCGTAACAAGAGAAATTATTATCGTTGGATTGAATATGCACTCTCTTCAACCGTAATGATTTTGCTTATTGCGATGTTAAATGCAGTCTGGGATGTGATTGCACTTCTTGCAATCGCTGGAGTAAATATCTCGATGATTCTCTTTGGTTGGTTGCAAGAGAAGTATGAAGAACCTGGCACTGGATCACTTCTTCCATTCTGGTTTGGATGCATCGCAGGTGCATTCCCATGGATAGCAATGATTTATTTACTCTTCTCGCCAGGCAGCACCGAAAATGCTCCAGGGTTTGTTTACGGAATCGTATTCTCTCTATTTGCACTATTTAATTGTTTTGCACTTGTGCAATGGTTGCAATACAAACAAATTGGTAAGTGGAGTGATTATCTAGCCGGAGAGAAAACTTATATAACTCTATCTTTTGTAGCTAAATCTCTGCTTGCTTGGCAGATTTTTGGCGGAACATTAATGTCTTAAAGGTTGATTCTTACTAAGGGTTACACCAGATACATCTATCTGGTGTTAACTCTTGGTTGATAACAGAACCTAATTCTTCAGCTCCACATTTAATACAACTTAGAATCTCGCGATTTATCGCTTCAGGGTTCATTAATTTGCATTCAGAGCAAATCACTCCTTTCTGGTACCTGGAAACGCCGAAACCTGGCGTACCGCAATCCCTACATAAAGTTGCAATCCTTTTAGCCAATTTCTGGGCGGTTTGGAAAATATTCTTCATTCTTGACGGTGAATGGTTGGCTCGAAAATCACTTTCTAAAGTGATTCGCTTGGAGTGTTGAGCAACCTCTCTAATAGCTGCATTTAGTGAGTCAATATCTCTTAACCCTTTAATGGGTGGACATTCTTTTAAATTGCTAGGTTTAACAATAATTGAGTGATTTGGAAAATCTGCTTTTTCCAAAAATTCACTTATGTCTTCGCCTGGAAAAATCTCTTTGTGGGCTGCTGTGATTTCAAAAGAGCGAAATACTTCTTTTAAAACTAAATCTCTTCTTTGATCTTTGAAGGTCAAAATCTCAACGTCCGAAATTAGTAAGGGAAGGCTCGAATCGTTTCCGATGCTACCTTCAGAGGCAATTACATAATCAAATCCTGAGATGAGCTCCATCTTTTTTATTGCGGTGTTTAGTGGAGTGTCATCTCTATCAACTTCTCCTGTAAAGGTACCCAAAACATCCGTGTCTACTTCAACTTCTTTAATTTTTACATCAAAGTATTCATTAAAAGCTTTTTCAACGGTATTAGCTTTCTTATGTTTTGTGGGCATTGCAATTTCAATGCCATTGTATAAATTTGACATTAATTAAAGATATTAAGAAGTAGGCCTATTGACTTGTTAGATTCTGACGGATGTCTAAATTTTAAATTTGAATTGACTTTGTACTTGTTCCTTCTGCCAAATCTGGTTACTGATATGTAGCCCGCCTCTTCTAGATCGGACAATATAGATTGGGCGCTGCGCTCAGTTATTCCAACCCTTTGAGCCAATTCTTTTACTTTCAGATCTGGCTCTTGATTTAGCTGGACCATTACATGTCCGTGGTTAGAAAGAAAGGTCCAAGATTTCTCTGTTTTCATGGGTAGATGATACCTGAAATTGGACACCTGAATTATATTGCAGGTATTATCTCTCTATGTCCTCTACCAACCTCGCTATAAGCAATCTAACTTCAGTTGCAGTATTAACCTTTATTTTCGGATTTTTAGCCTCTCGGTTAAAGAGTGATGTGCGCATCCCTGAGCCTGTTTATCAAGTTATTTCAGTTTATTTGCTACTTGGAATTGGACTCAAAGGCGGCCATTCGATCCATGGCACCCAATTTAATAGTTTCATCTTCCCGGCGCTAATGACGGTGTTCTTAGGTCTATTAATTCCATTTATTGCATTTTGGACACTTAACTTAATCAGAGAGCTCTCCCAGTTAGATAGAGGCGCAATAGCTGCCCACTACGGTTCAACCTCATTGGTTACATTCTCTGCAGCTATGTTATTTATTGAGAATAGCTCAATAACAATCGAAGGTTACGCCACAGCGCTTCTAACTCTTTTAGAAATTCCTGGATTAATTGTTGGAATTTATTTGGGCTCACGTGCACATGCTTCAGATGTTAAATGGGGGAAAACTCTCGTAGAAGTTTTCCTAGGTAGAACGGTTCTGCTTTTAGTTGGTGGTTTAATTATTGGATTTGCTACATCAGAGGCTGGTTACCAAAAAGTAAAACCATTCTTTATTGATTTGCAGAGCGGCATTTTGGTTCTATTTTTACTCCATTTAGGTTATATGGCTGGAAGTAATTGGCTGGAGATCAAAAAGCTTGGTAAAAAACTTTTGATTTTTGGAGTGACCTTTCCAATCGTTGCCGCATTCTTAGGAGTTTTAGGTGGAAGGGTTGTTGGGCTATCAGAGGGTGGAGTCGCGATTCTTGCAGTTCTCTGCGCTAGCGCTTCATATATAGCAGCGCCGGCTGCGGTTGGTATTGCTCTGCCAAAAGCTAATCTCCCGCTGGCTTTATCTTCAAGTATCGGAATAACTTTTCCTTTTAATTTGATTATTGGTATTCCTCTTTACATTGAAATGGCGAAGTGGAGCTTCTAGATGGTGCCCTTGCTTTATGCTTAATAAGTGGCAGATAAGACTTTTCTTCAAGTTCTAAAGAAGTTTCCGAAAGAACAACAGAAGGCGCTTTTAGAAACCATCAACTCTGCCGAAAAGTTATTTCCAAAGGCAGAACGCACTATTGCTTGGGGTATGCCAACTTTAAAAATTGGCGAGGATAACCTCTGCCACGTTATGGGTTTTAAAGCGCATAACAGCTTCTTTCCCTCTTCGGGCTCAGTTTCAAAAATGCTGGAGAAAGAGCTAAAAGGTTTTGTTGTAAGTAAGGGCACAATTCAATTCGATATGGCAAAACCATTTCCGAAAGCACTTTTAAAGAAGATTCTTATGGTTCGCCTTGAGCAGATTAATGGTTCTTATCCAAAGAAGAATGGCGCTTTTGTTGAGTATTACAAAAATGGCGGTATTAAAGCGCAAGGAAAATATAAAGGTAAGTATATGACCGGCGCTTGGAAGTTTTATCGCATGGATGGATCACTAATGCGTGCCGGTTCTTTTAAAGATGGCAAACAAGTTGGTATATGGACCACTTACGATGCAAAGGGTAAGAAAGTTAAAGAGACAAAGTTCTGATGGATTCTTTAAAACATAATATTTGGGAAGATTTATTTGGAATCACCATCGGGGCAGTTCTTCTCTCTGTCGGTATTAATATTTTGGAGAATGGGGAAATCCTTACTGGCGGCACTGCAGGTTTAGCGCTTTTAATTGCACATCAATTTTCACAGAACGTTGCGATTATCTATCCGTTAGTTAGCGCGCCATTCTTATTGCTCTCTTGGTTTAAGAAGGGAAAGATCTTCACTATTCGCACTGCGTTAACTGTTCTATATGTTTCTTTTTTAGTTAATTTAGTTCCACAAATCATGCATATAGATGTAAAAAATGATCTGCTGGCAAGCTTGATCTCAAATATCTTCTTAACTATGGGTCTACTGGCACTATTTCGCCACAATTCATCTGTAGGTGGGTTTGGTGTGGTTGCGCTAATTGCTCAAGAACAGTTCAATTTCAAAGCAGGTTACGCTCAACTTATACTCGACTTAATGGTTATGGGTGTTGCACTTCTCTATTACTCGCCAAATCAGGTCTTTGTTTCGTTATTAGGCGTAATTGTTCTAAATTTAGGCTTAGCGGTAAATCACCGAGCAGATCGTTACTTAGGATATTCCAATGACTGAAACCGAATACATTCCCGGCGTCTGCAATATAGGTAAAGCCGAAATCACCAACCGTAAGCGAGTGGCTAACTTCGGACTCTTTGCTTACATTCTGGTCTCGGTCTTGGTGGTTTCAAATGATGCGCCAGTAGCAGCTCGACTAATTACATTTATTCCAGCACTGGTAGCTGCAGTTGGGTTCGTCCAGGCTCGCGCAAAATTCTGTGTGGCATTTGGATTTATGGGTGTCTTTAACTTCAACAAACTTGGTGCAACTACCAAAGTTGAATATGCCGATGCACTAAAAGCTGATCGCGAACACGCTCTTCAATTACTAATCAGATCCATTTTGATTGCCGCGGTTATGACTTCCTTGGTTGTACTTCTATGACCAGAATTCTTGCGCTGATGGGGTCGGGCGAAAATAGCCCAATCATGGTTACACCGCATCAGAAAATTATTAAAAGTACAGGTAAAGATTTAAATCCAATTAATTTAAATACGCCATATGGTTTTCAAGAGAATATAAATGAATTAAGCGAAAAAATTGAAAAGTATTTTGCAGTAAATGTTGGAACTCCAATCAAAACCAGCCAAGATCCAATTGCAGATTTGAAGATTGCAAACTGGGTTTTTGCAGGCCCTGGTAGCCCTACTTATGCACTGCGCCATTGGAAAGAATCTGGTGTTGATTCTTTATTGCACGAAGTTCTATCCCGCGGCTCTGTAGTTCTCGCTTCCGCAGCGGCAATGTCTATTGGTGCAAAAGTTATGCCGGTATATGAAATGTATAAAGTTGGTGAAGATCCATATTGGTTAGAAGGTTTCAATCTACTTGAATCTGCAACAGGAATTAAGGCTGCAGTTATTGCGCATTACAACAATGCGCAAGGCGGAACTCACGACACAAGATTCTGTTTCGCTGGTGAAAAACGTATGAAAGTTCTGGAATCTCAATTGGATTCGGATACTGCAATTCTTGGTATCGATGAGCACACAGGTATCGCATTTGATTTAGAAGCAAAAACCGCAGAGGTTTATGGCAAGGGTGTAATTACATTTAAAAAGAATGGGGAAGCAAAGACTTTCGCTGCGAAAGAAATTGTTGAATTTAAGGAATTCACTGCCTAACCATGAAGGCCCTCAAGTACTTAATTCCGCTCTCTTTAATTTCACTTCTTTATAACATTGTAATTTTACTTTCGGTTACTTTAAATCTTGATTGGGTGCGTACCAGAGCAGCCGGTGGCCAGTACACAACTTTTCCAATCGGAATTCGATTTGTAGATTTCTTAATGGCGATCTTTATGGTCTTTCTAATGGGAATGCTCTGGAAACATAGAGAGATGCCAATGGATGAAAAAGGTCCAACTGTCACGAGAGTTATTGGATATACCTTTTTTATAAGTATGTTCTTTCAGATTGCATCGCGTTCGATGAATGAACGCTGGAATGCGATTCCGGCCGGAATACTTGCGGTTACCTTTATTTTTATTTCTCGCCGAGAGCAATTAAGAAGAAAATAAAAAAACCCGCCACATGTGACGGGTTAATTGTGGAGACTCCCATACTCGAACCAACGAGGTTTTTACGCTCAATTTGAGACTATATGATCACATTACGCCAGAACATTACGCCATTTGGGAAAGTCTTCCTTTTCATCTTTGAGGCTCCTACTCTGTACACCACTAGAAATCGGGGGTTAGTTGATGATAACTGAAATCGACTCGCCTGCCAGTTTTATGGTTAAGACTTCTACTTATAGGTCTCGTTTTCCTTATGAAACTCAGCAAATGACTTCATATGTTGCTGAGTTAATTGATCAAGACTTTCAAGGTTGGAAATTTTGGATTTACTCGATAAGCGAAACCGTTGAGGCAATGTTTTTAATGACGCCTAACAATTCCGTGTTTATATCACCTCTGAATTCAGAGGCGACTACTGAGATAGTCACTCATCTTATTAACGAGGGATTTGAAGTTCGGAGGATTGTAGGTGAGTTAGAAAGTGCAATTTTGTTAGCAAATTTGATTAAAGACAAAGTACCTCATGTTTTTGAAGTTGAAGAGGAAATGAAAACCAATGCTTATGTGCTCTCTTCGCTAAATTTGTATTCAAGTTCTACTGGTGCTTGGCGGTCTGCATCAAGTGACGACAGGGATTTGCTTATTAGATGGAATTCGGATTACATTCGTGAAGCATTGGGGCACGAACCAGAAAAGGTAGAAATTTTGGTTGATAGAGTTTTGAAAGACCAAAGAACATATTTCTGGGTTGAGAACGGAGTGCCTGTTTGCATGATGGGTTATTCTCAACCTACCCCGACTCCAGACGAAAATATTGTGAGAATTTTTCCTGTTTATACACCATCGGAATTGAGAGGACGTGGGTTTGCTAAATGTTTGGTAAGTCAAATTTGTTTGAAATTGAAAAACGATGGGTTGGGAATTATGTTATTTGCTGATTCAAAAAATCCTCAAGCTAATGAAATCTACAAAAAGATTGGCTTTGTAGAAATTGGTTTTTACGGAAATTTACTTCTTAAAACTAATTAAATCTAACTAAATTATGTAGTCATCTGGCAATGAAAACAAACTACTTTTGTTCAAGTTACAAACAAGTATTTTGAAGACATGTTGTTGATTCTGTCCGAAATTACTACTCCACCTTTTGATTTGTTAGTAGAGTCTTTATAAATAAATTGTAGGTTTCGAAGTCTCATCCCATATCTATCTCGAAGAAATAAGCCTGCTCCTTGAGCATGCGGATTCATCGGAGCCGTATTTTTCATATAAACGGCAGCAGCAATTGGATTTAGAAGGCTCGAAATCAATATATCTGCCAGTTGGATACCTGTGTGGTTTTGAGATTGCCCGTATGTTGGCACTTCAATAATGTTTGGGTAAGGGTTTCCATAAAAACTGAATTTTTGTGTGTGAATTGAGTGCGAAACTGAATGATTTTGCTTTGGTGATCTGTTATCTGCAATAACTATTCCTTGAGAGTTGGTGGTTGAAAGAAATTTCTCAAAGTGCAGATGAACCTTTTGAACCGAAGTTGTATAGAGACTCACTTCGCTCAATGGGATATCGGGTTGCTTTAGCCAAATTCTCCCTAAAATACTAATTCCATATTTTTCAAGCAAGGTTACATAATTGTCTAAAAAACCTATGGATTGTCTTTTTTCGCTCTTGCTTCCCGACCTGATATTAAAGGCTAATTTTGACCCTTTAATATCTAAAGTAGCCCAATTACTCCTTCTGAATCTCTTTTCTTTCGAAATCTCATTTGGGAAAAACCGTTTCTTTAAGTCAATGTATTCGTTGGTAATTAGATCTAATTTGCCGCTATCTATAACTAGTCCGACAAGCCCGAATGAAAGCATAGTTCGATTGATGTTTTGTTTGGTTAGTGTTACTCCATCACCAGACTCGTCTAAATAACAGATATACATAATGTCCTCGTATACAACTATGGCCACCCGAAGGTGGCCATAGGGCTTGCTGGTCAGCCTAAGCCGAGCAGCGGTTAGTTTTGCTGGTTGAAGAATACCAACCTGACTCAGGTTAAAGTCAATTCCTGTGTATAACTTAGGCTGGTATTTCGTAGGTATTCCAAATTTCGTCCACGTTAAATCCCAGCTTTTGAACCGTGGTACGGCTCGCCGAATTCACTTCGGCACCACCTGTACCAAACTTGTGTTCTCCAAACTCAATCAAAGTCGATAAGGCATAGGCTGCAACTCCAATACCTACCCCAAATCCACGGTGGTCGGGGTGTACAGACCCGAAGTCAATTTCAGTCCTATCTGATCGTTTACTCGTCGCACAAACTCCAACGAGTTCGTCATTTTTAAAAGCGCCAAATGTCCATGAATTGGGTTTAAAAAGAGCCCGAGTTGATTCGATAGTCGGCATTCTGTGTGCTGTTGCCGGAGTTTGTGGGTAGTAAGGATTGTTCAATATTTCTAAATCTAATATTTGTTGAGTATGACCCGCCCCAAGCATTTCCAATTTATAGACGCTAGTTTTACAGTTTTCAATTCGTTTCTTGAGATTTTCTAAATCAAAATTATTGTCGGTATCTAAATGCGCACCCCATGATGTAGCAACTAAGGTGTAGCCTGCTTTTTCTAGTTCTTCGCATCTTGGATTGTCATTGCGAACAATCTCGTAATCTTCTCTAGGCAACAGACTTCCTATCTCGAAAAAGTTGGGTTAGCAAAACTCCAACAACAGCTCCAGTTGAATTTGCTACCCAATCAGCTGGATCGCTGGCTCCCCACTCAAAGATACCTTGCAATGTTTCTATTCCGAAGGAAACCAAAATGAAAATTATTATTGAAAAGATAGGTTTCTTTATGAATTTTGTCAGTAAATAAGATGCTGGTATAAAGAGAAGACAGTTAAATATCCAATTCGGGTCTATCACAAATGCATTCATCCAAGAATTGGTATTTACCAACCAAAACATAGGTGGAGTACCAATCCAGCTCCACCATCTAAGAGTCAAAGCAAAAATAACATTAATTGATGCGCTTAATAATATAAACTGAGTTCTACTTATTTGGAGTTTTCTTATAAAGAAACTTCTTGTATATAGCGATGCAATCATTAGAGCACAGAAAAAAACGAATGATTGAATAGTTAGAATTCGTTGCGTCAAATCTGATGCGTCCACTACTTCAGGTTACGCCAACACATTACGCCAATCGGTTCCTGTTTAAACGTAAGAATTTTCTGGCAAAATAAAAAATCCCCGCCGTTTAAGCGAGGATTTTCATAAAGTGGAGACTAGGGGAATCGAACCCCTAACCCCCTGCTTGCAAAGCAGGTGCTCTACCAATTGAGCTAAGTCCCCATATTTATTTTTAGCGCTCCTTGTTAAGAGCGTGGGCCTAAGTGGACTTGAACCACTGACCTCTTCCTTATCAGGGAAGCGCTCTAACCAGGCTGAGCTATAGGCCCGCAAAACAGAAGCGCAAGGCTACCTGACTTACGGGCGGGCGCAAAAATAGCACTAATCCACCGCTTATTTTCAACGCTTATTCGTCGTCGCTGACCTTTGCTAAGGAGACCACATGGGTCCCTTGATCAAGGTTGACGAGACGAACTCCTAATGTGTCGCGACCAGTTTCGCGAACTTCTTTGACTGGTGTGCGCATTACAACGCCGCCAGATGTGATGACAAGAATTTCATCTTTCTCATTAACGATGAGTGCTCCAACTAATCCACCGCGAGAATCTTCATCAACTTTCGCAGCTTTGACGCCAATACCGCCGCGGCCTTGGGTTCGGTATTCATCGAGATTGGTCCGTTTTCCAAATCCACCATCGGTCGCGGTTAGAACAAAGTTTGTTGTGTCAGATTTCCCAACACTCGCCATAGTAAGAAGTTCATCTCCGCTGCGGAACTTCATACCAATCACACCCGTGGCTGAGCGGCCCATCGGGCGTAGTGATTCGTCATCAGCGGTAAAGCGCAACGACATTCCTTTTTTAGAGATTAACAAGATTTCATCTTTACTAGTGACTGCTGATGCTGCAACAACTTCATCGCCACTTTTAAGTGTAATCGCGATCAAACCTCCGGTTCGAGGCGAGTCATATTCTGTTAGTGGTGATTTCTTGATGATTCCACCTTTAGTGGCGATTACTAGATGTGGCAGCGATGAGTAATCAGCAATAGAAATGACCGAAGCAATGTTTTCATCCGGCTTGAAAGCAAGAAGGTTGGCGACGTGTTGGCCACGGGCATCACGGCCGGCATCAGGAAGTTCGTGAACTTTTGCCCGATATACCCGACCTTGATTGGTAAAGAACAACAACCAATCATGGGTGGAAGCTGTAAAGAAATGTTCGACAATGTCATCTTGCTTCAGCGCTGCACCTTTGACGCCTTTACCGCCACGACGTTGTGATCGATACAGATCCGCGCGGGTGCGCTTTGCATAACCACCGCGAGTGATGGTCACAACCACATCTTGATCTGGAATCAAGTCCTCTACCGATAAATCAGTATCTCCAGCAATGATCTGGGTACGGCGATCATCGCCATATTTCTCGGCGATTTCTTTGAGTTCTTCTTTGATGATGCTCCGTTGTTGCGCGGGGTCATTCAAAATCTTGGTGAGCTCTTTGATTTCCGACATTAAAGTTTCATACTCATCAATAATCTTTTGACGCTCGAGCGCTGCGAGGCGTCGAAGTTGCATAT
>ERZ650311.831-NODE-831-length-17398-cov-26.721098_pt1 | contig 17398 bp, 12 predicted proteins | sample MGYA00376247_ERZ650311 | MGnify/ENA primary metagenome ERZ650311 (study PRJEB26733, sample SAMN07839324) | wastewater metagenome | biome: small river; feature: stream; material: water | place: USA: North Carolina | collected 2016-07-28 ... | reverse complement strand
ACGCCACCACCGAGATGGAAGCGGTCACCTGGCCCGAGTTCGGCAACATCCACCCATTTGCTCCTGCCGAGGACACTCGCGGCTATCTCGCTCTAATAGAGCAACTCAGCGAGTGGCTCTGCGAGGTCACCGGCTATGACGCGGTTTCACTTCAGCCGAACGCCGGTAGCCAGGGAGAGCTCGCCGGGCTCATGGCTATCCGCGGCTACCACCTGTCACGGGGCGATGTCGATCGAACAGTATGCCTCATTCCATCGAGCGCTCACGGCACGAATGCCGCTTCCGCGGTTCTCGCTGGCATGCAGGTAGTGGTTGTCGCTTGCGACGAAAGCGGAAACGTTGACGTCGAAGACCTCAAGTCAAAGATTGCCGAAGCCGGCGATCGACTCAGTGCCCTGATGGTCACTTACCCGTCAACACACGGCGTCTATGAAGAAGCCATCGTCGATATCTGTGATCAGGTTCACGCAGCTGGCGGTCAGGTCTACATCGATGGAGCAAACACGAACGCCGTCGTCGGTTATGCCAAGTTCGGCAAGTTCGGTGGTGACGTCAGTCACCTCAACCTGCACAAAACCTTCTGCATCCCTCATGGTGGCGGTGGCCCTGGAGTTGGGCCGGTGGCCGCTCGCGCCCACCTCGCGCCATTCCTGCCCGGACATTCGCAGGCCCAGAATGACCTTCCCGATTTCGGGCCGATCTCCGCAGCCCCATACGGTTCGGCCAGCATCCTGCCGATTTCGTGGGCATACATCAGGATGATGGGCAACCTCGGTCTCGCCGAAGCCACTGCCGGCGCGGTGCTGTCGGCAAACTACGTTGCCCGCAAGCTGCAGGATCACTTCCCCGTTCTCTACACTGGCCACGACGGTCTCGTTGCGCACGAGTGCATCATCGACGTTCGAGGCATCACCAAGGATTCGGGAGTGACCGTGGATGACGTCGCTAAGCGACTCATCGACTACGGCTTCCATGCACCAACTATGTCGTTCCCCGTGGCTGGCACTTTGATGATCGAACCTACCGAAAGCGAACCGCTCGATGAACTCGATCGATTCATCGACGCAATGGTTTCGATCAAGGGCGAAATCGACCGGGTTCAGTCAGGGGAGTGGGAAGTGGCAAACAACCCTCTGAGAAACGCCCCACACACCGCGAAGCTAGTTGTAGCCGAATGGGACAAGCCCTACTCTCGCGAGCTAGCGGTTTACCCAGCTGCGGGTCAGCACCGAAGCAAGTACTGGCCAATCGTGCGTCGCATCGACTCTGTATATGGTGACCGTAACTTGGTGTGCTCTTGCCCACCACCCGAGGCGTTCGCTAGCTAGCCGAAATAGTTCGATAGGCAAGGATGATGGCCAGGCCGATTATCATCGTGCCGCCGAGCAAGCTGAGCCAGGTTCGCACTTTCGGAGTTGTCACGCTTCTGATTGCCAAGCCGGCGAGAGCGAGTGACTGCTGCCAAACGGCCGAACCTAAGAAGACTCCGGTAGCAAATGCCGCTGTTGAAGCGACTGGGTTTTCGCTTGACAGCCCGGCGAGACTAGGAGTGATTGCAAGAAAGTAGAGCGCTGTTGGTGGGTTGACGATTGTTGCACCGGCAAACTTTAAGAAAGTTTTTCCAGCGCTGGCAGACTCCTGTTTTTCAGCTTCGGCTTGCTTGAAAGCCTTGCCAGCCGCCGCGGCTCGATAGATGGTCTGAACCCCGAGAATAAGAAGGATTAGTGCACCAAGCAGGCTTAGCCAGAGACCAAACGAGCCGAGCAGCACCGAAATGGCTGAACCGGCCAGAAAGACCGTGATCGCGTAGCCACCATCGACGGTGGCCATTGCAAGAGCGCCGGCTGCACCGACACGCAACCCCTGGCGCACGGTTGTGTCAATAAGTAGCAAGGCCATCGGCCCAACCGGAATGGCCAAGGCCAGTCCTGCGGTGACACCAAATGCGAAAAGTTCCAAGAAATCTGACACGTCGCCAATCTACCCCTTGCCCTGTTGCCGCACCGACAAGAAAGTGAACCGAATAAGTAACGGGAATGTTACAAAATGCCACAAAACTAAATAATTTGTTTACAGAGTGATTTTTGGCTCTAATGTTAGAGATACCCAAGGTTGGGTGTGGCTGTAAGCGTTTGCCTACGTCTCCATCCGGCCTTAGCTCAAAAAGGAGATATTAATGAAAGCAACACGCATCGTTCGCGCGGTGGCCGTGGCTGCAGCTGGAGCCCTCGGCGTTGCCGGTTTGGTTGCCCCGGCAGAAGCCGCAACTCGTTCCACGGTAGTGGTTCACGAGTCCAACGCGTTGACGTCGTTCAACAGCGGAACTCCTGAGACCAACCTGGTTACCAACAGCGATGTCGGTTACTTGACTGGTGCAGGTTTCGCTTACTACGACGACAAGAAGAACCTAGTCCGCAACACCACTTTTGGTACCTACGGAATCGTCTCCAAGAGTGGCTGTGCCCTCGCGGTGAAGTACACCGTGAAGCCTGGCCGCGTATGGTCAGACGGTACTCCAATCGATGGCGTTGACCTTCTACTAAGCCACGTACTTTCGAGCAGCCAGTACAGCAAGGACGCCGGTCTCGGCGACCCAGCTAACGCTGAAGTTGTTCCTGCGTTCAACTCGTTCTACGGCGGCCCTTACGACAGCCACATCAAGGGTGTTCCTGCACTCTCGAGTGACAAGATGTCCGTAACCCTCTGCTACGACGCCTTCCAGCCTGACTGGCCGATCATGGGCCCTGGACCAGCTCCAGTGCACACCTTGGTTCAGCTAGCCAACGGCAAGACCTCGGCTCAGAGCCTGGCACAGAACAAGACCGACAAGGCTGCGTTCTTGACCGCGTTCAACGCAAAGGACACCACCCTTCTGAAGAAGATCGGTGACGTCTGGAGCAACGACTACAACATCAAGACCGTAACTGCTTCGACGAACCCACTTCTGTTCGTTGGAAACGGTGGTTTCTTGGTCAAGTCGGCAACTGCTGACCAGTCGGTGACCCTTACCGTGAACCCTAAGTACAACAGCGGACCTAAGCTCTCGGGCGGCGTCAAGACTGTTATCTTCAAGTTCATCGGTGACAGCACCGCTGCAGCTCAGGCTCTCGCCAACAAGGAGCTCGACATCTACGCTGGCCAGCCAACCGCTGACGCCGTAGCTGCTCTTCAGGCTCTAAAGGGTGTTTCGGTCAAGGGTGGTGTCAACGCCTGCTTCGAGCACGTTGACCTCCGCATCGGCTCGATCATCCCAGACGAGACTTACAGCGGACCATTCGCTGGTATGTCGGCTAAGGCAAAGGACCTCCGCAAGGCATTCCTTCTTGCTTACCCACGCCAGGACATCATTGACACCCTAGTCAAGCCAGTCAACGACAACGCAGTTCTTGGTAACTCGTCGTTCTTGCTGCCTGGTCAGACTGGATACAACGAGGTCTCGGCATACACCAAGTCCATCTACGCAACCGGATCGCAAGCTTCGCGCACCGCAAAGGCTCTCGCCTTGGTCAAGAAGCACTTCCCAAGCGCAAAGGCTGGAAGCAAGTCGGTGACGATCAACATCCTTTGGGGTCAGCCATCGAACACCCGTCGTGCAAACGAATTCCAGATTGCTCGCAACGAGTTGGCTAAGGCTGGTTTCAACCTGACCAACGCCGGTGGAACCTCGGGTTGGTCGGCTTACCTCGACTCCAACTCGTATGACGCCGCGTTCTTCGCATGGTGCCCATCGTCTGTTTCGCAGACTGGAACCAACGCGAACTTCAAGAGCGATGGTGGAAACAACCTGATCGGCTACAACAGCAAGGCCATGGACGCAATCCTGGACAAGCTCGAGGGCAAGCTAACTGACGCTCAGGTCATCGCAGCATACAAGGCAGCAGACAAGCTTCTCGCTGACGACGCTGTGACCCTGCCGATCTTCCAGCACCCTGCAGTGACCGCGTACAACTCGGCACTGAAGAATGTGAAGCCGGCCCCACTAACTCCAAACATCGTTTGGAACTACTGGGAGTGGAAGTACTAATAGCCGTTTAGGTTCTTAGTGCAAAACAACTAGGAATGGCACCCGGAGAAATCCGGGTGCCATTCTTCTTGTTCGGGGTGAAACCTTCTGGCGAAAGCGAGAGCGTTCACTCAAAATTAAGTAGACTTACCAAGAACGTTCAAATCGATTTCGCACGAAATCGAGAAGTCACACAGAAGTGACGGAAGGCCCAACATGCTGACCTATTTGACTCGAAGAGTCGCTCAGTTGCTAATGATTCTCTTCGTGAGCAGCTACTTGACCTACATCCTGCTTGCGTGGTCAGGTGACCCGCTCGAAGAGATACGTCTAAGCAGTGACCCTAAAAAAGAGCAGACCATCATCGCTCTAACCCGTCAGCTCGATCTCGATACTCCGGCTCCGCTGCGCTACTTCAAGTGGATGGGCGGCATGCTCAGTGTCTTCATCGGCAAGTTCACCATGGGTGAATCACGCCAAGGGCAGAACGTTGCAGACCTGATCGGCGCAGCCATCCCCACCACCATTCGGCTTGTTCTAGCTGCAACCATCCTCGCCATGTTGGTGGGCATCACCATCGGTGTTGTCACCGCTCTTCGTCAGTACAGCCGCTTCGACTACGCGATTACGTTCGTGTCGTTCCTTTTCTTCTCGCTCCCAATCTTCTGGGTCGCTGTGCTCCTCAAGCAGTTCATGTCGATCAGCTTCAACGACTGGCTTGCGAACCCGGTGATAGATCCGGTCTGGTTAATAGGTGCCGGTATAGTCGCGGGTATTTTCTGGGGTGGCGTGATAGGCGGAACCTTCAAACGCGTGCTCATCACATTCGCCAGTGCTTTCACCGCAACCGTGTCTGTTCTGTTCTGGCTCTCGAGCACCAACTGGTTCAACTCGCTGCAGCTTGGCATCGGCTTTATTGCGGTTGTCGGTGTTGGATTCGCACTGCTTATCGTCACAGCATCCACCGGTTTGTCCAACAAACCGTCGCTTTACTCCTCTTTGGCCATGGTTGCCTTCGGCGTAGCGATTTACTATCCAATTCAGTCCGTTCTCGTCAAAGAGTTTGATCTTTGGACTCTTGTTGGGCTTGCAGTGGCGACCATCGCCGTTGGAATGCTGGCCGGCTTCCTGTTTGCTAAAGAGGACAGAACCGCATCCATGCGAACCGCGGCGATCACGGCGATTGTCGTGGCCCTGCTGATTCTGCTCGACAGAATCACTCAGGAATGGGTTCCTTATGTAACGAGTGACTACGTATCTGGTCGACCGATTCCGACTGTAGGACAGGTCAACGACCTGATCGCGATGGATCTTCAGGCTGCTCCGAACTTCTGGCAGGGCACCCTGGATGGGCTTCTGCACATCATCCTCCCTACGGTGGCACTGACCATCGGTTCGTTCGCCGGTTATGTTCGATACACCCGCGGTAACCTCCTCGAGGTATTGAACATGGACTACGTGAGAACTGCTCGCGCAAAGGGCCTGACCGAGCGAACCGTAGTTATGCGTCACTCATTCAGAAACGCCTTGATTCCGCTGACCACGCTTATGGCCTGGGACTTCGCCGGTCTCATCGGTGGTGCAATCATCACCGAGAGCGTATTCGGTTGGATCGGAATGGGAACTTTGTTCCGCCAAGCGATCTTCTCGTTTGACCTAAACCTGATGATGGGCTGTTTCTTGATCACCTCCGCTTTGGCCGTGACCGCGAACCTCGTTTCAGACTTGCTCTACTCGGCCCTTGACCCACGCATTCGCGTAGGAACTGGAGAATAACCATGTTTGGAAAGAAAAAGGATTCGGCCGCTCAGGTTGATTCGACTCAAGAGTCCAACGAAAACGCGATCTCAAACAAAGAGACCGAGGGTCTGAGCCAGGGGCAAATAGTTCGTCGTCGGTTCTTCAGACACCGCGGTGCGATGATCGCTCTATTCACCATCCTGTCGATTGTTATCTTCACTTACAGCGCGTCTGGTTTGCACCTCGGCAACGAAAAGAACCCCATCACGATTCCTGGATGGTGGCACTACAGCATCACCGACATGCCAGAGCTTCGCTACGGTGACGACTGCCCAGATGGTTCCACCGGTTGTCCTACGCTGCAGTTGAACCCATTCGCACCAAACTTTGGTCTGGGTGACCACCCGTTCGGCCAAGATGACATCGGCCGCGACTACTTCGCCCTCGTAATGCGTGGTGCCGAGCAGTCGATCATGGTGATGTTGATTATCGGTATTCTCGGCGGCGTCATCGGAACCGTGGTCGGTGCCGTTGCGGGTTACTTCCGCGGACGTATCGACGGCTTCCTAATGCGAGTCGTCGACCTATTCACCACCATCCCAGTCATCTTGATTGGTGCCGTTATCGGATTCAAGGTTGGAAACCTAGGTGTGGTCGTGCTGGCCGTGTTCCTGGGCTTGTTCGGTTGGATAGGTTTGGCGCGTCTGGTTCGAGGTGAGTTCCTAAGCTTGCGAGAACGAGAATTTGTCGATGCCGCCCGCGTCGCCGGAGCAAGTCACGCACGAATCATTTTCAAGCACATCCTGCCAAACGCCGTTGGAATCATCATCGTTTCGGTGACTCTTTCGATGTCAGGTGCGATCCTGCTCGAGACCGGTTTGTCTTACCTTGGCTTCGGTGTCGTGTCGCCAGACGTCTCGCTTGGCTCGCTAATCAGCCAGTACCAAGACTCGTTTGCAACTCGTCCTTGGTTGTTCTGGTGGCCAGGCCTCTTCATCATCTCGATTGCTCTATGCATCAACTTCATCGGTGATGGTTTGCGCGACGCATTTGACCCTCGTCAGCGTCGACGCATCACCAAGAAAGACCGCAGCCAGGCGCAAACCGCTGAGAAGGTTTCGGCCTAACGGCGAGAGGCGATTAGACGTGAATTACCAGGCCGGCAACAAGCAAAGACAGGCTGATTCCAAGCAGAATCAGTCCGAGCTTGTCGTACTTGGCGTGGCGAGTGGCTCCGGTTGTTGCGGTGGCTCGCTCGAAGGCCGCACGACGGCCGCGAGCAACGTGAGCAGCGGCACCGGAGTGGCTGTTGGGCAAATCACCGGGACGAAGGCCGAAGTCTTTGTCGTAGTTGATTCCCTTGACGTCGACGGCGTGCACAGTGCGACGACGGTAACGACCCGGAGCAGGCGCGGCCCAGGCCACGACCTTAGCCTCACCGCTGTAGATCGTAAGTCCGAATCGAGTCTCAATCTCGTCGACCTCCTGCCAACCAAATGTTGCAGTCAAGAAGGGGTTCACGATAGTGATTCCCTCGTCGAAAACCACGACGTGCGGTTTGACGAACAGCAGCCAGCTCAAAGCGGTTACGGACAAGACGGTGCCGACTTGAGCGAGCCAGGTTCCATCTCCATAGAACAGAACTTGAATCAAGAACAGAACATTGATGGCCAGAGCCAGTGCTGCCAAAACGAGGGCACTTCTGGGCCTGAACTTAATTGGATTGGTCACTCGACCATTCTGCCACCGCTTCAACTAGCTACAACCCCTGAAGGAAAGTAGAGATCGTGACTCAAAGCAACGAGCCAATTCTCAAGGTCGAGAACTACAACGTAGAGTTCTGGGTCGACGGCGTCTGGTATCCAGCCGCCATCGACATGAACTACCACGTCATGCCCGGTGAAGTGCTCGCAATCGTTGGAGAGTCGGGTTCGGGCAAGTCTTCCTCGTCCATGGGTCTGATGGGTCTGCTCGCCTCTAACGCCCGCACCTCGGGCAAGGTTTTAGTTAAGGGTGTTGACATGCTTTCGGCTTCAAACCGAACGCTTCGCAGCTACCGAGGCAAAGAGGTTGCCTACATCTTCCAAGAGCCGATGACCGCGCTAAACCCGGTCTATACGATTGGATTCCAGATCGTCGAAACTCTGAAGACTCACTTCGACATCACCACGGCGGCCGCTCGTACTCGCGCGATCGAACTTCTCACTCTGGTTGAGATTCCTAACCCAGAGAAATCGATCGACAAGTACCCACACCAGCTTTCCGGTGGGCAGCGTCAGCGCGCCATGATTGCTCAGTCGCTGGCCTGTGACCCTGCGCTTCTCATCGCAGATGAGCCGACGACCGCACTCGACGTTACGGTTCAAGCCGAAATCATCGACCTGATGCGCAACCTGAAAGACAAGTTGAACTCGGCCGTATTGCTGATCACTCACGACATGGGTGTAGTTGCCGACCTGGCCGACCGCATCCTGGTTATGAAAGACGGTTTTACCGTTGAACAGGGCACTGCAGACCAAATCTTCAACGCGCCACAGCATCCCTATACTCAGTCGCTGCTGGCATCCGTGCCAAAGCTGGGTTCGGTTGCCGCCCGACCAAGTATTGCCGCCGGAAATGCGCCAGTTCTCAGCCTTCGCGACGTGACCATTGAATATCCAAAGCGAGGCCGAGTGCCGGCCTTCACCGCAGCTCAGGGAATCTCGCTGGACATCTACCCTGGTGAGATTCTTGGTCTCGTGGGGGAGTCGGGTTCAGGAAAAACCACCATCGGTCGCGCGTCGATCGGACTTCTGCCTATCAAGGAAGGGTCGATCACAGTTGCGGGCAACGACATCAGCAAGGCCTCGCTCAAAGATCTTCAGAAGATTCGCAAGCACACGGGTATCGTGTTCCAAGACCCTGCCTCGTCGCTCAACCCTCGACTACCTATCGGAGAGAGCATCGGTGAGCCGTTGTTCTTGGCAAAGGTCGCGAAGGGTGACGAACTCAACAAGATGGTTGAAGATTTGCTCGACCGCGTTGAGCTACCGCGTTCATACCGCAACCGCTACCCCCACGAACTTTCCGGTGGACAGCGCCAGCGTGTAGGTATCGCGCGTGCCCTTGCCTTGAACCCTGACATTCTGATCGCCGATGAGCCTACCTCGGCTCTTGACGTTTCGATTCAGGCTCGATTCCTTGATCTACTTCAAGAAATTCAGGAACAGCTCAAGTTCGCGTGTCTCTTTATCAGCCACGACATCGCCGTGGTCGAAATTCTGGCTCACCGAATCGCCGTGATGCAACACGGTCGACTTGTTGAGGTTGGCGACCGAGACCAGATCTTGCGCAATCCTCAAGACGAATACACCAAGATGCTCCTGTCTGCTGTTCCAGTGCCTGATCCAGCCGAGCAAAAGCAGCGTCGCGAGGCTCGAATGGCCGCTCGCCAGCAATAGACGGGTAACCTTAAATCAGACAATCCACTTGGAGCTGATTTGAAACGCCTTTTTTCTGCCTTACTTGTCTTGCTGTTCGCCGCATCCCTGCTGACGGCATGCACCTCTGGGGCGCGAGTCATTCCGGGCTCGATTGTAAATCTCGGGCAAATCGGAGAGATCAGTTCAATCAACTCTGACATCGCGGGTTCGCTTGGTGGAGAGCGCAACGCTATGGAACTTGCCAATCTCACTTCGGCCAAATTTTACGAAGTTGATCAGGCTGGGCGGCTTCAGCAGAATTTAGACCTTGGCGTGGTGGAGGTTCTTTCGAAGTCGCCACTGACCGTGAAGTATTCGGTAGTTGAGTCTGCCAAGTGGTCAGATGGCACGCCAATCGACGCCGCCGACATGCTACTTTCTTGGGCTGCAGGCGCTGGGCGAGAAAACTTCTATTCCATGAGATCGGGTTCGGGACTGATGTTTGCCGAACCGGTGGGGGAGTCGAAGATAGGTGATCGCTCGATCACCCTCAGATACTCGCAGCCAGTTGCGGACTACGAGACAGCGATCACCTTTCCGGTTGCCGCTCACACCGTAGGTCGCATCGGTGCTGCAAACTTCTCGGTTGATGAAGCGAAGCAGCGCATCCTCGATGCTATTCAAAAAGGTGATGCCACGCTTCTAACTGTTCTTGCCGAGGCATATCGCTCGGGTTTCAATACCTGGCAGGGTATCACCAATGAGAAGCTCTTCGTTTCTTCAGGCCCATACCGGGTAACCAAGTGCGAAGGGGTGCTTGCTCTGCAACTCAGGGCGAACCCCGAGTTCAACCTTGGCCCCGCACCCGTAATCGAAACAGTGAATCTGTCGTACTTTACCGATGCAACTACCGCTGTCGCCGCGTTGGCCGAAGGGTCGATCGACGCAACGACCACTCAGGACTCTGGGCTGGTCACCCTGTCTGACCTGATCAACCTGACCTCGGCAATCACTGACCCCAAGGCAAACGTTTCGGTCAGGGCGAGTTCTAGTGCCGAACAGGTAATTTTTAACTTCCGTGAAGACGGTCGGTTCTCGGGTACTTACCAAAGCGGGGATGAGGCCAAAGCGCTCAAGCTCAGGCAGGCGTTCATGAACATCATCCCTCGTGCCCGCATTGTGGCTGGGCTGAGCGACGCCTACAAAGTTGAGCTAGCCGACTCACTCGTTTTTCAATCGGGTTCGCCTTACTACGAGTCTTCGGTTCGTGACAACGGCCTAAGTGAATACCTCTTTCAAGATGTCGAGAAGGCTTCCGAAATGGTTGCCGAGACTGGCATCGAGCTTCCGATGAAAGTCAGAGTCGCGTTCGACATCAACAGCCCTCGTGCTCAAGCCGAGTGGATTTTGCTTAGAGAGCGTGCGGCATCCGCGGGCTTCAAGCTTCGTTCCGTGGGCGGAGATGACCTCGGTGAAACTTTGAGAACGGGTCAGTTCGATGTTTTCATCGGCGCGCAGCCGCTCATTTCACTCGAGGGGCAAAACGTGTTCGCGCTCACCGCTAGCTCGTTTGTTGGTTTTGAGAGCCCAAAGGTCGATGCGTTGCTTGCAGACCTTGCCAAGGCCGAGGACGAGCGCGGCAGGGCCTCGGCGTTGAAGGCGATCGACGCAGAACTTGTGGCAGAAGCCTACGGAATGCCGCTCTATGAGGTGGCTGCGTTGGTTGTTTATTCGGATCGCTTTGCCTCGTTTACGCCCTCGCCTCGCAGCGAAAGCGTTACGTGGGGTTATCAGAACTGGAAACTCCAACCGAACAAGTAGCCTCGGCTCTGGGTGAAACCTGCTTAGGCGAGTAAACTTGAATCAACCGATGTGCCGTCGCCCGGTTTTCAATCCAACGCACAAGACTGAATCAGTTTTTCGCGTGCCATTAAGAGGATGTTCGCTATGACTCTGGTTGCCAGAGAAGACCTTCGCAACGTTGCAATCGTTGCTCACGTTGACCACGGTAAGACCACGCTGGTAGACGCCATGTTGCGCCAGACCGGCTCCTTCAGCGACCACGCCGCTGTCGGTGAACGTGTCATGGACTCGGGCGACCTAGAGCGTGAAAAGGGCATCACAATCCTCGCCAAGAACACCGCCATCTCCTATAAGGGCGCCTCGGCCGGCGGCAAGGAAATCACCATCAACGTCATCGACACCCCCGGTCACGCCGACTTCGGTGGCGAAGTAGAACGCGGTCTTTCGATGGTTGACGGTGTGGTTCTCCTCGTCGATGCTTCCGAGGGTCCACTGCCACAAACGCGGTTTGTGCTTCGCAAGGCCCTTGAGTCGAACCTCCCGGTAATCCTCTTGGTAAACAAGACCGACCGTGCCGACGCCCGCATCGACGAGGTTGTCGAAGAAACCCACGACCTGCTGCTCGGTCTAGCCAGCGACATCCACGAGGATGTTCCCGACCTAGACGTCGACTCGATTCTCGACCTCCCGGTTATCTATGCCTCGGGACGTGCCGGCCGCGCTAGCTTGAACAAGCCAGCCGACGGCACGCTGCCCGACAACGAAGACCTCGAGCCACTGTTCGCTTCAATTCTCAAGAACATTCCAGCTCCGAAGTACGACCCAGAAGCTCCTCTTCAGGCTCACGTGACCAACCTTGACGCATCCCCGTTCCTCGGTCGACTAGCCCTGCTCCGCATTTTCAACGGCACTCTTCGCAAGGGCCAGCAGGTTGCTTGGGTTCGCGCCGACGGCACCACTCAGAACGTGAAGGTCACCGAGCTGCTCAAGACCAAGGCGCTAGACCGCTATCCAACCGACGAAGCTGGTCCCGGAGATATCGTGGCTGTCGCCGGTATCGAACAAATCACCATCGGTGAAACCCTTGCCGACCCTAACGACGTTCGTCCCCTGCCGATGATCAAGGTAGATGACCCGGCAATCTCCATGACCATTGGTATCAACACCTCACCTATGGCCGGCCGCGTCAAGGGAGCCAAGGTTACCGCCCGTTTGGTCAAGGACCGCCTCGACAAGGAGCTCGTCGGTAACGTCTCGATCAAGGTGCTGCCGACCGAACGTCCAGATGCTTGGGAGGTTCAGGGACGAGGCGAACTCGCGCTTGCCATCCTCGTCGAGCAGATGCGTCGTGAAGGTTACGAACTGACTGTCGGAAAGCCACAGGTAGTCACCAAGCGAGTCGACGGCAAGGTTCACGAGCCAGTTGAAGACTTGACCATCGATGTGCCAGAAGAGTTCTTAGGTGCGATCACCCAACTGATGGCTTCTCGCAAGGGTCGCATGAAGAACATGATCAACCACTCGACCGGATGGGTGCGCATGGAATTCCTCGTTCCGAGCCGTGGCCTCATCGGATTCAGAACCGAGTTCTTGACCACCACCAAGGGAACCGGAATCGCAAACGCAATTTCGGCGGGCTACGAACCTTGGGCAGGTGACATCGTCACCCGCAACAACGGTTCGATGGTTGCCGACCGCGCCGGTGTGGTTACACCTTTCGCGATGATTGGTCTTCAGGAGCGCGGCTCGTTCTTCGTCGAGCCGACCAGCGAGGTTTACGCCGGAATGGTTGTCGGTGAGAACTCTCGCGCCGAAGACATGGAAGTTAACATCACCAAGGAAAAGAAGCTCACCAACATGCGTGCCGCTTCGTCCGATGAATTCCAGTCGCTGACCCCGCCACGCAAACTTTCGCTCGAAGAGTGTCTTGAGTTTGCCCGCGAGGATGAGTGTGTCGAAGTTACTCCCGAGGCGACGCGCATTCGCAAGGTCGAACTGGATGCCAACATCCGTGCTCGCCAGGCGGCTGCACGCAAGCGTTCTTAATCGGCTTTAGCGGGCTTGCGATAGCGCAAGGCATAAAGCAGAGTCACTGGAATCATGTATGTGAACCAGACCAAGGCTTCGAGGTTTGACGGTGTCACGCGGAACGAGATCGTTCCCTTCAGAATGCTGTGCACGATTCCATCTTTTTCGATGATGCCCGAAACGTCATAAGCGCTAGCCGACAGGATCGGGAATGCTTGTTCTAGGCCTGCAAATAGGCCAATCTCCTGCAGTTCGTGAACCCCGTAGGCCAAGATGCCGGCTGCAACGATGATCAAGAAAGCGCCTGTGTACTTGAAGAATGCGCTTAGGTTGAATTTGAGCACTCCGCGGTAGATCAGATAACCCATTACCGTCGCGACGAGAAGACCGAGAGCTGCACCGAGCAGAGGGTTTGTTTCGTCACCAGTAGCCTTGGTTGCGCTCCACAGAAACACTGCTGTTTCGACACCTTCACGAATCACCGCGAAGAAAGCCACACCGACGAGAGTCACGGTTGATGCTTTGAGCGCTTCGTCAATCTTTCCGCGGAGTTCAGCGCCAAGGCTCTTTGCCTGCGAGGCCATCCAGAAGATCATCCAGGTTACAAAGACAACGGCGACGATCGACATGCTGCCTGCGATTAGCTCGTTTATGCCCTCTGGTGCTTCGGTGATCGCATAAGTCAGTGCGAAACCCACGAGTGCAGAGATTCCGATGGCTGCGCCCACGCCAGTGAACAATTTGCCGAAATCGTTGCGTCGACCGATTTTGACCAGGTATCCGGCAAGAATTCCGACAATAAGTGCAGCTTCGAGGCCTTCACGGAGACCGATCAGAAAGTTAGCCAGCAAGTTTTCAGCCTTTCGAGCTTCGGGGTGGAAGTTAGGGTTCCCTAACCTGCTTCAAGTTTACTTAGGTAACCCTAAGTTGAGCAAGAGTTACGTTTTTAGACGCTCCGAGCCGTGGGCTGGAATATAGTTATCTGTATGTCTAAACCATCATTCAAGCCAAAGCGCCTGCTGCTTGTGCACGCGCATCCGGATGATGAGAGCCTGTTCACCGGACACATCATCGCCAAGGCCGTGGCCGACGGCGCAGACGTGATGGTGCTAACCCTGACACGCGGTGAACGCGGACGAATGAAGCTCGAGGAGCTCAAAGGCATCGAGGGCAACCTAGCGGCCGTTGGCGCTTTTAGAGCGGCTGAGTTGAAGAACGCGCTAGCTGCCCTTGGCGTAACCAAGCACAAGTTTGCCGGTACTCGCGCCTATCTAGACACCGGTTTTCGCATCAATGCGTTCAGCCGCGCCACTAAGCCCAAGGACGTCGACGAAATGGCGCTCTCGGCCGTGTCTACCGCGGTGATCAGCGAAGATATCTACCAGGTTCTCAAAGAATTCAAGCCTGACGCCCTGCTCACTTACAACCGCAAGGGCGGTTTCGGGCACCCAGACCACAAGCGCGCGAACGAGGCATCGGCAATGGCTCTGCGCCGCTACGCGAAAGACCACAAAGGTCGTGCACCACAGTTCTGGGTGATCGCCGAGGGTCGTGAGCGCTTCGACGTGCAGGTCGGCAACGAAACTACCGCCGCCATCAAAAAGGCTGCCCTTTCGGCACACGCCTCACAGATCGCTGTTCATGCCGAGACGTACTCGATTGTGTCGGGCAAAGAGATTCGCTATGACCGCCCGGAGCGCATCCGCAAGTCGAGCATCAAGCCTTGGCTCTGGATCAAACCGGTCGCACTCGGCCTATGGGCGTTGCCGCTAGGCGTGCTCATGGCCTTGGCTGGCACACTCCTGCACAATATCAATGCCGCGGATGCTGCGCACACGCCAATCGGACTGCTCGTGGCCCTCGCGCTCACGGGTTCTCTGGCCCTCGCCTTGCGCCTGCTGCGAGAGAGCCGTGGGGCGCTCTACCTGATGGCGCTCACCTTTGCCGCGACCCTCTACTGGATCGCCAAGATCACGCCCGAGGGAGTGGTCACGATTGCCAACAACTCGAATGGTGACTGGTGGGTTTATGGATCTTTGGCAATTTGTGCGGTCGTGATGATCTTTCCGCAACTTAGCCCGGGTCGTTGGCGCAAACGCGCTTCGAGCCACCGCTAGATGTTTTAATTGACCCAAGTGTTTGAGAGGATTTTGGCGTGACCTACGTAATCGCTTTGCCCTGTGTCGATGTCAAAGACAAGGCGTGCATCGAAGAGTGCCCTGTCGACTGCATCTATGAGGGCGACCGTATGCTCTACATCCACCCAGACGAGTGTGTCGACTGCGGTGCTTGCGAGCCGGTGTGCCCAGTCGAAGCGATCTATTACGAAGATGACCTTCCGAGCCAGTGGGCCGATTACTACAAGGCAAACGTAGATTTCTTCAACGAAATCGGCTCTCCTGGTGGCGCTGCCAAGGTCGGCAAGATCGACGGCGACCACCCAGTGGTCTCTGCTCTGCCGCCGCAGGGCGAGTAATCCGTGTTTGACCGCCTGCCTGAGTACCCCTGGGGGCAACTCAAGCCGTTCGCTGAGCTGGCGGCACAGCATCCCGGTGGCATCGTCGACCTTTCGGTCGGTTCGCCCGTCGACCCAACCCCATTCGAAGTTCAGTCGGCTCTAAACGCCGCCGCCAACTCTCCCGGCTATCCGTCTACCGGCGGATCGGCCGAGTTCAAAGAGTCGGTGATTTCTTGGTTTGCTCGTCGCCGACAGGTCGAAGGGCTCACGCCCGACCAGGTCATGCCGAGCATCGGTTCGAAAGAACTCATTTCGTTTCTCCCACTACTTCTTGGCCTCAAGTCGACCGATGCGGTGGTTCAGCCGTCGGTCGCCTACACCGCCTATGTGGTTGGAGCTGCACTCGCCGACTGTGAAATTATCAGCGAGGATGACCCAGCCAAGTGGCCCGCGAACACCAAGCTGGTGTGGCTCAACAGCCCAGGGAACCCAGACGGACGCGTACTTTCTGTCGACGAACTTCGAGCTGCGGTCGCCCGAGCCAGAGAGCTCGGTGCCATCATCGCGAGCGACGAATGCTACGCAGAGCTCGGTTGGGACGAGTGGGAAAACCAACTCATCCCGTCGATTCTCGATCCGCGCGTTTGCGACGGTGATCACACGAACCTTCTGGCTCTCTACTCGCTCAGCAAGCAGTCGAACATGGCCGGCCACCGTGCCGCGTTTGCAGTGGGTGATGCAAAACTCGTGAAGTCACTGGTGAATCTGCGTATGCACGCCGGTTTGAACACCCCGGCACCGGTGCAGCACGCAATCGCAGTTGCGCTGCGTGACCAAGAGCACGTGCGTCACGCCAAGAGCGTTTATCGCAAGCGTCGCACGGTGCTGCTCGAGGCCGTTCGAGCCTACGGTTTCGAAGTGAGCGATAGCGAGGCTGGACTTTATCTTTGGGCCACCCTCGGTCAAGACTGCTGGCAAACCGTTGACGAGATGGCCAAGTTGGGCATCCTCGTCGCGCCCGGCACGCTCTACGAGCCTTCGAGCACCCACGTTAGGTTTGCCCTCACTGCCACCGATGAACGCATTGCCGAGGGTGCTCGACGCCTTCACGATGCCATAGGCTTGAAACACCGCTAAACACCAAGGAGCAACGTTGACCGAACAGGTTAATGGCGACAAAGTCACCATCACATACCCAGGCGGTTCCGCCGACTTTCCGATTCTGAAATCGGCCGATGGCGACAGCGCAATCGATCTTTCCAAGCTAAACGCAATCACCGGACTCAACGCGTTTGACCAGGGTTTTGTAAACACCGCGTCTACTCGTTCGGCAATCACTTTTATTAACGGGGATGAGGGTGTGCTGCGTTATCGCGGATACCCGATCAACGAACTCGCCGGCAACCGCTCGTTCCTCGAAGTGGCGTTCCTGCTGATCTATGGAAACCTTCCCGACGAGTCCGAGTTGGCTGCGTTTGACGACCGCATTCGTCGCCACACCCTGATCCACGAAGAGCTCAAGAACCTCTTTCACGCGATGCCTCAGAACGCGCACCCGATGTCGGTCCTGGCGGCAGGTGCATCCGCGCTTTCGACCTTCTATCAGGACTCGCTGAACCCACACGACGCAGCTCAGGTCGAGCTTTCGACCATTCGCCTGCTGGCCAAATTGCCGGTGCTGGCAGCCTATTCCTACAAAAACTCGCTGGGTCAGGCGCTGCTTTACCCAGACAACTCGCTCGGCTTTGTCGAGAACTTCTTGCGTCTCTGCTTCGGCAACATGGCCGAGCCTTACCTGCAAAACCCGGTGGTCACCAAGGCTCTCGACACCCTTTTCGTTTTGCACGCAGACCACGAGCAGAACTGCTCGACCTCGACCGTTCGTTTGGTCGGCTCCAGCCAGGCCAACTTGTTTGCATCGGTATCGGCGGGCGTTTCGGCATTGTTCGGTCCACTGCACGGAGG
>ERZ650311.830-NODE-830-length-17402-cov-4.956419_pt1 | contig 17402 bp, 18 predicted proteins | sample MGYA00376247_ERZ650311 | MGnify/ENA primary metagenome ERZ650311 (study PRJEB26733, sample SAMN07839324) | wastewater metagenome | biome: small river; feature: stream; material: water | place: USA: North Carolina | collected 2016-07-28 ... | reverse complement strand
CGGTTGTGCCGCCTGAGAATCGTCCGTCAGTCAATAGTAGAACATCCTTGCCCAATCCCGCACCCTTAATTGCTGCGGTGATGGCGAGCATCTCGCGCATACCTGGGCCACCCTTAGGGCCTTCGTAGCGAATGACCACTACGTCGCCGGCCTTGATGCGTCCTTCGCCAAGCGCATCCATCGCCTCGCGCTCGCGCTCGAAAACGCGGGCTGGGCCGGTGAACTCGGTTAGGTCGAAACCTGCGGTCTTTACGACTGCACCCTCAGGAGCAAGGCTGCCCTTGAGGATCGAAAGGCCACCGGTCTTGTGGATCGGGTTCGACATCGAACGAATGATCTTGCCGTCTGGGTCTGGCGGGTTGATCGAAGCCAGGTTCTCGGCAACGGTCTTGCCGGTAACGGTGATCTCGTCGCCGTGAATCAGGCCGGCATCGAGCAGGGCCTTCATGACCACAGGCACGCCGCCGACGCGGTCAACGTCGTTCATCACGAACTGACCGAATGGCTTGAGGTCGCCTAGGTGCGGGATGCGGTCAGCGACGCGGTTGAAGTCGTCCAGGGTGAGGTCAACGTTTGCCTCGCGGGCGATAGCCAACAGGTGAAGCACTGCGTTGGTCGAACCGCCGAATGCCATCAACACGGCAATCGCGTTCTCGAAAGCGTTCTTGGTCATGATGTCACGGGCAGTGATGCCGAGACGCAGCAGGTTTACGACTGCCTCGCCCGAGCGGTGCGCCCAGTTGTCACGACGACGGTCGGCGCTGGGTGGGGATGCCGATCCCGGCAAGCTCATGCCAATCGCCTCACCGATCGAGGCCATGGTGTTAGCGGTGTACATGCCACCGCAGGCGCCCTCACCTGGGCAGATTGCCTTTTCGATACGGGTCAGGTCTTCCATCGACATCTTGCCGGTCTTGCATGCACCAACTGCTTCGAAGGCGTCGATGATGGTGACCTGCTTCTCGGTGCCGTCCTCGAGGCGAACCCAACCTGGGGCAATCGAACCTGCATAGAGGAACACCGACGCGAGATCGAGACGAGCGGCAGCCATGAGCATGCCCGGTAGCGACTTGTCGCATCCTGCTAGAAGAACCGAGCCGTCGAGACGCTCGGCCTGCATCACGGTCTCGACCGAGTCGGCAATAACCTCGCGGGAAACCAGTGAGAAGTGCATGCCCTCGTGACCCATCGAGATGCCGTCAGACACCGAAATGGTTCCGAATTCGAGTGGGTATCCGCCGCCCGCGTGCACACCGTTCTTGGCAGCATCAGCTAGGCGGTCAAGGGATAGGTTGCAAGGCGTGATTTCGTTCCAAGAACTGGCGATGCCGATCTGCGGCTTCTCCCAGTCCTCATCGCCCATGCCTACAGCACGAAGCATTCCTCGTGAAGCAGCTTTTTCAATACCGTCGGTTACGTCGCGACTGCGGGGTTTGATATCGTGAGCCATTTCACAATTTTACAGGGTTCAGTCGGGTTGAGAATCCCTCAAATTCAAAGCCCAAATCTTCAAAATGATGGCGGCAAGAAGCAATCCCCCAGTCTCGACAGATCCCAGCTCGAGTATCCACATAAACATCTCGTAATCCATTCGGCCGGTCGAAGTCCAGACAGAGATCACTGTGCTGACATTCATTCCTACCGCGCCGCCGATTAGGCCCGCGCAGAGGATATCGAGCCAGTCTGAGCGATCTGACTCATGCTCGCCGATGCCGAGCCACTTCGATAACCACTCCATCGCACGCTTGATTGGATTCGACATGATCCCCCACTAGATTCTTGACCGCAAACACCCGCCGTTCGATTTGCGGAACCCCATTATGCAGTGAGGCTCCGACATTTATGGCTCTAGGCTGGATGCGTGCAGAGCAGCAGAACAGGTGACACCACCAAGACCCCCACCGGCTTGGCGCTTTACACCCACGCCGCAGAGCGGTCATCGCGCGAGGTCATCGCCGCGTACAGCACATCCTTCGGGCTCGCATCGCGGTTGCTCGGCAAGCGCATCCAACAGGATGTTTACAACATCTATGCCCTGGTTCGAGTCGCCGACGAGATCGTTGACGGTTCGGCCGAGGAAGCCCGACTGCAATCGGCGACCGGTGCCGGCAACGGCCAGATTGACCCGGGCAAGCTGCTGGATCAACTCGAGGCAGAGACATACCTCGCTATGCGTAGCGGTTTCTCAACCAACCTGGTGGTGCACGCATTTGCGCACACCGCCAACCGCGTCGGTTTCGGCAAAGAACTCGTGCAGCCGTTCTTCGCATCCATGCGCATGGATTTGACCCAGCACGAACACGACGAGCAAAGCTTCAAGGATTACGTTTACGGTTCGGCCGAGGTCGTTGGCCTGATGTGTCTCAAAGCTTTTGTACTCGGCCAGAGCTACACCGACGACCAGCATCGCCAAATGATTGCTAGCGCACGCGCGCTCGGCTCGGCGTTTCAGAAGGTCAATTTCTTGCGCGATCTGGCGGCCGACTTCAAGGCGCTGGGCCGCAGCTATTTTCCGGGCGTATCCGTCTCGAATTTCGATGAGGAATCTAAACGTCGAATCGTGGTTGATATCCAACAGGAATTGGACACCTCGGCAAAGGGCCTTCGCCTGCTGCCAAAGGATGCCCGCAAGGCAGTTGTCGCCGCTCAGCTACTCTTCGAAGCACTCAACACGAGGCTAAACAAGACGGCTGCGGCGGAGCTCACGGTCACCCGAATTCGAGTGCCAAATCCGCAAAAGCTATGGATCGCCGTAAAGGCATGGATAGGGGTCACTCCGCGATGAAAACTGCAGTCGTAATCGGTGGTGGAATCGGTGGTCTTTCGACCGCTGCGCTGCTAGCCAAGGCAGGCATGAAGGTCACCGTTCTCGAGGCACGCGAGAAAGTCGGCGGTCGCGCTTACATCTGGGAGAAAGACGGCTTCAAGTTCGACATGGGCCCGTCTTGGTATTTGATGCCGGATGCGTTCGACCAATGGTTCAAGCTCATGGGAACCTCTGCCGACGCCGAGCTCAACCTGGTTCGCCTCGACCCGGCGTATCAGACCCGCAACGAGGGTTTCGGCGACAAGCTGCTGATTCGCGAGAGCCTCGAAGACAACAAGCGCCTGTTTGACGAGATCGAGCCAGGTGCCGGCGAGCGCCTGCAGGCATACCTCGACAGCGCCGAAGACGCATACCGCCTGTCGGTGAAGCACTTCTTGTACACCAACTTCAGAGACGCTCGCTCGTTCTTTCACCCAGAGGTGTTGGCTCGTGCGGCTCGATTCATCAAGCACCTGCTGACCTCGCTCGACTCTTTCGCGGGCAAGCACGTCACCGACAAGCGCCTGCGCAAAATCCTGAACTTTCCGGCCGTGTTCCTTGGCGCTTCGCCATACGACACCCCGAGCATGTACCACCTGATGACACACGTTGACATGAACGTCGGAGTCTTCTATCCGATGGGCGGCTTCTACACGATCATCGAGGCAGTGGAGCGCATCGCCAAGCGTCACGGAGTGGACATTCGCACCAATTCTCCAGTCAGCAAAATCTCTGTTGGGGATAACGGCAAGGCAAACGGCGTCTATGTCGGCGAGGCCTTCTTCGAGGCTGATGTCGTAATCGGAAACGCAGACCTACACCACATCGAGACCAAGCTGCTCGAGCCGAAGCACCAGAGCATGCCCGAGAAGTGGTGGAAGAACAAGACCCCTGGCCCTTCGGCGATTCTGCTCTACCTCGGTGTTCGCGGAAAGATTCCGCAGCTCGATCACCACACCCTGCTCTACGCAGACGACTGGAACAAGAACTTCGCCGAGGTCTTTAGAAAGCCGGGCGACAAGTCAATGCCTAAGTTTGCGGATCCGGCATCGCTGTACATCAGCATGATTTCGAAGACCGACCCTTCGACCGCCCCAGACGGTTACGAGAACATCTTCGTGTTGGTGCCTTGTGCCGCCGACCCGAGACTTGGCAAGGGTGGTATCCACCGCGCGGGCGACCCGGCCTTTGAGGCTGCAGCCGACAGAGTCATTCAGCAGATTGCCGACTGGTGCGAGATTCCTGATTTGGCCGACCGCATCGTGGTTCGCAGAACCATGGGTCCAGGCAACTTTGTGGATGAACTAAACGCCTGGTCGGGCACCGCGTTGGGCATGGCCCACACTCTGCGTCAAAGCGCTTTCTTCAGACCCATGAACCGCAGCAAAAAGGTAAAGAACCTGTTCTACGCGGGCCACCACACGATTCCGGGCATCGGCTTGCCGATGTGCTTGATTGGTGCCGAGTTGGTTTACAAGAACCTGATCGACGACCGCTCGACCGGGCCAACCAAGGGTGAGATTAAGCCACTCGCTGACTCGGCCTGGAAGGGCTTGGCTTGAACCTTGTCTATCTAGGTCTGCTCACCTTTTCGCTGGTGGGCATGACCCTGTTCGACTACAAGTTCAAGCTCGCTTTCTGGGTTGCTCCGCTGCGAGCGACGCTGACCATGGTGACGGGCATCCTCGCGTTCTTAATCTGGGACATCGCAGGCATCGTCGCAGGCATCTTCTTTGTCGGAAACCCAGCCGCACTGTCGGGCATTTATCTGGCACCCGAGTTGCCGCTCGAGGAAATCTTCTTCCTGACACTGCTTTGCTATTCGGCACTGCAGGCGTTCATCGCCGCGCAACGCACTCTGCTTCTGATCGAGAGGCGGCGAGCAAAATGAGTTACCTGCTGATGAATGCGTTGTTCACCGTGGCAATCTGCGTGCCGGTTGCGCTGCTGGTGGGTTTCAAGCTGAAGACGTTTTGGTTGACCGTTGGCCTTGCCCAACTGCCTATGCTGCTTGCCACCGCCGTGTTCAACCACCTCATCGTCTCGAGCGGCATAGTCGATTACAACGAGTCCTTCCTGATCGGGATTCGGATCGGGGCCGCCCCCATCGAGGACTTCGCATACGCGATTTCTGCAACGATTTTGTTGCCATGTCTCTGGGTCTTGTTTGGCAGACTTAGTCGCAAGAACCAGAAAGTGGGCTAGGGATGACCAAGCAGCGCGGATACGCTCGGCAACTGCTGGGGCGACTGTTCTGGTCGTCACGCCCGGTGTCGTGGATCAATACGGCATACCCATTCGGAATGGCCTACTTCTTCGTCACCCGCGAGCTTGATTTGACTCTGGTGCTCGGCACCCTGTTCTTCTTGATTCCGTACAACCTGCTGATGTACGGCGTGAACGACGTTTTCGACTACGAGAGCGACCTCAATAATCCGCGCAAGGGCGGCATCGAAGGCGCGCTGCTCGACCCAAAATGGCACGCTCCGACGCTGTGGGCATCCGCTCTTTCGGTGATTCCGTTTGTGGTGTACTTCGCCCTAACCGAAGACCTCGGCACCAACCTTTGGCTGGCGCTTTTTCTGTTCACCGTGATTGCGTATTCAGCCAAGGGGCTTCGCTTCAAAGAAAAACCGGTGCTTGATTCACTAACTTCGGCTAGCCACTTTGTCGGCCCGATGATTGTCGGCGCATCCGCAGCCGGCCTCGACCTCGGCAATCCAACCTTCCTGGCATTCGTCGCCGCCTTCACCCTCTGGGGAGTCGCCTCGCACGCGTTCGGCGCGGTGCAGGACGTCAAGGCTGATCGCGAGGGCGGAATCGCATCCATCGCCACGGTGTTTGGCGCGGCCGCAACCTCACGGTTTGCCTTCGCCAGCTATCTGGCTGCCGGGTTGATCATGCTCTCGACGGGTTGGCCTTCGGCAATCGCCGGTATTGCCGCCCTGCCCTACTTGGTGATCGTCGCACCATTTTTGAATCTGAAGGATGCCGACTGCGAGCAGGCGAACCGCGGCTGGCGCAGGTTCATCTGGCTGAACTTCTTTGCCGGAGCCGTGGTTTCGATTCTGCTAATCCAGGCGCTGCTGCCAACGAATTAGATTGCGGTTATCGAAGGCTCGCGAGCAAATGCCGCAGCTTGAGACTCCCCTTGGCTTTCGATACCTGAAGTACTCGTGTCCCGCTGGGCAGTAACCCACCCAGCTGGCCTGCTCGCGTGCGATCTCGTCGCCCGAGAAACGCTCACCGCGATAGCCGATTGACTTTGCGGTCGCCAGCCACTTCTTAGAGTGACCCTCGCGTTTGCCGCTCAGAGCGTGAGCGACCTCATGCAGCAGCACCTGGTGAGTCTCGTCAAGCGAGTGAATGGTCACCAGGTATTTCGAAACCGAGATTCGCTTATCGGTGTACGAGCAAAGACCTGCCCTGCGCTTGGCGCTGTCGAACTCAAAAGTCCAGCCGACATGGCCCGCATCCGTGAGGTGTTGACGAATCAAAAACTCGGCCTGCGCACGAACGTAATCGAAGCGGTCGATCGACATTCTTTGATAGCGGAATCCGCCGTCGTTGTACTGACGCCCTGGCACGAAACCGAGTTTTTGGTAGCTGCGCTGTGCGCGGTGGTTGTCAATCAGAACCGAGAGGGTTACCTTGCTGAGTTTGGCCGTCTCGAGCGCGTGCTCGACCGCGAACCGCATGGCCTCGGTTCCGAGACCGCGATTTTGAAACTCGCTTCTCAAGGCGATGCGCACATTCATCGCGTGCCGCTTCGGATCGTATTCGTTGAGCACGACCTCGCCCGCGAATTCGCCAGTTTGGTTGTCGAAAACCGCCCAGTCGAGCCGGTCGGTTTGGCTAGCGCGAGTGGTCAACCACTCTTGAATCTGCTCGCGCGAAAAGCGCTTTTTGCTGCCGGTCCAAAAAGCCACCTGCTCGTCGGCGAGCATCTCGAGATAGTCGTCGATCACGTGCAGCCCGAGCTGGCTAAGCGTCACTCGCTCACCCCTGAGGGTTGGGGCATGGCCGGGCAGCGAGAAATCCATCGTGTTTGAGAATACCCGCGGGCACTAAAATTTCAGAATGACTAAGCACAGCCGCCCCTGGGGTTACCACAGTCCAGACCAGTCGCCCGAAGTTGACTGGCAACTGCGACCTGAGACCCTCGCCGTGCGCGGCGGTTTGGCCCGAACCGGCTTCGGCGAGACTGGCGAGGCCCTCTTTCTGAACAGCGGTTTCACGTATGACTCGGCAGAGCAGGCGGCCGCATCCTTCAGAGATGAAGAGGAGCACTTTCTCTACAGCCGTTTCGCAAACCCGACGGTAGCCATGTTCGAGCAGCGACTGGCCGCACTCGAAGGCGCTGAGAGCTGCATGGCCACCGCAACCGGCATGGCCGCCATGTTTGCGTCGGTCGCATCCGTGGTGAAGGCCGGCGATCGAGTTGTTGCCGCACTGAACATGTTCAGCTCTTGCTATGTCGTGCTGTGCGAGATTCTGCCGCAGTGGGGCGTCGAGACAGTGCTGGTCGATTCAAACGATGAGGCAGCCTGGGCGGATGCGCTGAGCCAACCAACCAAGCTCGTATTCCTCGAGAGTCCGAGCAACCCACTGCTCGGCCTGATCGACATTCGCATGGTTAGCGACCTCGCCCACAAGGCGGGCGCACTCGTGATTGTCGATAACGTCATGGCATCGCCAGTTCTGCAGAAGCCACTCGAGCTCGGGGCCGACGTGGTGATGTATTCGGCGACCAAGCACATCGATGGTCAGGGACGCGTTCTTGGCGGTGCCGTTTGTGGCTCGACCGAATACATTCGCGGAACCCTAATGCCGTTCATTCGTCACACCGGCCCGTCGATGTCGTCTTTCAACGCTTGGGTGCTGCTCAAGTCGCTCGAGACCATGAGCATGCGCGTCGAGCGGATGTCGTCAAACGCGCAGCGGGTGGCCGAGGCGCTCGAGGGTCACGCCAAGATCGAACGCGTTTACTACCCGGGCCTCAAGAGCCACCCAGACTACGAGCTGGGTCAGCGCCAGATGACCTCGGGTGGATCGACAGTTGCGTTCAAGCTGCGCGGCACTCAAGAGCAGGTGTTCGCGTTCATGAATGCGCTTCAGGTGATCGACATCTCGAACAACATCGGTGACTCAAAGTCGCTGCTGACGCATCCGACCACCACCACCCACCGTCGCCTGAGCGAAGAAGTGCGTCAAAAGATGGGCATCACCGAGAGCACCCTTCGACTGTCGGTTGGACTCGAAAACGCGGACGACCTGATCGAGGATCTGAACCGCGCGCTCGCTCGAATCTAGAGAATCGCGGCGATGGCGTCGATTGCCGCCGAAATCTGCTGCTTGCTGGTTGCGAAGTTGAAACGAATGTAGTCGCTGTACTTTGCCCCGCCCATGTCAGGGCCAGGCACGACCGCGACCTTTGCCTCACGCAGAATTCGAGTCGCCGGTTCGGGCCCAAGATTCAAGGCGGATACTTTCCAGAGACTCAGGTAGCCGTTCTGCGGCAGGTGTGCGACTACCCCTGGCAGCTTGGCGTGCAACTCGGCGAGCATGTGGTGGCGGTTCTCATCGAGGGTGCGCACGCATGCTGCCAGCCATTCGTCGCAGTCGTTGTATGCCGCGACCATCGAGAAAGCTCCGAGCAGCGAACTGCGCCAGTGCGCGGCTTCGGGCATGCGTTTGACCATCGCCTCAATCGCATCCGATTGCCAGACCACGATTGCGGCTTTTAGCCCGGCGGTGTTGTAGCTCTTGCTGCTCGAGGTGATGCAGATGCCGGTTTCGCGCGCGGCATCGCTGACCGAAAGGTATGGCACGAAGCGTTCGCCCGAATAGGTCAGCGGGGCGTGAATCTCGTCACTGATCACGGTCACGCCATGCTTCTTTGCGAGTTCGGCGAGGGCTGCGAGCTCGTCACGACTGTGGATTCGCCCAACCGGGTTCTGCGGCTGGCACATCAGATAAAACTTGGCGCCGGCCGCAAAGGCATCCTCGATCGCGGCTAGGTCTAGGTGCCAGTGCGGGGCATCCTCGGCAGATTCATTGTTGTGCAGCGGTGCATCGACCAGCTCGAGGTGCAACTCTTCGATCCAGTGAAAGAAGGATGAGTAAACCGGACTGCTAATGACTACGCGGTCGCCTGGCTTGGAATTCGCGCGCATGAACTCGACGGTGGCAACTCCGACGTCGGTCGCGAGCTTGAACTTCTTGGGGTCAACCTGCCAGCTCCAGTGGCGTTGCGCGAATCCCGCGAAGGCCTCGCCCAGCTCTGGAATCGGGCCGAGATAACCGAGATCGTTGTTGGCGATGAACTCGGTGAGCACCTGCTTGATTGGCTCGGCCAGCTGAAAATCCATCTCGGCGACGTGCATCGGCAACACATCGCTCGCGTAACGTCGCCACTTCGAACTGTGGCGAGCCTTGAGCTGCTCGATGGAATCTGCCTGCACGAGGTTGTCGGTCATGGCTTCAGTATGCCAAAGTTGCAGTAAAAGTCAGAGTGACACTAAGATAGACGCTAGATAAAGTCAAACTGACTATTAGGCGGAATCTTGAACCAGCAACCGAGCCTCGCGGTGTCAACCGTGATCTTCTCGCTGCGCTCTGATTCAACTGGCAGGATGCGCCTCGCGGTGCCGCTGGTCAAACGCATCCGCTCGCCATTCGAGGGCCGTTGGGCGCTGCCGGGTGGCCCGCTGCTGGCAACCGAAACCCTCGCCGATTCGGCCAGTCGCACGCTTGCTGCGACCACGGGATTGACCCCGAAGTACCTCGAGCAGCTCTATGCGTTCGGCGGTCTCGACCGCTCACCCGCACTCAAAGACGACGAACCTAGCCCCGAGCGTGTCGTGTCGATCGTTTACTGGGCGTTGGTCGGTGGCGCCGAGGCGGCATCCACTCTGGATAGCGAAAACGTGGCCTGGTTCATGGTCGATGAACTGCCGCAGCTGGCCTTCGATCACAACCTGATCCTCGATTACGCGCTATGGCGATTGCGCAACAAGGTCGGCTACAGCCGAGTCGCGCACGCGTTTCTTGACGAAAAGTTCACACTCGCCGAATTGCGCGAGGTTTATGAGTCGATCCTCGGCAAGGCACTCGACCCAGGCAATTTCAGGCGCACCGTTGAGGGTTCAGGCGCGGTTATCGCAACCGGCGAGCGCCTCTCTGGCACCAAACACCGCCCACCAATGCTTTACAGATCAAACACCGAACTCGAACTGGCCGATCTCGGCCCGCTCAACCGCAAAACAGGAGAAACCAGATGACCACAGCATCTGTCAACGAACGCATCCAGCTGATCGTGAAGGGAGCGAGCAAGGAGTCAACCTGCAGCTCGAGCCTCGCCGATGGTCCGTGGGGCTTTGACTCGGTGCCGGGCTACGGCCCAGGTGCGTCAAGCGCTGACGTGATTCCGGCGGATGCGCCGAAGCAGGGCGAGCTGCCCGAGGAGTACCGCCGTGCGAGCGACGCGGAGTTGCACGAACGCATCCGTGCAGCCAAGGCGACTCTGGGCGACCGAGTCGTGATTCTCGGCCACTTCTATCAGCGCGACGAAATCGTTCAGCACGCTGACTACCTCGGCGACTCGTTTCAGTTGGCGAATGCGGCCAAGGCGCATCCCGAAGCAGAGGCAATCGTGTTCTGCGGTGTGCACTTCATGGCAGAAACCGCAGACATCCTCTCGGGCGAGAACCAGAAAGTGATTCTGCCGAACCTCGCCGCCGGCTGTTCAATGGCCGACATGGCCGACATCGACTCGGTCGAAGAGTGCTGGCGACAGCTCGAAGAGATCTACGGAACCGAGCCTGACGAACACGGTCGCGTTCCGGTGATTCCGGTCACTTACATGAACTCCTCGGCTGCGCTGAAGGGTTTCTGCGGTCGCAACGGCGGCATCGTCTGCACCTCGTCGAATGCCGAGACCGTACTGAAGTGGGCCTTCGAACGCGGCCAGCGAGTGCTGTTCTTTCCTGATCAGCACCTCGGTCGCAACACCGCCAAGGCAATGGGTGTCTCACTCGAGCAGATGCCGCTGTGGTGGGGTCGCAAGGCGCTCGGCGGCAACACCGAAGCGCAGCTTCACGACGCCAGGGTCATTCTCTGGAACGGCTTCTGCTCGGTACACAAGCGGTTCAACGTTGGCCAGATCGAAAAGGCTCGGGCCGAGTTTCCTGGCGTTCGCGTGATTGTTCACCCAGAGTGCCCGATGGATGTCGTTGACGCAGCCGACGAATACGGTTCAACCGACTACATTCGCAAGGCGGTTCAGGGGGCTACCGAGCCAACCACGTTTGCCATCGGCACCGAGATCAACATGGTTCAGCGCCTAGCGGCTCAGCACCCCGAGCACAACATCTTCTGCCTCGACCCGGTGGTTTGCCCGTGCTCGACGATGTATCGCATCCACCCTGGCTATTTGGCTTGGGTGCTAGAGCGGTTGGTAGCCGGCGAGACGGTCAACCAGATCAGTGTCTCTGATGATGTGGCCGAACCAGCACGAGTGGCCCTCGAAAGGATGCTGGCTGCGAAGCCGCTTTAGTTTCGCGTCGGATTTGGTGAGTGACGAATTGATGAGCGTCGGATTGGGCCTAGCGTGAAAAAAGTTGTCGTAGTCGGAAGCGGTGTCGCCGGGCTGGTTGCCGCCGTTGAGGCGAGCCGCAACTTCGAGGTGGTGCTGGTCACCAAGTCGGTGCTCGCCGAGAGCAACACCCACTACGCGCAGGGTGGCATCGCCGCGGTTACCTCAAGCGCTGACACAATCGCCGAGCACATCGCTGACACCCTGGCTGCCGGCGCCGACTACTGCTACGAGCCAGCGGTGCGCGTTCTGTGCCAGGACGGCCCCGAGCGCATCAACGACCTGGTTCGGTTCGGTGTCGAGTTCGACCGCAATCCTGAGGGCACCGACTGGGCGCTCGGGCTCGAGGCCGCGCACTCGCACGCACGCATCCTTCATGCCGGCGGCGACACCACGGGTCGAGACATCTCGAACGCGTTGGTTCGCGCGGTTCGCGCGGTTGCCGCAGACGTGCACGAGCACACCTTTGTGAGCGACTTCGTGCTGGGTGATGCAGGGCAGATCGTGGGCATCGAACTGATCGACGCCTCGGGCAAGCACGTTGTCGAGTGCGACGCCGTGATTCTCGCCTCGGGCGGTGCCGGTCAGCTGTATCGCCACACCACAAACCCGTCGGTGACCACCGGCGACGGCCTGGCCGCTGCCTTCAGAGCTGGTGCCGAACTGGTCGATCTCGAGTTTTATCAATTCCACCCCACTGCCCTGGCCGTGCCCGGGTCCTTCCTGATTTCGGAGGCCGTTCGCGGCGAGGGCGCCGTGCTAATCAACAATCGCGGCGAGCGCTTCATGCAAAAGCTTCACCCGCTGGCCGAGCTCGCACCACGCGATGTCGTCGCCCGCGGAATTCAAGCCGAGATGCTGGCCCAGGGCGGTCAACCCGCACTGCTGGATGCGACGGCGCTAGGCGGCGAGTTCTTGGCCAAGAGGTTTCCGAGCATCACGGCCGCGACCCGCTCGTACGGACTCGACTGGGGCAAGAACCCGATTCCGGTTACTCCGGCAGCGCACTACTGGATGGGTGGAGTGGCGACCGATGTCTGGGGTCGCACGAGCATCCCTGGCCTCTTCGCGGTCGGAGAGGTTGCCTGCACCGGCGCTCACGGCGCAAACCGCCTTGCCTCGAATTCGCTGCTTGAGAGTGTGGTCTTCTCGCACCGTGCAGTCTCGGTGCTCGGCGAAACCTGGCCCACCGAGACGTCGAGCGTGAGGTTTGCCGAGCAGGGCATCCTTGCAGAGATCGAAATCGGTGACCCTAGTGCGCGCACTGTGACGCAAGCCGCCGGCAGCAAGGTCGTTGACCGTGTCGAGCTGCAGACCCTGATGTGGGACAACGTCGGTCTCGCCCGCACCGAGGCGCAGCTGCTTGAGACCCGCGAGGTGCTGGGCAACTGGCGTCCGGCCGCCGAAGAGAACCGCCTGTTCACCGACTGGGAGGACGCAAACCTGCTGGTGCTCGCAACCGCCGTCACCGAAGCCGCGCTGGCCCGAACCGAGAGCCGCGGTGGGCATTACCGACTCGATTACCCACAGGCTAACCCGGCCATGGCGCATCCAATCACCATCGTTAGAAAGGCACGTTGATGCTGACCACCAAAACAATTGCCGAAGTCGTGCAGCGAGCTCTCGACGAGGATGCGCCGTGGGGCGATGCCACCAGCGAGTTCCTGATTCCGATTGCGACCACCGCCGTGGCAACCCTGAACGCGCGCGAGGCAGGCGTTTTTGCCGGCGCTGACGTTTTCGCGGCGGCCTTCGAGCTGACCGACCCCGCCGTTGAGATCGAGTTTGCGATTCGCGATGGCGAGCGTTTTTCGGCCGGGCAAAAGCTGGCTACCGTGAGCGGCCCGGCTCGTTCGATTCTGACCGCCGAGCGCATCGGATTGAACTTTGTGCAGCGCATGAGCGGCATCGCAACCTTGACCGCGTCCTATGTTGAGCGCGTCGCGGGCACCAAGGCTCGCATCGCCGACACCCGCAAGACCACCCCTGGGCTGCGTGCGTTCGAGCGTCACGCGGTGCTGTGCGGTGGCGGTCGAAACCACCGATTCAGCCTGTCGGATGCCGTGATGGCAAAAGACAACCACCTCGCGGTTCTAACCGCTGGCGGCAAGGATCTGACCACCGAACTCTCGCGCGTGAAGGCCGAGTTGCCGCACACCATGAAGCTCGAGGTTGAGGTTGACCGGATTGACCAGATTGCACCAGTGCTGGCAGCCGGCGTTGACATCATCATGCTCGACAACTTCACGGTCGAACAGCTGCGCGAGGGAGTCGCACTGATTGGCGGTCGCGCAATCGTTGAGGCTTCGGGTGGCGTGAACCTGGATACCGTCGCCGCTATCGCAGAAACCGGAGTCGATGTGATTTCGGTAGGTGCGCTCACCCACAGCGCACGGGCGCTCGATTTGGGTCTAGACGTCGTCCTAAATTAGCCATCGAGTGCCCAAAATGATCTATCTAGACCACGCCGCCACCAGCCCAGTGCTCGAGGATGCGCTGCGCTCAGCCTGGCCTTGGCTCACGGCAGAGTTCGGCAACCCTTCGTCAACGCACGAGCTTGGTTTCAGGGCGGATGCCGCACTGACAGCAGCGCGCGAGTCAATCGCGGCACTGGTTGGAGCGCGGCCTGCGGAGGTGTTGTTCACCAGTGGCGGCACCGAAGGCAACAACTTTGCGATTCGAGGCTTGGCGCTTGCCAACCCGCGCGGTCGCCACATTGTCAGCGCTCGAACCGAACACGAGTCGGTGCTCGAGGCGATTGAGTTCTTGCAGCGACAACACGGCTTCGATGTCACCTGGCTGCCGGTGGATAGCGAAGGTCGCATCGCTGTTGCAGACCTTCGTTCTGCTCTGCGACCAGTCACCACGCTCGTATCTTTGATGACTATCAACAACGAGACCGGTGTCGTGCATCCGATTCTCGAGTTCGCGTCGGTCTGCGCCGAGTTCGGTGTGCCTCTGCACACGGATGCCGTTCAGGCGCCCGAGTTAGTAGTCAACTTTGACCAGTCGGGCGTGGCTGCTGCGACGGTTTCGGGGCACAAGTTTGGGGCACCAAAGGGTTCGGGCTTCGTGGTGCTTCGCCAAAGCCTCGCCGTCGAGCCGCTGCTTGCCGGCGGTGGCCAAGAGTTCGGGTTCAGATCGGGCACCGAAAACGTGGCTTGGGCGGTGGCGATTGCGAGTGCATTTGAAGCGCTAAATCAGCCTTCCAACACCCAATATTGGGCACGGCTTGAAGCACAGAATGCAACCTTCATCGACCGGGTGCTGGCCGAGGTTCCAGGTGCAAGGCTCACCGGGCCACGAGAAGGCCGCGCGGCCGCAATCGCATCCTTCGTGTTTGAAGGGGTCAGTGGAGAGCGTGTTCTGCTGGGGCTTGAAGAACGCGGAATCATCTGCTCGAGCGGCTCGGCCTGCGCTGCAGGAAGCGACGAACCATCGCATGTACTAACCGCGATGGGATACCCCGACGACCTCGCGAGAACTGCAGTTAGGTTCTCGTTCCCGCACGTCGGTGACCACGCCAAATTCGGTGCGACCTTCGAACCATTCGACCTAGAACGCGTCGTGTCCGCGCTGCGCCAGGTCGTCGAGCAGGCCAAAGCCTGAGAGTTCGTGCGAGACTAAGCCCATGACCAATCCAAAAGTCCTCGTCATCGTTCACGACAAAGACGGCAATCTCAACGAGCTGGCAGCTCCACTCGCCGAAGAGGGTCTTTTTCTAGACATCTGGGATGCCGAACACGACAAAAACGTGCCTGCGCTCGAAAACCTCGGCCAGTATGACGGCGTGATCTCGCTCGGCGCTCAGGCCGGTGTCCTCGAAGAGGCAGAGCACGCCTGGATGCCGCACGAGCGCAAGATCCTGGAGTGGGCACTGTCTAACGAAACCCCGTTGCTCGGGCTCTGCTTTGGTTCACAGTTGATCGCCTCCGCCGCCGGTGGCGAGGTTTACAAGGCCGAGATTGGCGAGTTCGGTTGGACAGAGGTGGACATGGCTCCTGAAGTGCAGGATGACCCTGTGCTCAGCTCGCTTCAGCTAGGTGATCCGAACTCGAAGCCGCTGGCCTTTCACTTTCACTACGACACTTTCACTCTGCCCGAGAATGCGGTTCTGCTCGGAACCACCAACGGCATCAAAGAGGCGTACCGGATTGGCAACTCGGCCTGGGCGACGCAGTTTCACCCCGAGGTTGGCCTAGCCCAGATGCTCTCGTGGTTCAGCACCTACCGCGACTCATACGAGCGCCGCGGAATCGATGTTGATGAGCAGATTCGCCTGAGCCACCAGAACTGGATGCGTTACCGCCAGCAGGCCATTGCGCTGTCAAAGGCGTTCGCGGCACAGGTAAAGCAGCACGCCGCCAAGCGCTAAAGCTTGGTTGCGAGTTCGGCATCCACTTCGGCTTTGATTTGTTCTGCCGATTTGCCGTCCGAGTCGTAGGTTCCGTGCAGCCCAGCCGGCACCGAAACCTTGAAACCCGCGGCTAAAGCACCGAGCGCGGTCGAACGAACACACATTTCGCTCTGACAACCGATCATTTCGATTTCGGTGATGCCCGATTCGCGCAATTTGGCGGCCAGGTCAGGGTTCGATTCGAAGGTGTCCTGGGAGGTCTTGTTGACCACGAGTTCGCCGTCTTTCGGCGCGAGCACGAGGTTCCAGAGTGGCTCGCCAGGGGCATCCAATTCGCCTTCTGCACCGTCGTTTTGAACGTGAATCACCGGCATTCCAGCCTCTCGAGCCTGTTCGAGGCGGGCGCGCAGCCGAGGCAGCAGTTCATCGGCATCAGGCAAACGCCATTCGTAATCGGCAAAACCCCACTGCTGAACATCAATAACGAAAAGTGCTTTGGTCATGGGCAAAGTCTAGACCCGCGCTGATGTGCCAAACTAACCAGCAGAGGCGCAATTTGGCGCCTCATTTGAAGCGCAGAATTGACGGGTCAGTGAAGTATCAATTTGAGGCGGATGCGTTCGAGTGGCGCGGCCCTGCCCCGTTCGTTTTCTTGCGGATGCCCGATGACCAAGCGCTCGAGCTACGTGATCAAATTGCCCAGTTGAGTTACGGCTGGGGTTGCATTCCAGCCGACATCACGATCGGCAAAACTACTGTTTACACAGCGTTGATTCCGAAAGATGGCGGCTACCTGGTGCCGCTCAAGTTGGCAATCCGCAAACCAGAGCGGGTCGAGCTCGGCGATCGCGTGGCTATCGAGGTGCGGGTGCGCGAGTAACGCATCCTTCGCCAACCACTGTCATCGCGAATAAAACCTGCAGAATTTCGGTTTGGTCTGGCATCACACTCATTGAGGAGACCAAATGACCACTCTTGAAATCGGCGCAAAGGCACCGGCATTCGAACTCGCAGACCAGGACGGCAACCACGTAAAGCTCTCGGACTTCGCTGGCAAGAACGTCATCGTTTACTTCTACCCGGCGGCATCGACCCCTGGTTGCACCACTCAGGCTTGCGACTTTCGCGACAACCTCAACTCACTGAAGGCTGCGGGATACGTCGTGCTCGGCATCTCGCCTGACGAACCGAAGAAGCTCAAGAAGTTCGTTGACAACGAGGGCCTGACCTTCCCGCTGCTGTCAGACCCAGACAACGCGGTGCAGACCGCGTACGGCGCATACGGCGAGAAGTCGATGTATGGCAAGACCTACATGGGCACGATTCGTTCGACCTTCGTGGTTGACGCAGACGGCAAGATCGCCAAGGCCATGTACAACGTCAAGGCAACCGGGCACGTAGCCAAGTTGCGCGGCGAACTGGGTCTCTAGTCGCCAGGCTCCACGAGCCAATAGGCCGAGCAGTCGCGTTCTCTCGCGACTGTGCCTGAGTCAACCAGCATCCGACGCATCAGCGCGAAGTCATCGACGTACGCTTCGAAAAGCGCGTTGATTTCTTGTTCGGTGTATTTGCGCCCTGGTTCAAGAAGCGTTGACAGCCAGAGGCTCAGTTCACGCTTTTTTGAGAGTTTGACCGGCAGCCTT
>ERZ650311.829-NODE-829-length-17404-cov-6.448441_pt1 | contig 17404 bp, 20 predicted proteins | sample MGYA00376247_ERZ650311 | MGnify/ENA primary metagenome ERZ650311 (study PRJEB26733, sample SAMN07839324) | wastewater metagenome | biome: small river; feature: stream; material: water | place: USA: North Carolina | collected 2016-07-28 ... | reverse complement strand
GCCGATCTTCGCTCTGGAAGACCGTGAAGGCCTGGTCGAGCACACGATCATCGCGACGCTCGACCTGGCAATGGCGAAACTAGGAGAGCCGAGATGAAGAAGAAGGGCAAGGGTAAAGGCAAGGACAAGGACGACAAGGGCTGCAAGCCAGGATCGAAGAAGTGAACGTAGCGGCGCGCATCGACAACCCGTTCGTCGATTTCGTCGCTCGGTTCCGCGACGACCGCGTCAGCTTCGTGCGGCACGCGATCGGTGCGGAACCGGAAGCATGGCAGGCGCGTGAACTGAAGGCGCTGGACGACGGCGCGACGCGCATCTCGATCCGCTCCGGCCACGGTGTCGGAAAAACTACGTTTCTGGCGTGGGTCTGCCTGCATTTCGTGCTCACGCGCATGCCGACCAAGGTGGCCGTTACGGCGCCGAGCAGCAGCCAGCTGTTCGACGCCCTGGCCAACGAGGTCAAGGTCTGGCTCGGCATCCTCGAGAGCCGCACGCCGGCGCTCCGCGGCATCCTGTCGACGGCGTCGGATCGCGTCTACCTGACCCAAGCGCCCGAAATGGGGTTCATCTCCTACCGCACGGCGCGCAAGGAAAACCCGGAAGCGCTGCAGGGCATCCACGCCGAGCACGTCCTGTTGATCGCCGACGAGGCATCCGGCGTGGACGAAGCGGTGTTCGAGGCTGCCGCAGGCTCGATGTCGACCGAAGGTGCCGTCACGATCCTGACCGGCAACCCAACACGCCGGCAGGGCTTCTTCTTCGACACCCACAACCGGCTGGCCGATTTCTGGCGGCATGTGAAGGTCAGCTGCTTCGACAGCACCCGCGTGGCGACGAGCTTCATCGAGAGCGAAAAGCAGTTCGGCGAGGAGAGCAACCGCTATCGCGTGCGCGTGCTCGGCGAGTTCCCTTTGGCCGACGACGACACGCTGATCCCGTACTTCCTGATCGAGGAAGCGGCGAAGCGCGACATCAGCGCCGAGTTGAGCCAGGACGTATTCTGGGGGCTGGACGTGGCGCGCAGTCTGCAGGGCGACCGCAGCGCGTTGGCGAAGCGCCGCGGCAACCTGCTGCTGGCGCCGGTCAAGACGTGGCGCCTGAACGACATCATGCAGCTGGTCGGCGCGGTCAAGGCCGAGTGGGATGTGACCATTCCCAGCGAGCGGCCGAGCGACATCTTCATCGACGTGATCGGTCTCGGTGCCGGCGTCGTCGACCGACTGCGCGAACTCCAATTGCCGGCGATCGGCGTCAACGTGTCGGAGAGCCCGAGCGTGATGAACCAGTCCGCGCACCGGCTAAGGGACGAACTCTGGATTGCGGCGCGCGATTGGTTTATGTCTCGCAAAGTCGGCGGGCCGTTCGACCAGCACCTGATGGACGAATTGTCGACGCCGACGGTCACCTACCTGTCGAACGGACGCATGCAGGTGGAGAGCAAGGACAAGATGCGAGCGCGCGGGGCTTCCAGCCCGGACATGGCCGATGCGTTCTGCCTGACCTTTGCGCGCACCGGCGCCGCGGCGTCTGGCGCGATGACCGGAAGTTCATGGCGCAAGGGCGCTCTCCACCGCAAGTTCACGGGGCGCGTCTAGATGGCCGACACCTACGACCTGATCGAGAAGAAGCGATCGAAGAAGTCCGAAGGCGAGTTCCAGACGCTCGTCGCCGGCATGATCGACGACGCCATCACCTTCGCGCAGGGCGAAATCCGCACGCAACGCAGCCAGGCGACCGATTACTACCACGGCCGGCTGCCGGACGTGGACAAGATCGAGGCGCAGGCCGACAGCAGCAAGGTCGTGCTGTCGGAAGTACGTGACACCGTGCTCGCCATGATGCCGAGCCTGATGCGGCTGTTCTTCGGCTCCGACAGCCCGGTCAATTACACCCCATTGGCGCCGAACTACGAGAAGCGCGCGCAGCAGGCGACCGGCTACGCGAGCAAACTGGTGCTCGGCAAGGACAACCCCGGCTTCTCGATCTTCTGGGACTGGTTCCTCGACGCGCTCGTGCGCAAGAACGGCTTCGTCAAATGCTGGTACGAGACGACGAAGATTCCCGAATACTCGCTGGCGAAGAACATCGACGAAGCCGGCCTGGCCGCATTCACGGAAGACCCGGAGGTCAAGATCATCGGCCAGCGCAAGCACGAGGCCGACGTCGACGGCGAGACCGTCGAACTGTGGGATCTCCGTCTGCGCCGCACCACCGAGCAGAAGCGCATCCGCGTCGCCGCGGTGCCGTGCGAGGAGATGATCATCGCGCGCAACGCCAACACCTACGACACCCGCCGCTGCGCGCTGATCGGCCACAAGACGACCAAGTTCGCCTACGAACTCATGGCGCTCGGCGTGTCATGGAAGACGATCGAGACCTACGGCACGCTCGACAGCGACACCGACGAGAACGAGGAGAAGACGGCGCGCGTCTTCGACGAGAACGCCGAGCAGTTCGATGAGGCCGCCGACCCGCTGATGCGGCGCGTGACATGGACGGAAGTCATCCTTGAGGTCGACTACGACGAAGACGACCTGGCCGAGCGCCGGAAAATCTGCTGCATCGGCACCGGCCACCGGATCGTCTCCAACGACCCGATCGACTACATGCCGTTCAGCGCGCTCTGCCCGTACCCGGAGCCGTTCACCTTCTACGGCCTGTCGGTCTACGACATGGTCGGCGACATCCAGCGCATCAACAGCCGCATCGCCCGCGACATGCTGAACAGCCTGGCGCAGGCCGTCGATCCGATGATGGGCGTGGTCGACGGACAGGTGAACCTAGACGACGTGCTGAACCCGGACGTGTCCAAGGTCGTCCGCATGCGAGCGCCCGGCATGATGATGCCGATCGAACTGCCGTTCGTCGGCGCCCAGGCCATCCCAGTCATGGAGTACATGAAGACGATCCGCGAGGCCCGCACGGGCATCTCGGACGCTTCCCAGGGCCTCGATCCGAAAGTGCTGCAATCGACCGACAACGACGCGGTGATGGCGACGCTGACCAACGGCCAGGCGCGCGTCGAACTGATCGCGCGCATCTTCGCCGAGACCGGCGTCAAGCACCTGTTCGAGAACATCCTCCACCTGACCATGAAGTACCCCGACAAGCGCATGGCGCAGCTTGGGGGCAAGTGGGAGGAGATCGATCCGGCGGAGTGGGACATCGGCTTCGGCGTCGAGGTCGACATGCCGCTCGGCCGCGGCACGGCGCGCGACCAGGCAATGATGATGCAGGGCATCATCACGCAGCAGAAGGAGATCCTGATGGCGCTGGGGCCGGAGAACCCGGTGACGAGCGTCGACAAGCTGACGGAAGCGCTGCGGCGCTCGACGGCGCTGGCCGGCTTTTCCAACCCGGATGCGTTCTGGTTCAACCCGGATGCGATGGGCCCGGAGGAGAAGAAGGGCAAGGAAGCCGCGGCGATGCAGAAGCTGCAGGCCGACAGGCAGGGCGGCTCCGCCGGCCCGGCCGCGCCGGACCCGGCCGTCGAACAGGCCAAGATCCAAGCGCAACTCGAAATCGCGCGGATGAACGACGCTCGCGAACGCGAGTTCAAGGCGGCCGAGCTCGAGGCCGAGATGCAGAAGAACAACGCCGACAACCAGACGAAGATCATCATCGCGCAGATGCAGCAGCAGGGCAGCGTCCAGCTGGCGAGCATCGACGCGACGATCGAAAAGTTCAAGACTGAACAGAACAACCAGACCAAGATCATCGTCGAGAGCATCAAGCCGCGCGGCGGCGCCGATAAAGGCAACAGGGCAGCGAAGCACTGATGGCCGAACCGGAAGCGACGAAGGCCGAGATGCAGGCGTGGGCAGCCGAGACAGTCACCCGGCGCGAATACGCCACCCTCATGCGCGAGCAGAAGATCGCCATGTTCGAGGAATGGTGCAACGCAAAATCGCCGGAGGCGCGCGATCGCATCTACGGTGATATGATGGGGCTGACGCGGTTCGAGATCCTGCTGAAGAAGATGGCCGACGACCGCGTCATCGACTACCGAAAGGCGCACAAATGAACCCGATCCTCGCACGCCTGTTTCCGAACGGTTTTCCGCCGGGCCTCCTGTCGAACCAGAACGGCGGATCGGCGATGATGCCGCCTCCGTCCATGCAGCCGATCGGCGGCGCGGCGCTGATGCCCGGCGGCATCCCGAACGGGCTCCTGCAGCCCGGCGCCTATGGCCAGCCCGGCCTGCCGCCGCAGCCCCCGGCGCCGCAGCCGCAACAGCAGCCCTTCACCCAGGGCAACTGGATGGAACGCTTCTTCGGCAGCGCGCTTCCCTACGGCGTCTCCGGCGCAATGGCCAAGCTGAACGGCTGGGGCGCGGCCAACCCGCAAGGTCTCGAACGGTGGCGCGCAGCCGGCCACATCCCGCCGGTCGGCTCGCCGGCGCTCGGCAGCGGTGGCGGCGCCGGCGGCAAGTGAGATGTACGACTGGTCGCCATACGCCACTGGCGGAGCGCTAAGACCGGACAGTTTCTCCGGCATGAACCCTGCGTTCCAGGGCGCTCTCATGCGTCTGTTCGAAATGGCGCCGCCGGACATCCGCAGGCAGCTTCAGGTCTATTCCGGTTACCGTTCCCCGGAACGGCAGGCACAGTTGTGGGACGCCGCGCTGAAAAAGTACGGCTCGCCGGAAGCCGCGCGAAAGTGGGTGGCGCCCCCCGGCCGCTCACAGCACGGCCACGGCAACGCCGCGGACCTGAAATTCATGACCCCCGAAGCCCGCGGTTGGGTTCGCGCCAACGCGGAAGCGGCCGGGCTCACCTTCCCGTTGAGCAACGAGCCTTGGCACGTCGAACTGGCCGGTGCCCGCAGCGGTACGACGCCATCGACATACCGGCCGCGCGGTATGGAAGCGCTGGTGGCTCGTGCGCCGGAGCCGCAGCAACCGCAGCTGAAGCCGACCGACACGCCCCCTGGCCTGCTGTCCGGCATCGGATCGCCGAACACGCCGCAACCCGCCGCTTCGACGATGATGGCCGGTGCCGATCCGTGGTCCGGCATGCGCAGCGCTTCGGCCGCCGCGCCGACCGCCAGCAGTCTCGCGTCGACCCTGCAGGCGGTGCAGGGTCTCCTGTCGAGTTCCGAGCCGCAGCAGCCGCAATACCTGCCGCCGCCACCGGAACCGCACCGGCCGCAGTTCAACGGCCTGCCGCCCATGCTGTCGCTGCTGTCGCCCTCGACCTTCTACCGTTGAACATTAACCTGATTTCGGTTAACTCTGTGCGCGCATAGCGCAGAAAGGTACGCGATGCCGCCCGAGGAAAATGCACCTGTGCATATCGAGGACTTCGTCCCTTCGCTCCTGACGGAGCCGAAGAAGGACGCGGCCCCCGCTCCTAGGGATGCCCAGCCGCCGGCGAGGGCCGCGGCCGAGGCGACGCCGGAAATCGACGAAAGCGACGATCTCTCCCCGGACGACCTCATCGACGAACCCGGTCCATCCGAACGCGACGACAGCGCGGACCCGGTCGAGGACAAACCCCGCTACCGCCTGAAGTATGGCGACAGCGAGGTCGAAATCGACCAGGACGAACTGGAGAAGCGGTACGGCCTGAGCCGCGAGTTCGAGGAGAAGCAGCCGCATATCGCGTCCTACGAAGACGCGGTGGCGACCGAATACGCTGCCCTCCAGAAGAGCCGCAACCAGTACGACAGCATGCTCGCGCACATGGAAAGCCGGTTGTCCGGCCCGGAGCGCACTGCGGAACAGTGGGAAGCACTTCGTCGCGACGACGAGATCGCATACGCGAAAGAGTATGCCGATCATCAGCGCCGCCAGGAAAGCAAGCGCATCATCGCGGCCGAACGTCAGCGCATTGCCGACGAGCAGGCTGCCGAGCAAAGGAAGCAGGTCGAAGAATACGTCGCGACCGAACGCACGAAACTGCTCAACTACAAGGAGTTCGCTTCTTGGAAGGACGAGAAGAAGCGTGCGGCCAACCTTGATGCGCTGAAAGCCTACGCCAAGACCCAAGAGTTCACTGACAGCGAGATCGATACGGCTTACGACAGCCGTATGGTCCGTATTCTCGAAAAGGCCCGTCGTTACGACGCGCTGGTCGAGAAGAAGGACGCGGCTCGCAAGCAGGTCGAGGCTGCCCCGCAGATGGCTGAACCCGGCGCCCGCAACGGGCGTTCGATGCCGCCGAGAGTACGCGATCGTCTGGCTGCAACCAAGGAACTCGAGAAGAACGGCGGCAAAATCACCGACACGGTGGCCCGCGGTCTTCTCCTGCAGTAAGAGAGATCGAAAGCAATGTCCGTCCCCAGCGGCACCGGCCAGACCTACAGCTACACCACGATCCGCGAAGACCTCGACGACGTGGTCTACAAGATTTCCCCGACCGAAACTCCGGTCATGTCGGCGATTGGCCGTGACACGGCCGACAACACCTACTTCGAATGGAGCGTCGTCGAACTCGCCGCCGCCTCCGGCGCGAACAAGGTGGTCGAAGGCGACGACATCGCCAACGACAGCGCGACGACCGCCATCCGCCTCGCCAACTACGTCCAGCTGATGGACAAGGTGGCGCAGGTGTCGAGCACCAACGAGGCCGTCTCCAGCGCCGGCGACGTCACCAAGATGGTGAAGCAGATCCTGTACAAGACCCAGGAACTGAAGCGCGACATGGAGACCCGCCTGTGCTCCGACAGCGCCGCGGCGGCCGGCAACTCGTCGACCGCGCGTGAGACTGCCGGCATCGGCTGCTTCATCCGCACCAACACCAGCCGCGGCGCGACCGCGACCGAGCCGACCCTGTCCGGCACCACCGCCGGCTACCCGAACGCTGCTCCCGGCGCCGGCACCGCGCGTGCCTTCACCGAGACCCAGCTGAAGGACGTCATCCAGGCGTGCTGGACCCAGGGCGGCAATCCCGACCTGATCGTCACCGGCGCCTTCAACCGTCGCGTCTTCTCCGGCTTCACCGGCAACGCGCAGAAGAACGTCGACGTCGGCACCAAGAAGCTGATCGCGACGGTCGACGTCTACGTCTCCGACTTCGGCGACCTGCGCGTCGTGGCCGACCGTTTCGCCGTTTCGACCAACGCGCTGATCCTCGACACCGAGATGATCAAGATCGCCTGGCTGCAGACGATGCGCAACGAGGCGCTGGCCAAGAACGGCCATTCGACCCGCCGCATGGTGTCGTGCGAGTGGGGCGTGAAGGTCGGAAACCAGAAGGCCATCGGCGTCGTAGCCGACCTGACCACGTCGTAAGGAGCTGCGTCCATGCCCTATCACTGGAAGAACCTCGAAAGCGGTGGCTTTCAGATCGTGGACGACAACTCCGGCATCGTCGCGCTCGAAGTGAGCGCGGCGGGGCTCATCACCAAGATGGGCAACACGGCGACGACCACGGCTGTTGCCAGCCTCACCGGGACCGTCGGCACGGCAAACGACGCGATGACTGCCATCGCGGCGCCGACCGACACGCCTGCCAGTGCCGACGCGCTTCGCGACGACATTGCGACCAACATGATCCCGGCCATCAACAACAACTTCGCCGATCTGCAGGCGAAGGTGAACGCGATCCTCGCCGCCAATCGCGGCGTGATCCCCGCAACCTGACGGAGTGAACATGGCGCCCGACGATCTGGACTTCCTCGACGAGGCCGAGAACCCCGCACCCGAGCCGAAGGCGAAGAGAGGCAAGGCCAAGGCCGCGTCTGCTCCCGAGCCGGAGCCGGAAGGGCCGAAGCTCGTCAAGGTCAAGATCGTCGGGAACCGCCTCCCGCGCGCCGAGACGCACGCTCCCGACGAAGACCCTCGCCAGCTTCAAGATGGCGAGATCGTCGAGGTCACGGAGGCCACGGCCGACAAGTGGGAGGAGGCGGGCGCCGCTCGCCGCATCCTGTGAAGCGAGAGCTGATCGACGACCCGAGCGAGAAGCGGATCATCGCCAAGGTCTCGGACGACGTTGGCGATCAGCTGGACTTCAACCGCGATCTCTACAACTCCGGCGACGGCTACAGCCCTTCGCGCGACCTTCGCCGGGTTGCTTCCATTCCGCTGGTCATCGTTGAGAAGTGGAAGAACGAACTCGGCGTCGACGTCTTCAACAAGGATCATGCTCCGGCCGTGCGCCGGCTGCTGAACAGCAACGAGTACCTCTACCTGCGGACGGCACCGGGAAGGGTCTGACGCATGCCCGATCTGGCCATCGACAGCTACGACGACCTCGTCACCACGATCCGCGCCTACCACTACAACCGCGCCGACCTGGCAACCGCCGTGCCGGTCCACATCCGTCTGTTCGAGGCCAAGGCCAACCGCACGCTGCTGACGCGGCAGATGGAAGTCCGCTCCTACACCGACGTGCTGGAAGCGCCGACCGAGCCGGCGTACATCTCGCTTCCGTCCGACTTCCAGTCCATGCGCCGGCTGCGGCTGATCGACCCCGACGATGGCGTCACGCGCGGTGCGCCGCTGAAGTTCCGCACGCAGTACCAGCTGGACGACATTCGAGAAGCGCAGTTGGAGACCGGCGATCCGGTCTATTTCACCATCTTCGGCGACGAGATGGAGCTTTACCCGGAGCCATCCTACCCTCTGCGGCTGGAGATGGTCTACCGCGCCAATCTCACGCCGCTCTCGACCAGCGAGCAGACCAACTGGCTGCTCGAGCAGGCGCCGGACGCCTATCTCTACGGTGCGCTGATGGAAGCGGCACCGTACATGCGCGAGGACGAACGCATCGCCGTCTGGTCGGCCGGACTTGCGGCTGCTATCCAGCAGTTGAACGACCTGTCGCGCGAGGCGACATACAATTCCGGCCCGCTGTCGATGGGTCGCGCACGCAGGGGTTACTGATGGCGGACACGACGACCGCGATCCTTGGCCTGACGAAGGTTGGCGCACCGTCCACCAACAGCTGGGGCGGCAAGTGGAACACCAACTTCGACACGATCGACGCGCTGTTCGAACTGAACGGCGGCGAGCCGGTCCTGAAACAGGCGAAGGGCGGCACCGGAGCCAAGACAGCGGCGGCGGCGCGGACCAATCTCGGCGCAACTACGGTCGGCGACGCGCTGTTTACGGCGGCCGATGCGACGGAAGCGTGCGCAGAGTTCGAGGCCGCCAGCCCGGCGCGCTTCGCGATCATCGAGCAGAGCACGGACAGCGGCGAGACGGACTATGAAATCGGCGCATGGATATTCTGCAGTGTGGCGGCCGGAGCACCCGATCTCAACTCCGTTGTCGTCCCGAAGATAAGCATCACCAACAATTTCTCTACGACGGGCACCGGCGCCACGCTGACCGGCACATGGCGGGCACGGGGTTCCTTCCAGGACGTCAGCGGCACGACACGCCGGGCGCTGCTTCAGAGGACCGCCTGAATGTCTGACACGACAACCACCGTCCTTGGCCTGGTCAAGCCGGAAGTCGGCGCTTCCGTTGACAGTTGGGGTCCGAAGATCAATGACGATCTGGACGCCATCGACGCGCTGTTCGAGACCGGCCCCTATCTGAAACTGGCCAATGGCGGTGTGCCTGGCGCCAATACGGGTGCGCAGCAGACCTCGCTCGGCGGCACGACGGTCGGCAAGGCGCTGTTCACCGCCGCCAGCGCCACCGCGGCCTGTACGGCGCTGGAAGCCGCCAGCCCGGCGCGCTTCGCCGTGATCGAGCAAAGCACCAGTTCTTCCGAAACGGACTACGAAGTCGGCACGGTCATCGTGTGCCTGTCGGCGTCGTCGAGCTATGCCCGAAACGCGGCCATCGTTCCGCGCATATCGGGGACGCAGTATTTCGACGTGGCAGGTGCCGGCAGCGCATTGACCGGAACGTGGCGTGTCAGGGGGCGCATGATAGACTTCAGCGGCGACAGCGTTTTCCTGTGCCAGAGGGTTGCGTGAACCATGCCATTGGCGGCGCTGGACATACCGCCGGGTTTCTACCGGAAAGGCACGGACTACCAGTCGCGCGGCCGGTGGTACGATGGCTCGCTAGTGCGCTGGGTCGGCGATCTGATCCGGCCGATCGGCGGCTGGACGCTCGGCGCTTCGATCACGCTCGACGGTATCGCCAGGGCAATCCTCGTCTGGCGCGACAACTCGGCCATTCGTTATATCGCAATCGGCACCAACACGTCGCTCTACGTCAGCGAAGGCGGTTCGTATTCGGACGTCGCTCCGGTCGACCTGACGGCCGGCAGCGAAACCGCGACGCCGAGTGAAGGCTTCGGCTCCGGCCAGTACGGCATGGGCGACTACAACGTCGCTGGCGTCGGCACGTCGGCGGTCAGCGCCGCGGCGACGTGGTCGTTCGACAATTGGGGCGAGAACCTGATCGCCGTCCTGACCAGCGATGGCCGCATTCTCGAATACGAACCCGGCGACACGGTTGCCGCTGTCGTCACTGACGCCCCCGTCAATTGCGTGGCCGCACTTGTGTCCAACGAGCGCCACCTGTTCGCGCTCGGCGCCAGCGGCAACAAGCGCCTGGTTGCATGGAGCAGCCAGGAAGACAACACCGACTGGACGCCGACTGGAACGAACACCGCCGGCGACCTCGAGCTCGAGACCAACGGCAACATCATCACCGGCCGCAAGCTGACGTCCGGCCGCATCCTCGTGTGGACGTCGATCGACGTTCACGCCTTCGACTATCTCGGGACGCCGTTCATCTACAGCCGCAACCGCATAGGCGAGAACTGCGGCATCCTCGGCCCCAACGCCGCGGTGGCCGTCAGCGACCGCGCCTTCTGGATGGGCGAAGGCAAGTTCTGGATGTACGACGGCGGCGTGGTCAACGAGATGCCGTGCGACATCAGCGACAAGGTCTGGAACGACATCAACCTCTACCAGCGCGCCAAGATCTTCGCCGGCCACAACAGCGAGTTCAACGAGGTCTGGTGGTTCTATCCGTCGGCGGCGAGCGACGAGAACGACAGCTATGCCGTGTTCAACTACCAGTCTCGCGTCTGGTACTTCGGCATCCTCGCGCGCACCTGCTGGGCCGACAAGGGCGTCTACCCGAACCCGCTCGCCGTCCATCCCGACGGCACTGTCTACGAGCAGGAGACCGGGCTGACGGCGAATGGATCGACGCGCGTGGGCGACGTGTTCATCCAGGGTGGCGCGGTGGAGATCGGCGACGGCGACCGTGTCGCGTACATCAACCTGATCATGCCGGACATTCGCGGCAATCCGTCGGCGCTCGAACTGACCTTCACGGCGCAGATGACGCCGCAGGGCGACGAGCAGGAGTACGGCCCCTTCACGCTCAACCCGACCAACGGCTACGCCGAAGCGCGCGCCGCCGGCCGCACGCTGTCGCCGCGTTGGGATCAGGTCGCCGATCTCGACTGGTCGCTCGGCCGGCAGCGCGTAGACATGGTTCTCGGAGGTCGCTCGTGAAGCTCCCGCGCACCAATAACCCGGACGTCAACCGCGCTTTCTCGATCGTCGAACAGGAGGACATGCGCAACCTGAAGAAGGGCCAGGACATCCAGCTCGGCGACGAACGCATCATCCTGGTGGCGCCGGACGGCGGTCGCTGGGCCATCGTCGTCAGCAACGCCGGTGCTCTCTCGACGGTGGCCGCATGAAAATGATCGAATACGACCTCGCCCGGGTCGACACCGAAGTCTACGAAGTCATCCCCGACAGCGTCGAACTGATCCTGAAGGAGAAGGCGCGCCCGGCCGTCACGCTGCGCGCGCCGATCGTGGACGGGAAACTGCGGCTGGTGCCGGAGCGATCGAGCATCCACCGCAAGCTGATGGCGATCTTCGGTGGAGATTGAGCCGCCCGAACAGGCATTCGACCGCCTCGCACCGAAGCTGCAGGCATCTCTCGACTACGCCCTGAAGACCCACACGATCGCCGACGTCAAGCGCCTGGTCGAAGAAGGCAAGATGCACTTCTGGCCGATCGGAGACAGCATCCTGATCACCGAACTGATCACCTTTCCGCAGATGAAGATCCTGAATATTTTCATCGGCGGCGGAGATGCCGACGAGCTTGCGACCGCACTTCCGAGCCTGCGCCGCTGGGCCAAACAGCTTGGCTGTTCACACGTCGCATTTCTTGGTAGAGAAGGCTGGAAAAACCGTCTCAGAAAGCTCGGCTGGACGGACCACCACTGTTCCTATTTTTCGATCCCGGTGGACCCGACATGAAGAGCCAGGACCAGACGGTAACGCAGAAGACTGAAATCCCGCAGTACATCGAGGATTTCACCCGCAACACGCTCGACCGCGCCGGGACGATTTCCGACCAGCCTTACGTCCCTTACACCGGCGACCGTCTCGCCGGCTTCACCCCGGCACAACTTCAGGCATGGGCAAACACCCAGGCGCAGCAGGGTCAGGGGCAGGCCATTCAGGACTACGGCATCTCGACTGCCGCACGCCTCACCGGCTACATGCCGCCGGTCGTCAATTCGCAGACCGTCACCGCAGAGCGCATGAACCCGGCGGTGGCCGGTTCCGCATCCGCCAACGCCGCCACGGCGCGCGCCGCGCAGATCAGCCCGGCGGAAGCGGCCGCCGCGCGTGCTGCTGCGGCAAGTTCCGGCTACGCCACGGCAGCGGCCGGCGAACGCGCAGCTGCTGCGCGCGCCAGCGGTGCGCAGGCCAAGTACGAACAGACGCGCGCCACCGACCTGCCGGAGTTCATGAACCCGTTCACGCAGAGCGTGATCGACACGACGCTCGCGCAGCTTGGCCGCGAGAACACGCAGCTGCAGAACACCAACGACGCGGCTGCTGCGAAGGCCGGCGCATTCGGCGGGTCGCGCCACGGTGTTGTGGAAGCGGAGACCAACCGCGGCTACCTCGACACCGCCGCGCGCACGACCGCCGGGCTCAACGCCGCGAACTACGCGCAGGCGCTGGCCGCCGCACAGCAGAACACCGGACTGCGCCAACAGACGACGCTCACGAACGCCGATCGCGCCACGCAGGCGTCGATCGCCAGCGCCGCCAACGAGCAGTCGGCGAACAACCTCAATGCGCAGCTTTCGCAGAACCTGAACCTGTACAACGCCGGCAACCAGCAGCAGTCGCTGCTGTCGAACGCCGGTTTCCAGCAGCAGGCAAACCTGGCCAACAGTCAGAACGCGCTGCAGGTGGCGCTGGCCAATGCCGGCTACCGCCAGCAGACCGGGCTGTTCAATGCCGGCAACCAGCAGCAGGCCAACCTGTTCAACGCCGGCAACCAGCAGCAGTCCTTGCTCGCCAATGCCGGCTACCAGCAGCAGGCCGGCCTGGCGAACCAGGACGCGCGGCTGCGCGCCGATCTCGCCAACCAGGGCGCTGCGCTGTCGGCGATGCAGAGCAACCAGAATGCCGCCAACACGGCGGCCGGGCTGCAGATGAACGCTGCGCAACTGGCCGGCCAACTCGGCATGGATCGCCAGCGCATGAACGCCTACGACAACGCGGCGCTGGAGGCCATCGGTCAGCAGCAACAGCAGCAGGCGCAGCGTGGTCTCGACATCGGCTACGAGAATTTCCTGCGCGAGCAGCAGTATCCGATCGACATGCTCAACCTGCGGGCGGGGGTCGCCGGGGGCACGCCTTACGGCCAAACCTCGACCACGACGCAGCCGATCACTCAGAATTGGGGCTCTGCAGCGCTTGGTGGCGGGCTGGCAGGACTGCAGATCGCAGGCGGTCTGGGTCTGACTGGCGGCGGTCTTGGTCTAGGCGCGGGTGCAGGAGCATTGCTCGGTATTCTTTCCGATCGCCGCATGAAGACCGACATCAAGCGCGTCGGCACCGACCCGGACACGAAGCTGCCGATGTACGCCTACCGCTACAAGGGTGATCCGAAGCACTACCCGAAGATCGTCGGCCCGATGGCGCAGGACGTCGAGAAGAAGTATCCCGGCAGCGTCGTCGAGGTCGGCGGCAAGAAGGTGATCAAGTTCCAGCCGCCGAACCCGCTGGCAGGCAAGTTCAGCAGGGCAGCATGAGATGGGCATATACATCGGCGGCAGCACGCCGCAGAATGGACCGATCCCGCAGTTCCGGCCGGACCCGTGGGAGGGTCTGCGACAGGTGACGGTCGACCCGTGGGACCAGATGCGACAGGCCGCGCCGCAGCCGCAGCAGGCGGCCGTTCCCGGCCTGCTCTCGCGCCTGACCAGCCCTGACAATCGCGATGCCATGCTCGGCCTCGCCGCCGGCCTGCTGGATGCCGGTCGGTGGAGCACGACGCCGGTCAGTTGGGGCGAGGCGCTCGGCGCTGGCGTGAAGGGTTACGCTGCAGGGAAGCTGACGGCGGAGCAGCGCAAGCAGATCGAGCGCGAGCAAAAGCGCCGCGACGACGAGGCCGCCCGCGAAGCGAAGCGGCTGGAAGCATACCAGCAACTGGTGTCCGGCGGCGTCGAGGGCCTGACGGATACGCAGCGCGCGCTGCTGGCGTCGATGACGCCGGAGCAGGGCGCGCAGATGCTGATGGCGCAGACGATGCGCCAGGGCGCGGCCGAGAACCCGAACTACATCAACATCGAGGTCAGCCCCGGCGGCAGGATCGTCACGCTCGACAGCAACGACCCGGCGCAGAATGCCGAAGCACGCAAGCTGTTTGCCGCCGGCGGCAAGCAGGTCGGGCTCGGCGCCGGCCGCGACAGTTCCAAGGAAGAAGCCATCGCGCGGCTTACTTCCCAGGGCGTCGACAAGACAACGGCGGTCGGCATCGTCGATGGGCGGCTGCAGGTCTCCCGCGATGACACCGGCCGCGCCATCATCCTCGACGTGGCCACCGGCAAGCCGTGGCAGGGTCCGTACCCGGACAACCGCCCCGCCGGTGGCGTCATGCCGCTGGCGCCGAGCGGCCCGCCGCAGGTCGACCCGCTGCAGCCGACGGCGCCGACCGGTGCACCACGGCCACCGGTGCCACCGGCAGCCGCTGGCCGCACGCCCGGCCTGCCGACGCCGTCGATCGATCCGAACATCGACCCGAGCGCAGCCACCGGCGTCGGCGGCACCGTCTCGAACTATGTCAACTCGATCACGGACTGGCTTGGCGGCCGCGCCTACGACCCGAAGAACATGGAGGCCACCACCGCGCTGGACAGCCTGGCCACGCGCACCCGCGTAATGCTGCAGGACGCGGTCCCCGGCAAGCCGACCAACTACGCCCTCGAACTGATGGACCCGTACATCGTCGACGCCAACGAGATCGGCTCCGGTCCAGAAAAGGCGCTGTCCAAGTTCAAGCAGACGGCCAAGGTGTTGACGACCGAGCGCGAGCGGCTGAAGAACGAAGTGCTCGACCACCCCGAGAAATGGACGCCGGAGGATGTCCGCCAGGCGCAGCGCGGTTACGACAACATGGGCGCGCTGCTGGCGGATTACGAACTGATCCTGTCCAAGTTCCCCGGCAGCGGGACGGGTCCGGCCGGTGGCCGTCCCAGCCTCGACAGCTTCGACAGGTGACGCCATGCCTTTCGACGTGCAGGGCGCTCGCGATGCCGGCTACAGCAACGACGAGATCGTCGGCTACCTGATCAAGCAGCGTGGCAAGGGTTTCGACCTGCAGGGCGCCCGCAGCGCCGGCTGGGACGACGAGGAGATCATCCATTACCTCGACACCGGCAAGGGCTTCGACCGCTCGTCTGCGGGCCGCCCGCAGGCCGCTGCGCGTGGTTTCAACACCGGCCTCGCCAACGTGCTTGGCGCTCCGGTCGACGCGACCAACTGGCTGCTCGACAAAATCGGCGTGCCGACGTCCGACAAGCCGTTCCTTGGCAGCGACAGCATCAAGTCCGGGCTCGACACTGCCGGCGGCGCTCTCAGCCAGGCGCTGGGCGGCAATGGCGACCGGCTGACCTACGACAGCATCGCTGACCTTCCGCCGACCGAGCGGCCATTCGCCGTCGCCGGCGAGGCTGTCGGTTCTTCCGTGCCGCTGGCCGCCGCGCCGCTTGCGATGGCGCGCGCCGGTGTCGCCGGGCCGAAGATGCTCGCGCCGGTCATGGAAATGGCGCGCAACAGTCCGCGTGCATTCGTCGCCGGCGAGGCGGCGGGCGCCGCTGGCGCCGCGCAGGGCGGCGCGCTGGCCGAAGCTTTCGATCCCGGCGACGAACGCACGCGCATGCTGGCGGAGATCGCCGGCTCGATCGCCAACCCGGCTGGCCTGATCACGCGCGCTGCGCGAACGGCATCGACGCGCGTCAAAGACGCTTTAGCGTCGCGCATGACCGCCGCGGGCCGTCGCCAGCGGGCTTCCGATTACATTCGGCGCGCGTTCGCCGAGACCGGCGAGAACCCTGAAGACGTGCTGCGCGCGCTCGACAGCGACATCCCCGAAGGCACCGACTGGCGCACGCTCCTCAATCCCGGCTCGCTCAAGACGATCCGCGGCTTCGTCGAACCCGCCCTCCTCGCCCTCGCGCCGAGCACGCGCGTGCAGTTCGAACGCACCGGCTACTTCTGCGCCGACGCAAAGGACTCCCGCCCCGGCAAGCCCGTCTTCAACCGCACCGTCGGCCTGAAGGACTCCTGGGCGAAGCAGGCCACGAAGTGAGGTAGGGACAGCACCACGTGCTGTCCTCTGGCTTGGTCTCGGGTAGGGCCGACCATCCTTGGTCGGCCGCGGCCAAGCAGGGATGCTTGGCCCTACCAAGATACGGTAACTCAAAGGGAAACCGGAACCGGATATTTAGCTGGGGGATTCATTCTCAGGTCCCAGGTCTCGGCCATCGGGACTCTGGTCCAGGTTTTCAGGTTCGGGTGCAGGTTCAGGGTGATTCTTTTCCGAACCGCTAACCGCCAACCGCTAACCGCCACCACCTTCGGCACGCCCCCATGTCCCCTTGCCCCCATGCCCACTTACCCCCTAAGTAGTGTCATGCGCCTCCCCACCGCCCTCGCCCTGCTCGCGTGCCTCACTGCCTTCGCCGCCGAGCCTCGGAAGAACGTCCTGCTGCTCGTCTCCGACGATCGCGGCACCCGCATGGGCACCTACGGCGGCCCAGCCCTGACGCCGAACATCGACGCCCTAGCGAAAGGCGGCGTGCAGCTCGAGTCGTACTACGGCCTGCCGCTCTGCACTCCTGCCCGGGCAGCACTCATGACCGGGCGCTACCCGATGCGTCATGGCCTCCAAACACTCGTCATCTTTCCCAGCCACAAGTACGGCTTACCGACCGACGAGAAGACCTTGCCGCAGATGCTCAAAGAAGTCGGCTACGGCACTTACATGCTCGGCAAGTGGCATCTCGGCCAGAACGGCAAACATCACCCGGGTAAGCGCGGCTTCGACGAGGCGATCGTCAGCATGGGGAAGCATTTTGACTTTGAGACGAATCCCAAGACCGATTATCCGAAGGGGCAATACCTCGCCGACTTTCTCACCGACAAGGCGGTCGACTTCATCACCCGGCACAAGAATGAGCCATTCTTTCTCTATCTGCCGCACTTCGGAGTCCATG
>ERZ650311.828-NODE-828-length-17440-cov-17.397642_pt1 | contig 17440 bp, 31 predicted proteins | sample MGYA00376247_ERZ650311 | MGnify/ENA primary metagenome ERZ650311 (study PRJEB26733, sample SAMN07839324) | wastewater metagenome | biome: small river; feature: stream; material: water | place: USA: North Carolina | collected 2016-07-28 ... | reverse complement strand
CAGCGCGCCGACGCCTCGCAAGATGCCGAGGCCTGCGAGGGGTCAACGGTAGCAGCTTGCTACCGTTGCTCATTGGGACTTTGCGTCTTGTGACGCAATGTTCAGTCCTGCCGGGTGTCCACCGGGTGCAGAATCGCATTTAAGGCCCATTTCAGCCGGTTTTTTGTCCAGGATAACAATGTCCCATCCATGCATCACGGGCGTACAAGGATCGGATGGGCAGCGGTCCCACGTCGAATGAGCAGACTTCGGCTTGCGCTTCAATCCTGCCACTTGAAGCTCACTTCCCCCGTGTGCTGCATCTTCTCAATTAGCAGCCCAAGATGTTTGAACAACATCTCCAGATTCTTAGGCTTATCCCACAGCTTGATACGATGAATCTTCGCCGCTGGCCCACGCTCACCCGGTGTGATGTCCTGGTACACCGTGTCCATGCTCTGCACTGCAGCCCGCATGCCTGGTGTCCAGTCCTTCATAGGCTTGATCTCGCCCTTCTCGTCGTAGAACTCAGCGAGGTCTGAGTAGGCCAGTCGTGCTGCCTCTCGAAGCGCTCTGTCTGGGTCGATGAGGTCTGCCAAGCGCTCTAGGGCCTTGCGCTTGACCTGTGGCGCTCTACCGCCGTGCGTGACGCATACCACGCCGCCTTTGATGGGAGCCTGCCGGCATGGACCACGCTTAGTGGTCGCTTTGCAGAGTCGTTTAGTCGTTTCTGCCATAGGTCTGTTACAAATAGTAGCAGAATCGGCTCACTTGGGCGTGTTTGAAGTCCGCGACCCGTACCAAGTCACCTGCGTGCCCGGTCGCGTATCAATGTGAATGAAGCCGTCGTATATGCCTATGCCGTTCAGTAGCTTTTCGCTCCTGGCTTTCTTCGCCGCGGACAGAAGCCGGTTCAGACGATCTTGATACCGCCCCAAAGCGCCCTTTGGCATCGCCGCGGGCTTGAGGTCCAGTGCGCGCCCTTGAATGTGCTGAGAGCCGGCCGCGCCGCCTATTGAGGCGTTGTACTCGGTTGTGCGATAGGCCGAGTCCACGATCAGCGCAAATTCGCACAGTTCTCTGATGCGCTCAAACGCTCTGGCAAGCTCTGGCGCTCTGTCTGTTCTGAATTCCTGGGGATAGGGCGTTCCGTCGTGGCATCCGAGTTCCCACCAGGAGAGGTGAGCGGATGGGCCGGATTCAAGATCAGTCATCGGCGGCGCCCAAGGGCATCAAGGCCAGCAACGTCCCGAATCGGCCCAAGGTCTACCGGTGCCCACCTGATGCGATGCTTGGAAGGCGGCTCAGGATGCGCAGGCCGATCCGGCTTCGGCTCACCGGGAGGAAAGACGCGATCCCACTTCATCACATACGGCGCACGTTCCGGGCCGCTCACTGCCTGCCTCCTGATCCCACAAACCGCTCGTTCAGAGTCATGGCGCACCGTGCGCAAAGATGAACCCCGGACTCGTGGATAACCGCCTCCGCCCTGTCGCAGTGGTCGCAGAGAGTGTGAGTGATCTGTGCTCGCATGTCACGCCCATCGGGGATTCTCAGGTCCTTCATCTCTTTCGGCATGAGCAGATTCTACACCCTGTATTCAAGCCTTGAAAGAATATTTCTGAGAAATATTGCTTGCAATGCGAAACGGCAATCTGTATGCTTCTTCCTGTCGGTGGTTGTTACCGACACCCGAGCCGGGCGGGATGCCCCGGAGGAGATCAAAAATGAACCCATCTTGCCCAATGTGCGGAGCCGAAGACGGATTCCGCATCGAAAACCGCTACCGCACGTCTGTGGTCTGTAGGAACCCCGAGTGCATGTTTGAAATTGAACCTGCCACGGATCACCTCATCGTCGCGGCAATCGCAACGTACAACCGCGACCATGCTCCCCGCATCGCCCGTCAGAACGCCGCGCTTGACGCCCGCGTCGATGCGCTCAAGGCTGCGAATGTGGAAACGCTCCCGAACTCCTGCCCTGATTGTGGTGCTGGGATCCTCATCGGAACCAAAATTGCAGTTTGCGAGGCGAACAAGTACGCGTCCCGCAGCGGCGCGGGCGACTGCCGATGGACTCTGGATCTCACTCCAGACCTTCGGCGGCAGGCTGATGAAGCGCTCGCCGCTCAAGGCGGTGCGCGATGAACTGGAGAGAAAAACTCGAATCACATTCCAGAGCATGCCGCGGAGAGTCAGGTGAAAAGCTGAGCTCGGCGGACTTGCGCTCGGCGAACCTGCGCTGGGCGGACTTGCGCTGGGCGGACTTGCGCTCGGCGGACTTGCGCTGGGCGAACCTGCGCTCGGCGGACTTGCGCTCGGCGGACTTGAGCTCGGCGGACTTGCGCTCGGCGGACTTGCGCTCGGCGGACTTGAGCTCGGCGGACTTGCGCTGGGCGAACCTGCCTCAGATCGTTTTTGTTGGCCCGCTCGGATCTCGTAACGACATCCTGATTTATAACCTTCAGGACAAGACCTATCAGGCCGGATGCTGGAGAGGAACCTCTGAAAATCTCATCAAGCGCATTGATGCCGTATATCCGTCTGGTCAATTTCGAGAAGAATATTTGGCCGCCGTGACAGCACTCGAGTTGATGAGTGCCGCAAGGAAGACGGCATGACCGACCGTCTTGACGGCTACTTGAGCCGATTGGCTCAACATGTTGCACCTTCCGCCACGGTGATCTCACGCCATCCTCAAAACACGTGGCATCTGCTCCGCGCAGGCCTCGAGGACGTGCAACTTGGGACACGCGTGCCCTCATCCTACGGCGATGCGCTTGACGCCTTGCACGCCTGGGTGAGAGCGGAGAAGGCAAAGGGTCACCCGCTCCCGTGCCGCAACTGCGGATGCTTGCCGTGTGCGCCTACGTGCGTTATCGGCGATCCTGTCGGGAGGAAGAAGTGAGCTATCAGAAATACTTGGCCGGCAGAGCGCAGGCGTCAAGCTTGTACGGGTTCACCGACGCCAAGATGCCGGACTTCCTGTTCGACTTTCAAAAAGCTTTGACCGATTGGGCAATCCGCAAGGGCCGCGCTGCGATCTTCGCGGACTGCGGGCTCGGGAAGATGCTCATGGAGCTTGTGTGGGCGCAGGAGATGGTTCGACGCACAAACAAGCCTGCTTTGATCATGACACCGCTCGCGGTCTCGGCACAGTTGGCCCACGAGGGCGAGAAATTCGGCATCGAATGCGAGCGAGTGACCTCGACTCCCGGTCGGGCAGTCATCGCGATCACGAACTACGAAAAGCTTCACCACTTCGACCCGAACGACTTCGGCGCCGTGGCCTGCGATGAGTCTTCCGCGATCAAGTCCTTCGATGGCGTCCGCCGAGCCCAGGTAACGGAGTTCATGCGGACGGTTCAATACCGGCTGTTGTCAACAGCGACCGCGGCACCGAACGACTACATCGAGCTTGGGACTTCAAGCGAAGCCCTGGGCGAAATGGGCCACATGGACATGCTGAACCGGTTCTTCAAGAACGATCAGAACACGGCGGATACTGGCCGAAAGCATGGCAACGTTGCGAAGTGGCGTTTCAAGGGCCACGCAGAAACCCCGTTCTGGAAGTGGGTTTGCTCCTGGGCTCGCGCCTGTCGCAAGCCTTCCGACCTCGGGTTCTCGGATGATCGCTTCGTACTCCCGCAACTGATCGAGCGAGAGCATGTTCTCGAGATGACGACCCCGGCTCCCGGATTTCTCTTTGCACTCCCTGCGATCGGCCTGTTCGAAGAGCGCCAGGAACGGCGGAGAACGCTTCAGGAGCGATGCGAGAAAGCGGCTAGCCTAGTGGTCAACACTGGCGAACCGGCCGTGGTGTGGTGCCACCTCAACGACGAGGGCGACCTCTTGGAGAAGCTCATCCCAGACAGCGTTCAGGTCAGCGGACAGAACACCGACGAAAAGAAAGAATGGGCGTACGAGGCCTTCTCGTCTGGCAAGATCCGAGTCCTCATCATCAAACCGAAGATCGGCGCGTTCGGCCTGAACTGGCAGCACTGCGCTCACGTCGTGACCTTTGCCTCTCACTCCTACGAACAGTACTACCAGGCCGTGCGCCGCTGCTGGCGCTTCGGGCAGACTCGTCCTGTCGTTGTGGATCTGGTCTGCACTGAAGGCGAACAGGGCGTCAAGAACAACATGCAACGCAAGTCTCACGCGGCCGACAAGATGTTCGCGGCACTGGTCGAGAACATGAACTACGCAATCAAGATTGACAAAACGACTCACTTCCCGAATGAAACGAGGATTCCCACGTGGCTGTAATCGACCAATCGCTCACCGACTCATACGCCGTGTACAACGGCGATTGCATGGAGGTCCTTCCGAAGCTTCCCGATGGCTCCATCCATCTTTCGGTCTACTCGCCTCCTTTCGGAGGGCTGTACCACTACTCCTCGAGCGAACGCGACCTTTCGAACGCGAAGGACTACACGCAGTTCTTCGAACACTACGAGTTCATCGTGCGCGAGATCCACCGGGCGACAATGCCAGGTCGAATGACTGCAGTGCATTGCATGGATGTCCCATCCGGCAACAGCGGCACCGATCACCTGAAGGACTTCCCCGGAGACATCATCCGCATGCACGAGCGGTGCGGGTTTCGCTACGTGGCCAGGTATCACGTCTGGAAGGAGCCGCTCGCAGTGAGAAACCGGACGCTCACGAAGGCTCTCGCTCACAAATCCATCGTCGAGGACTCATCCCGTTGCACCGTGGCGAGCGCCGACTATCTCCTCGTGTTCAGACGGACCGGAGATAACCCTGTTCCGATCGCACACCCGACCGGCCTTCTCGAATACGCGGGAGAGCGGCGGATGCCGGCCGAATTGCTTCCCTACCGCGGATGGACCGGGAAACAGACCGAGAACCGCTACTCACATTGGATCTGGAGGCAGTACGCGTCCGCGTTCTGGGATGACGTCCGCATCGACCGAGTTCTCCCGTTCAAGCCTGCGCGTGACAAGGAAGACGAGAAGCACGTTCACCCGCTTCAGCTGGACGTTATCGACCGCGCAATTGTCCTGTGGTCCAATCCTGGGGAAAACGTGTTCACCCCGTTCATGGGCGTAGGGTCAGAGGTCTACGGAGCTGTGATGGCTGGGCGGAAAGGGATTGGCGTGGAACTGAAGCCGAGCTACTACCGCCAGGCTGTCAAGAATCTGGAGTCTGCGGCTCTCGCCGTTGCGGACTCACGACCTAAGACTTTGTTCGATGAGGACTCCAATGACACCAATCCCGAAGCCGCCTAAGCGCGGTCCCAAGCCTCGCAAGCCCATCGCTCGTACCTCAAGGCCTGCCAAGGTGCGCCATACTGTCAGAGGAGCCGAGAAAGCGTCTCTCAATGCGCTCTGGTCTACTGTGGTGATGGCGACAAGCCCTGTTTGCCGTTTATGCCTCTACAAAAAGGCCACCGATCCGGCTCACTTGTGGCCTAAGTCCACAGCCCCAGCGATCCGGCATCATCCCAAAAACGGAGTCCCTTTGTGCCGTGCATGCCACACCTACATGGATTCCCATGCAGGCCATCGAAAATTGCTTAGACTGGCACTAATTGGTGATGTATGGGCGAACGTACTCGAACGCATGTCTCTACTACCCCGCGATCCGCTTTCTCGTGAGGAGCGGCGTGCGATGCTGCTTGAGGAACTGAAGCGGTGATAAACGGGAAGCCGGTTGTGATAGATGGCTATTGTGGTCTCGGAGGCTGGACTGAGGGTTTCCTAGCCGAAAGGTGGACTTGCATTGGGATTGACATCGAAAGGCACGACTACGGGACAGGCGGCTATCCTGGGCATCTGATTCTTCAAGACATGCTGACCGTTCATGGGGGCCAGTTCAAGGATGCCGACTGCCTCGTCTTTTCACCCCCGTGTCAGGAGTTTTCGTATATGGCGATGCCGTGGCACCGCGCAAAACAGATTGCGAAGGGCCTGCGAGGCACCGGAGACTTCCCCGCGGGCTACAGGGGCTCACGGACGGTCAAGGAACTTACCGCGCTATTCGACGCCTGTTTCCGCATCCAGCGTGAGGCCTCAGCGGCGGCTGGGAGGCATATCCCGATGGTCATTGAGAACGTTCGCGGCGCTCAGCCGTGGGTCGGGAAGGCGCGGGCGAACTACGGGAGCTTCTATTTGTGGGGCGACGTGCCGGCCTTGATGCCGCATCCGCAGAAGGCGCGCAAAGTTCCCAGCTTCCGGTTCGATGGCTCTGGAAGGTCCTTCCAGAGCGCGAGCGTGGATGGCGTGAAAGCTGGCGGAAGCTGGAGCGGATACGGTGAGCCGGGATATGTGGCGAAGTCGTTTCATCAGCTTGCAGCAGCCCGTGAAGGCCTGAAGGTTACCGCCATAGCGCACCGCCGAGACGGGCACAGCCACACCCGCCACCTGACGAACCAAGCCGAGCATGACGCGGTGAAAGGCTTCAAGGACTTCCACGACTCCCCGATATGCCATTTCGGATCCAAGTCGAACGCCCGCAAGGCCGCATCCGCACAGATTGCCAAGATCCCGTTCAGGCTTTCAAGCCACATCGCACGCTGGTACAAGCCCGAAGCCTGAAACCGTCTACTTCTCCACGTCTGCCGGGCCGCGAGGTCCGGCTTTTTTGCGCTTCAGACACGCTTTTGTGTGGTCGATGTGCTGGCACGTCGTTTTGTAGCACTTGCAATCAAGCCACCGGCACCCGCACGGCGCGTAGCTCCACGGATCATTGGCGCTTGACTTGCGTTTCAGGCTCTTTTCGTACGCATCCAGAACCGCCAAACCAAACTCAGTGGTCCCGCGGGCTCCCTGGAGCCGCTTCCACCGCTCGTAAGTCGCTTTGTTCATGCGAATGTGGACGGACTTCCAAAAAGCGACCTTGGAGTCTGAGAAGTGGCCGATCACGCGCAGCACCGTGAGAGTCTTAGCCTGCCCTCGTGAATGACTTTCCACCTCTCCCCGCACTTCGGGCAGGTTGGACGCCCGTAGATCTGCTCAGGGTCACTGAGGTGATACCCCATAACAGACAGGTGGAACGAGATCAGCGCAACGTGGAAGATGTCCCCGGCTTCGTGCGCCTCCTCTGCAGTTCTAATGAGCAGGTCGGCCGTAGGGTCGATTTTTGGGGTCCCTGTAGTACTAGCGGAGATGCCAAGGCCGTTAGTCCGTCGCCGTACTTCTGGCTCATGGCTTGGAGGCTGGCCGTGTTCGCTCATGCCCCCTCCCGTTCGTTCTGGCTTTCCGTTTCCGTTGCCGTGATGCCGTTCAAGGGACAGCGCAGCGGCTCCCTTAGTATGCATCTGCATCTGCATGTGTGACTATCACGCTCAGTTGCGCCTCATTACGTAACGTCACAGTCTGTCACGCGTTATCTTCTTGCGAGCCCTAAGCCGCCTTTGGCGCTCTGCGGCAGTGTGATCGCGGTCCCGGTATTTGAAGAAGTTCAGTACGATGAAGCCACCGGAAACCCGCACTAGCCGCCTCCCGTCATAGTCTGGAGTCCGGCTCTGATGGTCTGGGGCGGCGAGCCGCTCAAGAGCGGCCGCACCTTCGCCCTCTTCCACTCGGGCGGCGGCAAGGATGCCGGGAGCCGCCGCGCGAACGAACCCGTACCACCCAGCCGGGACGGTGAACCCGCTCTCCTCGTTGCGATCCAAGGCTAAAGCGGGCGTAGGTGCCTCAACTTGCTTGGGCTCGGCGAGCAAAAGCGCCGTGATGAAGACCTCTCGGGACGCCCGATCCATCCATAATGTCGAATGTAGAATCCCGCAGTCGAGTTTTACAAAAGCCATGCGTCACGGTATCACGCCGTGACGGTATGTGTCTAGGGGTTTCCATGCACTGAATACCACCGTGATAAGATCCACCCATGCACCCAAGTAGTTCGCGCTCATCATCTCCGAACGGAGAGGTGCGCGTTTCGGAACGCTCGTATCTGGCGCACGGTCCAGGCCGAGCCCTTGGGCCGACCGCTGGGGCGCCCATTTCGCCTGCGGCGGTTGTTACGCTCCCGGCACTCCGCGCCGAGGGCTCCATCTCCGCGAGGTTCGAGGCCGCATTCGGTGCAGTCGCCGTCTAGGTAGCGCCTTTCTCGGCGGAGGCGGTTCAGTTCCTGCAGGGTCACAGCGTGACCTCCCAAAGTCCGAGGGCTCCCGGCATCGGAATCGGTTTGTCGAACCTCTTTGCATCCCCGAGCAGCCATCCGAGGCAACCGGGTTCGTGCCATCGCGAGTCGGAACGTTCTACGATGTCCACTAGAACGGCTGAACCGATGATTGCTCCCCCCATGTACGGCGTGGACTTCGGCAGCGACAGAGCGGCATCGGCGTTGATCGCCTCGACCTTGCGTCTGTTCTCCTCGAACGCCTTGAACGTGCCGTGAGTCGCATGGATTAGGATCACGCCTCGATGCTTCGTTCGCCATGTTCGGTTCTCGACGGGCTTGAACCCGTCGACGATGAGCGAGGCCCAAGGCTCGCGAACGCTGAGAGCTTTCACTTCTTCCCCCTCTTCGTGGAGCGGGTAGAGGGATTCGAACCCTCGACGCCAAGCTTGGAAGGCTCGTGCTCTGGCCGCTGAGCTACACCCGCAGAGCGATCTTACTACCGCCGTATCTTGGCGAGCAACCGTTTCACGCCCACGATGCCGTCTTTGACGTATACGTCATTGGCGTCTTCGCCCACGATGTCGGGCATTGCCCAAGGTAGTCCACTCGCCTCCGCCGCCTTCTGGCCAGCCTGAGAGGCATCGTTGTCCGCAATCACGGACGCGTTCTGTACCTGCGCGGCCACCGTGACTAGGTTCCCTGCAGAAAAGCAGACCAGCACGGACGTATACGATGGAAAGGTGTTCAGCGCAGCTTGAATTGAAAGCCCCGTCGCGTACCCCTCGCACAGGATCAACTTGCGCTCATTCCCGAGGGGATGCACCGCACCCTTCGCACGGGTTCCGAAGAGCATTTTCTTCTGCCACTCGCCGTCTACCATCTTGATCGTCTGCGCTCCCACGATGGCGCCGCGCAGGTCCTTCATGGCGATCACCAGAGCGTCATCCAGAACGCACCCCTTAGCCTCTGGGAAGCCTTTCGCCGTCAAATAGGGGTGAGTGTAGGTATTCGCGCGCTTGAGCATCGCTTGAGCCGTCTGCGCAGCCTGCTTGGCATCCTCGAGGCGCTTTCTATCCTGCCTTGCGGATGCTTCGGCCATGCGCCTCAGGAGATCAGGATCAGGCTTCGATTCGCGATCCTTGAGCCACGTCTCCGCGCGGTCCATCTGCGCCCAGTTCTGAACCACGCCGAAGTCGCCTTGGAACAGGTACGCCCCGTTCCGCTTCTTGGGATGATCCTTCGTCCTAGTCCTCACCCATCTGCCCATCGACAGATGTTCGATGATGAGCCCGCGGTCGGCCGCGAAGGACAGGAAAGAGTTCACAGCGTCTCGATCTCTACCTTTACGCGTGTCCCGCCCTTTTCTTGCGCGTATTGCCACTCAATGAGGTCGGAACCATCGTTGACTTCAAGCGCGTCCGCGATTCCGTCTCGAAATGCCTTAAAGGCACTGGCGACGTTGTCGGAATCCAGTTTGCGAGGCGAGATCCTGGTGAGCGTAATGCGCATCTTCACGTTACGGAAACTGGGCTTAAGCACGAAATGCGCCGGCACCCAATGATAGGCGTACATCTTCCCGGTGAGCCTTTGCGCCTGCGTTCGTTTCGCCCTCACCCTCCAATGTTCGCGAAGGTTCGCGCAACTTGGCAAGTGCATCGGGACTTCGTATTCAAGCCTCACGCCGTCCTCGCTTTCATCTTCGCGTACGCGATCCTATTCGCCTGCTCTTTCGCCATGACCGCGGGATTGATGTCGCCGATCTCGGGAAGGTCAGCAAGACGCGTGCGCCCAGAAGGAGGCCAAGTCCCAGCGATGGACTTGTACAGGTGCGACGCCCAGCCCTCCGCCGTGTCGGTCTTGCCTTTCCTCTTTGCCAGCGTCAAGCAGTGTACCCAGAGATCCTTGCGCTCTACGCGATGCTTGCCGATCTCGAACGAGATGAGCTCGCCCGGTTGATGTTCCTTCGTCTCCGCCTGCTTCCGCTCGTATCCACAAGCGACGCAGCGCCGGCCGAACGGTGATGCGCCACACCTCGGGCAGGGCTTCGCCTCTTGCGGCTCGTCCTTCCTGATGGTCTTGTTCAGCTTCTCCCCGTCGTCCAGCTTGTCGATCCCGTTGTAGTAGAAATCCTCGAAGTCGGTATTGAACCGCACCCGGTTCCCGCTGAAGTCCAGCAGGACACACGAGTCCTTACCAGGATAAGAGCGCAGCCCCCGCCCCCACATTTGAATGACCTCAGAAAGGCTCTTGCGCATGGGCCGCACGTCGCAGACACAGGCAACGTCCGGGACGTCAAACCCCTTCGCAAGCGCCTGAACCGAGATCAGCACCTTGAGCATTGAATCAGGCTTGCGGTACTCGCTCAAAAGCTCTTCGCGCTCCTTATCCGTGGTGCGCTGCGTGAACGTCGCCGCCCAAATTCCCGCGGAGTTGAACTGCGCCGCCATCGCTTCGCAATGTTTGATGGTCGCGCCGAAAACGATCGTTTTGAGTCCTGCAGCGTGCTTCTGCCATTCGGTGACCACGTCGCCGATGATCTCGAGCCCGCGTTCCGTCTGTGCTTCGTCGGTCCACTCGCCGTTGCTCTTGGTCGCGGCGCCTTCCATATTGACGTGAGCAATCGTGCGCCCCGTCAGAACCTTCATCGGCACAAGCACGCCGTCCTGAGTGAGTTGATGCATCGTCTCGGCAACTACGACGTTGGAGAAAAGCTTCCCAAGGCCTTTTGAGAAGGGCGTAGCGCTCAGCCCGATCACCGCGGCCTTCGTATGCGGTATGTGATCTGCCCATATCTTGTAAACCGAATGACTTTCATCAATTACGATCACGTCGGCTTGAGGCCATCCCTTCTTCGCCAGCGTCTGCGCGCTGCAAATCTGGAAGTTCGCCGTGTTCCTGCGCCAGTGGTCAGCCTGGATCACGCCGTGTTCGATGAGCCCGTATCGGTCCGCGGTCTGCGACGTCTGTTCAATGAGCGTCTTTCGGTCGCAGATGAATAGCGCCTTCTTGCCCTTCTTCAAAGCCTCGGAGATCAGGTGCAGACCCATATAAGTCTTGCCCGATCCTGTGGGCGCCATGATGAGTTGCGCACGATGGTTTGCGCGAAACCCTTCACGAAGCTTCTCAAGGGTGCGCACCTGGAACGCGCGAGGCTCTGGGAAGCTCACTTCTGTGTCGCCTTTGCGATGATTTCGTCAATAGTCGCCCAAAGCGGCTCGGACAGAATAGCGTTCTCATGAGCGTCCTTCAACGCCGCCATCATCTCCGCGTTTAAAGCCTTTTCTGCATCGATGCGGGCGAGCAAGCGCGGCGTAAACAAATTGCAGACGTCAGGGTTACGACACCCGCAATCAATGCATACAAGATCCGTCGGAAGAGCCGCAATCTCCTCGTCCGTCGCGGGCTTGACTTGGTCGCTCATCACTTCTCTGACTCCTTAGCTAATTCCTGCTTGTACCACTCGGCCACGCCACCAGAAGCGCCGCGGACGATGTCAGGGAGGAACCGCTTGAGGAGCGCGTCGGCGATAGCGTCGCGCTCTTCCTTTTCGATGTCCGCCTGAACTTCCTTGATCAACGGTCCGATGTCCTTCGGAGAGCCATCAATACGCCCAGCGTCCCGAAGATGCTGAACCGCCTTCCTCCATCGCGGCTCTACGCGGTATCGCGCGATCAAGCCTTCCACAACGTCGGCCCGTGTAGGATTCGCTTCGCCCCACGCCTTTTGATTAGCCTCCGCGAAGTCGGCTCGGACCATCTTCGCAATCAAGAGCTTCTTGTCTACGCCGAAGATGTCGTAAGCGGCAGGCTTGATGACGACGCCCTCAACCTTCGTTCCGCCGAGCGTTGAGTCTTCATCCAACCACGCGGCCAGCATGTCTTGCGTCACACGTCCAACATAGATAGTCCGAATCGGCTCGACGTGGATCGCAACCGCAAGATCGGCCACCTGTTCGGGAGTATCGAAGTGCTGCCCGTTGCCTTCGACGTCGAAAAGGACAAAGTGACCGCGAGGGCATCGCCCATACTTGATTGTGTTGTGGCGCTCGCTTTTGAACGCCTCACCACGCAGGGTCATGCCATCCTGCCAATTGGCGCACGCAGGCCACTGGCTCTCCAGATGCGCGATAGTCGGCCGAAACAGATCCGGCGCGGACTCCTTGAAAACTTGGACCCCTTTAGAACGGTATTCCCATCCGCTTGAAGTCTTCATGGCCGAAAACTGCGACCCGTCCACCTTCTCCTGAACGATCACGTCACGGTCAAGGAAATCTGAGCCAAGGGCGCGATGCCCCAACGCGTAAATGCTCGGATATGAATGAATCACTTCTTCCCCCTTTGCGCCGCCTTGAGCGCCTTGATCAACTCGTTCTTCTCGGCCATCAACCCTTGATTGCGCTCCTCCAGAATCCGGTTCAGATCCTTGAGGCGCTTGATCTCATCATTCGCCGCCTTCAACTGGTCGTCGGCCTCCACGATGTTGACGTAGGTTTCCAACTGCCGGTTCAGGTTCTCCGCGGCTCGCTGGGCTTCAAGACAGTTCGGACACGGCCCGGACGGGCGCGCGGGAGGCCCAGGAGACGCGTGGCGCGGCTCAGGCCTTGCCTCAGGAGCCGTAGCCTTCAGGATCGCAGCCTGAGTGACCCTGCCGGCCGTCTCCTTGGCCGCTTCCACAGCAAGCTCAAACTGCGCATCGTCCACCGCTGCCAGCTTTTGCCACCGAGAGGAATCCGTCTTGCTGATCCCGATCTCGGAAAGGGTCGGAGCAACGGTAGCAGCTTGCGACCGTTGATACTCCCCCGGTCCTTGCTTCGGCATCTCGGCGAGCATCTGGCCGGCCCTGCGCTCGGCTCTGACCCTGATTTCAGTCGTCCATTCGATCATCTCGGTATCGTTCGCGAGACGGGCATATTCGGCCATCGCCGCGGCTTTGTCGCGGATGTCCTTGACTTCATCGTAGGACTTGGCAGCAAGAACCGCAGCTTTCGCGGCGTCATACTTCAGGAGTTTGCTCATTCTTCTTCTTTCGCTGGTAGATAGATGTTCAAAGAGTTGAGATAGCGCTCGGCGCGTTCGTCCATCATCGAAAACTGCGCCGTGGTGAGATGCGCCGAGGATGGCCAAACATGGACCGTGCGCCCGTCCGGCAAAGGTAGCACGAGAGGATCCAAAAACATCTGCTTGATGGTGTTGTGGGCACTGTCTTTCGGCGTCATGCCGCTTTCCTCCGCCCACTGCGAAAACCGCTCATGCCCAAGCTGTTCAAACGCGGGAACGATCAAGGACCAGTGACGGTCGTTCTGTCGCTTTGTGCGGCGCTTTGATGGCGGTTCCACGGTGACGTCAAGGACCGAATCAGCGGGAAACTGTGAAAGCTCCTGCCGCACGCGGTCCGCGATACCGGGGAATGGAACAAGCACTCCCCGGCGTACCGTGGCCTTGTACTGAACCTTGCTCACCGCGCAATGAGCCCTAGGCGCTGAGGCTTTGGGGGCTCCTCCTCTTTGGCTGAGATGATCTGCCGCGCTTCGTACGCTGCGAGAAGATAGCGAAACAGTTCACGCCCCGCCCGCTCCTTCGGTGAGCCCGTCTCGATGACAAGCTCCTCCGCCTTCCCGCCTTCTTTCGGGAAGCGCACGATGGTGCAACGGTCGATGGTCATGCCGTGGGATTCTGCGAGCATGGAATAGCCGGCCATCTGCCCGTAAAACTTCTCGCTGTACTCAAAGCTTTTGCTCGTCTTCCAGTCCATGATGAACCGGCCTTCACCGTCAAGGTAGTCGATGGTCCCGCCGTAGTCCTGAACCGTGTGAACGAGCGCCACTTCGCACCGGCCAAGCCACAGGCGGTGCCCCGCCCACTCCAGAAACGATTTGAACGCGGGAACTGCTGCTGCCGAATACTCGACGGTCAGGCCTTCGATGAAAGACTGGATCATCGCGTGAACCGCCGTCCCAACATCCGCAGCCTTAGACCACTCACCTTGGGGACCGTAGATCGCTCGCCCCTTCAACCCGAGCAAATTAGCAGCCGCGACCAGCCCGCTTTGATCTTCTTGCTTGAGGATTGTGGTAACGGACGGGATCTTCTTCCCGTCCTTGAAGTAGCCGTATTGAGGCGTGGGCATTAGAAGGGCGAGCCTTCCGAAGTCGGTTCGGCCTTGTCGGTCGCCGTCGGCATCTTCGGCAGCGTCACTTGCCCAGAGCGCACTTCCTCGCTCTCAGCGATGAAATCCCGCGTTTTCTGGCTCAGCGTGGCCCACACGTCCGCGCTCGGGTCTGAGAGGTCAAAGAACCTCGAGGGGTAGAACTGAGGCGCCGCGCCATCCGAACCCGCGGGCGGTTTCATCGGCGGGTTGATGCTCATGACGTTCGCGTACTTCCCGTCATCACTGTGCTGGATGTTCAGCAGCGCAGGCTTGCCCAAAATCTTGGACAGGTCAAAGCCTTCCTTGATGTCCGCCTCGCTGAACTTCTTCCCGCGCCAGGTTTCCAAATGCTTGCGCAGGTTCGCCTTCTCGCCGAGGGAAAGCGTCTGGCGCATCGTGGCCATCATCGGCTTTTGCTCGCCGTTGATCTCCATCATCTGATCGAGCTCGAACTGGATCTGGACAAGATGCCGCTTCACCGGCTGACCCTTTTTGTCCAAGAACTTGGCGTCTCGGTGCGTCCCGAGGTCGAGCACCACGACACATCGCGCCCTCATCATCCCGGCATCGGGAAGGGTACGCTCAAACGACTCACCGGCAGTTGCTTTCAGCATTGGTTTATGTCTCTTTCTGTTGTTCTTGTTGGAGGACTGTCACGAGGAAGGCGAGGCGTTCAAGCGCCGATGCGCGTTCTGCCTTGTTTCCACAGGCCAGTCTGTAGGATTGTTGGATGCATTCGGTTTCGGTTGAGAGTTTGATTTCAGGCGCCATTCGCACAGCAGGCCCATCTGCGTCGGCAGGCCAACAGTGAGGGCACCATTCGCCCCCATTGCGCACGCGATCACCGCAGCCGCCGACGCAGTAGAAATCCATCACAGGCTGTACTGCTCCGCCTCGTATCGCGACATAAAAAAGTGAATCCCTGAGGCGCACTCAACGAGAGGATTGGGATCCCATGCATCAGGCCAAGTGATCTCTCCAACGGTGTAAACAGCCGTGCTTGAATGTCTACCAGATCGAGCGCTTGTGCCCTCCGACAGCGACACGCACAGAGCACATTCCGCGCGGCACTTACGCCCGACGATACCGCCAACACGCGCAGCATTCGCAGGAATCAAAAGCTCTGCGATGATGCCGCCCTTGAGCTTTTTGTAGGCAGTGAAGGAACCCGACTCAGGGCAAATGCGGCGTGTCGCTACCAGTGCGGACAGATTCGCGTCGGACAGATCCGCGCCGGACAGATCCGCGCCATACAGATTCGCGCCATACAGATTCGCGCGGGACAGATTCGCGTCGGACAGATTCGCGCCATACAGATCCGCGCCATACAGATTCGCGTCGGACAGATTCGCGCCATACAGATTCGCGCCATACAGATTCGCGCCATACAGATACGCGCCATACAGATTCGCGCCATACAGATTCGCGCCATACAGATTCGCGCCGGACAGATCCGCGCCGGACAGATTCGCGTCGGACAGATACGCGCCGGACAGATCCGCGCCGGACAGATACGCGCCATACAGATCCGCGCCATACAGATTCGCGCCGGACAGATTCGCGCGGGCTCCTCCAGAGCCAGATCGCCATCGTGCATGGGCCTCAAGAATGTTTAGAATTTCTGATGCTTTCATTGCGGATCCTTTCTTAAAGCGAACGGCACCAAAGCTCTTCGGAATCGCGGTCCTCGTCAGGCGCAACGTAGCGCTGCGGCTCTTCTTCAGGCTCGTGTGATACTCCAACAAGAGCGGCAAGACGGGCTCCGTGGGCGTCAAATTCTTCAGGGCTCATGACTCGGGACGTTACTCCTACTCGTTCTACTCGTCAAGCAAAAATTCAGAAGATTTAGCTTGACGCTGAAACGCAAGCGGGAGTAAGGTTCCTGTCCATGAAGACAAAACTTTACGAACGTCGTCGCAAGTTGAAGCTCTCTCAGCGCGCGGTTTCTGTCCTCTCTGGCGTGTCCGAGCGCACGTACTCCGATCACGAGCGAGGCTTCGGCCGCGTGTGCCCGATCCCGTTTCGCGTCGCCATCGCCAAGGCGCTTCAGTGCAAGCCCGAAGACGTGTTTGACGCGCAAGGAGTCTCCAAATGAGCATCGAAGATCGTTTGACGCTCGCAACGCGCATGCGCATCGAAGCGCATCAGAAAGAACAGGAGCGCTACGCGCAAACGATGAAGCGTATGCGCTCTGAGCGTTCAGACCGAAGCATCCGCGCTTTCATTTTTGCAGGTGCGTTCCTGGCGCTCGCCTCGTTCCTCGGCCTTTTGATGATCGCAGGTGGCCGATGAAAGCCTTCCAAGGCTCTTCCAAATGACCTACCGCTCGGCCTATCTCTGCGCGCTGTCGATCACAACCTCAACCGTGATTATCTGCGGTACAATCCTCGCAACCGTCCCCACCGCGAGCGGCGCTTCCGATACCTCATCCACTCGCAAAGACACTGCCCGTAAAGTCCGGGCATACCCTGCGCGCTCACCATCGTCGGCCTTGGGAGAGACGATGGTGAGCGCGCAGGGCGGAGAACTTCAGGCCGGAGATGTCGGAACGACCGGACCGACCATCAAACGCGGGTGGCAGAGCGTGACGCTGGGGAGAGACCCAGGCTTTGCGAGCGACCTTGGAGGCGTGGAGCCGTTGCTAACCGGTAAGCCACTGCGCTGGACAAACCAAGGCCGCTCGCATGGCGGTGTTCGCCTTGTACCGGCCGGAGGATCTCCCTCCTTCGCCCGGTCTGAAACTTCTCATGGACAAGCCACCTTAAGGCGCATCCAGCCGGGCAGTAATCAACACGCCGTGTCCTCACGGAGTGCGGGAACGACACCACGCAAGGGTTACCCAATGCAGTCAGTCGTGGCAGGCCGGAGAGACGGCCATTATCAGACGATGGCCCGCAATGCGGCTGGCCTGTGCGGGATCACGTCGCGCGAGGATCTAGCGGTGTTCCTGCGCCTCATCGCACGCGAGAGCGGGTGGAGGCACTACGGGCGCGACGGTGAGGTTCTACGCTCATCCTCGGGTGCCATTGGCCTCGGGCAAATAAAGGAGCCCACTGCGCAGGCTTTCTCACAGGCAGACATTCGGGAGCCGTGGGGGAACCTCTTGACCTCGGCCTGCCTGCTACAGTCGTACTACCAGAAGCGCGGCAGTTGGCGCGAGGCCGTTCTTGACTACCGAAGCGGACCAAGCAGGTGGCGCACAACACGCGAGGCTCACGCCTACG
>ERZ650311.827-NODE-827-length-17457-cov-77.871509_pt1 | contig 17457 bp, 19 predicted proteins | sample MGYA00376247_ERZ650311 | MGnify/ENA primary metagenome ERZ650311 (study PRJEB26733, sample SAMN07839324) | wastewater metagenome | biome: small river; feature: stream; material: water | place: USA: North Carolina | collected 2016-07-28 ... | reverse complement strand
GGGAGCAGGACCAGCGACCGCCGGAGGGACAGCGGGTGATCCTCGGCCCGGGGGGAGGGCCGGCGCGGCATTGGGTGCGCTTTGGGTCAGACTTTGGGTTTTTTGGGGCAAACTTTGGGTCAGCACACCCAAAGCCTTCGTGCGGTACATCTTGCGCCTGGCGGTGGCGGCTGCGTCCGTCCAGCCCACCTTGCCGGCGCCTTCGAGGAAGGAGGCTTCCGAGGGCGCGTTGAGCTTGGGCAGGATCTTGGCATACTCGGCCATGAACCACGCCGCCGCCGCTGCGGAGGCCGCAGGCGAGTTGATCACCAAATCCGGGTCTGCCTCCAGGTCCAGCCCTAGAGCCTGTCCAGCGGCCCGATAATTGGCCCTGCCGGTCAACTGGATGATCCCCCGTCCCCGGTACTTCCACCCGTCCCCGCTGGACACGTCCCCGTTGCCGATCTTGCCGGCGTAGCAGACATTCGCCCGCACCTCGGCCGACTGGCGGGCAAGCTCGTCAGCGGCATCCGGGGCAAGGTGAAACAGCTTGACCATCTGCGCGGCGTTCCACCGGGTGTCCTCGGTGTGGACACTCACGAACCCGCCCGTCTCGTTGCCGCAGATGCCCAAAAACCCGGCCTGCGCCTCGCGCGTCGTGAAGCCGTACCGCGCCCACGCCGCGTTGATTGCCGCCGTCCACTCTGAGGGCTGGCGGCAGGCGGGGAAAATCTCGTGGAATTCCTCGGGCGTCATAAATCCCTCGTTAACCACACCCGGTCTGAATCGGACGGGTGTACCCAACCCTCTGGATGTACCGGCAGGACTGGCGGGAGTGGCTGTGGCAGGCGGCCGGCGCCCTCGGGGTCGCGGCTGTCCTGCTCGGCGCGCCCGATCTGGTGGGGTGGAGCGTGCAGCTTTCGCTTGAGGCGCTGGAAATGCCGGCGCGGCGGGGGTAGGCTTGCAGCATGAAGCGGCCCCCTGTGACCGAACGTTGGTGCGGCCAGTGCAAGCGCACGCGCCCTATCGCCGAATTCCTGACGCGACTTGAAAGGAGCGGCTGAAAGGTTACGAAATGCAACGCGTGCGCGAGCGCCAACATGGCCCGATGGGAGCGCTCCGCGTGGGTCGGCAAGGGACCTGATAAAGTCAAGGCAACCGACGAATAACGTCACCGGATCAGCCCCCCCAGGAACGGCAGCGCCTTGACCGCCACCCCTGCAATCGCGCCGCCCACCACCCCGGCGGCACTCCCGATCGCAACCAGCATTCGCCGCCCGGCTACTCGGTCCCGCCGGTCGTCCTCCAGCGCCCGAACGCGCTTTTCCATCCCGCCGGATAGCTCCTTCACGTCGCCTTTGATCTCCCCCAAGATCTCCTCCAGCCGGTGCTGGCGCTGGGCGCATTCGGCCGTGTGGGCGGCAAGTTCCCGCTTCACGTCGAGCGCGGCCATCAAGGCTGTGTCGGGGGACGGGCTCATGGGGCGAGGATCACGGCGGGGTCGGCGCCGATCGCGCGCAGCAGATCCAGCGCCCGGGAGTCATCGGCATAGACCGCCGGCTTGGCGTTCCACCGCTCCTGGTCTGCCACGCTGATCTGCGCGAGCGCCGCCCGGGCCGCCTCGATCTTGCCGGCGGCGATCAGCCGCTCGACGATCACGCCCTTTGGCACAAGCCGCCTGGGCGTCAAAAACGCCACGACCTCGGCTGCGTCGTCCGCAACCTCCTCCTCGGCGATGCCCGGCTGCATCGCCAGATAGACGCCCTTGATGGCGCCCTCCCGGTCTCGCTCGACGTAAGCCATCAGTCGTTCCTCCCGCGTGTGTCGACCCACCCTTGCGATGAGATGTACAGCGTGCCCGCCGCACCCGAGAGCAGCCGGGACCGGATCTGCGCCGACGTGTTGGTCATCACCCGCGCGATATCCAGCGAGGTCACGCCCGCGCCAGCGATACCGCCCTGCGCCAGCGGCGCGCCGGTGTTGGACGCTGCGAGGTCGGTCTGCGAGAGCGCCGAGAAGTAGGCAAAGTCATTGGTGGTGCCGCTCAGCGAAAAGTTGATGAGGGCTTCGACCACGATGCCCGTAGGCACCAGCAGCGTGCGCGTGACAGCCGACGAGCCCGGGGTTGCCGACGTGATGTCCAGCAGCGGCGACTTGCGCATGAACAGGTCGCCCACCTGCGCAAACGCCACGATTGCCGCGGACTCCCGCAGGATGCTGCCGATACGCCGCTTCTGGTCGTAGTTGGTCGGCATCGTCGGGCTGGATGCCGAGAGCGAGAACAGCACATCGACCACGCCCGTATCGCTGCGGCGGATCAGCCACACATGCCACGTGCCGTTGGCGATAGACCCGGTGTCGCGACCACCTTGGTTTGTACCCACGGACCAGGCGGCATCGAGCTGCTTGGTTAGGGCGGACGCGAGGAACATGTCGGCGGCGTTTGCCTCGTCGCGCGCCTGCCCGATGGCGATGTCAATATCGTTCGTGGCGTCGCTGCCGTTGTTGGACAACGCGAGCCCGGCAAGGTAGCCACGGGGCATCGTGGAGAAGCTGGCGATCGTCGCCTTCTTGTTGCCGCTCGCGCTCGTGTCGCGCGTCGCCACGAAATCGGCATTGCTGTCCGGCGTGCTGTCGGTCGTGAGACCGTTGATGTCCAGCCCCGTGAGGTTCAGTACCCAGAACCCGCCTGATGCGCTGTCCAGGGCGCTGTCATAGCGCAGAAGCGCGACGAAGTTCTGCGGCGCATCTCCGGCGGCAAGTTGCGTCGCCGTAGTGCCCACCAGCTTGTAAAGCTTCTTCGCCCCCACCGTGTTGAAGTTGATCGTCGGCGTGGCGGCGCACGTCGCGTTGAACTTGACCCGGAAAAGCTGCTTGTCCGCATAGGCGGCAATCGCCGGGGAAAGCGTCGCCGCGTACGCGCTTGTCGTTCCCCCAGTGTCGCCGGCATCCAGGGTCGCCCCGTCCTGGACAGTGGCACCCGATGCGTATTCCGAGCGCGACCCGGAGCCCGATCCGGTCGCAACCCCGGTGTGCTTGAAGGACCCCATCGGCAGGTTGGCGGAAGCGGTGTTCTGCCCGTCCCGCGCGACCGTGTTCTCGATCGCGGACGCAAGATCCTCAAGCTCAACGTCCGTCAGGTCGGCACGGACCTTGATGTTGGCCGTTTTCTGCTGCGCGTGGACATCGGACCCGCTGCGCACGCCATCGGTGCGGATTACCGCGCCTGCACCATTCCAGCCCATTCAGGTCTCCACCGTGCTATGGTTGCGCATGCTCACGTTGCCCGAGCGCATCCTGGTGCGCTCTCTCCAGGCTCTCGTCATTGCGATCTGCATATTCGGGGCCTTCACCCAGCCCGAGGGGGCGCTGTACGCCATCGCGGTATGCGCGTTCTTTTGCGTGACCATCTCGGCGCTGTACGGGCTGATGAGAACCGGGGTCATGTGGGTCTATTCCCGAATACGGCCTTCGAGCCGCACGCGGTTGTCGCGCTGATCCCCACGGAGGGCGGCGCCTAGGTTCGATAGCTGGACCTGAGTAAGCTCCGATCGGGGACCGCGGCTGAGTAGATCCACCATCTGCTGCACGCCATCGGGCGCAGCCAGAATGTCCGCGAGCCGGCGGTTTGTCGCACGGCCGACCATTCCCGCTGCGGCGCTGTTGGCCAGATCGACCACGGCCCCGCGGGTGAGGTTCAGGGCCCGCGCGAGCGTCGATACCGCGTTGCGGTTGGTTTCCGCGCCTTGGGAGATACGACCGGCCGTGGCCGAGTTAGATCCGGGGATCTGCCCCTGAGCGGCGAGGATGTCCAGTTGCCGGTTGATCTGCCCAACGAGGTCGTCGGGATTCACCCCGCGGGCGGCGGCGGCCTGCCGAATTGCGTCGTCGAGTTCCTGTGCCGTCAGGTTGCCGGGGCCGGTGCGGCCTCGGATGTCCTGCGCGAACCGCGCGCCCACAGTGGGGTTGTTCGGCGCCACCGTGCCGGCGTTCAGGGCCTCGTTGAACCGCTCCGCAAGCCGCTGGCGGGTCTCCGCAGCCTCGACGCGCGGGGACATATCCCGGAAGCGCTGCTGCGCCTGCGCAAACTCAGGGCTGACGGCTTCAAGGGTCTGCCCGAGTTGCGGGTTAACCTCGTTGAATACGCCACGGGTGCGCGCTTGCATCGTGCCCGCGGTGGTGTCGGCAGGGGGGATGCCCTCGCGCGTTTCCTGGTACAGCGTCGCAACCGGCCCCACCTGCATGGGGCTGCCAGGCGGTGGCGGGGGTGGCGCAGGCTGGCCCGGGGGCGGCGGGGGGCCCGCCTCGGGCGTCGTCAGACGAGTTCGGTAGGCGGACAACTGCCGTCCGATATCGCTGCCACGCCCCACCCGAGCGATAGCGTCGTCCACCGCCTGGACGATCTGCGCAAGATCCTGCGGGGCGATGTTCTGAAGGTCCGCCGCCTCGTATAGCGGGCGCGTAGCGCGCGTCCGATCGCCCGCCGCTATGGCAGGGTCCGCGTCCGGGCTGATGCGCTCCAGCATGCCCCCAGGGCCCGCCACGGCCTGCTGAACCTGCCCCTGCCGGGCAGCAAGGGCACGGTCGATCGGCAACCCCTGCGGGGTCTGGCGCACGTTGCTGGTGAGCTGCTGGACCCGGGAGCCGAGAGGGCCCAAGGCTTCGCCGCCGATAAGGGGCGTCCCCAAGCCGGCGGCGTCGAGTTCCATCTGAAGGGCGGCGCGGATTTCCGGGTCCTGGATGCCCGCCAGTCGCTCCCTGAGCATCCGGGCTGCGTTCAGGTTGGCGGCAGCCGCCCGGTTGCCCAGGACCATCGTGCCGCCGCCCAGGGCCATGCGGAGGGCCGAGCGCGGGCCCTCGCCCGCTCCGGCGCGCTCCATGGCGGCGTCGGCGCCTTCTGTGACTGCCCCCGCCCCTGCGCCGATAGTCGCCAGGCGGCCGACCGTCCCCGCCCCCGCCCCCAGCGCACGCGCCGGGATGGCGGCGCCGGCCGCGAATTCCGTCACGCCCCGGGTGATTCGGCCGGGGATGGTCTGCGGCTGATAGTTGAGCGCGTCCTTGATCGTGGGCGATACGGCGCCCGCCATGTCGTTGATCGCGCCGCGGAACGACTCGCTACCGCCGGCCGGGATCTGCGGGGCATCAATGGGCGCCCACTCTGGCGTCTGCCCGCCCACGGTGAGCCGGCCCGAAAGCCAGTTGCGAGCCCCCACGCCCGCCCGCATGAGGAAGTTTGCCGCATCCACGGGGAAGCCGAGGGTTCCCGCTGCGGCGTCGCGCAAGCCGCCGGGGATCGAGCGTACCGAGTCCTCCACCGCGCCCGGACGCTCGCCACGCGCCAGCATTTCTAGCTGCGCATCGGACATCCGCGAATAGTCGGTCATTGCTGCCCCCGGGCGGCGCGGCGGCGTTCAAGCTCGGCTTGCGCGCCTGCCTGTTCCTGCGGCGTTACGGGGGCTGCCCGGGCTGTCGGGGCGGACGTTCCACCAGCGGGCGCAGGCGCCTGGCGCGGCGGCGGCAACGCCAACCTGCGCCCAAGAACGCCCTCCGGCCGATAGCCGTTCTGCGCCAAGAAATCCTCGTCGTTGTCGCGCAGCCAGTTATAGGATTCCATCTGCGACTGCGCGCGGCTGCGCGCTTCGGCCATGATCGCTTGCCGTCCCTCTGCCCCTAGCGCCGCCTCGCCATTCAGGACGCGATTGATGAGGCCCTGTAGCTGCTGGGGAACGCTCTGCGTCCCGGTGACCATCACCGTTTCGCCCTCGCGCACGACCGACCCAGGGTCCAAGATCGTCATGAGGCCATAGACGAGATTGAGGTCCGATGCGGCGGTGTTGCGCGTTACCGCGTTCTCCATGGACGACAGCACGTTGACGATGCGTTGCGAGTCCTTGACCTGCTGTTGTCCCAGATGGCTGTTGCGGATCTCCCGGGCGGTGGCGATCTGATCGCGAGTCGGGCCGGGTACAAGGGCGCCCGGCGCGGGCCGCGCCATGATCCCGCCGGGTTCCATGCGCGGCGGGGTGATGCCCGAGACCTGGCCGCGGCGGTCCGGAAGGAACTCCCGCACCTCGCGCGGCTGCTCGGCGGCGGGAGCCGCCGCAGCGGGCGCGGCCTGCGGCTGTCCAGCCATCGGAACCGGCGTCGATCCCGCGGGCGCGTCCTGCCCCATCGGCAGCGTCCCCGGGACCGGCTGGCCGCGAAGGCGCGACGGGGCCGGCGCACCCGGCCCGGCTTGCGCCGTCTGCATCGGCCGCAGGTTGCGCGCGGTGCCGTGGAAATAGTCGCCGATCGAGGTCCCGAACACGTCGCGCGGGTTGCGCTGGCCGTTGCTTTCCAAGTAGCGCTGCAGTCCGGCTTCACCGCCGATCCAGGCGCCGCGAATGAGCATGTCAGGCGTAATCGGCTGGCCATTCGGACCGGGGCGGCCGATGTAGGGCTGGAACCGCCGCAGAATGTCCTGGGCGTGCGCCTGAGCGGCGCGTTGCTGCTGTTCAGGGTCCGCAATGCCGCCAGGGGTAAGCCGCAGCTCAGGGTGCCGCGCTGATACCCCCTGCCAGGTGTCGGGCGTGAACTGATAGAGCCCGTAGGCGATCGGCCGCCCCTGTGCATCGAGGATCGGCTGCCCAGTGCGGGGGTCGCGCGGCTGGGCGTTCGGGTTGCCGGCGGATTCCCCGCCCTGGATCTGGGCAAGCGTCGCGTCGATCTGTGCCGCGTCCGTAGACCCGGGCACGGCGGCCCCTGGGACGGCCACAGGGGCAGGCTGGCCCTGCGGCTGGGGCATTGCCCCACCGCCCTGCCCAAGGAGCGCCCTACGCGAATACGGACGCCCGTCGACCATGATAACGTCATCGCGGTTGGCGTCCCGCACCGCCGGATCTTCGGGACCGCCCGGAATGAACTGGAGGCTTCCGTCCGGCTGGTACCGATAGCCGGCCGGCGCCTCGGGCTGGCGGCCGATGTTCTGGAGGAGCTGGGGCAGAAGGCCGGTGCGCAAGTCCGGATCGCGCAGCGCCGCCGCAAGCGCCTGCCCCTGTGGACCATTGCGCTGCGCCTCCGGCATGGCCTGAAGCACGCTATCCGCCAGGCGCCCCGCCGCTTCCTCGCCGCGCTTGCGCTCGCGGCCGGCGAAGAAGCCGCCGAGCAGCGCCTGGCCGAGGCGGGTAGCGCCCTCCCCCCACGATTGCACCGGAGCCGACGACGTACCGGCCTCTAATGCCTGGTTGGCAATCCGCATCGTCGGGGACTGCACCGCCTGGGGTGCCAGCGCGTAGGCAAGCGGCGATCCGCCGCCAAGCCCGAACGATACCGTCTGTGTGTTGCGCGCCATAGCCTAGTCCCTTCCGTTTTGGTAGGGTGCCGGCATGAAACAAATCGTCATGGTTGCGACGGCGCTGGCGTTGGCGGCGTGCGCCCGCAACGAGGGGGTCACGGGGAACTCGGCAGGCGGCATGGTCACGGCCGCTTTCCGCACGGACTCGGGAACCCTTGCCGCGGCCGACGCCCACTGCCGCCAGTACGGACGAACTGCCAGCATCGGCGGCGTCATCCGGACTGGAACGTGGTCGTTCAACTGCGTGGCGCCGTAGCTCACGCGACCCTCCCGTAAAGGACGTGCTTCACGCCGCCGATCTCCACGACGGCGCCGGGGTCGACCTGCTCCACTTCCTGCGCCATCACGCCCATCTGCGGGCGCGGGTCGCCGATCAGGTTGTAGACGTAGACCGGGAGCCCGCCGTCCGTGGTGCCGACGCGGCGGATGTTCTCCTTCAGGCGACGATCCGAGAGGAACGCCGGCAGGGCAAAGCCGCCGCTTGCCCACCCGCCGAGCGCCTGGCCTCCCAATCCGAACAGCCCCCCCATGAGCGCGTTCTGTTGGCTGTTCTTCGCCTGCCACTGCGCAAGCTGGCCCTGGTAAGCCTGGTTGATCGGCCCCGCCACGTCGGTCGGCGCCACCCCGACCTGGGGGGCTTGCGTGAACTGCGGCATCGTCCCGCCCGGCGAGGTGCCGAGCAGCGCACCGATATCCCGGATCGGCTGCGAGCGCATCCAGTCCTGTTCCTGGATGTCCCCTTGCCGGAGCGACTGCGCCAGGCCGGTAAGCCGGTTCTGCTCGGCACCCGCCGCCTGGGTCGCTTGTCCGCTCAGTTGCGTCAGTGCGTCGCTTTGGCGCTGGCCGAGGTCGCGGTTTTCGTTCGTCCACGCTTCCCCGGACCCGGCGCCGATTCCCCGGTCTGCCAGTGTTTGAAGCGTGGACGCCCGGTCCCGGTCGAACTGCGGCTGGAGCCGCGCAACCCCCGTGTCATAGAGGTTCTGTCCGACCTCGCGGGAACGGTTGACGATATCGCCCTGCAGGGCCACTGCATCGGGCAGCCGGGACGTGTCGATGCGCGATGCGAGCGCCTGGGACAGGCGCGGAACCTGCCCGTTGGCCAGGTCCCCAATGCCGATCGCCAGGTTCTCATTGCCCGTGGCGATCCGCTGCTGATTGGGCGACAGCGAGACATCGGCACGCCAGCGGTCGCCGGGCATCTCGGTATAGTTGATGTTGCCAAACGGCGTGTACTGGTCGACACGGTTCATTCGGCCTTGAACGCGCGCCGTCGCTTCATTCGCGGCCGACTGCGCCGCCGCGGTCGCAGCAGGGTCCGGCGGCGCGGGCGCACTGCCACCCTTGCCCCCGTAGCTCCACCGCCGGTAATCGCGAAACTCAAGGCTGTCGTCCGGGAGACCGTCGTCCCACGCGGGGCGCCTATGCCGCAGCTCGATCATGGGGCCTGATGCCTGTCAGCCAATACTGCGCATCCGTACGCAGCATGGAGAACATCACCGCATCATCGGACCCGAAGGCCCTTCTCCCCACGCCCTCGAATTTGAATCCGAGGTGTTCGAGGAACCGTCGCGCTCTCTTGGGGCCGCTGCCCCGCTTTGCCGTCACGGCCTGAAGCCGCTCGCAGCCCAACTCATCGAAAACATAGCGCAACATCGTGGAAATCGCAGCCTTTTTCGCCCAAATTGGCGTGACCGCGGCCATCGTGACCTCGATCGTCTTCCATGCCGGCTGGTAGTTGTGGAACAGCACCGCAGCCAGCGGGCGGGAATTGGCTTCCGCCCCGGTCGCAACGAGGAAGATCACTCCCTCTCCCAAGTGCGAGACCCCCGCCGCCGCAACCTGCGGAACGCGCCGGCAGATCCACGGCATGAAGGCGTCATACACGGCCCGCTTCTGCGTTCCGGGCTCGGCCGATGACGATCCGAGGATGAGAACCGTCATCAGAGCCACCCCGCCTTGGAGAACCAAAGCGAATAGGCGTTCAGGCTGATGGTGACATTCTGCGTGCTTGACCGGATGCGAAGGCTCGCCGCATCACCAATCCCCGTCACGCCGTAGGCCGTGGCGTAGGTCTGCACGCCCGCGGCCCAATCGAAATCGTCCCAGTCGCCATCGTCCCAGGCCGTGCCTGCGTCACCAGACAGCGAGACAAGATTGGCTGCGTCGACCTCGGCATAGTCCACCTCCAAGTCAACCGCCAATTCCGCGGTCGCGTCGGCCACGATGCTAGGTTTCGCGAGATGGAAGACCTTCCGCATCCCCCGACGCCGGAGGTAGGAGAACGCCGGGCGGATGTCCCCGACGATATCGGTGGCGTCGTCCGATTGCGTGGCGTCGGCCTCGTATACCGACCCGTCCGCAGCGCCGAAATAGGGCTTGTCGTTGTAGATCGTCCAGCACAGGGCATTCATGCCCCGGAACCTGCACCACGCCCCGGTCAGCGTGTTCCACACGTACTGATGCGCCGCGGAGGCGTCCACGGTCGGGACGTTGATCATCCCCCGCGTTCCCCTGGGGTAGATGATCGCCTGCCAGCCATTGTTGGCGCCGTAGTCGCGGGCCGCCTGGTTGACCGTAGGTGAAATCAGCGCCGTCAAGGCGATGTCCGCTTCCTTGTCCCGCCCCTGTGCGATGATCTTCGACATGGGGATCAGGCCAGCGGTGGTCACAATTGCCAGGTCGCCACCGATCGACACAAGGCACCGCCGCCCGATCGGGGGCGCGGTGTAGTAGCGGCCGATCAGCCGCCACGCGGTGTCCCCGGGATATCCGCCCTCGTAGACCAGCACCTCGCCGAGCGACGACGCGAACACGCACACGTCATCGGCGCCGCTGCCTGCGTCCCGGGAAAGAGCCCCGCCCGCAATGAGCGTCCCGCCGAGGCGGAACACATACTGCATATCAAATGAGGTAAGGGCGCCGGAGATTGAATCCGCCCCGCCGTACCATACTTTCAGCGTCGAGATTTCCGGGAAGTAGAGACGGCTGCGATAGGTCCAGATGTTCGCCAGGTTCGCCTGGGTGACGCCGGTAAAGGTCGTGTCGGCCCAAGCGGACCCGTTCCACTGGCGGGGAGTGTCGGCCCCGTTGACGATGGTGAGCCGGCCGCCGAAGTTCTGGCCGTACCAAATATCGGACGTGATCGTTGACCCTGCCGTCACATCGGACGCGCTGCCGGCGAAGGTCGTCGCGTCCCAAATCTTGTTGCCGGCAAAGCCGAACAGCTTGCGGGAGGTCAACCCTTCCCACGCAAGGACCGTCTTGACCGCCGCTCCGAGACCGGAGGAATGCTCGCGATAGCCAAGCCGCAGGGTGCAGCGCGACGAGTCGGGAAAGTAGTTGTCGAGCAGCACGGCATACCCGGATTTCATCTCTGAAATCGGGTCGCGCGTGTTCCACCCCAGGGTCGGGGCGGGAAGGGTTTCGGAGTAGCCCCGCCCCATCAGAGGTTCCAGTTCCCCTCGGGGGCGATCACCGCTCCGGCCGGCGAGTAGGGTTCCGGCTCGCCCATGTCGAGCGTCCGCCGGGTCCCATCCCTGCCGATGGCTAGGGAAACCGCGCGCTCGTAGTCCGTCCGCGCGAGCGTGAAATCCATCTCGTTGGACGCCTTCCACCGCCAGATCAGCCCGAGCGTCATCAAGTGCTCGGAAAGCTTCCCCGTGTCCGTGTCGGCAGCCCACGCGCTTTGTCCCGTGGACGCCGCGGACTGGCACCAGTTCTTGGACACGTACTCGAATGCGCCCGTATGCCCCGCGGTGGGAGCGGGGATCAGGTACAGCGCGCCCGCCCGGATGCGGTACTCGCTATAGGGCCCGGCGATGTTCGCAGCCTTCAACCGCTGCCACTTCTGCGACGCCACCGGACCAAGGAACGGGCGCTGGCTGGTGCGGTCCCAGATCGTCTCATCGATGATCCTGGCGCCGGCTTCCACGTCCAGGTCTGTGGCAATCGTTGTCAGCGAGCCTTGGCTTTCGGTTCCGACCGTGGTCCATGTCGCCTCGCTCACCAGCACTTGCCAGTCATGCCGACGCGCCAATTCCCGGCCCTCGATATTGGCGAGAGCGAGCATGCGCCGAATGGCGGGGTCGACGGCAGTGATGGCTGCGGATGGACGATTGAGTCCGCACAACACCGCCGCGTCCTGGATGATGGTGAGCAGGGTCACTAGCCGGCCTTTCGCTTGGCGGCGTCAGGGACCGGAGCCCCCTTCGCCTGGATGGCGGCGTGAAGCTCAGCGTTTCCGCGCTCCAAGTCGGCCAAGCGCTCTTGCATCTGCGCCATGGCCACCTTCAGCGATTCGTTCTCCTCGGCCACCCGCCCCACGTCCTGCGCGGCAGCCTTCCACGCTCGGGCGCGGTTGCGCAGGTTCTTGTAGCCGAAGCCGATCCGGTCGGCGTCGCCGTCCGTCAGCTCCATCAGCTCCTCGACGGTGCGGATGCCAACGCCCTGAAGCGTCCGCGCCTGCGCCGCGGCGATGGCCGGCCACATCTTCAGTGGCGTGCCGGTAAGGGGCGCTTCCTGGTTCTTCTTCCACGCCTCATAGTGCGGGCGCAGGACGTCCCAGACAGGCGGGTTTTTCATCATCCGCCGGATGGGCTCCTCAAGCACGTTGAGGTTCTGCCCTCGCCGACCCCACCGGGCCTTGTCCACGGACTTGTAGATCACATGCCCAGCGGTCTTGGTCGCTTCCTCGTCGGGCACTTCCTCCGTGTAGAATTCCGCCCAGATCGCGGGGATTTCCCGCTTTGCGGCGGCGTTCGGGTCGATATCGATCATGCTGCCCTCCAGAGATGCGTTTCATGCGGGCGGGGCTGTCCGTGGAAACAGACCAGCCGCGCGCCCGGCGGAATCCCAGCCGCGCAATCGCGCTTGTAGGAGACGATCTGTCCCGGCAACCGGTCCTGCATCCGCACCGCGTCGGGCCGGCGCGTCTCAATCCACATCTGATCGCCACCGCTCAAGCGAGGCCGGTCAAGCGCGTGCCATTCCTCGGCGATGTCATCGCAGGTCCCTGCAGTCCACAGCATCACGCCGGACCCCAACCCCCATGGGCGATAGAAATCCCGCAGGCAGCAGAACGCCCCAGGCGTCACGGCGATGTCCAGAAGATCCCCGGAAACTACCGTATCAAGGTCAAGGTAAAGCACCCGCTCACCGAGGGGGAATGATCCCGGCTCGAACAGGGCAAGCTTGGCCCACCATGACGGCTCGTGAGGCTCGAACACCTCGAACCGATGAGGCAGCGACAGGTGCTCGGCAACCCCGTCCCTCAGCCGCTCGACATACTCGGAACCGCGGCCGAGGTAGTTCCCGGCGTTCACGCACGCAACCGTGATGCGCAGCGGCCACTTGGCGAAGAACCGCTTCCGATTGCGGGTGAATGCGCCGGGCGGCCAGCGGGTCGTTGCACCTTGCTTGGGGTGCAGCACCACGAGATCGTCGCGGATCTTGAACACCGCGCCGGCCCGGTGAAGCCGGTTCACCCAGTCGGGATCGTCATACCCCGCGCCGTCCCGATACTCCTCATCGAACCCACCCGCCTCGCGGAACAGGTCCCGGTGAAGCATGGCGCAGAAGTGAAACCCGCTGCCGGCCGGTTGGCGAACTCCATCTGGACGATCGCCCGCGATGCTGCTGTGGCAGTGCCACTCTCCGGCCTCCGGGCACCAGGCGGCGGCTAGGACGTATCCCTTGGGGCCCAAGCGCTCCAGCTCGGCCGCCATCTCCTGGAGTACGGGGCGGGTGTGGATGATCTCCGGATTGCTCAGAACGATGATATCGCCCGTCGCCGCGGCCACCCCGGCGTTGATCGGCACGCACGGGTTGAGCGGCCCGTCCTTCAACGTCAGATGGACCACGCGCACCGCGAATGGATAGTCCCCGTCGAGCGGCGGCGGCGTGGCGTTTCCGTCGTCTACGATCACCACCTCAAGGTCGTCGTATCGCTCGGCCAAGGCTGCCAGCGCCCGCGCCAGTGCGAGGGGACGGTCCCAATAGGGCAGGATGAGGGAGATCACGCCGCGGCCTTCTGTCGGCGGCGCCAGCGGTCTTGCAAGAGACCGTCGCCGAACATCTCGACGCTGATAGGGTCGATCCCTTCCTCGCCGAACTTGGCCATTTGAACAAAGAACTCGTCTGCCTGCTCAAGGAAGTTGGCGCGTGTCTTGTAGCCCTCGACCTCGATGACTCCGCCCTTGCGATCGCGGTCCGCATAGGCGTGCGTTGCCCCGTCGCGAAAGCTGCTGTCCAGCCCGTGCAGATGGAACGTGCGGAAGCCGAGAACATAGCCCAGATTCATCCACCGCAGGCCCATGGTGGACCCGCCGGCAATCGTGATCCACGTCCGACCGCGAAGCTCCAAAAGTCCCTGTCCACCAGTGACGCTCGACGCGTGCCACAGCCGCACGTCACAGTCCTTGAGCTTCTGAAACACTCCCGGGTCGCAGACCGACGCGACGTAGTAGCGGACCCGCTTGTCCGCCACGATCACATCAGGCATATGCGCCCCAGCGTCCAGCACGCCGCAGAGGTGAGGGATCACCCCCTTCCCGATGAGGAAGCCGCAGGACCCGTTTATCGCCGCCACCACCCCGGACAACTGCCCGATGGTGTCGGCGAGCGACGGACCGCCGCCCGCGATGCTCAGGGTGTGAGCGTGCGGGCGGCAGCCATCTACTTCCCTCAGCCCCAGCGACAGCGCATGACGCATGTTCTGCAACATGCGGCCCGGCGAAGTCGCTGGAGTGAGGATGCTCACGGCTAGGTGTTCGCCGTGCGGTCGTCCACGAACGGCCGAGCGATCTCGAAATCCGCGATGAACGTGTTCGCCGTGGTTGCCGAAGCGCCGCGCGCGTTGGCAACGTAGTCGCCCGAGACGGACGCGTCGTCCACCGACCCCGCCGTCGAGGTGCCGAAGACGATGCCGTTGTCGGCAAACTGCGTCTTGCACGAGCCGATCGTCTTGCCGCTGATCTGGTACCAACCGTACTGGTTGGCCACATTCGCGGACATCGCGACCGCGACCGGGCCGATGGCGTCCGCCACAAGGCGGGTCGTCGTCCAGTCGTCCAACTCGTAGATGACCCAGTTGTGGATCGCCGTCGACGCCACGCCGAGGAGGTAGATGAACTCCCCCGCGCCGTAGGTGTCGTGCACGGCCTGGACGATGGTCCCCAGGTCGTGGTTCTTGACGGTGTCCGTCGTGGTGATCGGCTGCCAGCCCGCGCGCATGGGGGCAACGATCCGCCAGGAGTTTGCAGTCCACGCCATTGTCGCGTCTCCTTACGTCAGGTCGACGAGGATGCCCTGGCGTGCCCGGTTCGAGCACACGAGGTTCCCCATCCAGATGATCGGGATGACGACGGCGTCCTGGTTGAACGAGATCTTGTCCTCAAGCTGCGTCCAGTTGGCGTCCTGGTGCACGCAGAGTTCAAGGTACTCCGTGTTCAGGAAGAACATCGTCTCGCCGGTCGTGCTGAAGTTGCTGTTGTTGTCGAAGATCACGTCGGCGGTGACGAACTTGAGCGACTGGAAGCCCATCGTCGCCGAATCCGCGCTCGCATAGCGCTGCAGATCGGTCAGCGAGTTCCAGTAGAAGCCGAAGAAGTCATGCGTGGAGACGATCAGGTCCGGCGTGTCGGTGCCGCGCACGCAGCGCAGCCACATGGTGCGCATGCCGGCGGGAACGGTCGACTTGTCCGGCGTCGCGGGCAACTCGTAGAACTGGTTCGCCCAGAACGAGTAGGTCGCCGAGTTGATGCCGCCGACCGTGCCGGTGCCGTCAGAAGTGATCTGGGCGGCAAGCCCCGTCATCTGGTTGGTGAGCGCGCCGGACGAGTACAGGTCCACGCTCATGTTGTTGGACGCGGTGCGGATCGCGTTCTTCACGCGAGACGCCGCAAGCGGGATGATCCGGTTCTTGCCGGAGTTCTTCCGCATCTCCTCGCCCGACGCCGTGATGTGCACCGCAGCGTTGACCCAGGAGTACTTGGACGACGTGAGCACGTCCGACGCAGAGACGTTCAGCGGGTCGTAGCCCGAAAAACGCTGGTACGTCGAGTTTTCCGCGTAGTCGAGCGGACGGACGATCTCATAGCCGCCGTCGAGCTTGACGATCTTGCCGCGGGTCTTGAGCCGGCGATAGAGCGCGTTGTGGTTGGAAACGTTGTCCGCGACCTCTGACGGGTGCTCCCGCAGGGTCGTGGTCACCATCTCCGTGAAGGTGCTGTTCGGAGACGCCATGTGGCCTGTTCCTCAGATATCAGGCCGTGCCCTCAATCCGATCGTACACATCGCGCATGCGCGCTTCCCAATCGCCGCTCGCCAGCGGGGCACGAGCTGCACTCGCTCCGCGGGGCTTGACGGTGGTCGGGGCGCGGCGCTTGGCCTCGGCGGCTGCCTTGGCGGCTTTCTCGTCAGCGTCCTTCTTCTCGGCGGCGATGCGCTCCGCCTCCAGCTTGGCCCAGACCGCCGGATTCGCGCGGGTTGCGCGCGCGTAGGCGTCCTCAAGGTTGAGCGTCTGTCCAAGCTGCCGACTCGCCATGATCAGGGCGGCGATCTCGCCTTCCAGTTCCTTGGCGTGGGGGAATTTGGGGTCGCTGAGAAAAGCCTGAGCCTTGGCCTCGGCCTCGCGATCGGCAGCCGCCTGGCGTTCCTGGATGGAACGCTGCTCGGCCTGTTCGCGGGACTGAGCCCACCGGGTCAGATGGTCGATCTTCTGGAGTGCTGCGGCCAATGCCGGGTCGCCCACTTGAGCGGGGACGGCGCCAGCGGGGTTGCCTGCGAGCCTGGCGAGGTCGATCCCGTATGCCTGCGCCACCCACCGCAGCGCATCTTCGCGCGTCGCCGGGTTGGCAAGCTTGGCATCGGCGTCGAGCAGTCGATTAACGTACTCGTGCTCGCCGATGCCCGCCTGCGCCAAGCGGGCGCGGTGCGGGGCGATGATGCTGTTCAGGGGCTCGAACCGCTTTAGCTCCTCGCCCTTCTGAGTGATCGCCTTGTGCGCCTCGCCTTCCCGCTGGGCGATGTACGCCTGCACGTCGGGTGGAAGCGATGCAAACTTGGCTTTGTGCTCAGCCGACCAAGAGTCCGGAGCCGCGATGGCCGGCTTGATAGCCGGTTCGCCTTCCGTAGGCTTGGGCTGGTCGGTGTTCTGGACCGGGGTCGCCGCAGGCGCCGCGCCGGGTGTCTTGGATGCGAACCGCCCGCCGTCGTCGCGGCTGGGCTCGCGAGCCTGAATCTCGTCGTACTTGCGCGTGAGGATGTCTTCCAGCGTTTCCTTCGGCGCCTCGTCGACAACAGGCGCGGGATCGGCCGCCGGCTCGATCTGCTGGACTTCCTCGATCATTCATCCCCTCCAAGAGAGCGCGGGCCGATCACCGTGTTCATCCGCTGCGCCCGCGGAAGCGGATCGCCGCCCAGCTCAAGACCGCGCTTTGCCGCAAAGGCCGGGTTGCGATAGACCGCGTTGAATTCGCCAGGGTCGACTTCACGGCACCCGCCGCGCTTCAGGTCCTCGCGGCGGGCCGTGCGCCCGTCGACCACGCCCGTACCGAGCGGAGACTTGTAGGGGCGAAGGTCGGACCAGATCGAAGGCGCAACGGTGGCGGGCCGGCGGAATTGCTCCGCTGGCACCCAGTCCCCTCCGAACCAGATGAAGCGCGCGCGACTCACACGGCTGGTATACGCGGGCAACCGTTGCGGGTCAGTAACGATGCGCGGTTGTTTCGTAATAGGGCAACGTTCAGGACAGCATCATGAACGTCAGCCAGTCGTCATCGTCCTGAGCTGCGGCGTAGGCGGCCAGAAGCGCGTTTACGGCGTCCAGGTCGGCAATCAGGCCGCGCCAGTCGATCGCCTCCGCCGCCGGCAGGGGCGTATCGGTCGGCGCGTCGACATGGGGGCGGACGGCCTCGGCAACCTGCGCTGTGACGGCATCGGAAACGTCCTCGCCCTTGATCCGGGCATAGGCGCGGCGCAGGCGGGATTCGAGATCGTCCTCGCGCTTGTCCCATTCGAGACCCCGCTTGCGCTTCTCGCCGCGACTGTATTGACGATGGAAGCCGTCCCCGCCGCGGGCTTCCTCTACGCTGGGCGGCGGCGGGGGCGGTGGAGTGTCCCCGCCCTGCTGCCACAGGAATATAAGG
>ERZ650311.826-NODE-826-length-17458-cov-6.933862_pt1 | contig 17458 bp, 14 predicted proteins | sample MGYA00376247_ERZ650311 | MGnify/ENA primary metagenome ERZ650311 (study PRJEB26733, sample SAMN07839324) | wastewater metagenome | biome: small river; feature: stream; material: water | place: USA: North Carolina | collected 2016-07-28 ... | reverse complement strand
GAGAGCTATCTGCACCTAATGTAGGCGCAGGAGTCGCTTCACGAGAGCTACGAAACACACGTGGCAAATCATATTGGCTATAGTCAACGCTACTACTTGCTGGTTGCGCTGCTGCTGGAGCACTTCCAACACCAGTCATTGCTAAACCTGCGCTAGTACTTAAAGCAGAGTCCAAGCCCACTTTGCTGATTGCAGCTGATGCGCTGGCTGGGGCAAAGGTATTGAGATCAGCCATTGTAGGAATAGCATCGTGCGTACCAGTAGCCTGTCTCCAAACCACCTCAGGTTGGTTGTTTTTACGAGCTTGAGGATTATTCAAGCCAGTAGCCACAACCGTTACACGCAAGGCATCGCCCAAGCTCTCGTCATATACAGTACCGAAAATCACAGTTGCATCATCAGCAGCGTAGCCACGAATTGCGGCCATCACTTCACGAGTCTCAGACAACTTCAATGAACGACTTGCAGTGATATTGACCAATACGCCACGCGCACCAGACAAATCCACACCTTCGAGCAATGGCGAAGCAACTGCAGCTTCAGCAGCCAAGCGTGCACGATCCATACCAGAAACCGTTGCAGTTCCCATCATGGCCTTGCCTTGCTCACCCATCACTGTTTTCACATCTTCAAAGTCAACGTTAATCAAACCTTGAACATTGATGATTTCTGCAATGCCAGAAACAGCGTTATGCAAGACATCATCTGCGCAAGCAAATGCTTTATCAAACTCAGCATCCTCGCCCATGACTTCAAAGAGTTTTTCATTGAGCACAACAATGAGTGAATCCACATAAGATTCGAGTTCAGCTGCACCATTCTCAGCAACCTTCAGGCGCTTTACACCCTCAAAATCGAATGGCTTGCTGATGACGCCAACAGTGAGGATGCCCATTTCTTTAGCGACTTGAGCCACGATTGGAGCTGCACCAGTGCCTGTACCGCCACCCATACCTGCGGTGATGAATACCATGTGCGCGCCTTGCAACGTATCTGCAATACGAGCACGAGCCTCTTCAGCTGAAGCTGCGCCGATTTCTGGTTTAGCGCCCGCACCCAATCCGCTAGAGCCCAGTTGCAAATTCACAGATGCCTCAGAACGCTGCAAAGCGCCAGCATCGGTGTTCATGCAAATAAACTCTACGCCGTTCACTCCACGACGGATCATGTGCTGGACAGCATTACCACCAGCGCCACCGACTCCAACCACTTTAATGATGGTCTTGCCAGCTGTTTCTTGATCTAACATTTCAAATTCCATATACCCTCCTAGGTAAAAACGTACTACATTGACGACGACGAAAAAAAACTAAAAACTATTAAAAATTTCCTGCAAACCATTCCTTCATGCGCGAAATCACTCCCTGCAATGCGCCTGATTGTGAAACACGACGACCGCGCAATAATTGCGCCTGACCTTCCATCAACAAACCAATGCTGGTGGCATATCTAGGGCTACGTAAAACTTCATGTAAATGTCCGCGATACTCAGGCGTGCCGATGCGAGCTGGTCTTAAGAAGACTTGCTCAGCCAACTCCACCATGCCTGGCATTAATGCGGTGCCACCGGTTAGAACGATTCCAGAAGAAACCATGTCTTCGTAACCAGAGTCACGAACTACACCTCTGACCAAAGTAAATAACTCTTCAACACGAGGTTCAATGACTGCTGCCAAAGCTTGTTTGGACATGGGACGAGGCTCACGGTCACCAACGCCTGGTACATCAATCATTGCAGTGGGATCAGCCATCTCTTGACGGGCAATACCATGTGCAATCTTCAAATCTTCTGCGTCAATAGTTGGAGTACGTAATGCCATTGCAATGTCATTGGTAATTTGATCGCCTGCAATAGGAATGACTGCGGTATGACGAATCGAACCTTGACAATAAATAGCAATGTCTGTGGTTCCGCCGCCAATATCCACTAAAACGACACCAAGCTCTTTTTCATCCTCAGTTAAGACCGCTAAACTGGATGCCAAAGGTTGCAATATCAAGTCATTTACCTCGAGACCACAGCGACGCACACACTTCACAATATTTTGCGCAGCGCTTACAGCGCCGGTAACGATATGCACCTTCACTTCTAAACGTAGACCACTCATACCGATTGGCTCACGCACATCTTCTTGGCCATCAATAATGAATTCCTGAACCAAGATATGCAGAATCTGCTGATCAGTAGGGATATTGATTGCTTTTGCCGTTTCAAGCACACGCTCAACGTCACCAGCGCCAACTTCTTTATCTCGAATAGCCACCATGCCACTCGAGTTAAAGCTCACGATGTGATTACCAGCAATGCCAGTAAAGACTTGAACAATCTGGCGATCAGCCATTACCTCGGCTTCTTCAAGCGCTTTCTGAATCGACTGAACCGTTGCTTCAATATTGACTACAACACCCTTCTTTAATCCTTTTGATGCGGTTTGACCAACGCCAACTACATTAAATTGGCCGTCAGGAGCTAACTCAGCAACCAAGGCAACTACCTTGGAAGTTCCAATATCTAAACCAACCAAAATATCGCGATTGTCTTTACTCATTACCATTCCTCATTGCTTCAGCTCACTTTTTTTGCCATCTACTTCATTCTTTTTCAAACTTGCAGACGCAAGATGAACTGCAAAACCATTTGCGTAGCGCAAATCAACTGCGTCTACTCGGTTACCCCACTTCTCTTGAACTTGTGGCCAATATTTAAAAAGTCTGGCAACACGCTCTTCCGTTAAATTTTTATCGGAGCTTTCTTCGTCGCGCCCAAACTCGACTTTCATGCCATTCGATAGCCTTACATGCCATGCATAACGTTCCGTTAGCGCCAAACTAGTGACCTCTGCGCCCCAAGGCTTGAACCAAGCATTGGCTTTTTCATAAAGGCTCATCACTTCTTTGCCAGCATCTGCAGGACCATGAAAATCCACCAAGCGCACATCGTCACTAACTTCCGATACACGTCCAGTAAAGAGTTCGCCATGGGTATTCATTAGGGTATGACTATCAGCCCCACCCCAGGTACCGAAAGGTTTTTGCTCTTCAATACTGACGATCAAGCCATTAGGCCAAACACGACGAACGTTGGCGTGACGCACCCAAGGCATACTCTCAAAGCCACGCTTTACATCTTCCAAGCGAACGCTAAAGAAGTTGCCCTGTACAGTTTCTAAAACCTGTTGCTTCACAATCGGTTTACTAATATGTTTCAGCGTTTGACCAGCAACGGGCTCAATTTGTATTTGCTTTAAAGCAAATACAGGACGCTGACTAAGCCAAACCAAAATACCAATCACGAGCATCACTACAAAGCAGCGCATTAAGAAACGACTCAGCTTTTCCATGCGATCAGAGTGGTTCCATAGCGGAGCCATCAACATCGAGAAGATTTCGCCGAAACGATCCATGAAGTTACTCATGCAGGAACGCCCTCTTTTTGCTGCAATGTTTGACTCAGTAACCACAGCACCAAGTCCGCATAATCAATACCAGCAGCTTTCGCTGCCATAGGCACCAAAGAGTGAGAAGTCATACCTGGGGAGGTATTCATCTCCAATAGGTAAGGCTTGCCTGTTTTTTGATCCAGCATCACATCAGCTCGCCCCCAAGTACGGCAACCCAAAGCTTTATAAGCAGCCAAAGCCAAATCTTGAACGGCAGCATTCACTTCAGGCGCCAGTCCCGTCGGGCATAAGTACTTCGTCTCATCAGAGAAGTACTTATTATGAAAATCGTAATTTGCTTGTGGTGGAATAATTTTGATTACCGGCAACGCTTCGGCTGTTTTACCTTGACCTACTAGTGGGCAGGTTAATTCATCGCCGATGATGCAGGTCTCAGCAATCACTTTTTTATCTAAGCCTGCAGCAAGCTTATATGCGGCCGGTAACTCATCCACCGACTTCACTTTAGTTAAACCTAGAGAAGAGCCTTCATGCGCTGGCTTCACAATCAAAGGCAAGCCTAGATGTTTTACGACTGCATTCCAGTCACTCTCCGCAGTGAGCTCTTCAAACTCAGGAGTAGCTAATCCGTTACTAATCCATACTTGTTTGGTAACGATCTTGTCAATTGCTAAAGCAGAAGCTAAGACACCACTACCGGTATAAGGCAAGCCTAGCAACTCCAATAAACCTTGAATCGTGCCGTCCTCACCAAAGCGACCATGCAGAGAAATAAAGATCCGATCAAAATTTTCTTTTGCTAATTCAGTAGGGCAACGTAAACCTGTATCAAAAGGGTGTGCATCAACGCCTTTTGTTCGGAGAGCTTCCAATACACCGTTACCGGACATCAATGAGATTTCTCGTTCGCCAGATTTGCCGCCGAGCAACACGCCAACGCGACCAAATGACTTTGGATCGAGGCTAGCCAAACTAGACTTCACGCGATCGCCCCAAGAGCTCAAATTAGTACCCACCTTAGACATGCTTTGCCTCCGACAACGTGTGTGGCAAAGCAGAAATTGATCCTGCACCCATCGTAATTAATACATCTCCATCTTTTAAAACTTGACTCAATTTTTCTGGCATCTCTGCTACGTTTGCAGCGTAGGCAACTGCGCTTGAATTTAATAACGCTTTCGAATGCTTATCTTCTGCAATAGCAGCTTTCATCAAGCTTTTACTATCAGCTCCTGGAATCTTTGCTTCGCCTGCTGGATATACATCGGTCAACACCAAAGCATCGAAATTTTTGAGCACTTGTACAAACTCACCAAAACAATCACGAGTTCTTGTAAAGCGATGTGGTTGGAATGCCAAAACGAGACGACGGTCTGGATAGGCACCACGAGCAGCGGCCAATGTTGCCGCCATTTCTACCGGGTGATGGCCATAGTCATCTATCAAGGTGAAGCTGCCACCAGATGCTAATGGAATTTCGCCATAGCGCTGGAAGCGACGGCCAACACCACCAAACTCGGAGAGAGCTTTGATAATCGCTTCATCACCCACACCCAGCTCAGTCGCTATACCAATTGCTGCCAAGGCATTACGTACGTTATGCAAGCCAGGCAAATTGAGTGTGATATTTAAGGGACCCGGTTTATTGCCGTGTCTACGCACTGTTCGGCGATCAACCGTGAAGTGCATTTGCGTACCTTCCGCACGAATATTAGTGGCACGAATATCTGCATCTTCTGATAAACCATAGCGCAGAACTGGCTGAGACACAAACGGGATGATGTCTCGTACGTTTGCGTCATCAATACAAAGTACTGCCACACCATAAAATGGCATGCGTTGAATAAACTGCACAAATGCTTGTTTCAAGCGTGCCATATCGTGCTGATAAGTATCCATATGATCAGCATCGATGTTGGTTACCACTTCCATTGCTGGAAATAACTGCAAGAAGGAGGCATCAGACTCATCCGCTTCCACAACGATAAAGTCACCACTCCCGAGGCGCGCATTAGCGCCAGCAGAATTCAGCTTGCCACCAATGACAAATGTAGGGTCCAAACCACCCTCAGCCAAGACTGATGCCACCAAACTCGTAGTGGTTGTTTTTCCATGGGTGCCCGCAATGGCGATACCTTGCTTGAGGCGCATTAACTCACCTAACATCACGGCACGCTGAATCACCGGAACCTTTGCGGCACGGGCAGCCAAGACTTCGGGGTTATTGCCTGCCACTGCGGTAGAAATCACTACTGCCTCAGCAGTGCCAATATTTTTAGGATCATGACCAATATGAATGAGTGCGCCCAACTCTCTGAGACGTTTAGTCACAGCACCATCGGCAAGATCTGATCCAGATACCTGATACCCCAAGTTGAGCAAGACTTCGGCAATACCGCTCATGCCAGCGCCACCGATACCGATGAAGTGAATTTGCTGAACGATATGCTTCATATACCTACTCCTGCACATTCTGCACATACTTCCGCTACTCGCTGAGTAGCATGTGGCTTTGCTAAAGCATGTGCGCGTAAAGCCATCTCTTTAAGCTCTTCACGATTGAAGTTTTGAATCATCAATGCCAAATCTTGTGGATTGAGATACTGCTGTGGCAATAACACTGCTGCTTTGGCGTCAGATAAAAATTGAGCATTTGCAGTTTGGTGATCATCAATTGCAAACGGAAATGGAATGAGGCAAGAAGCAACGCCACAAGCAGCAATTTCAGAAACTGTCATTGCCCCTGAACGGCAAATGACTAAATCGGCCTGAGAATAAGCAGCTGGCATGTCGTCAATAAATGGGCGAATATCTGCATCCACACCAAGGTCGGCATATCGTTTTTGTAAATCGACCAAATGCTTGTCGCCAGCCTGATGAATCACTTTAGGACGTGACTCCGCTGGGATCAATGCTAATGCAGCAGGAATATTTTCATTCAGAGCTGCCGCTCCTAAACTACCACCCACTACCAAGATTGACAGCGGTCCCTGGCGCTCCTCATAGCGTGTCGCCGGGGCAAGCATACGATCAAACTCTTCACGAATAGGATTACCTACCCACTCAGCATTCGCCATGGTTTTTGGAAAACCTGTAAGCGTACGCATCGCAATTTTGCTCAATGCACGATTAGCGCTACCAGCTACTGAATTTGCTTCATGCAGGACTAATGGGTGCTTTAAGAACTTTGTTATCAATCCACCAGGGAAAGTAATGTACCCACCCATACCTAAAACTACATTCGGCTTTACACGACGCATGATCTTCCAGCTTTGAATGCAAGCACGCATCAGATTAATAGGTAGCATTAACTTAGCTTTCAATCCCTTACCACGCAGTCCACCGAATTCAACTGCCTCAAAAGGAAAGTCACATGACTTCACGAGGCGATACTCCATGCCCGCTTGATTGCCCAACCAAGAGACCTTCCAACCACATATCCGCAAATATTCAGCGACAGCAAGTCCTGGGAAGATATGTCCTCCAGTACCACCAGCCATCACCAGAATTGAGGGTTTTGTCAAAGCTTCCCTCCACGCATCAGAATGCGATTTTCAAAATCAATGCGTAGCAACATTGCAATAGCGACTACGTTCATCAAAATTCCGGAGCCGCCATAACTTACTAATGGCAGAGTCAAACCTTTTGTCGGAAGGAGCCCGAGGTTCACGCCCATATTGATGAATGCCTGCCAACCAATCCAAATAGCAACACCTTTAGCAGCAAGACCTGCAAAGCTGCGATCCAGTTGCAAAGCGGTACGACCAATTAAGAAGGCGCGACGCACGATCCAATAGAACAAGAAGATCATGACAACTACGCCAACAAAGCCAAGCTCTTCACCAATCACTGCCATGATGAAATCGGTATGCGCCTCTGGTAGGTAATGAAGTTTTTCAACGCTACCTCCCAGCCCAGTCCCAAACCACTCGCCGCGACCGAACGCCATGAGTGAGTGGGTTAACTGATATCCTTTATTAGCTGCGTTATCTACTTGCCATGGATCCATAAAAGCCAACATGCGTCCACGACGAAATGGTGAGAGCGCAATCATGGTTGCACCACTCATCAAACCAACCGCAATCAAGCCACCAAATAATTTGGCGTTGATACCACCTAAAAAGAGAATGCCGAATGCAATTAAGGCAACCACTACGAATGCGCCCATGTCTGGCTCGGCCATCAGAAGGCCGCCTACCAGAGCGACTGCAATACCCATCGGTAACATGCCCTTCACAAAGGAGTGGAGGTATTCTTGACGTTGAACGGTGTAACTAGCAGCAAAGATGACTGCGGCAAATTTCATGAGCTCGGATGGCTGGAAGTTCATCACTCCTAATGGAATCCAACGTTTAGCACCATTCACGCCTTTGCCTACACCAGGAATTAATACGGCGATGAGTAATAAAACAGTGAATCCAAAAATAACCGGTGAATAACGATCCCATACCTTAGTAGGGATTTTAAATACCCAAATGCCAACACCAATTGCAATCGCCAATGAAATCATGTGACGAATCAAAAAGAAATTACTACTGTAGTTTGCATACTTAGGGCCATCGGCTAAAGTAATCGAGGCCGAGTACACCATGACCAAACCAATTAACATGAGAGACAGCACCGCCCATACAAGCAACTGGTCGTAATCCATCATGCGGGAGCGCGTCTGCTCCACACCAGATACAGCATCTCGCAAGCCAGTCCGGAAGTTATCTATTCCGCCACGGGAAAAATTCCAGAAGCGATTTAAACCAAGGCGATTTTCAGGAAAAAATTTCTCTTTTAAGTTCATACCTGAACTCCTTCAAATTGCATTCCCAATTCTTCAACTTCTGCAGCAAACACTTGAGCGCGCTCAATGTAGTCACGGAACTGATCTAAGCTTGCGCAAGCTGGCGAGAGCAGCACTAAGTCACCAGACACTGCTTGTGCTGCAGCAGCCTGCACGGCAGACTTGAGATCGCCACAATTGGTGCTCTGGATACTGGTGCCCAGCGCTTCACCAATTGCAGCGCCATCTTTACCAATCAAAAAAGCGCCCTTCACAAAACGTAAGGCAGGCTCCCGCAGCGGACTGAAATCCTGTCCTTTGCCATCACCGCCAGCAATCAACCAAATCCGTTTGCCAGATTCATTGCTGCCAAGGCCATTTAATGCAGCAACAGTCGCACCAACATTGGTACCTTTACTGTCATCGACGTACTCAACATCTTTAACAATCGCAATGCTTTGCACGCGATGTGGTTCGCCATGGTAATCACGCAAGCCATGCAAGAGGACATTCATTGGTAAATTAGCGGCGCGCGCCAAAGCAAGTGCAGCTAAAGCATTTAGAGCATTGTGACGACCACGAATTCTCAATGCATCTGCCGGAATCAAGCGCTTAAGACGCAATGGCTCATCTTCTTCAACTGCGGCAGATTTACGGCGACGCTTTGGTTTAGGTTCAACATCTTCATCCACTTCTGCCCAAACTAACCAATCGATACCACCTGCACGCAAATCATGCTCAATACCAAAAGCACCTTGCTCATCCGGACGATTAGAGCCAAAAGTGACTACTGACTTCTCCGCTTTTTGCTCTTCAGAGAGCAAGCCAATCACCAGAGCATCATCGCGATTCAAAATACAAACCGTATCGTCACCAAAGATCCTAGATTTAGCCTCTGCATAAGCCTGCATATCGCCATGCCAATCTAAATGGTCTTGAGTGAGATTCAGAACCGTTGCGGCAGTTGCATTCAGTGTGTGCGTATAAACCAATTGGAAGCTAGATAACTCGAGTACCCATATGTCTGGCATATCCGTAATTTGATCTGCGGCATCCAAGCAACTCATCAACTTATCTAAGGCTGCAGGGCTAATGTTGCCTGCAACGGCTACTTTTTTACCGGCGCGCTCACATAACTGGCCTGTTAGTGCGGTAGTCGTTGTTTTTCCATTCGTACCAGTGATGGCCAATACTGCTGTGGAATAACCCGAAGCTTGCTCTTGTGCAGAGTCTTGCTCTTTGGCCATCCGATCTATCGCAGAGAGGGCGCGGGCAAAAAATTCAATCTCGCTCCAAACATCAATTTCAGCCTGATCAGCTTTTGCTAAAAATGATTTAGTTGGCTCTTGTAATGGCGATAAGCCAGGACTAATGCCAATCACATCAATATTCTTGAGCAATTCATCGCCAAGAGGACCAAAGCAAATATCTTTTAGGCCAGCAATTTTTAACTCTTCAAGCCAAGCGTGTTGACGTTCAGAAAAATTGGATTGATCACGCGTATCGGCCAGTCGCACCTGCGCACCATTTCTTAGGCACCACTTCGCCATGGCTACGCCTGACTCACCCAATCCCAAGATCAAGAAATGGTGTGGCGCTTGATAGCCTTCATCAGCCATTAAGGCTGAATTTGCAAAGGTATTTTCTAAGATCAACATTTTTTGGATTACCGTAACTTCAAGCTAGACAAGCCAATTAAGACTAAAAGAATGGTGATGATCCAGAAGCGCACAACTACTTGTGTTTCCTTCCAGCCACCTAATTCAAAATGGTGATGCAATGGCGCCATACGGAAAATACGGCGTCCTTCGCCGAAATGTTTCTTAGTGAACTTAAACCAAAATACTTGGAGCATGACGGAAACCGTTTCAGCAACGAAGATTCCACCCATCACAAACAACACAATTTCCTGACGAACAATTACGGCGATAGTGCCAAGCGCGCCACCCAGAGCCAGCGCTCCGACGTCGCCCATAAATACTTGTGCTGGATGCGTGTTGTACCAAAGGAATGCCAAACCAGCACCGCCCATAGCGCCGCAGAAAATCATGAGCTCACCGGCACCTGGAATATAGGGAAAAAGAAGGTACTTAGCGTAAATCGCATTACCCATGACATAAGCAAATGCGCCTAAGGCAGCTCCCACTAAAATCACCGGCATGATGACAAGGCCATCAAGGCCATCAGTTAGATTCACGGCGTTACTACTACCAACGATTACCAAGTAACTCAAAATGATGAAGCCCATCATTCCTAATGGGTAGCTAATTTCTTTCATAAATGGAATCAGCAAATCCGTTTTCGCTGGAAGATCTAATGCAAATCCACTTCTGAGCCACTCATAAAACAATTGCAACACTTTGAGGTTATTGACTTCGGAGACTGAAAATGCAAGATAGATTGCTGCAAATAATCCAATTAAGGTTTGCCAAAAGAATTTTTCTTTCGATGCCATTCCTTTAGGGTCTTTGTAAACCACCTTACGGTAGTCATCTACCCAACCGACCAAACCAAAACCAAAGGTAACAATCATCACAATCCAAATAAAGCGATTACTCAGATCTGCCCACAACATGCATGAGATAAAGATACCGATCAAAATCAGCACACCACCCATGGTTGGAGTGCCCGATTTGACTAAATGGGTTTGTGGTCCATCCGTACGAACTGCTTGACCCATCTTTAAAGCAGCCAGCTTACGAATAACCCAAGGTCCTGCAGCCAATCCAATTAACAAAGCAGTTACTGTTGCCATCACCGCTCTAAAGGTGATGTAGTTAAATACCCGGAAAAATCCGAAATCATCTTGTAACCACTGCGCCAACATTAAGAGCATGTTTTAGCCTCCTCTAACAAGGCCTGCACTACACGCTCCATGCGCATAAACCGTGAACCTTTAACCAAAATATTGAGATGCTGATTGCTGCTGCTAGACTGCGCATGCAATGCATCTCTTAATTGAGCAATCAAGCTGTCCATATCGGAAAAATGGATTGCACTTGATTCAGCCGCGCTAGCGCTAGATGCCTTATTAAATCCTTGCAGAGCAAATTGGCATTGCTCTCCCAAAGCAAATAATTTTGAGATGCCTTGCTCAGCAGCATAGGCACCAACTTCTCTATGAAATTCTGGGCCTTGATTACCAACTTCGCCCATATCACCCAAAATCAACCAAGATAAATTTCCTGATTGCTTCAAAGCATCAATTGCAGCTCTGACTGAATCAGGATTTGCGTTATAGCTATCGTCAATGAGGGTACGATTTGAATCTATTGCCTTGGCTTGCATGCGTCCATTTACTGGAGTGAAAGATTCAAGGCCTTGTTTGATCTTTTCAAGACTGATGCCTGCAGCTATGCCTACAGCACTTGCAGCCAAAGCATTACGTACGTTATGACTGCCCAAGGTATTTAGCTGAACCTCGATAGTTCCCAATTCAGTTTGAATCTGCACTAGTCCATTACTTAATAAAGTGCCAGTAACTGAAGCTGGAGTATTTGTCTGCGCAGAAGTGAGTACAAAATCGATGACTTTGCGGCCTGCAGCAGCCCGACGCCAAACATGCGCAAATTCTGATTCAGCAGGAAATACCGCGATTCCATCTGCAGGCAATGCACGAATAGCATCTGAGTGTTCTTCTGCCACGGCCGCAACTGTCGCCATGAACTCTTGATGCTCACGCTGCGCATTATTAATAAGCGCAATATTTGCTTGTGCGATTGCAGCCAACTGGGCTGTTTCACCCGGATGATTCATGCCCAACTCAACCACTGCGAGTCGATCAGTTGATCGCAACTTTAAAAGCGTCAATGGCAAACCAATATCGTTGTTTAAATTACCTTTGGTTACTAGAGCATGCTCTTCGCCCACCGCAGCTTTAAAAATAGAGGCAATCATCTCTTTGACGGTAGTTTTTCCATTACTGCCAGTGACTAATGCCAAAGGAATCGAATGACTTGCACGCCAAGCTTTTGCGAGATTGCCTAGGCCAATACGAGTATTCGATACACATATCGCTGGTAAATCTGCCGGGCATTTATCTTGGCTACTAATTAGCGCTGCACCAGCTCCAGCTTTAGCTACATCAGATAAAAAATCATGCGCATCAAAGCGATCGCCCACTAACGCAACAAATAATTCATTGCGCTCTATCTGACGACTATCAGTGCCCACACGAGTGATCGCAATTTCTCTAGCAGTTTCTGCGGAAGCATTCATCAATGTGCTTCCTGGCAACATTGCTTGAGCTTGAGCAAGAGTTGTCATAGACATCAGACCAAGCCTCCTGCTGCCAACCGAATATGCTCCTGATCTGAGAACTCAAACTTCTTACCGCCAATCTCTTGAGTGGTTTCGTGACCTTTGCCCGCAACCAAAACAATATCTCGTGAATCTGCATGACGAATTGCAGCCATGATGGCTGCTGCTCGATCCGCAATCATCTGAATATTCTGCGCATCTGCTTTCATGCCGCTGCGAATCATCTGCATGATCGCCTGCGGATCTTCAGAACGAGGATTATCACTAGTAATCAGAATGTGATCTGCATTACGCTCGGCAACTGCGCCCATCAATGCACGTTTACCTGTATCGCGATCTCCGCCACAGCCAAATACGCACCATACTTTTCCGCCACGTTGCTTAGCAATAGGCCGCAACGCTTGCAAAGTCTTCTCCAAAGCGTCAGGGGTGTGTGCGTAATCAACCACTGCTAACAAATCCTCGGTTTTTTGCTGCTTACCCAGACGAATAAGTTCCATACGACCAAGTACTGGATTGAGTTGACCTATCCTCTTAGCTGCATCTTCAACGCTCACACCCTGAGTGAGTAATGTTGTCCATACAGCAAGCGCATTGCTTAAATTAAATTCTCCCAACAAAGGAATATGTAACTGAACGCTGCTATTACCCTCATAAACAAAGGTAGAGTCATATCCTGCACCACTCAGGAGAGTATCTTTTGCATATATACGCTGTAAACGCTCGCCAAACTTTTCAAAACCTTGGAAAGCAGATTGGGATAAGGCATATGCCCAAACTTGTAAGCTCTCTTTAGCCAATAAGTTCATGGCTAATTCACGGCCAAAAGCATCATCTAAATTAATCACTGCATGCTGAAGTCCAACTTGCTGAAATAATTTAGCCTTGGCCCCAGCATACTCAGCCATGCTGTCGTGGTAATCCAAATGATCCTGCGTCAGATTGGTAAATACCGCGCAATTAAACTCAGTTCCGGCAATGCGCTCTTGGTGCAAAGCGTGAGAAGAAACCTCCATCGCCACCTGTTTTGCTCCAGCATCACGGAGCTCAGCTAATTGTGTTTGTAATTTAGGAGCATCTGGTGTGGTGTAGCCAGTCTGAACTAAATCGCCTGGGAAGCCAGTACCCAGCGTTCCCAAAACAGCAGTACGGTGACTATTAGCATCGAGTGCTTGTGCTAGCCACTGTGTAATGCTGGTCTTACCATTGGTACCAGTGACACCAATGATTTTCAATTGTTTGCTTGGATGGCCATACCATTGCGCGCAGAGATCGCCCACCTTTACAGCAAGATTTTCAACCGCAAAACATTGGGGATGATCATTAAATTGATTTTCTAAGCCTAGAGGATCAAAGACTACCGCAGCTGCGCCATTCTCTAATGCCATTTCAATAAATTGTCGTCCGTCGCGTAAAGCGGCACCATGACCAACCGGATAGGCAAAAAAGATATCGCCAGACTGAATCTGGCGACTATCTGCGCACACTTTTGCAGATGAATTTGCGAGTGTGTGTAGGTGGTCAATCAAATGATTGGTGTCTATTTTCAAATCCACCCTCATCGCTTCAGAACCACATGTTGAGCTTGAGCATTGGCAGCCTGAATTTCTGGCACGCTCTTATCCTGCAATACCATTTGCTTCACTTTGCTGTCCGGCAAAACATTCAAAGTGTGCAATGTTTCACTCACGATAGTGGAGAAAACTGGTGCAGCAACATCACCGCCATAGTGACTTCCGCCAGTTGGCTCATCAATCATGACCGCAACAACAATACGTGGCGCACTAATTGGGGCCAAGCCAGCAAAGTAGGCGCGGTATTTGTTACCGTAACCTTTACCAACCAACTTATGCGCAGTACCTGTCTTGCCACCAACACGGAAACCTTCGGCCTGTGCTTTGATAGCAGTACCACCAGGCTCAGTAACCGATTCCATCATGTTGCGCATTTCAATAGCTGTTTTTGGCGAGAGCACTTTGATGCCCGGCTTAAATTCAGGGCTACGCTCGATTGTTAGAGGAACCAATTCGCCATCACGTGCAAAAACGGTATAGGCGCGCGCCACCTGGAAGAGTGATGCAGAAATACCATAGCCAAATGCGATACGCGCTTGATCGGTTGGCATCCATTTTTTAAATGGATGCACTGTTCCAGCAACAGCGCCAGGGAAACCAATTTTTGGCGCTTGACCAAAGCCAACTGCGGTATAGAAATCCCACATCTCCTCAGCAGAGAGGCTATTCATAGCAATCTTTGCGGTACCAATATTGCTAGATTTTTGAATAATTTGAGAGACTGTTAGATTTCCATAGGGATGGGTATCTGTAATTGGTTTTGGACCAACTAAATATTTCGCACCAATCACCATATTGGTATCAGGCTTCACGGCACCTTTTTCTAAAGCAATCGCAATAGTGAGCGGCTTCATGGTTGAACCAGGCTCGAAAGTATCAGTTAAGACACGATTGCGTAATTGCTCGCCAGTTAAGAAGCGTCGATCATTTGGGTTATAGCTTGGGTAATTAGCTAAAGCCAAAATTTCACCGGTTTGCGTATCCAGCACAACAGCACCACCTGCTTTAGCGCGATGTTTTTCAACAGCATCTTTTACGGCGTTATAAGCTAGAAACTGAATCTTGCTATCGATAGAGAGATTCAAATCTTTTCCGTTTTGCGGCAGTTGCAAAATAGCCATTTCATCGACTACGCGCCCGAGTCGATCAACCACTACGCGTCTTTGTCCTGGATGACCAGCTAGCTGAGCTTCACGAGATAGCTCCATGCCTTCTTGGCCTTTATCGTTTACGTTTGTGAAGCCTACGACATGAGCCATCGCCTCGCCTTCGGGGTAGAAGCGGCGATATTCATTATTCAAACCAATACCCGGGATTTCTAATTGCTTAATTTGTTGTGCAACTGCTGGATCCACCTGACGCTTCAAGAAGATTTGCTTGCGTTCTTCTTTCAACTTCTTGCGTAACTCAGCTTCGCTAATTTGCAAGAGGCTTGCTAATTTCTGAACCTTATCTGCAGCTAAATCATCAGGCACCGTATCGTTATAGGCGATCACCGACTTAGCTTCTAAGCTCGTTGCAATAACTTGACCATTACGATCTAAGATTTTTCCACGACTAGCGGGTAACTCTAATTCACGCTGAGTACCACGCACGCCTTTGGCTTCATAAAATGCATTGCCTGGACCCTGAATCCAAAATGCACGCAGCAATAACATCATGAACACAAAGAACAAGAGGAATAACATCAAGCGCGACCGCCACATTGGCAGGCGTAAGACTAAATTCGGCGTTGTAGAAAAACCAACCGGTCTCATTTAGCCTCCCTTAAATACAAAGTACGCTCGGGAGTAATCGGGGACATCCGTAATTGATTGCGTGCCACATCACGAATACGCGCAGATTTAGAAAGATTACGCTGCTCATATTCCAAACGCAACCACTCTTGATTTAATTTACGTTCTTCAATCTGCGCACGCTCTTGCAAAATGAATAATTTACGCGCACGCTGCTGCGCTGCTACCAGCGATAAAGCGCAAATTAATAACAATGCAAGCAAAGTCAAAGTGGCTCGATTCATACTGCCACTCCCATGCGCTTTTCAGCTATGCGCATAATGGCTGAACGCGCCCGTGGATTCTCGGATATCTCAATATCGCTTGGCTTAACACGACCGATGATTTCTAGTGCGCTTTGCGGCAAGTCTTTTTCACGCACAGGCAAACCACGCGGTACCTCTACTTTTGCATGCGCTTGCATAAACTGCTTCACGATGCGATCTTCAAGAGAGTGAAAACTAATCACAGCAAGTCTTGCGCCAGGCTTTAATAATTTCAAGGCAGCTTTTAGGCCAAGTTCTAGATCTTCTAGCTCGCGATTGATAAAAATACGTAATGCCTGAAAGGTTCTAGTCGCGGGATCTTGCCCTGCTTCACGTGTGCGAACTACGCTGGCGACTAAATTGGCCAATTCCGTTGTAGTTTTAGGGGACAAGCCTTCTTCGCGCTTAGCCACAATGGCTTTCGCAATCTGAAATGCAAAACGTTCTTCTCCGTAAGTCTTAATCACGTGCGTGATTTCCTCCGGTGCTGCTTGCTCTAACCACTCTGCTGCCGTCAAACCATGATCGGTATTCATGCGCATATCGAGCGGACCTTCGCGTCGAAAAGAAAATCCCCGATGCGCTTCGTCCACTTGAGGTGAGCTGATACCCAAGTCCAACAAAATTCCATCCACTGATTCTGGTTCTGCGTATTGATCCATTTGCGCAAAACTGTCGTGCACAATTTTCAATCGTGGATCGTTGATTTTTTGCGCCACTGCAATTGCATCCAAATCCTTGTCGAATGAAATCATTCGTGCCGCAGGATTCAACTCCTTGAGCAATGCTTGCGTGTGACCGCCGCGCCCAAAAGTTCCATCGATCACCAAAATATTGTTTGTTGCGTTTTGATGTTGAATCAGCGGACCGCCAACTAGCGCCGTCACCGCCTCGGCCAGTAACACTGGGCGATGAGAAATGTTCATGGCACCCTGTCATCAAAAATTAAATTGCTTGAGTGCTTCAGGCATGCCTTGTGCAATCGCAGCCTGTTCTTTTGCAGCGTAAGTCGCTGCATCCCACAATTCCAAGTGACTACCCATGCCAAGCAGAATCACTTCTTTTTCAATTCCTGCAGCGGCGCGTAATTCGGGGCTCACCAACACACGACCAGCGCTATCTAAATCCAACTCTGCGGCATTACCCAAGAAAATACGACGCCACCAATGGGCGTCCATAGGAAGTTGCGCAACCCTTGCTCTAAAGGTTTCCCACTCCGGTCTTGGGAAGAGTAGTAAGCAGCCATCAGGGTGTTTTGTGAGCGTAATGCGGCCCTCGCCTTGCACCAACAAGGCGTCACGATGCTTTGCCGGCACAGACATGCGGCCTTTTGCATCTAAATTGAGAGCTGACGCACCTTGAAACACCATTTACCCCACTTTTTCACACTTCCTCCCACTTTAGAGGATCG
>ERZ650311.824-NODE-824-length-17473-cov-5.100700_pt1 | contig 17473 bp, 18 predicted proteins | sample MGYA00376247_ERZ650311 | MGnify/ENA primary metagenome ERZ650311 (study PRJEB26733, sample SAMN07839324) | wastewater metagenome | biome: small river; feature: stream; material: water | place: USA: North Carolina | collected 2016-07-28 ... | reverse complement strand
ACCTCGGTGGGGCTGGGATCGATCCGCGGAACTCCAGCGTCTTCGATGATGAGGACTTCTGATGGCCGCCAACGTCCTGGACACCAACGCCCTGCTGGAGGAAATGCTCCGGCCGGACCGGAACCCGGCTGGGCTCGACATGAGCTTCCTCGGGGCGGGGCGCCAGGAGCAGGACGGGGTGAACCTGGGCGGGTACAATCCGGCGCCAGCGGGGACTCCGGGCGGGGCGCCCTCAGCGAGTGGGGCGCCCGCGCCGCTTGGCTTCTGGCCAGGCCTCGGGCGCAACCTCCTCTGGAACCTGAACCCGCAGAGCCTGATCGGAGACAAGCCGGATCAGGACCTGCAGGACTGGCAAGCGGAGCATCCCTGGGCGAACCTGGGCTCGGCCATGGTTGGGTCCGCGCCGTATTACGTGGCGGGGGCCGGGCTCGGCGGCGCCGCGCTGCGAGGCGGGCTGTTCGGGGCGCGAGCGGCAGGGCTGATGAGCAAGGCGGCACCGTTCGCCGTGCGGGCTCCGATCGCCTCGGCCGCGGTGCGGACCGGGCTGGAACTGGTCCCGTTCGAAGGGGCGCGGCTGGCGGCCAGCGCGGCGTTTGCGCAGGACCCGGAGGCGCTGACCGACACCGGGATCGCCGCCGGACTGGACCTGGCCACCGCTGGGCTGTTCGGCGGCGGCGCTCAGTTTATCCGGCAGCTGAAGGTCCCGCGGGTGGCGGACCCTGGGCATAAGCTGAAGCAGATGTTCCCGGACTTCGACGAGACGCTCTCCGCGCAGGAACAGCTGCAGCGGATGTACCAGCTCAAGAGCGCGATCAAGCCGGAGGAGAAGGAGGTCCATGAGCTGCTCGACGCCGGGATTACCCAGCGGATGGGGCTGGTCCGCTTCGAGGGCACCAACGAGAACAGATATGTCAAAGGCTTCGTTGGGGAGGGGGACGCGAAGGATTTCCGGCGGTTTTTTAAGACCCAGCAGACTGATGTGGAGGGAGCGAGCATTCTGCGACGGCGCTTCATGACCCGCCCGGTCGGCGGGTTCAAGGACGAGCAGAGCTGGATCCAGGCCTGGAAAGAAACAGGGCTCCCGGAGGAGGCGTTCTCGTATATTCAGTATCCGCGGCAGGTGAGCTTCGGGAAGGAGGCCGGCGCGAAGGACTTCCAGGACTCGGTGAAGAAGAGCCTCGCGCCTGTGGCGAATGGCTGGTGGCTGCGGGAGGAGGCGGACACCGGGCTCTATGTGATGGCAAAGAAGCTCACTGGGAGTGAGACTGCCGCCACGCCCGCGGACAAGTGGGTGCTCTTCAAGACGTCCGAGCCGAACAAGCTCGTGGGGGATGAGGTCGTCACCGGTGCGGCCAATCGCTCCGCCATCTTCTACAACAAGGTCCAGCAGAAGATCAACGCGGCTGCGAAGGCAGAGCTACTGAAAAGCAACCCGGAGGCGCTGGACGCGATCGACGACGCTTTCGTCGCTGCGGTGCCGAAGCAGAAGTGGCTGCAGAAGATCGCCCCGACCACGAGCCGGATCAAGGAGATGATGCCGGAGGAGCTCCTCTCCGCCAGCAAGGAGATGCAGACGCAGCTTGGGGACCACTGGCAGTGGTTCAAGGGGCTGGTCGCGCCGGCACAGGCCCAATTCCGCTATGCTCCGCAGGCGGAGTATACTCGGATGCGAGCGCAGAACCTGTACGCCGCGGCCGATGCCAAGGCGAACATGGCACTTTACGGGGACCAGTGGCAGGACAAGGGGCAGAACCTTTATAAGAGCGTGTTCGGGCAGCGGAAGGTCGGAGGGTTGAAGGGCGCGGTGGACGGCCTCAAGGACGAGGACATGCCGCTGGTGACGAGCATTATCGGGCGGCGGCTCAAGCCGGACGAGGCGAATGATCTGCTGTCGGCCGCGCCCGGAGAGCAGCGGCAGCGGATCATGGCGGTGCTGAACCTGGCAGATGAGCTCCAGGCGAAGATGATGAATGAGGTGAGGGGGACTCAGAAGATCGCGGGGTTGGCGCAGGTCGAGCCGATGGAAGGGCACTACGGGGTCCCGCACCTGTGGCAGGGTTCCTGGCGGATGCGGGTCGAGGACGAGATGGGGAGGACGCTGGCGTATGGGTCGGGCAAGACCGCGCAGGAGGCGGTGGACTCTGCCCGCGCCTTGACGGCTCGGTATGGTGGGAGTCTGGCATGGGATCGCCCGCGGAAGGCCGATGCGGCCTCGGACGAACTCGCCGCGGACCTGGTCGGCCGGATCCAGCGGAAGCGGGATGCCACGCTGAAGAGCGTCGGCAGCGCGCCGATGACGCATCTGGACCGGCAGGGGGTGCTTGGGTTCCTCGGCGGCGAGAAGCCGCTCTCGCGGGACGAGCTCTTCGATATCATGAAGAGCCATTATGGAAGGCAGTACAAGTATGTGGCGGACACGCTGGTCCGGCACAAGCTCGCTGCGGATGTGATCGAGAGCGGACGGCAGTACGGGAAGGAGGTCTTCGACCAACTCGGCTACCGGATCGCCAAGATGAGCGGGGCCAAGGGCTGGATCGATAAGGGGATCAATGAGGGGGTAGACAAGCTGCTAGCTCCGGCGCTGGGCCACAATAGCGCGGACCGGATCGCCGGCGCGGTGAACCAGACGGAGTTCGCGCTGACGCAACTGTTCGGCAACCTGGGCTTCCCGATCTCCAACGCGCTGACTTTCGTCCAGACCGCGCTGCCGAAGATTGCGCTGGTACTGCGGACCCCGCCGGAACGGCTGATGGAGTTCTACCACTTCGCGCCGGCCTTCGACAAGAACGGACAGGCCCGCGGGATCACGGGTATTCTGGAGCCGATCAAGATCTCCTCCCGCGCGTTCAAGAGCATGGCGAAGCCGGACGACATCGAGCGGGAGATCTTCGCGCGTGGGGCGCGGGAGGGCGTGGTCGCTCCGAAGTACGTGGAGGAGTTTCTCGGGGAGAAGAGCCGTGTCGGGGGGACGGTGCGGGAAGCACTCCAGGGGAAGGGCGGGTGGGGGAAGCTGATCAGGAACCTGAGTGAGTGGCCGGCGGCGAAGACGGAGGAGTTCAGCCGCGCCCACGCGCTCATGATCGGGAGCGTCCTCGGCCGGCGGCTCTTCGGGATCGACGCCACCATGAGCGCCAAGGACCGGGAGCTCCTTTACCAGTTCGCCAAGCAATTCGCCTTCAGGAGCATGTATCAGTACTCCACCGCGGATCGGAGCAAGATCTTCAACGGGCCAATCGGCGGCATGGCTGGGCTGTTCAAGAACTGGATGTTTCATAATATTGCGGATTTCGGGACTTATGCTGGGGAGGCGGCGAGGGGGAACTTGGCGCCGCTCGCGTATGCGCTGGCGGGCACCGGCGCGGTTGCGGGCGTGGGCGGCCTCCCTCTCTACGGCGCGGCAGACCAGATCTCCCGCTGGGTCTCCGATAAGAGCCTGATGCAGCAAATTTACTCCACTTTCGGGAGCCCGGACGAGAGCAACTTCTCGGACGCCATCTACTACGGCCTCCCGGCCCTGGCCGGGGTCAGCCTCCAGAACACCACCGCCGGGCCGTTCTCCAACCCAGTAAAAGACCTAAACTTCCTCTTCAACTTCGCGGTGCTGGATCGCGCCAGCAAGATCGGGAAGCTGTTCGGAGATACGTATAGCCAGTGGGAGGCTGGGCAGAACCCGTTCGAGGACGATCGGACTCTGGACCTGGCCGCGTATGCCTTCGCCCCGCGCACTCTGTACAAGGCGCTGGCGCAGGTGGAGGATGGGGCGCTGAAGAGTATCCGGAACGGAGCCCCAATCGTAGATGTCCAGGGGATGAAGCTGGCTGGGATCGACACGAACTGGCTCAAGAACACCTTCGGGCTGACCCCGCCCAAGATCGCGCGGGCCTACCAGCTCAGCGAGGAGCTCCACTCGGATCAGGACCGGCTGAAGGCGATGACGACCCAGTATGGGGAGGCATATGCCAGGGCGATGGAGCGGGGTGACTCGCAGGGGATGCAGGCTGCGCTGGCTGGAGCGATGGGCGCAGGAGCTGATCTAGGGAAAGTGATGCGATCTGCGCAGGCGAGAATTCGGGCGCAGCAGCGGGACGCGCTCGAGTACGATTATCGGATGCTGCCTGGAGCAGCCGAGCGACTCGAGCAGCTAGGGCTCTGGCGAGGCTAGCGGCCTCGCCAGCCTGGGGGCCGCGATGATGCGTCCAAGCCTCATGGCAGGCGCAATAGCTCGATCGGCCCGCGCGCGGTGCGTTGCAGTAGGACCAAAGGACCTTCGGGTCTCCGTCGACAAATCGGCAGCCGGTGTCGCGGAGATGCGGAGCAAGGTCGCTGGGCCAATACCACGCAGAGCCCTCGGAGTCGACCAGGGCGGGGCGGACACGGAGCTCAAGGACTCCGGGTGGTAGTCGAGAGAGCTTATAATCCGGGATCAGCATTGGTGTGCCTATTGCCGTGGGGCAAGGTGGGCCGGAGCGCTGCTTCACGCCAACTTCAATTTACTCTACTCCAGTATCAAGTCCAGCTTGGGCAAGAACGCTCGCGTGGGCGGTTCTCCCAGCACCTCGAAATACCCCGCGCTGACCAGCGCTGCCAGGGTCTGGTCGTGGTACTGCACCGGGACGTCCCGGACCAGCTGCTGCCGCATGGACCGCTCCGGGATCGGAACCCGCTCCCCGCCGCTCATGACCCGAGCCCACCTATGCAGCTGCTTGAACAGCGCAGCGTTGCTAGTGCCGCCGAAGTACTGGAGCGCCTTCGGCATCTCCTGCTCCAACCCGAGCAAGAACGTCCGCGCCTCTCGGCAGTGGTCCGCGGTGATGATGAGGGAGTTGGACCGGCTGACGCAAAGTAGCATGGCCAACTTCATCCAGTGGATCTCGCGCCGCGCCGCGTAGGAGGCGAGCCGAACCTCCTGCGGGAGCGGTGTGAGGCCGGCGCGGAGCCACGCCCGGACGATCTCCTTCGCCTCGTCCTCGATCTTGAACGGGCCCTCGAGCGCAGCCACCTGCTTGAGGTCGGCCACCAGCACCTGCGGGTCCAGCGCCTCCAGCCGCGCAAACGGGTCGACGTATGGGCGGGACTCGGAGTAGACCAGGATAAACCGGGCGAGGAAGCCCATGTTGAGGGCGAGGTCGCCGAAGTCGTCGGCTAGGGAGGCCGGGGTGATGCCGCCGAGGATGTTGAAATACAGCTTCCGCAAATGGTCCTCGCCGGAGGTCTTGGTCTGGTAGGACCAGTGGTCGTGGCAGTCATACAGATCTGTCAAGACTCGCATGAACTCCTCGTCCTGTCGGACGAAGGTGCCGAGCTCCTCTAGGAAGGCTGGGAAGGCGCAGGTGTAGTCCAGCATTTGATCCAGTGGAGTGTCCTTCCCGAACTTCTTCAGCGCGATCTCGACCGAGAGCCGGATGAACTTCTCCTTGGAGACCATCTGGGGTGCTAGGACCATGTTTGGCACCAGCTCCATGACCTCCCGCCCGTGCTTGATCGCAATCGTCTTGCCCACGCCCGGAGGGCCGACCAGCATGGCGTAGAGGTTCGGGTAGAGCGGGCGCCCGGAGTAGAGCAGCCAGCACTTCCGAGCCAGGACTGAGCTCAGGACGCTGAAGGCGGTGAAGCGGCGGAAGATGCTGGGGCTACTTGCAAAGTCCGTAGCCGATACGAAGGACTCGATCCAGCAAGGGCTGTGCCGCTTCGGCGCCGGAAAGAACGGGAGGACGGCGCCGGCGGTCCCCGCCGGGGACGTAGTCGATGAGGCCGTGGGGATTGTCACCGCGCTCTTCCTTGTCTTGAGACCAGTTCCAGCCGACCGCTGCGTCGGCGCCGATGACCATGAGCTGCCCGTTGACCGGGACCGGGACCTTGACGCAGGTCAGGACGAGGGGGACCCAGTAGTCGTCCTCGCCGTCGGGGAACTCGAAGAGAATTGAGTCGTAGACTTGGGCGCGGATGTCGACCCCCGCGCGGGCGGCTCGCCAGAGCCCAACATTAAGTACATCCCCAATAACGCTCTGTGGAACATGGGCGATCGCCTCCTTCCAGGTCTCTTTGTCGTCCGGGCGCCCGAAGAAGTAGCGGACCCGGCCCAGCGGCGTGGTGAGCTTCCGCTCGGTCTGGAGTGTGAAGATGGTGGAGCGATGCCAGCGCGGGATGCCAGGGAACTGGGCGAAGTAGCGCTCCTGGAACTCCTGCGCCACGCGCTGCTCAATTTTAAGGTGCTGGGCGAGGATGAAGGGGGTGCCCATGTAGTTGCTGGCGTGGCCGCCGCGCTTGCTCATGTCGCGGTAGGAGAAGTGCCGATAGAATGGGCGCTTCGCGATGGCCTTGTCCTTCTTGATGTCCCCAGTCCACGGGAGTTCAGGCCAGACCATGCGGGCGACGTAGGTATGGAGATCCCCGCAGAAGCAAGCCTTAATATATTCAGGGTCGCCCGAGAGATAAGCAACCACGACGGACTCGGCCTGGGCCAAGTCAACCTGGCCAAACTTTCTTCCAGGTCCTGGAATGAAGATCTTGCGGACCCAATCTGAGATGTTGTTGAGGTTGGTGCCGCGGTAGTAAACGTTGCGGGAAGAGGACCAGCGCCCGGTCTCGGTGCCAGTAACATTGTAGCTGCATCGCATCTGCCCGTCTGGGTCCACTCCAGATCGCAGAACTGAGATGATGTCGCTAGTAGCCTTGATCGCGAGGATGATGTTGATGATGGGCCGGGCGTTGAAATACTCACGGAGCTTCTCCAGCGCGTTCCGGTCCGTGTGGACCTTCATCTCTCGAGTCTTCTTGTCGTACTTCTTCTGCTCGGGCAGCCCCATGGCTCTGTAGAAGAACTCGGCCAGCTGCTTGGGGGAGTTCGGGTTGAGCGGGAGGCCCCAGATTTCCCTAGCCAGGGTGTCGAGTAGGAATTGGAGCCGAGTGACTTGGCCGGAGAGCTTGTTGATGGTCTCCGCGCGCGCGGCCATGTCGACGGTGAGGCCGGCCTGCATCATCTGGAGTGCGGCCGCCTGCATTCCGAAGGCGAAGCGGTAGAGGCGGGCCGCGGCCGGGGAGGACGTGAGCTGGGCGTTGACGTGCTGCCAGACCTCCGCCGTCACCGCTGCGTCCAGGCCGTTGTAAATCCAGAGCTGATCGTTACGACTTACGACGCCGCGCTGGTCGAGGGTCTGCGTATGGATGATCCGCAAAGGGGACTCCTAGGACTCGCGGTTCAACAGGGATGCCAAGTAGCTTGGCTGCGTCGATCCCGGCCTGCATACCGTCGGAGAGACCGAAGTCCATATAGACTGCGACCAAGTCCGCGCGGCGGAGCCAGGCAAGGGACAGCCGCATCCCAAGCTTGCGAGAAGCCGGGTCTCGATCGTTGAGGAACTGGGTGTAAAGGGCGTGGCCGGCGAAAGGAGCCTCTCCACGCTCGAAGCAATCTCGGAAGCAAGCCGCGAGGTAATTGCGGTTGCGGATGAGCCCGGTGGCAGAAGGGCTGGTGTAGGGAGACTCGATGATAACACGGAGAGTAGGATGCGACACGTTGGACTCCTTGGCATTTTACTCCTCCCGCTTAAAGGTGTGCTGGCCCCGCGGCCGCTCGGTCTTCCAGGCGACCTCGTCGGTGTAGTAAGAGCCGAGGTCGGCAAGGCCCTTCGGGAGCTCGGAGTAGAGGGAGTGGTGTCCGATCATGGTGTCCGCGCGCCAATGCCTGGGCCAGCAATGGTGCCGCATGAGCCACTGGACGTCGTAGATCAGGTTCTGGCCGAGCTTCCCACGCGGGGAGTCCAGGAGTAGCTGGAGCCAGCGCCAGACCTGTACCTCGTCCTGTTCGGACCAGTAGCTGCCTTCGGGCCGAGTCAGGTCCACGAAGGGGACGACTAGGGCCTCGGCCGGATCGGTGCTGAGGCCGATACACAGCAGGAGCTCCAGCTTCGGGCTGGTCTCGATATCAAGGCTGAGCGGGCCGGCTCCGGGGAAGGAGTAGGTCAGCACGTCCTGGAGCGTCTCCGGGATGAGGATCTGGCGGGCCGGCCGCCGGATCTCCGGGAACTCTAGCTCCCGTGATACCTTCTGGAGGTCTCGGACGGCGAGGGGGGAGAGGGAGTAGTCTCGGAGGACCGCGGCGGGGTGGTAGGTTGGAAGGACCTTGGTCCCCGGCAAGAGCGTAGAGGGCAGTACAGTACCCCTAACCGAGCCAATGCCCGTCCGAGAACAGAGCGCCCACAGCGCCGTGTTGCCAAGGGCGAGGATGCACGTGGGTTGATATAGCTCCAGCTCATCACGCAGGCGGGACAGGGCTGGGAGGGCCAGGTCTCGTCGGAGGTATTTCCCGGCGCGGAGTGGGGGGAGTGGGTAGTCACTTCCTGCCTCCAGCTTGGTTGTGCACCAGGCCTCGATGTTGTTGGATGGGGGACGCTGGTGGAAGACGTTGGTGAGGAGGGCGGAGGCCCGGTCCAGGCCGCAGAAGGCCAGCCAGGAGTCAAGCTCCCTGCCGGAGGGGCCGACGAAGAAGCGCCCGAGGAGCTCTTCTTGCTCCCCAGGCGCCTCGCCGACTATGGCAAGCCGGCCGGACACGGCTCAGGCGAAGCCGCGCGGGCGGGACGGATTGTACGATCGGAACTCGCCGGGCTTCATCTCGGCTGCGGCCTTGGCGTTCTGCTCCGTAGCCGCCCGGCTGGCGACCTCGCCGGCGATGGCGAAGTAGGCCGCGCCGTCGACGAAATTGTCGTGGCGGAGCGGATCTCCGCAGACGATCCGAGCGAGCTTGCCAGCGATCTGCGAGAGGGTGCCCGAGAGGGCCTCCTTGGTGCGGAGTGGGAGAGAATAGAACTTGCCGTTGTCCCGGAGGGAGGAAGTGATGATGGCCTCCAGGGCTCCCTGGCAGCCGAGGTTGGTCTGGGGGTCGCCGTAGGCTGCGTTGCGGTCGCCCTCGGTGAGGTCCGCCGCGGTGCGGAGGATGTCGCCACGGATGGTGCTGGCGCGGATGGGCTGCGGCTTGGGCGGATTGACGCCGTCCCAAGGGACGAACCCCCCAGGAGGCAGCGGCTGGTTGGCCCCGCGCATGGCGAGCGCATCTCCGCCCTGGCGCTCGGCCAGATCCTTCCTCCGCTTGAGCTCGGTCTCCAGCTGCGCTGTCGAGTAGTCCGTGAGGAGCTCGACCATGGTGAGTTCTTCCTTCATCAGAACTTCTTCCCGCCCGGGGCGTCCCGGTGCTCATGCTTGTGGTCCGTGCGCTGCGCGTTGAAGGCCATCTTCTCCGCGACGGCTCCGTCGAGATCGAGCTCGAAGGCGCCGGCGTAGTCGAGAGCGCGGATGAAGAGGTCGGCGAGCTCGACCTCCTCGGAGGGGCGGTGGGGGAGGTGGGAGTCCAGCGAGTCCTTGCGGACCCCCTCCAGCATCTCGGAGAGCTCCGAGTGCATCAGAGCGATCATCTCGCCCTTGTTGCGCTCGATCTTGGTCCCGTCCGCGCGAGTCCACCAGCGGAGGTTGGCCGCGTGCGCCTTCAGGGCCATGCGGTTGAGGGAGCCATGCCGGAGGATACTCTCCGGATGGGCCTCCAGGATTTCCTGGTGAAGCTTCTCGTAGTCCGGCATTAGATTGCTCCTGCGAGGCGAGTGGAAGCGAGCTGGGCTGCCTCAGGGTCCAGCTCGATGCCGAGGACGGATGCTGCTCCGGCCCGGCGGGCCACGGCGAGGGCGGACCCAGCGCCGCAGGTGGGGTCCAGCACGCGAGAGTGCTCGTCCACGTAGAGCCGGAAGAAGTGGGCCAGGACTGGCTCCGGCTTCTCGCTCAGGTGAAGGGCCGAGGACTTCTCGGTCGGGAGGGAGATGGCGTTGGCCACGGGCTGGACGATCTTCCGGTCTCCGACCGCGATGTGGAGGGCGGTCTCGTAGACTCGGCGTGGGCCGCGCTGCGGGTCGGGGAGGAGGCCACGGCCGTCCGACTTGTGCCAGATGAGTGGGAAGGGGTCCACCACCCCCTCGAAGCCAGCCTCGCCCAGGCTCTGCGTAATGGCGTCGATGGTTTCCAGCATGAACTTGGGCGAGAACCAGAACATGATGTGCGCGGACTCGGCGATGAGCCGCCTGGAGAAGCGGGAGAAGAGGGCATCGCAGAGAGCCCAGTAGACGTCCTCGCTGTCGTCGTACCGCGCGCGGTCCGCGCCGGTGCCCTGGAGCGGGTTCGCCCCCATGTTCAGGCCGTAGGGGAAGTCGACGTGGAGGAAGTTGAAGGGAGGGCCAGAGTAGGACTCGGCCCAGGTGATGAAGTTGGTGGAGAGGACCTGGAAGGGGCTCGGAGGTGGTGGGGGCGGGGGTGCCGGGAGACTTGAGCTGGGGCCGGTCTCGGCCGGGGCTGAAATTTTCGCCGGGAGTGGGAAGGTGCCCACCTCTGCTGGGGCGACGTCCGGGGCCGGCCCGGCTTCATCCAGGCCCAGGTCGAACTCCAGCGCCGAGGACATGGCACGGTCGAGGTTGCGATAGATGATGTTGACCGCTGCGCGGGTGCCATCGGCCTGGAGGATGGCCGGGTGCGTGCCGAGGGCGAGGGCCTCGCCGACAAGGAGGCTGCGGGAGACCGCGGCCGGATCGATTGAGAGCTCGCGGGCCGTGTCGGCCTGGGTCGTGGTCGGGTCCGAGGCGAGGCGGAGCTCGTGGTACTTGCGGATGGCAAGGGCCTCCTCCTGCCACGTCAGGTCCTTCCGCTTGATGTTCTCCTCGAGCTCCAAGACCTGGAGCTGGGCCTGGCTGCAGTCGAAGCGCGGGGTGGCTTCGATCTCGAGAAGGCCCAGGGCCTGGTGGGCGCGGAGCCGCCGCTCGCCGGCGATGAGGCGCCAGCGGTCCGGCTCCCCAGGGTCATTGACCTGCTCCACGACGATCGGGTTGATGAGCCCATGCTGAGCGATGCTGGCAGCCAGCGGGCCCAGGTCACCGAGCTCGGAGCGCTGCCGCTCGGAGACTTCGATGGAGGAGATTGCGATGCGCATCAGCCGTGACCCGGAGCAGGGATGGACCGCGCGGCCACTTCCTGGTCCCGCGCAGTGTTGAGGATGGAGACTGCGGTGTCCCGGAGGAGCTGGACCTGGATCGGGGCGACCGGGATGCCGTCGCTGGTGGCGACCATGTTGGCCACGCTCCCTACCATTCCGACCGCGGCTCCGTTGAGGGCCAGCCGCATCTCGTTGATGTTGTAGCTCTCGGACGGCGGATTGCCGGCGTGGTCGCGCTGGAGCCGCGCGATCTCGGTGACGAGCCAGAAGAGCGCGATCCCGACGGTGGACTTGTCGAGGTCGGGGAAGGTGAGGGAGTTTAGGGTGCGCGGCATGGGGGCGGCTCCGGGGGTTGGATTGGGCTGGGTGGGAGGGGAGGAGCCGAAGCTCCTCCCTGCCCGAGCTCAGGCCGCCGGCTTCAGCCGGTCGCCGACCTCCGCGAAGACCTGGGTGAGGTCCTGCGGGTTGGCGCGGTGCCGGATGACTGCGACGAAGCCCTTGCCGGTGAGGTTCTCGCAGGCCTGGGCGATGGTCATGCCGGTGATGCCGAGCACGTCCTGGATGAACTTGTCCAGGCGCCACAGCGAGTCCTCGGTGATGTAGTGGTCGTCGCGGATGGTCTTGCCGGAGTAGTCGCCGAAGGCGGCCAGGGCCTGGGCGTCGACGTCGGGGCCGGGCTGCTGCAGGGCCAGGGTCAGCCGGAGGAACGGGGTCTGCTTCTTCTCGGTCTTGCCGAACTCCCGGGCCTTGATGAGGACGTACCAGGACCCCGCTGGGACCGGCTTGGGCGGCTCGCTGGTGCCGATGGACCGGGAGAGGAGGGATGCGAAATCGGACATGGGATGCTCCTAGAGAATGTGGTCGCTAGGCCGGACCACGGTGGCACGGGCCGAAGACGCTGGAGTGGCTAGGCTCCCAGAGGGCGTCCCCGAACCAGTTCGATGAACTTGGCGAGGCCGGAAGGCGGCGGCGCCATGGGATCGCAGTCCAGGACCGCCGGCATCGACGGGACTGGGGACTTCAGGTCCAGCCGCGCGGTGGACTGAGTGTGAATACGGAACCGCGGCGGCTGCCCCGGCAGGCCCGGCACGGACTCGGTCTGGAGTACCGAGTTGAAGTACCGGGAGACCTTCGGAGGGAGCTTGGAGCCGAGTGCGCTCGGATAGGCGCGCTGGAGGCCGGTGCCGCCCGCCTCGTCCTGGAAGGCCAGGTGCGCGGTGACGATGACCTGACATCGGATCGAGTCGGCGTAGAGGATGGTGAGGAGGTTTTCTTGGAGCCGGATGGCGTCGCCCCAGTCCTGCTGGGTCGGGCGCTGCCCGGTCCGCCCGTTCATCGCGAGGGCGAAGTTCATGCAAGCGTTGCCGAAGAAGGTCAGGGAGTCGATGACCAGGACCTGGCCGGGGCCCCAGCTCTTGGGGCCCCCGAGGCTGATGGTGCCAGAGGGTGCGGGCGGGGCGGCACTCGCGCTGATCTGCGCCGGGCGCGGACCGAACGGAGAGGGCGCGGCGGCGACGAGGGCGGGGGCTGCGGCAGGATCCGCCGGGGCAGCCCCTGCCGGGGCAGGCTCCACCCAGTTGTCGAGCTGCTGGAGCGCCTTCATCGCCGCGCTGGGCGGGACCCGCATGGCGCCCTGGACCCCGACCATCTCGTCGATGAAGGTCTTGTAGTGGACCCGCGCGTGGTGCTCGGGCTTGACGAAGCCGCGGAGGGTGTCCAGGCCGTTGTCGAAGTCGAGAATGAAGAGCTCATATCCCGCGTTGGCGAGGGTGGCGAGGGCGGTGGTCTTGCCGCTGCCGGAGTTGCCGACGAGGAGAAGCTTGACCGCGTCGGCGCTGGGGTGCTGATCGATACTGGGCATGGGCCGGGCTCCTAGACTTCGATGGTGATGACTTCGCCCTTCGCGAGGACGCGGACCAGGAAGTCCGGCGGGCCTGGTTCGGCGAGAGACCCCAAGATGGAGGGCGTCTCTCTATTCTCCTTCTTGATCGGAGCGAGCTCGCTGAAGCTGAAGCCGCAGATGTTCTCGCTGCTGTAGGTGGCGAAGCGGACGACGATCTCGCCTTCCTCCGTCACGGCAAGTTTGCCGTGTGGAAGCTCGTAGAAGGGGATTAGGCCGGCAGTGCCGGTGAGCTTAAGGGAGGGCATGCACTTGGTCCTTTCTAGCTGGTGGGCTCCTCGCGGACTTCGAGCGGGTTCCACTTCCGAACTCGGAAGTGGGTCTCCAGGGCCTGGGCCCGGAGGGAGGCGGGAAGCTGGCAGACGCTGCGGTAGCGGCACCCGCCGTAGTTGTTGCAGGAGGCCAGGTTCATCGGCCAGTAGTTGATGGTGGCGTAGTGCTCGGCGAGCGCGGTCCAGTAGCGCAGGTTCTCGAGCCACTCCGCGACCTGCTCCTCCGTGCGGAGCTCGAGGGAGCGATGGAAGCGGGAGAACCCGACGGCGACCTGGACTGCGTCGACCACGGCGCCGCGGACGGGGAGGCCGAAGACGACCTGGCCTGCCAGGATGTAGCCCGTGATCTGCTGGGACATGTGGAACTGGGAGAAGTAGGTCTCCCCGATGGTGGACGTGGTGGTCTTCCGCTCCACCACGATATTGTCCTGGATGGACTCGCTCTTGGCGACCTTGTCCATGTGGCCGCACCAGAGGAGGGTCCGGCCCGCCGGGGTCTGGAACGGGAGCGCGAAGGTGAAGGAGAGCTCGATGGCGGGCCGCTCCCCGGAAGGAGCCGCGAGCATGGCGGTCTTGAGCTGGTCCGCGGGATAGCTCTCGTAGTACCAGATGATGGAGCGGATGAGGGTCTGGGGGGTCCGGCGGGAGTCGAGGGAGGACCAGGGGACCCACCGGATGGACGCGCCAGCGTGCTGCGCCTCGCCAAGGAGCTCAAGTTCGCACGGACTCCAGGTGCCGTCGGCCGCCTGGGCCTCGTAGTGCCCGGAGGCCAACAGGGTCTCTCGAATGGCGGTGACGAGGAGGGCGTCCAGGTCTTCGCCGCGCGCGAGGCCGCGGTCGATCGACTCGAGGGCGGAATGATAAAGCCCCCCGAAGTCGAGCGCTGCGGAACCTGCGCTGCTCCGCCAGCCTTCCAGGATGGAGTACTGGTACTTCCGCGGGCACTCCATGAAGGCGGTCAGGGAGGTGGCGTCCCAGGCCAGCTGGAGGGAGTGCAGGACCGGGTCGAAGGGAGAGGGGGCAGCGGCGGTCATAGCAGGTCCCCCAGGCTGAGGTTGCTGAGGGCCTCGGGCGAGGCGCCGGCAGCGCTCTTCGCCGCGCGGGTGGCCGCGGCGCGCTTGCCCGGAGTCGTCCCGGCGTCGTCGGCCGCCTTCCACTCGGCCCGGCGGGCGCGGTAGTGGAGCACCATCGCGCGGAGCTCCTCGTCGGTGATCTTCAGCGGGTCCTTGGCGAAGATCTCGTCGAGCCGCGCGGGGTCGATGAGTTCCAGCGGGGACGGAAGACCGGCCGGAGCGACGGGGGCGAACGCCTGGGGAGCGGGCTGGGTCGGCTGGGCCGAGCCGACCACTCCGGCGAAGGGATTGTAGGGCGCGGTGGGCTCAGTCACTTTCGATCTCCATCTGTGAAAGGATCTCGCTCTGCGGGATCACGGGCAAGGTAGTCGCCATAGTCGGGGTGGACTGTCGGCGGAGCTCCGCCTCGATCCGGGCCAGATGCCGCTTCACGAGGGCCCGGATCACTCGGCTCGGGCCCCCGAACTGCGGGTAGCGGACTCGGAGGGAGTCCATGTGCTCCGCCGGCATGTGGAGATGGACTCGGACCAAGGGGGTCTTCGATCGTGCGGTCACTGGAGGGACCTTTCGCTGAGGGGGGCGGCACCCCCGGCTTTGCAAACTGCCCGATCCAGAGGTGCGTCAGGTCGGGCGCGGTGAGGATGCGAAGGCAGTTCCACGGGGACGCGCCAGAGAAAAGACGGTTGTTCCGGCTGCGGATTGCGTAGAGCTGGCGTCGCAGGTGTTCGATGTCGGCGGACTCAACTGAGATGCCCCAGGGAGCGGCGAGAGCCCGATCCAGGATCGCTGTGAGTTCGGGCTCGTGGGGGAGAACGCTCAATGGGGCGCGCCTTCAGTGGGGTGGGAAGGGCTGGCCCCGCGGCGGGAGTCCAAGCTCGCCGCGGGGCCAGGAGGAGGGCTGGATCGGGCAGGGCTGCGAGGCGTGCTGCCCTGATCCAGCCCCGGCCACCTCAGGCCGCGGTCTCGAGCGAGCCGAGGTCGAGGCCGCCGAGATCGAGGGCGGACTGCTCCGCGGTGACGATGGTCTTCGCCTTCTCGCGGAACGCCGGGTACTTGTCGAGGAAGGCCGAGACCAGCTCGTCGAACTTGCCCTCGGGCAGGGCCGCCTTCTTGAGGCCCTTGCTCTTGATGAGCTTCTCGACCTCGACCGCGGCCAGCTGCCGCGCCTTGCGCTCGACCGGGTCGAGGCGGGGGCCGGCGGCGGACCGAACTCCGAAAACGTACTCGGCATCGTACTTGGCCAGCTCCGTCTGGCCGGGGATCGTCTCGCCCTTGTCCTTCGCGGACTTCATCTTCCCCGCGAAGTTGTTGCGGATGTTCTCGCCGCGGAGCTGGTTCAGCGCCGAGGCCTCGCCCGCGGTGAGGACGTGGCCCGCGGAGTACGGCGCGCCGATGGTGAACTCGACGCCCTGGATGGTGATGGTCTGGGTCTGCATGGATGGTGCTCCTTGCTGGGCCGGGTTGGTCCGGCGGAACGGCGGAATGCCGTGGTGCATTGGTAATGTAGGCCGTTGCGGGGCCGGTGTCAAGAGGCTGGATTGTCGTCCGGTTTGGTGGGCGGGTTGCCCGCGGGCAAGAGGCCCACCAGCGCCTCCGCGTGCCCGCGCAGGGCTGAGAAATGCTCCGCCAGGACCCGGTCCAGGACCCGGCGGGCCTTGAGCGTAGCGCGGTCTTCGAGCTTGGCCAGGTCTCGGAGCCCCTCCGGGGAGGCGGCCTTGAGGGACTGGACCGGGGAGGAGGTGGAGAGGATGTCGAGGGCGCGGATCAGGCGCGCCAGGCGGGTGAGCTCCCGGAGAGACAGCCCAGCGCGAGCACAGAAATACTGGGCGCGGTGTGGTGCGAGCCGCGCGTCGTGCGCGGCTTGCTTCGCGGACTTGCCAGCGAGGACCGCCAGGATGAACTGGTGGAAGGCCGGTGGGACGGGGAGGGGCTTGCCGGTCATGGCTTGGGCTCCGTCGCCGCCCGGGCCTCGTCGGGGGTGAGGGAATGGAACTGGCCGCCTCGCCCGAGGCCAACACGCGTGCGGTCAAGGTCGACGGCCGAGATGGCCCAAAGCACGCCGACGCGACTTTCCAGCACCGCGATTGCCCACGCGTTAATATTTCCCCACTCCTGCGCGCGACAGACCTCACGCCACAGTTCGCCGTTGACCTCCTGGTGCGTCGGCACCCAGGGGCCGAGGGCGGCCATGGCCTCGTTCAGCGGTGCCGATCGGCACGGAACATCCTCGTCGATGAGTCGGTGATAGTCGGCGTTCTGTGCCTCCATGGCCTCGTCGTGTGCGATCAGGTTCCGCAGCGCCGCATCCTTCCGCGCGCACTCGGCCTCCAGGGCGCGGATGCGGGCCAACAGGTCGGCGACGGCATCACCTGCTGCGCTCATGGCTGGGACTCCCCGGCCGGCTTGCGCCACGGCCGCCACTCGGTGGCAATCTTCTTGAGGTGCGACGTGGCCTCGGGATTGGCCCACAGCGTGGCCGCGCCGTACAGACCGCCACGGACCTCGATCTTGCTGCGGTCGGTCGGCACGGTCTCGATGGGCTGCCAGTCGAGTGGCGGCTCCGGGGCGGGCTTGCTCTCTTCGAGTTCGGCGAGGAGGGTGGCGGCCTCGCGCATCTGTCCCACCGAGATCAAGCCCTCGTTAGGAATGTGCGTAGGAGGCTTGCTTGCGTAGTCGCCCGCATGCCGCGCCATCCATGTGAGCACCTTCCGCACCCGCTCCCGCAGGTCCGCCGGCATCGCCGGAGGGGAGGGTGGCATTGTCCCTCCTGTCGTGACGGTCGGCACCGAGCGATAGGTCGTCGGCATCTCGAAGTTCGCCGCCGAGGGGGTGGCAGCAGCCTCGGGGCTCGGGCCGAGGGCGCGGATGGCGGCCAGGGCGTCACCACTACCCTTGTCGTAGGCCGACTGCTCGTCACCGAACCAATCTGGGTCGTACTCGCCACTCGCTTCAACAGCGGCCGCGCACCGTGCCCGCTCCTCCTCCCTCGCCCGCTCCAGGGCTGCGGGGTGGGAGAGGGTGGAGGCGGCGAGGTCGAGCAGGCCGGGGACGGCGTCGATCAGAGCGCAGGTCACGTCGAACGCGCGTTCGCTCATGATGGCGCCCATCGGTTCCGGGTCCGCTAGCAGCGCGCGCAGTTCGGCGATGCGCTCCCGGGTGATCGGGGTCGGGTCAGCCATGGGTGGGGTCCTCCGCGGCGAAGTCGACGATTTCAGATCGGAAGAGCGTCGTGTAGGGAAAGAGTGTCTTCGCCTGTGTAGATCTC
>ERZ650311.823-NODE-823-length-17474-cov-4.422183_pt1 | contig 17474 bp, 21 predicted proteins | sample MGYA00376247_ERZ650311 | MGnify/ENA primary metagenome ERZ650311 (study PRJEB26733, sample SAMN07839324) | wastewater metagenome | biome: small river; feature: stream; material: water | place: USA: North Carolina | collected 2016-07-28 ... | reverse complement strand
TTATTCGCTACCGCCGCATTGATCGGGGGGAGTCCGCCGTGGATATCTTCCATTCCCCGGAAGCCCGGCATCAGATCGGTGGGCAGCACCGCGCCGGTGTCCTTCAGGTACTGTGAGCTGCGGGTCGCGGAGAATGCGATCTCGTCTCGCCCCAGCGCCCGGAAGTCATCGATCCAGCGCCCGATGCGCCATGGCATGAGGTTGCTGATATCGCGCCACGACGCATTCCCGGAAATCATCTTGGCGAACGAGTTGCCGATGATGTCGTTCATCATGCCGCCGAATCCGGTCACCGGTCCCGCCAGTTTCGCGTTGCGGAAAAAGGACATGCCCTTGTCATATGCACGGAGGGCTTTCCACGCTCCCCGGCCAGCCGCGCTGGTGGGCCGGGTAGTTGGGGCCAGTCCTGCCGCAAGGTGCGCGATATTCCGCCGCTCTGCCGCTGCGTTGTACGGGATCGCACGCGCGCGGGCGCTTGGGGTCATAGCGGCCAGCCGTGCCTTGTCTGCGCCCTCGCGCCATGACACGAACTCAAGTGCTTCCTGAACGGTCATGGTGCCCGGCATCCCCGCCGCCAGCCCCGAGTACGGCACATCGGGCGAGTACGGGATGACCCGACTGCCGAATTCAGCCGTCTCGTAATCGATGCGGTGGTCCGTATACAGGATGCGCAGGTAGTCATCCCCGACCGCCATCTCGGTCCCGTCCGCCACGCGCCGGTTCAATTCGTCCAGCCTGCGGAACCAATCGGCAAACTGTTTCGACTTCGCCCGGAGACCGGAGCCGGGCATCATCATGACGGCGGGATGCGCGAAGTGCACCTGTGGCGAAAGCACCGAATCCACGATCCGTTTGAGGATGCCGGGGTCCGACCATGCGGCCGCTTGCGTCGGTGTGGGGTTGACGATGAATTGATATTTGTCCCGTGCTTCCCGCAACCGGATCAGCGCCTCATCGGTCAGGGCTGGCGTGGCATAGCGGGTCGCGACGGGGCGACCGGTACTGGTATCGAAGAGCTTCTGGTTGCCGCCCAGGATTTGTCCAATCCGGGTGGCGTCGTCCTCACTGCCAGTGATATAGCGCCAGGCCAGCCAATCGGCGCTCTGCTGCGTATGGGAAGCGGGGGTACCAGCCGGACTCATCAGGCGGACCGGTTCCGGGATAATGGCGCCGCGCGGGATTTCCCCATAGGTGGCGGTGTACAGCGCCGCGGCATCGACCCGTGCGCCGTATTCCGCCAGCCGTTCCAGGTTGTCCTTGGAGATCGAGTTCAGGAGGTTGCGGGCCTTGAGTGCATCGCCACGGTTCGCCAGGTCATAGACCGTCAGGCCAGCTGCGCGGGCCGTATCGAGCGCCCCGGCATCGAGGTTGCTGCTACCGATGTAGGTGTTGGGGGATGAGGCATTGATGGCCGCGACGACATCATCCGTCAGAGCCGATGATGGAACATCGAACCTCACCCCACCCTCCGACCAGTTTCGCCACAGAGGATCGTCTCGCAATCCGGCTCCGATGCGAGTCTCGACCGCTTCCAGGAAATCATTGGCTTGCTGCTTGATCGGCGCGTTCTCGGGCGTATCCGGCAACCGCGATGCGTCCGTGGCGAGATCGTCCAGGAATCCCTGATCTCCCTCGGTCGAAGCCGACAGGGGGGTCTCGCGGTCAGCGGGGGATACCGCCGACTCCCCGGTTCCCCGCCAGTTGGTATGCCGCTCGGAAGCGACATTGCTGCGTCCCTCTGCTTTGGTCAGCGTTGGGTACGGATCACTCGCCGCTGTTTGGGGTTGCTTCGGCTTGGCCGTCGTCGGGGTAGCGGCTTCCGCCTCGGTGGACGATGGGGTTCTCTCGGTTGGATTGGATACATGCGGTTCGGCCTCCACGGTGCTCGATGGCGGCGGTGGCGCTCCCGTGGTCAACGTCACGCCATGTCCGGCTGCCGCTTCCTCGACTGGTGAGGCTGGAACGGTCGAGCTCGGGGGAACCGTTGATCCTGCGGCTGTCGTGCCGCCACGAGGTCGACGAGGAACCGGTCCGGCCGATGCCGGAGAACTTGTAGGCACGGATGGTCCATAGACCGGTCCGACTGGTCGTCTGGGAGAACGGGTGCGGGCACCTGCTCCAGTTGGGGCAGCGGTGCTCGCCGACGCTGGGGCGGCAGCTGGCACCGGTGCCGCCCCGGTTCCGGCGGGAGCGGGCGGCGCATCCTTGATGGTGCGGATATAGGTGTCGAGGTCGCTCTCGGCTTTGGACCCCATGCTGCGAACTGATTCCGAGAGCGCCCCTCCCAGGTTCCCGGTGGCGCGTAACGCTTGTCCCGCCAGGTGCCCGCCCACAATGAACGGCGCATCGGGCAGTTCGGCAGCAGTCTTGATGCTGACACCAGCTCCTTCGACGGCAAGTCCCACGCCCTTGACAATAACGTTGTCGGTCCCTTCGCGCAGGGCTGCGCCCGCGACCTTGACGCCTTCGCCCGCTCCCGCCACCACGCCCACGTAGGTGAGTGGATCCATCACGGTATCGAGCAGTCCCAGCACGACCAGCCGCTGGGCCGGGGTCAGGTCATCGAAGGTGCTGACCAGCATTTCCCAGACCGCTCGTCCGCCGGTGAACTCCGGTTTCTGCTGATCCGGGGGAACGTTCGCCTGTTGTTCCAGATAGCTGGGGCTGGAATACCCGTTGGTGTAGGCGTCAACGATCCGCGTATCGAGCTCGTCTTTCCCGATGAACTGCGCGGTCACTTCATACGCAACATCGAAGGGGGTCATCCCGAGTGGGTGGTAGCCGCCAATCTCGATCTTGCCGCTGACTCGCCCGTCATAGGTTCGGGTGCCGGTCGCATTCTGGTACCACAGATCGCCCATCTGTTCGACGTTGTACTGGCGTGGTTCGTCCAGCAAATTCATGGCGTCCATGAACTGCTCGCGCCACGGTTTGCCGGTTTCCTTCGAGATGGCCTCGAACGCTTGCCGCACTTCAGGCGCATGCTCTTCCAGGTAGCTGATCTTCCCCAGGTTGTCGGCTACCATGCCGGTTCCGAAAACCAGCGACCACTTGACCCGGTCCGTCACGGGAACCGCGATGCTCTTGAAGGTCTCATAGGTTCCCTTGGCGGTGGAGGTCAGCGTGTCCTTGACCGGATCGGGCACCTGATCCCAGGCGTACTGGCCCGCATCCACCACCGCTCCGGCGGCTGTGCTGATCGGTCCGGTGCCGGTCATCGCGTCAGGCAACGCGTTCCATGCGTACTGACCGGCATCGACCAGTTGGTGTCCCATCCCAGTGTTGTCTGCCTGGATGGCTGGTTGGCCAGTGAGGCGCTCGATCTCCTGTTCGGTCTGGCCGATCCGGGCCTGCAACCCCGGATTCGGATAAGGACCGCTGTTCTGCTGTTGAACCTGCAGTTGCGCCAGCTCGGTCGCCAGATCGCCTGCCTGGAGTTCTTGGCTCGTACGGGTGGTACGGGCCGGTGTGCCCGCTTTTGGGCCACTGAGGGGATCGTAGTGCGTCTGGGTGGGGGCCAGCGCCACCAGACTATCGAGCTGCTGGTCTGTCAGGTTCCCGATCTCGTCACGGGTCATCTGCGGGAAGGCGGCGATTGCCCGGAATTCCTGGGATGCCCGCTGCTGCTGCAGGCGTTGCTGCTCGTGCGAGACGATGCCTGCCTGCATATCCCGCAGTTGGAGCAACCGGCCAGCCGCCGCCGGGTCGTTCTGGAATCCCATGCTGGTCTGCTGGCCTCGGTTGGCTTCCTGCGCCCGGGCGATCTCGAATTGAACCTGATCCATATCGGCGAGGGCATTCTGCGCCCCCACGTCATAGCCCCCCGGCTGCAACCGGGGACGCATGGTATTGGCTTGGGCCACGCGGAAGTTCGGTTGCGGCGCGACCGGCACCGTACGCGGCATGACCGGCGGCGTGTAGTACTGGATCGCGCGGGAGAGCAATTCCTGCACCACGGGATTCGACCGGAGCGCCGAAGGTGGGGCGACATTACGCGCCTGCGCTTGCGCCCGATTGATCGAGACATTGGCCCGTGGAGGCGGTGGCGCCGCCTGCACGATCTGCTGCACCGCGGGCGAGGGGGTGTACCCCGTCGTGGACCGCGGCAGCGCATCGTTGCCAAAGGAGGTGGCGGCAAGCGCCCGCAATGCGTCGATATGGCTTGCCATTAGCGCGTCACCCAACGAACACGCGGGCTATACGCCTGGTAGTTCTCTCCCAACTGCGAGGGAGTCATACCCGCGATCTGGTTCTGCAGGAAGGTCGGGCCGAGCATATCATTCAGGTAGGAGCGAAATGAGAGGTCTGGATTATTGAGGGACGCGCCGGCGTAGCCGGTTTGCGCCCGGTCGTAGAGTGCCCGCGCCGCATTCCCGAGCCGGTTCACGCCACCGAATCCTTGATCGGTTACGAACTTCTCGTACTCTCCCTGTGGATTCTGTGCGCTCATCGAGTCCTTGACCAATGGGGTGTTATACCAATTCTGGGAACTGCCATAGGTCGATCCGCTCGAATAGAACGGATTGCTTCCGCTCTGGACATGCGAGATCGGGGATGGCGTCGACGGGGTAGACGGGGTCGTGACCGCCGGATCAGTCATCGCCCCCAGGTACGATCCCTTCACCCACCCGGTCTTGCCGTTGTAGGTGACGGGATACCAGCCGTTGACCGCCTGCCCCGTGACCGTGATCGCGGTGCCTTTGGGGATCGTCGCAAGGACCGAGCCGCCAGTATTGCCAGCGGATCGCAAGTTCAGATTGTCGGTGGGTTTCGATGTCATCGGCCAGGCCATGGCGTTACTCCGGGAGGGCGGTGGCCCTCAGGTACTTGGCGAATGGATCTTTGTACGTGTCTTTCGCACGGGCCGTCGCCCCGATGTAATCGTCCTTCTGGGTCGAAATCCAGTTGCGCATGCCTTGCGCGAAGTACGGATTCGCCAGCCAGTTACTGATGTTGTTCACCAGTCCCTGCATCGTCTCGGCTTGCTTGGCTGGTGACATACCGGCAAACAGGCTGGACCCCAGTGTCTGCTTGTCCTTGCTCGATTTGCTGCCTTCGGTCAGGACGATATCGAGCAGCTTCATCGGGTCTATCTCGTCGCCGTCCGGCGTTGCCATTTGGGTGAGCAGATCGTGGACGCGGTTGACCACGTCGCCACCCTTCGGCATCTTCCCCATCGCGGTCTGGGCGTAGAGGATGGGAAGGAGTTGCGACGACACATAGGTCGAGAGATCGCCGAACCGGGATTGCAGCGGTTCCCCGCCGATCCCCATATCGCTGATGGTGTCGCGTCCAATGGTGGCCGGGTTCGCCAGCACGTCCGGGATCAGGGCCGGAAGATAGCGGGACGCCCACCCGGTCACCTTCCCGGTCACATCGCCGATGGGTAGCCCGCCGACCGTGACGGTCGATCCGCCACCGCCATCCGAATATCCGCCAGAGTAGCCGCCGTAGCCGCCGCCGTAGCCACTGGAATACCCACCGCCGTAGCCGTACCCACCGCCGCCGCCATAGCCATACCCTCCACCCCCGCCGCCACCGCCATAGGACTGGGCGGCGGCTTGCGCGAGCGCGGTCTGGGTCGCGGCGGTCTGGGCGCTCTGGCTAACGAGTTGCCCGACCTTTCCAGGGTTCGCGGCGGCGGCAGCCTTGACCTGTTGCTTGATCGAGGGGGCCGATACCCGCACCCGGGCCGGTGCTTCCGGAAAGTCGTACACCGGCTCTTGATTGCCGTAGGTGCGGGGGTAGGTGTACTCCGGAGTGTAGCTACGCACCACCGGCGCGGCGACCGGTGCGCGCAGGGCGGGAAGTTGCGTGTTCGCGCGCGCCACACCATTGTTTGCGATTTGATTGATGCGAGTAACCGCCGATCCGAATGCCATGTCAGCCTACTCCTAGCGGCGTTCGCCCGCCTTGATTCCCGGTAACGGACCCCGGTCCTTGCCCAAGATCGGGGAGCGAGACCCCTTCGGTCGTGGGCGGGTTCATATTCTGCGGTTGCGGTGGTTGCATCTGCTGGTGCAGTTGGGACATCTGCGCCTCCTGCTGCGCCATGCCGGGCTGCACGATCAACTGATCCCACCGCTGTTTCAGCGCCGTCAATTGCTCGGTCCGCTCCATATCGCCCGTGGCTTCCTTGAGCATCCCGTCGATGGTCTCGGGGATGATCCCCAGTTCCAGGAACTTCGGATGGCGATACATCGCTTCCTCGGCCATTTCCTCTTTCCACTCTTCCCGCATTTGATCGTCGTAGGGGATGGCGAAGAGTTCTTCGGCCAGGTACTGAAAAGGGACGCCGAGTTGCTTCAGCAGATTCGCGGCCTGCGCTTGCTGCACCATCGCGTCCCGGTCCCGGATCGTCATGCGGACCACCACATCGGTTCCGGTCTTGTCCAGGAGCTCGCGGTTGATCCGCACAATGGGGGGATCACCCTGAGCGGGGCGGGCCATCGGCGCCATGATCGGCTTGTAGCGGCCCACTTCCCCGTACTCCACCACCGACCCGAACCGCCGGATCATCCGCATCCCCTTCGAGTAGCACTCGGCCAGGAAGGTTTCCTCGGACTTGATCCACGGGCGATGCAGATGCAGTCCTGCCGAAAGCGATGCCCGGTTCGCGGTACCGCTGATGTTCGCCTGATCGGGCATGAACCCGTAGGCGGTCGGCGGCGCGAATCCCGTTTGCACCTGACTGTTCAGTTGCTGTGCCAGCATCTGCTCGGCCACGCCAGCCTGCGCGGGTGGCAGACCCTTGTATTCACCGACTCCCTTTACCTCTTTGTTCATGGCGCCTGGGGTCGTGTCGAGCGGTTCCAGTTGCGTCTTCGCACCAGGGTCCATCGACGCGATCGAGGCGGGGTGGATCAGTCGCTGGAATGCATAGACATACCGCTTCATCATCGCTTCGTTGAACAGGTGCGGATGCTTCTTGGACCAGATGAAGGTATTGGTCTTGTACTGTAGCCATTGCTGCGCGGTCTCCACCGCGGCGTTGCTGCCGCTGGGGAGTTTCAGTACTTGCGGTTCCCCCAGCGGACCGTAGCCGATGGTGTACGGCGGCTCCCCATAGTTGTGCTCGGTCGGCGGGACCAGCACCATCCCGGCCATAGTGGTGCAGCGCCAGCGCCGGTCCCAGTACTCCACCACATCGCAGAGCGGGTTCTCGTCGGTGATGTCCTTGCCCAGCAGGTTATAGATCTTCTTCTCTTGCGCTTCGGTCAGGTCGCCGAACTCGGAACAGATATCCCGTATCGTCATGGTGAAGACGCGGTAGACCCGCCCCAATCCCTTCCACCCCTCCCAGATGGGGATGACTTCGATGGGGTCGATGAAGGTCGTGATGAAGGGAGATTGCCCCGTCTCCGCGAACCGGTTCAGGACACGGCGTTCGACAATCGATCCGCGTTCGAGCAAGAGCTTTGCCCGCAGGATCGAGGTATCCATCTCGCCCGCCCGAACATGCGCCCGTGCCTCGGTCTCGTAGAGCCATTGGCATGCCGCCCGTTTCTGCCGCTGCGCGGACGACAGCTCATCGCCCCCACCAGCCAGCGGGAAAAACGGCTCGATCCCGCCCATGATCGACACCGCCAGATGGTAGTCGTCCACCAGCGCCGTGCTGATGTAGTCCTCGATGATCTGGTTGTCCAGCAGGTCTTGATCGTTTTCGAAGATGCCCTGCTTCGTCATGCGCAGCAGTTCCTGGTCGGCCCGGAGCGCGGTCCGCTGGAAGGCATAAAGCTCGTAGAGCCGCATTGCCTCGGTGTGGATGGCGATGGGATCGGGCTTCTTGTACTGCGCGGGGTCGTACCACCCTGGGTAGAGCGGGAGCGGCGCGGCTTGATTCAGGTTGTACTGCAATCGGGCAAGGTCGATGCCCGGGTCGAACGTACTCACGAAGCCCACTCCTGTTCCATCTCGGGAAGCTGCCGGGGCGTACGGAGCCAGTTGCGGCGTTTCGCCAGAACCTTCGGCGCTTTGAGCTCGGTTGCATTGACCAGCGCGTACCACGCCCGATTGACCGCGTAGTACTCCAACGCGGTCGCGTAGTGGCTGTATTCGTCATGACGCGGGTTCGGGCTTTCGGTGCCGCCATTCTGCGGGTTGTAGCGATATCGGCTGATGGCATCGAGCGCCCGGATCGCGCCGGGGGTATCGGCGAAGCGCAGGCGCGGCCAGAGGGCGTGCGTCGCTTCGTGTCGACCCGTGTGACCGCGCATCCGGCGTTTACTTTGCGCCAGTTGGTTTTCTTCCGTGCGATCGAAGATCACATGAATCCCGTATTCGGCCAGCACATCGTAGGTGGATTCCATCAGGCGCCCTTCCTGCGTACGCCCCGCCACGTCGCCATAGACCTCGGTCAGGCGCTTGTCGGTCATGAACTCCATGATCCGCCGTGCCTCCACGTCATAGCCCAGCGTGCCATTGAATCGGTCCTCGTCGGGCTTCCCGGTGAGCAGGGTGCCGAAGTAATCCGCCGGACGCCCGGAGATCGAATAGGCGTCCACGATATTGACGGTGCCGGCCACAGGATCGTCCTGGAGCAGCAGTACGGCGAAGTCGTCGCGCTTGCCTGGATCGAGCGATGCAATAAGGGGCAACCCCGACTGGTAGCGGTAGTCGTCGTGTGGCACCGCCTCCCGCGCTTCTGGGTAGATGAACACCTCCGATCCGGCATAGGGATTCCTCAGGACTTCGAGTGCGAACTTGACGGGGTCGCTGGCATCGCGCAGGCGGCGGTTCTCGTACCAGTCGTCATCGAGCATCGGATTGTCCCAGTAGTCGATCTCGACGACGCGGGGTTTCTCGGACTCCGGCCGCTTGGCGGTGCGGAGATCGTGATGAAACGAGCCGTACTCGAACGATTCGGTCGACACCGCGGCCCGCGTATCGAAGGCATCGGAGCTACCGCCCCAGGACGCCTGCCCGTGTTTGTGTTTGGCGAACTCATCGAAAATCGCCCACGAGCCGCGGTCCGCCACGCCAAAGTCCGGTGTGGTGGCATTGCCGAAAATCTCATTGCCATTGAGCAGGTTCTTGAGGAGCAGGGTATTGTCGATCTTCTCTTTCGCCCCCGGCTGCATCCAGGCAGGCAGGTACTTGAGGATATGCCGCATCTTGCGCATGACCGATTTCATGCTGGGAGAGTCGGCATACTCCTCCTTCTTCGAAATGCAGCCGATGATCGAGTCCGGTTCCCACAGCCAGTCATGGACGGCCACCGCGCAAAAGACCCAGGTCGCCCCGACATCGCGGCACTTGGAGACCACCATGTCCTGCTGGGGACCGCCCTCAGTCTGCAAGCACGCTTCCAGGGTGCGGATGAGTTGCACCTGTTTCTCGAACGGGATGAATGGCGGCTGCCCCGCTGCCGCTTTCCGGCGACGGGGTTCGTGCAAAACGCACCAGATCGCCAGGAAGTAGGCGCGATCGTTGGCGCACTTCTTCAGCTCGATCTGTTGCTGCTCTTTGTCGGATGCGCACGCCGCGTGCCGGGCTGTCCGGTACGCTTTGATGTCCTCACGCCATGCCAGCCAGGCGTCCCGCTTCGTGTGGCGCTCTGGGTCCTCCGGGGAGGATGGAGCGGGCGGCACGACCCGCAATCGTTCCGGCAAGCCGGTGATGACAGTCGGGTCGCCCATTGGTTACCTGGTCAGTTTACGCATGGCATTCGCCCGCGATTGCGTGCCGCCCAGATTCGACGCGGTGTCGGTTCGTTGTGCTGGCAAAGCAGTGAGTATCTGAATTGCGGCCGAGGACGGCTGATACGCGGCCGGATTGCGCGTATCGACATAGGCGCGCTGGGACGTGTTGCGTGCGTCGTTCGCTGGCGCGGGCCGGCGCTTGCTCGTGTCCTTGCGCGATTCCTCCATCTTGGTCACCCGCACCGGGCCAGCCCCCAGGACGGGTGCATACGTCGAGCGCACCAATGGCACCGAGGCCGGGTGCTGGATCGCGCTGTAGTCGCCATAGGCGCGCGACGGCTGCCAGAAGGGACGCATCTCCTTGGGCGCCGCCTGCCGTTGATCCAGCCCGTACTGCAACGCCGCCATCTCCGGAGAGTAGACGGGAGTCGTGGGGCCGTATGGCACGGCGCGGGGCACGCCCAGATACATACCGTCGCCACCGATGGCATTCGATCCATACGGCTGACCGGCGGGGTTGAAGGTATCCCCGATCCCGGTCATGGCCCAGTCCTCGTACGGATACAGACCGCTATCGACCGCCCCGATCCCACCGATGGTGTTCTGCAGGCCGTAGTCGTCGTAGCCCCAGTCAGCACCGATCGACGGATAATTGCTGGTCGAGATATCGGCCAGGTATTGCCGGATGATGGCGATGATATCGTCGTCGTTCATGACTACACGTCATAGCCCCACAGCTCGATGAGGAACTCACCGGCGGTGTAGGTGGCCGCATCGCCACCGCCCGATCCCACCAGGTAGAGGTAATCGTTTGGCGCTGGAACCGTGGTGAAGACCCCGAAGTGTCCTTGCGCGGTGTAATCGGCCGCATGGTCCTGCCGGAGCACATAGCCCGTCAGACCCGAGGCGGCGACATCTTCGGTTCCGGTACCGATGGTAAGCGTCACCACGTCGATATCCGGCTCACCGGTCGCCGGAGCGGTCAGGCAGGAGATACGGCCCGCATGAAGTTTGCCGTGCTTGGCCGTGGTGATCTGACCGAGGTGGCAATTGGCCGTCGCGTCCTTGCCGATGATGTCGCCCGCGGTGGAGCTGTTCAGCCCCTTGAGATTGAGATAGATCTCAGTCTTGACCACATCGCCCATCTTGTAGACCGTCTGTCGATAGACGGTGCCAACGCCGGTGGTGATACCGGTGCCGGGGGTGGAGGGCGTGCGGATATCCAGGACCGGCACAGCCAGTCCCTTCTCTTCGAGAATCATCTGGCCGTTATGAGAACGCAGGTTCGCCACGAGAAAGTCCTTTCGTGATTAAGAGACGGTGACGGTCTTCCACGCGGAGCCGTTCCAAAGCTTCAGGGTGTGCGCGGAGGAATCGAAATAGATATCCCCCTCGGCTGGGGTGGCGGATGGCTCCCCGGTCGCGCGAATGTGAAGAGGGGGGTAGACCGGCGTCTCGCCGGGTGCAACGCCACCGTCGATCACGGTTCGCTTGAACCGGGCCAGCCCGGTCTTGTTGAAGTACCGCTCTAGTCCTCGAAGGGCCACATGGGAATCCTTTCTGCTGAACGCCAGATGCGCCCGATAGCGAGCCAATCGCCCGATATACCGTTATCATATTATGACTATATTGTGATAGCAAGGAGCGCACGCGTGGCATTGATCCTTCCCAAGCATTTACAGGCCGAGCGCGACTACGCGAACAGGGAGCGGAAAATCGCCGATTGCAAGAACGTGATCGAGCAATTGCTGTCACGTTCGATCCGGGACGACCTGGAAGAGATCGTCAAACGGAAGCACCCGCGCATGCCGGAGGCCCACATTCGGGCGGCGTCGGATACGTCACTGTGGACGCTGGCCGATCCGGAAGCGCCGGAGATGCCGAAGTATCTTTACATGAACCGGGAAGACTTCTATGATGTCTGTGACGACCCGAGTATCGTGAACATGATCGAGTCCTATGGATTGGAGCCGATCTGGAGCGATACGGGGGATGGGTGGGATCAGCGGCCGGGACGGATCACGGTACTGACCGAGCGAAAGTACCGGAACCGAAAAGAGATCGCACGGTTCCACGATCGCGCCGACGACCTCGAGGTCGGCATCTTGAACTGGGTGTAGAAAGAGACCGATGCAATTCAACCATCGTTTGACCGAGGAGGACCGCCAGCGCCTCGCCTCCGGTGGACCGCTCAATCCGATCGAACAGCAGATCGTCCTTCAGATCGTGACCAACTACTTCACCTGGCTCACCGACGACGTGCGCTCGTTCCGGCTCGAATGGTCGTCCCGCTGGCCGGACGGCCTGCATGTCCACGGAACCCCGCACGAAGGATGGGATGGCGAAGCCTATTACCCCGGCGAGCGCACCCGCCAACTCGTCCTGCAATACATCGGAGACCCCGATCTCCCGGAGCCGGACGCGAAACTCCCCTGGCAACCAACGCCCGAGGATGAGGACTGGATGCTTGCCGATACGTGGGTGGTGGGAAATCAACCGGAGAAAAGAACAGCGCGGCCCTGATGCTATTTCCAGGCCGCGCTGAAGGTTGGATGCAGCTCCGCCAGAAGCCGTACGGACATCCTATCAGTTTGTGAGGGATTTCACAATATGCATGACGTTGACGAGGAACAGAAGGCTGCAAGTAATCACATCGCTCGATCGAGGGTGCTGTGGATGCTGGTGGATTTTGCGCGGGAACTTCCCGAAGAAGACCGTGAAACATTTGTCAATCGTATATTTGGCATTTCTTACGCCGACAAAATGGAGCAGGAGCTCGCAGACCTCAATCTGGTAAAATACCCCCAGCCTTAAGAGCCGGGGATGCGGTCCCGGGGAAACTCCCTCTTTGCCCTTCAGCAGTTCTCTTCATTCGCGGTGACGGCGTATCGGTCAGGTAGTCCAGGTTGGTATCTGGACGGGAGGCGGAACTGTGCCTCTGACACGCCGGTCCCCCAGTATCCCCAGATGCCTCAGGTGGGACGCAGGTGGTCCCAACACACCAACACAACAACACACCCACACACGAATGACCCACGCCCCCACGCACCAAGCGACCAACCGACGGACCGGGTCACCCACGATGGCGTGTGTGGTGTGTGTGCGGCTACTCCCAACCGGGTGTCGACTCGATGGCCTGCAGCTCATCGTTCGACGTGGCGGCTGGTGGCGCAGGTTCCTCGGTCGCCAGAGCCAGCAGCATCTCGGCGTGCTCGGCGTACAGTGACGCGATGGCACGGGCAGCCGCGATCTGATCCCGATGACTGGCGGCCGGATCGTCCATGATCGCGGAAAGCCGGGAGATCGCAAGCGGACCAGCGACACTTATCCCGCTACACCACAATTCCCACGAAACTGGCGCCATTGCTCGACGTTGTTCCGCGATGCGCTTATCCCACTCGAATTCAGAACGCCACGCATACACCGATTTTTCCGACACCGGATGATCGACCTGCTCGTTGAGGAGCCGGATGGTGGCTGGCATGTCCTGATTAGTGGTGTAGGCGTAGAGCTCGAACGCCAACGCTTTCAGCTGCTCTGGGTATCTTGTCCGGGTGGTGCGAATGGCTGGAACTTCAATCATGATCGAATCCTAGCAGATTTCTGCCTGGTGTATTGACATGCACTAGTAGATTTGGTACCCTACGAGTATCAGGAATCGACCTGATACAGAGATGGCCGGCGGTGCTGTAACACCCCGGCCGTGATGACCAGCCGATAGGAGGCCAGTCATGCAGCAGTATAGCCCGAAGAATCAGTGTTACCTGGCCGCGCAAGCGGGAGAGCGCGGGATGGCACTCCCGACCGATGTGCGCCCGTTCAAAGCGTGGAAGATGGCCGGCCGTTCGGTCATCAAAGGCGAAAAAGCCTTGCGCGTCTGGATTCCGAAACGCGGCAAAGCGGTACCGGCCGATCTCTCCACCATGACCGAGGCACAGCAGCGCGAATACTTCGTTCGCGGTCCGGTGTTCGATATCAGCCAGACGAAAGAATGCGCGCCACGCCATCGAGCGGCGGGAGAAACCGACCGGCGGCACGCGGCCGAATTCGACGCGATGGACCGGGCGTTTGCCGAGTACCACGCCGCCATCGAGTCGGGCGACATTCCGGCCGATCTGGAATTCGATATCTGGTACGAGCTGCGAGAAGAGACACGCCTGGCCGCGTTGATCGCCGAACCCGTCGCATACGATCCACGCGATGAAGAGGCAGACGCCTACGCCGCCGACGAAGACCGACGCTACGCCGAAGAGGAAGCAATCGAGTACACCGGCGGCACCATCGCCACCGCTGCCGGTGTTGTGATCGCCCAATACCAGCACATCGATCTGTACGCGCCGGTGTCCGGCGGATCGCAGGAGAACGAAGAGGAGACGGCCACCCCGGCCGTCTCCGATGACCATACGCCGATCTGTGAAGCATGCGGCACGTACGAACCATTCTGCACCTGCGAACCAACCATGCTCACCCTGGTACGCCAGTTGATCGACGCTACCCGCGCCTATGATGCCGCCCTCCACGCGTGCGACAACCACTACCAGGCAGGCTACGACCGCGGCTATGCCAACCAGTACCAGCAGGAGAGCGACCAACTCCGCCGAACCTACTACACCGCATCCGATACCATCGACCGCCTAGAGCACGCCATCTACGAACGCTGCAACCAAGACGGGATGAAGCTCGATCAAGCCCGCCGCATCGTCAGCCGATACGCCTAGCCCAAACCCAAACGAAAGGACGCACCCACCATGACCACCAGCCAAGCGATCAAACGCGAACTCACCGCCGCATTTCCCGGAGTTAAATTCAGCGTTACCACCGAAGACGGCGCCATTGATATCCGCTGGACCGGCGGACCCGACAAACTCGCCGTCAAAGCCATCGGCGACACCTACAAGACCGGATACTTCGACGCCCAATCAGAATGCTACATTGCCACCAACGCACGCACCGATATCCCAACCGTTGATTACATCTGGTACGGCCGCCACGCCTAACCCACCCACGGCCCGCCGGGAGCCGTCGATCCCGGCATACTATCGACTCGATCAGTCACCAGCCGAAGGAGCACCAGTCATGACCCACCCAGCCATCGCCCTCTACCCCGTCACCATCACCCAAGCCAATCGTATGGCCGAAACCGGCACCCAGTACACCCCGCTACAGTGGGGAACCAATACCCGCGAATATCAAGGCGAACAGGGTGAACCCGATCGCGTACTCATCCTCGCCGACGGCGTCGAAATCTATCGCACTATCTACGATCAGATCGCCTTTTCCCTCGATGGCCGCGTGCTCCTCGATACGGAGATCATCGACCGAAACGGTCGCATGCTCGACGCCTCATTCGGAGAGACCCGCAAACGCGAACCAGGCGAACCCGTCGCAGACCTAACCGAACTCGTGCCCTCGCTAGACAACGAACCCCATGCCTAACCCACCAACCCCCGAACAGATCAAGGAGGCCCGCCTGACCGCGGGCCTCACCCGCCTGCAGCTCGCGGGCCTCCTGCTCGACTGTACCCCCGAGCAGATCGACCTCGCCCGCCGCCTTATCTCACTCGACTACCAGATACGCCAATGGGAGACCGGCGCCCATACCCCCGACCGCACCCACGCATCTCGCCTCAGGCACACGCTCGCGCTCGATCAGGACACCTGACACCTGTACGGGCACCATCGCCCCACCTGCGCGATCCTGACGCGTCACACGCCCTCCTTGCTCACCTCCCCGCTCTGCATTTCATCCTCGTACACCAGAAACCGCTCCCCCCTCATCGTCTCCGCCACCCCCACCGCATCCCGCAGGTAGCTACTGAACTGATCGCACCATGCCCGGCGGACACTGTTGAGCGGGTAACAGCCGTACCGCTCGCACCATTGCTCGAACTCCGGCCCGTCTCCCTCCGGCACACGGTCCAGGGTTACAGTGATTTGGATGCGGTTGGTCATGCGCTGCCCGAATGCGTTCAGTACCTCCGGATCATCGTCCGGAAACGGGTCGGTGTGCCCCTCCAACCGCCAGAGCGCGTCAGAGAACGCCAGCGATTTGACGGCCGATCGCGTTGGCAGGGGGCCGACCAGTTCGTATCCCGCCGCCTCAATCTCGGCAAGCACCGCATCGGCCCAACCGAGCGACGCCATCGCATCACCACCGCCAACCTGCAAGAACAGATCAACCAACCTATCGCGCAACTCATCCCGCTCACGCATCCTCCGCCCCCTCCCCGGCCAGCACGGCCTGCTCGATTCGGTCCCGCAACCGAAATGCCTCCGCTAGGCCATCTTTCGTACGGCATCGGTGCCGCTGAATATCGACGGTCACACGCCCGTCCTCGTCGCAGGTCACCACAACCTCACAGCCCACATCGATCGTCCAAATGGTTGGATTTCCGGGCCATTTCTCCCATCCCGGCTCTTCCAGGATTCTGCGCAGTCCCACTGGCATCGGCTCGCCGCTCATCATTCGAATCCCTTCTCAATTTGCCGTCGCGCTTCGCGTTCGGCTTGGCGGGCCACCGATTCCTCGTGTTCCTTCCCGATCACAAAAAACCCCGCGCAGTACCGGTCGCCACCGATGATCTGGCACCACGTCACGCTCCCCTCCCATTTGGTGGACTGAAAGAGCTGCAACACAAAGTAGTCACCCACCGGAATCTCTTTCATCCCTCTTGCCCCTGCCCCTGCACCCATGCGATCGCCTCCGACAGCGCGCGGGCGACGGCGTCGGCATCCGCAACCTCTGGCATATACCAGCCACCGTGCAGCCAGTGCCCATCGCTGGCGAACAGCGAAAACTTCATGCACCCCGCATCGAGCATGACCGCCCGGTTGCCCTGCGGAATCGTGACCGAATCCGCGTAGCGATCGAGCCCCACCTCGTGCCCCGTGCTCAGCAGCACCCGGAGGCTGCGCAGCGAGTAGCCATGAAGTTGCTGGCCCTCGATCATGGTTTCCAGCGGAATGTGCCCCAGGTTGTACGCCAGCCCGTCGGCACCTGATGGAATAAACCACGCAGATTCAATCTTGGCCAGATGCTGCCAGTACACCGACCACTCGTCGTATTCTGCCCACGCCCGCACGGGCCGAACCTCTGCACTGGTCATGCCGCGAGCTCCTCTAGTGCTTGATCGAAAGATATTTCTCCCTCCGTCTTGGGTTCTGGCCGCACCACCGCCGCAATCGTCATGGGTAGCAGATCGAACGCCGCGATCCATGCCCGTTGCTGTGGCGATACCCGCCCCTTCTGCGCCTTCAGTTCGAACACCAGCATGCGGCCATCACGAATCAGGATCAGATCCGGGAATCCAGACTCAGATCGACGGGAGTCGTGCGTGTGGTACGCCATCCAGCCGTTTCGCAGCGCCGCAATGCGAAGCGTCTCCTGCAAGTCACGTTCAGCGGCCAGCACCTGCCACCCTGCCGCTGTCATCTCGACCGCCTCAGCTGGCATCCCGCGCCCCCTCCCTTGCCTCCGCAAGCACCAAGCACGCGGGACACAGCCATTCTCCATCGCGCTCGGTCAGCCGTTCATGCCGAAACACGCCCTCGCACCCATCGCAAAGATCCATCACTCACCACCCTCCTTGGCCGGGGACGCGGACAGGGCAGCCGTCGCTACGATCTGGTACCCAGCAGCCTCGATCGCTGCGAATGTATGCATCACATCGATCTCCATGTAGGCCAGCGCGGTTGATGACGCTCGCCGAATTCCCCACAACTGCGTATCGTTCGGCTCTATTCGCTCCCACCGCGCCCTCAGCACCGCCTCGATCATCGAATGGTCGTAACGGCCATACAACCGCTGCATCTCGCGGAAACCTTCTGAGTTCT
>ERZ650311.822-NODE-822-length-17484-cov-25.976074_pt1 | contig 17484 bp, 8 predicted proteins | sample MGYA00376247_ERZ650311 | MGnify/ENA primary metagenome ERZ650311 (study PRJEB26733, sample SAMN07839324) | wastewater metagenome | biome: small river; feature: stream; material: water | place: USA: North Carolina | collected 2016-07-28 ... | reverse complement strand
CGACGTGACCCCGCTGAGCCTCGGTATCGAGACCAAGGGTGGCATCATGACCAAGCTCATCGAGCGCAACACCGCAATTCCGACCAAGCGCAGCGAGACCTTCACCACTGCCGATGACAACCAGCCATCGGTTAGCATCCAGGTCTACCAGGGTGAGCGTGAGTTCACTCGCGACAACAAGTCGCTCGGCAACTTCGAGCTTTCGGGTATCGCTCCGGCACCTCGTGGCATCCCGCAGATTGAAGTGACCTTCGACATCGACGCGAACGGTATCGTCCACGTCTCGGCAAAGGACAAGGGCACCGGCAAGGAAGCCTCGGTCACCATCACCGGTGGTTCGAGCCTCGCTAAGGAAGACATCGAGCGCATGGTTCGCGAAGCTGAAGAGCACGCGGCCGAAGACAAGAAGCGTCGCGAAGAGCAGGACACCCGCAACAGCGCTGAACAGCTGGTCTACCAGACCGAGAAGCTGATCAAGGAGAACGACGACAAGCTGCCAGAAGACGTCAAGACTGACGTTCAGGCCGATGTCGACGCACTCAAGTCAGCGCTCGCCGGCGAGGATGTCGATGCAGTCAAGACCGCATTCGACAAGCTCATGGAGTCGCAGCAGAAGCTCGGCGAAGCAATCTATTCGGCCGCATCGGCTGAGTCGGCTGCTGAAGCTGGCGCTGAAGGCGCAACCGAGTCGGGCGAAGACGTTGTCGACGCCGAGGTCGTAGACGACGAGGACGAGAAGAAGTAATGAGCGACGAACAGCTCAACCCAGAAGGCGCAGCCGGCGAAGACAACTTGGATTCGGCACCAGCCGAGACCGATGCTGTCGACGCCGAGCTGGCCGACCTGGTCGAAGAGACCGGGCCGATCAGCAAGGAGGCCGAGCTTCTGGCCGACCTCCAGCGTCTGCAGGCGGAGTTCGTCAACTACAAGGCACGCGTAGAGCGCGACCGAGACCTAGCCCGCACCAATGCGGTGGCCGAGGTTTTGCGAGCGCTACTACCTGCCCTCGACGACCTCTCACGCGCAGAGGCACACGGAGACCTAGAGGGTTCACCTCTGGCTTCGGTTGCCACCAAGATCCGCAACGCCGGCGACAAGTTCGGACTCAAGCAGTTCGGTGCCAAGGGCGACAAGTTTGACCCAGAGGTGCACAACGCACTGGTTCAGACCCCAAACGCCGAGGTCACCGAGACCGTCGTGGCCGACGTAGTCGAGCCGGGCTATCAGCTAGGTGACCGACTGCTGCGACCAGCGATGGTTGCAGTGTTCATCCCGGCCGAGGGTTAGGTGCTCGGCGCATACTCGCTAAATCAAACTGGAGCATAAAAGGAGGTATCGATGGCTAGTCAGGATTGGTTCCAAAAGGACTTCTATAAGACCCTTGGCGTGTCGAAGGATGTCTCTGAGGCCGAACTAAAGAAGGTCTATCGCAAGCTGTCGCGCCAGTATCACCCAGACACCAACCCGGGCGATGCCAAGGCCGAGGCGAAGTTCAAAGAGATTTCTGAGGCCTACTCGGTGCTGAGCGACAAGCAGCAGCGTGCCGAGTACGACCAGATTCGCGCGATGGGTGGCGGTGCTCGTTTCACGGGCGGCGGATTCCCGGGTGCGGGTGGAGCTGGCGGCTTTGGCGGTCAGGGCTTCCCTGGTGCCGGCGGTGCCGGTGGCTTCGAGGATGTGTTCGCGAACCTATTCGGTGGCGGCATGGGTGGCGGCTTTGGTGGTTTCGGTGGTCCGCAGCGCGGGTCAGATCTGACCACGAGCAAGACCATCGACTTCATCGATTCGATCAAGGGTGCAACCGTCAAGATGCACCTAAACAATCACGCCGAACCGATCAGCCTGAAGGTTCCGGCCGGCATTCAAGACGGTCAAAAACTGAAGGTACGAGGCAAGGGTCAACCGAGCCCGAACGGCGGCGAGACCGGCGACCTGGTCGTGACCATCAATGTGAAGCCGCATCCGGTCTTCGCTCGTGATGGTCAAAACCTGCGAGTCACCGTGCCGGTGACCTTCGCCGAGGCAGTGCTTGGCGCAACGATTCAGGTGCCGACCCTCGGTGGCGACCCGGTAAAGCTCAAGGTCGCACCGGGCACCCCGAACGGTCGCGTCCTGCGCGTCAAGGGTCGCGGAGTCGTCAACGGCAAGGGCGAGGGTGACCTGTTGGCCACCGTCGAGATTGCGGTTCCGGCACACGTCAGCGATAAGGCAGCAAAGTTGCTGGCCGAATTCGATGACCAACTGCCAGACGAAGATCCACGCGCCGACCTGCTCTCGAAAGCCGGGTTGCTCTAAATGGAACAGCTCGACGAGAACAGCCCAATCTTTTCGATTGGTGTGGCCGCCGAGCTCGCCATGATGCACCCTCAAACCCTGCGCGATTATGACCGCATGGGTCTGGTGGTGCCAGAACGAACCGGCGGACAAACCCGTCGTTACACGATGCGAAACATCGCGCAATTGCGTGAGATCGCACGGCTCTCCTCTGAGGGTGTCTCACTCGAAGGCATCCGCAGAATTTTGGAACTTGAAAACCAAAATGCCGAACTCGCCAAGCGAGTATCCGAACTCGAGAAGGCGCTCGCCAACGAGCTGATGAACCGACCGGGAGCCCGCGTATTTGCTGCGGGAGACCAGGGCGTGGTCAGCCTCGCTGCCGGACGTCGGCCAAGCCGTGCGACCTCGGTCGTGGTTTGGCGCCAGCAACAGTAATTCGAGGTCAAAATGAACCAACCACAAATGCAAAACCAAGAACCACAAAAATCGGCACTCGAGCAATTCGGTGTCAACATGACCGAGCTCGCCAAAGCAGGCAAGCTCGACCCGGTCATCGGCCGTGATGCCGAAATCCGTCGCGTTTCACAGGTGCTCAGTCGCCGCACCAAAAACAACCCTGTGCTCATTGGTGAGCCAGGTGTTGGCAAGACCGCGGTCGTCGAAGGCCTCGCCCAGCGCATTGTTGCTGGGGACGTGCCCGAGAGCCTGAAGGGCAAGCAGCTAATCAGTCTCGACCTCGCGGCCATGGTCGCGGGTGCGAAATTCCGCGGTGAATTCGAGGAGCGCCTCAAGGCCGTGCTCGCCGAGATCAACGCGGCCGAGGGCGAAGTCATCACTTTCGTCGATGAGCTGCACACGCTCGTCGGTGCCGGCGCTGCCGATGGCGCGATGGACGCATCCAACATGTTGAAGCCGATGCTGGCTCGCGGTGAGCTGCGCCTGATTGGTGCCACCACTCTCGATGAATACCGTGAACGAATCGAAAAAGACCCTGCCCTGGAACGCCGTTTTCAGCAGGTCTTCGTTGGCGAACCGAGTGTCGTCGACACCATCGCGATTCTGCGCGGACTCAAGGAACGTTACGAGGCTCACCACAAGGTGGCCATCGCCGATAGCGCGCTGGTTGCCGCGGCCGGCTTGAGCGACCGCTACATTAGTGGACGCCAATTGCCAGACAAGGCAATCGACCTCATCGACGAGGCTGCCTCGCGCCTTCGCATGGAAATCGACTCGGCTCCGGTCGAGATCGACGAACTGCGTCGCCAGGTTGACCGCCTGAAGCTCGAAGAACTCGCTCTCAAAAAAGAGAAGGATGAGGCCTCGAAGGAGCGCCTCGAAAAGCTGCGCGAAGACCTCGCCGAAAAGTCGGCGCACCTCGACGAGCTCAACGCTCGCTGGGAGGCCGAGCGCGCTTCGCTCAACCGCATCGGTGACCTCAAGACCAAACTCGACGCTCTGCGCATCGAGGCCGAACGCGCTCAGCGTGAGGCGAACCTCGAGAAGGCATCCCGTCTGCTCTATGGCGAGATTCCGGCGCTCGAAAAGCAGTTGGCCGAGGCCGAACGCGAAGAGCAGGCCGACGTTGACCGCATGGTCGGCGACCAGGTCACCGAAGACGACATCGCCGCGGTGGTTAGCGCTTGGACGGGTATTCCGACCGGCCGTCTGCTCGCTGGCGAAAGCGAAAAGTTGCTGCAGCTCGAGAACGAACTCGGCAAGCGATTGATCGGTCAGAAGCGTGCGGTCAAGGTGGTCAGCGATGCAGTGCGTCGCACCAAGGCCGGCATCAGCGACCCGAACCGTCCGACCGGTTCGTTCTTGTTCCTCGGCCCGACCGGCGTCGGCAAGACCGAGCTCGCCAAGAGCCTCGCCGAATTCTTGTTCAACGACGAGAAGGCAATTGTTCGCATCGACATGAGCGAGTACGGCGAGAAGCACAGCGTCAGCCGTCTGCTCGGTGCTCCTCCGGGATACATCGGCTATGAAGAAGGTGGCCAGCTCACCGAAGCCGTTCGTCGCCGACCATACTCGGTCGTACTGCTCGACGAGGTCGAGAAGGCACACCCAGAGGTCTTCGACGTGCTGTTGCAGGTGCTAGATGACGGACGTTTGACCGATGGCCAAGGACGCGTCGTCGACTTCAAGAACGTCATCCTGATTCTGACCTCGAACCTCGGTTCGCAGTTCTTGATCGACCCTGAGCTGACCGATGACCAAAAGCGCGATGGCGTGATGGCAACCGTTCGTGCGGCTTTCAAGCCAGAGTTCTTGAACCGTCTCGACGACATCGTCATCTTCAGTGCGCTCGACCGACTCGAGCTAGGCCAGATCGTCGAGCTCAACATCGAGCGCCTAGGCAAGCGCCTCGAGGCTCGACGCCTTCACCTCGCGGTCACGCCGGCTGCCCGCACCTGGTTGGCCGAGCACGGCTACGACCCGATCTACGGAGCGCGCCCGCTTCGTCGCTTGATGCAGCAGCAGATCGATGACCGCCTCGCAAACCTACTTTTGGCTGGCGAGATTCACGATGGTTCATCGGTACGAGTCGACGTGGCAGAAGGTGGCGTAGACCTGATCGTCACGCCGGGTGAAGACCTGCCACCAGGCATTTAATTCGCCAACCCGAACACGCGTGGGTGTACTCGAAGAATTTTCGATTACACCCATTCGGCTTTAACTAGACTTTCGCCTATGGCTAACAACGAATCAAACCGCTCATACGGTCAAGGCGCACAGGGCGAGCTAGAAACCCCTAAGGCAGCTAAGCCGGGACTCTGGACCCGCTTCCGTTACAACTTCGACAACTCGATTGCAAAGGGTGGCGCGTTCGTCGCATACACGCTGCTTGCACTTGTAGTTGCATCGATTCTGATCGTGCTTATCAAGTACGCGCTTTACGCGGTGCCATTGCTTCGCGGCGAGAACGCTGCACTGCCATCGCCAGACTTCAACACCTTCTGGGGAACCTTCACCGGAATTCTCGGCAAGGGCGGCGAGCCAACCTGGGCTGACCGAGTAATCGGAATCCTGACCTGGGCGGTCACCATCACCCTCGCAGCGAGCGTTACCGGTTTCGCTGTCGGTGTCATCAACCGCACTTTTGAGAAGCTCAAGAAGGGCAAGAGCGCTGTTATCGAGAGCGGTCACACCCTGATCCTCGGTTGGTCAAACCGCGTTTACCCAATCCTCAAAGAACTCGCGATTGCTAACGAAAACGTTCGCAAGCCGCTGGTCGTCGTGTTTGCAAACGTTAGCCGCGAAACCATGGAAGACGACATCGCCGACCACATCGAAGAGGGCCTCGGCAACCTTCGCGTGATCACCCGCAGCGGTGACCCGATGAACCCAACCGAACTCAAGCGCGCAAACGTAGCTGGCGCAAAGTCGGTCATCGTCCTAGACGCCGATGAAGCCGGCGATGCAGCAGTGGTTTCGACCGTGCTCGCAGTCAAGGCAGTCAACAGCAACCCGAACCTAAAGGTCATCGCCGAGGTTGACGACCCACACACCGCCAAGGCGCTCGAGGTCGCAACCCAGGGCAACGTCATCGCGGTTCGCTCGCACGACGTCATTGCTCGCGTGACCGCGCAGGCTTCGCGTCAGCCGGGCCTCGCAGCCGTGACTCTCGACCTGCTCGACTTCGATGGGGATGAGATCTACTTCGCCGAGGTTCCAGCACTAACCGGCAAGACCTACCGCGATGCACTGCTCGCATTCAATAACGCATCCGTCATCGGTGTTCTTGATGCTGCCGGAAACTCGAACCTGAACCCAGACTCGAAGACCAAGCTGGCAGCCGGCGACCGCGTCATCGCGATTGCCGAAGACGACGACAAGGTCGTTTACACCGGCGTTCGCGAAGACATCGCAAACAAGAAGATTGCAGCCCACAAGGCTCCGGCTCGAAAGGCCGAGAACCTATTGGTAATCGGTTGGTCGGCAATGGGCCGTTCGGTTCTGCGCGAGCTAGCAACCTTCGTACCTAAGGGTTCGACCGTGCACATCTTGGCTCAGAAGAAGTATGTGGCCGACGCAGAGTGGGGCAACTTCGACTTTGGCCCGAACCTAAAGGCGACTTTCGCAACTCTCAACGGCAACATCGATGAGCTGATTGCCGCTGCCGAGGCTAAGAACTACAACGAGATCATCGTGCTCGGTTATCGTCACGAGATCACTCAGGCCGAGGCAGACGCGCAGACCATGCTCACCATGCTTCAGCTAAACCAGATGTTCGACGACCAGAGCAATAAGGTCGTCAAGACTCGTTTGGTTGCCGAGATCCTCGATGGTGGCAAGGCCGAACTTGCTCGCGTTGCAGCTGTCGACGACCTCGTGGTCAGCGACAACTTGGCCGCACTCGTGATCGCTCAGATCAGCGAGAACAACGACCTCGCTCCGGTCTTCGATGACCTGTTCGACGCCGAAGGTGCATCGATCAACCTGCGACCAATCGAGCACTACATTGCCGAGGGCAAGACCGTCGAGTGGGCTGAGGTTGTTGCTATCGCAGCAGCGCACGGTGAGTCGGCCATCGGTTACCGTGTTGCAAACCACGAAGCCGGCGACGCATCCACCGGTGTTTTTTTGAACCCAGCGAAGAACTCGCAGTTCACCGCAAACTCAGGTGACGGGCTGGTAGTTATCGCCGACGTTTAGTCGGTTAAACTCGGCTTCATGTCAGAGCTAACAGCGGCGGGTGTCCAGGCGGCACTCGCCGCTTTTGCAACTCACGACAAAGCGGTTGACCTCTCTCGCTTTTTCAAAACCGGCCCGGGCGAATACGGCGAAGGCGATCTGTTCATCGGCGTGATGGTGCCTCAATCACGAGAAGTGGCTAGACATTTTGTCGGTCTGCCCGAGGCCGACATATATGAACTCGCGCAATCGCCAATTCACGAACACCGCCACTGCGCACTCGTGATTTTGACCAATCGATTCAAGCGCGCGAAGACAGCCGCCGCACGCGACGAAATCTTCGACCTTTATATGCGTCTGCTCGACGAGGGTCGAATCAACAACTGGGACCTCATCGACATCACGGCGCCCTATCTAGGCAGCTGGTGGTTTGACCGAACGGATGCGCTCGCGCGCCTCACCGACCTCGCCAAGCACGAGGATCTCTGGCACCGACGCGCGTCCATCATGTTCACTTTCGCATTCATTCGCGTCGGCCGATTCGACCTCACGATTGCGATTTCTGAGCAGCTGCTGGGCGACAAGCACGACCTAATTCACAAGGCTGTCGGCTGGATGCTGCGCGAGGTTGGCAATCGTGACGTTGCGGTTTTGCGGGCATTCTTGACGAAGCACGCGTCCGTGATGCCTCGCACGATGCTTCGGTATGCGATCGAGAAGCTCGACCCTGCCGAGCGCAAAACCTGGCTCGCCGCGAAGTAGTCGCGACACGACTGGTTCGTGGTGGGTGGCTAACCTCACATTTACAGTGGTCGGTCCAGGCCCACCGCGTAATTTTGTAGGTACGCCTCGCGCTCGAGGCACCCAATCCAACTTCCTATAGGGGATTAATTTGTTTATCAACAAGATCAAGCAGAACTTTGCCGGTTTTGCAGCGGTCGCCATCGCCTTCGCTGGCTTTAGCGCCATGGCGCCGGCAACGGCATCGACCGCTGCACTCGCTGACCCAACCAACATGGCTTTCACTGGCGTCAAGCAGTTGACCGTTTCAGGCGGTTCGGCTACCGGTTCGATCACTCAAACCAACGCCGGACGCGGGCTGCTCTCGGCAACCTTCACCGTTGACCAGGCTACTGCCGACACCCTAGTCGGGGCTAGCATCAACGGTTCACTGACCCTCACCGGTCCGAATGGCGTCGTGAACCTGGGCAACGAGGGATTCTTCTCTCAGCACCTGATTTACGCACTCGGCAACACCGTTGTGGGCCAAGGCCCGATCGGTTCGGCACAGGCTATGGTTTGGCCAGCAGGCACCAACCACGCTTCGACTAACGTCCTTATCTCGGCTTACATCAACCGAGACAGCTTCTCATTTGCACCGGGCAGCTACACCTTGAGCGCGACCTTGACCAAGAATGGCGTAGCCCAGACTTTGGGCAGCGGCATCTCTTTGGCAAGCGCGTCTATCGAGTACCGCGTTGCGGGTCGTGCACTCAGTGCTGTCGATGCAACCTACAGCTGGAACTCTGGTTACGTATGTGTTGACATGGCACAGGTCGTGGCCGGTGACGTTTTGACCGTTGAACAGCTGCAGAACGCTACTGCTTCAACCGGTGGGAGCATCGATTGGTACCGCGGAGGTAGCACGATGGGCTTTGCCTACGGCAACAACCGAGCTGTGACTTCTGCCGACGTCACGGCCGGAAACCTCGCGATGCGTTTGTACGCCTCGGTTGGCACACAGGGCCAGGCGCTGTCGATGGACGTTAACATCAAGAAGGCTAACGGCACCGACGTTTCGGTCTCTTGTGCGCCAAGCGCTGGACCATCAGCTGCGCCTACGGCTGCAGCAACCGGATCATCGGTCACTGTCACCTACACCGCTAACGGATACACCAACTTCGCATGTGCACTGTTTGATTCAAACAACGCGCTGGTTTCGAGCACATACACGACCTCGACTTCGTCGACCACGTGCAACCCGTATACCTCGACCAGCGGCACTTACACCGCTAAATACGCCTACTCGAATTACGGCATTCCTAGCGCATGGTCGCCAGCTTCGTCGAGCTTCACCGTCACCGTTGGCGGCGGACAAGGCAGCCCGTCGCAACCTTGCCCAAGTGCGATGACTTCGATCCACAGCACCCAGGCAAACCTGACCACCACTAACTCTTACAGCGTGTACCTAAACAACGACACCACTCAAACTGGCTGCTTGACTAACCAGATTGCTGGTGGTGGAGTGCGTACAACGCTGAATGGTGCTGTTGTCGGAACCCCGTTCTTTTCACCACAGGTCAGCTTCTTGATTAGCTCGACTCCTCGCACTTTGGCAACCTTGCTTGCAAACCCATCGTTGTCAAGTTTCACCATCACCGATGGTGCGGTCTACACCGTTAGCTACTACCGCAACCTAACTGCGGCACCTACGGCTAACGATGTTCCTTTCGCCAGCTACTCGATGACGCTTTACCCATCCGGCAGCCCAGCTCCACAGCAGCAGGTCCAGAACAACTCGGCACCGACCGTTCCAACCAACGTTCCGCTGATTGCTCCGATTGCTGTTCCAGCGACCGGACTTACTCCTGGTGGCTCGCTAACCCTTTCGGGTGCGAACATGGCGAAGGTCACCGAGGTCAAGATCGGTGGCACCGTTGCTAAGACCGTTGCCTCGGCATCAGGTGTTGCAATCGATGTTCCAAAGGACCTCAAGCCGGGCGCATACGACCTATTGATCACCACCCCGACTGGTTCAACCCAGTTCGTTGGTGCGATCAAGGTCGCTGACCCAGTGGTTGTAGCCGCGAAGACTGCACAGACCAAGGCTGCTGCGTCGATCGCATACCGCGCTCCTGTCGACTTCACCGTCGGCAAGACCGTGACTGCGGCTCAGGCTGCAGCTGCTAAGTCGTTCGCTGCGCAGTACCGCAACGCGAAGACCGCAGTCTGTGTTGCTATCCCTGCTTCGAAGTCGACCGTTGCTGCTGCAGCTGCTGCCGCTGCAAAGGTATGCGATGGCTTCAAGGCTTCGATCCCAGGCATCAAGACCTCGGTTGTTGTCACCGCACCTAGCGGCGACAAGGTTAACCGTGTCTCGGCTGAGATCCAGGGCTAGTCTCTAGAAACCAAAAGAGTGGGTTCACTTTCGGGTGGGCCCACTCTTTTATTCCTGAATGTTGTGCCTCGATACCAGAAGTTTTAATCGCCAAATTGAACCCCAACTCTTATCCTTATAAGGATGGGTAAATTGGGTTATTTGTATTCAAGGCTCCGCGGTTTCGCGGCAGTCTTGGTTGCTGTTGCCCTTTCGGTTGCGAATCTACAACCTGCGGAGGCCGTTGCCCCGCTGGGTTCCAGTTCACTACTTCGTCAAACCCAGACCCAGAATCTGCCAGGCATCGACGGCAGTAATCCCGCCCAGGGATCGCGTTACCTGCCTTCAACCGTTGTTCTAAACGACAAGGTTTATTACATAGCATCGACTGATGCGACCGGCCCTGAGTTGTTTACCTCAGATGGCACCGCGGCAGGCACATACCTCGTCAAAGAAACCGTGGCCGGAGCCGGTTCCGGTATCTATCCGTACAACACCAAGATCACCGTCTCGAACGGAAAAATGTACTTCTGGGCGAGTTACGAGGCTTGGGTGTCTGACGGCACCGCGGCTGGAACCGGAATGCTCAAGAAGCTGTCCACGCGCATGCAATCACAGCCGACTCAGTTCACCAAGGTCGGCACGAAAACTTTCTTTGTCGCTTATGACTCGAGCGGTTACTACGCTGACGCTCCGGCAGGTCAGGAACTCTGGGTCACCGATGGAACCTCTGCCGGCACGAGCCTGGTCAAGGACATCTACCCTGGCTACTGGATGAGCGGTTCAACGCCGATCAACAACAACTCTGGCATTCAATACATCACCGAGTGCAATGGCAAGGCATACTTTTCTGCTACGGATGGCGTAAACGGCTACGAGCTCTGGTCATCCGACGGCACCACCGCAGGCACCAACATCGTCAAAGACATCATGTCGGGCGCTAACAGTTCGAGCCCGAGCAACCTTGCTTGTGTAAACAACCTGCTGGTCTTCTCTGCGAGTAACTCGACAAATGGCTACGAGCCATGGGTATCTGACGGAACCTCAGCCGGCACGGTTATGCTCCGCGACATCTACACCGGAGCGTCGGCAAGCTCACCCGGTTCGATGACCGCAGTCGGGGGCAAGGCGTACTTCAGCGCCAACGACGGCACCAATGGCGTCGAACTTTGGTCAACCGATGGCACTTCAGCGGGAACAGTTTTGGTGAAGAACATCAACGCGGGTGCTGCTAACAGCTCGCCTACCGGATTCACCAGCATGGGCGGGAAGGTTTACTTCACTGCGACTGACTCTCGTGGTGGCGAACTATGGGTAACCGACGGAACAACCGTCGGAACCCTGTTGGTCTCCGACATCAACCAGACTGCGCCGGGAGCATCGTCAACTCCCAAAGACATGTACGCCTGGAACGGCAATCTGTATTTCGATGCAGACAATGGCGTGATTGGACGCGAGTTCTGGAAGTCAGATGGAACCAACTCTGGCACGGTGTTGATCAAGGACATGTTCCCTGGCATCTCGGATATGCTCGACACCTCAAACAATGCCGCTAACGTGCCATACTTCGCCGGTACTTCCGCCGGGCTTTTCTTCACTGCAAACTCGCCTGTCTATGCCCAAGAGATGTGGATTTCCGACGGAACAACGGCTGGCACTCGTATTGTCGTTGACGCAAAATCAGGTCCGGGTTCGTCATACGCCAGGAACGCCGTCGCGTTCAACGGCAAGATTTTCTTCTCAGCCTCATCCGCTTACTACGGGCAAGAGCTTTGGACTACGGACCTAAGCACGAACACCCAACAGATGATTGACATCTATCCGGGCGCACCTTCAGGCATGAAGACAGACAATCAGCACAACATGGTCGTCTTCAACAACAAGCTTTTCTTCTCTGCTCGAAATACGACTAACGGGTATGAGCTTTGGACGACTGACGGCACAGTAGATGGCACATCGCAGTTGGTTGACATTTACGCCGGCAACAGCGGCACCAACGCGGCCAACTTCTCGGGCCCAAGATTCCTAACCGTATGTAACAACAAGCTCTTTTTCAATGGCTTCTCCAACGGCGGTTATGAGTTGTATGTCTCTGACGGCACAGCAGCCGGCACCGTAATCGTCAAAGACCTGAGCATTTCAACTGGTTCGGATCCGCAAAACCTGACCTGTATGAACAACACGCTTTACTTCACCGCTGACGACTCGTACTACTGGCAGTCCATTTCGGGCACCGTCGGCCGAGAGCTCTACAAGACCGATGGAACTTCGGCTGGCACCACTCTTATCAGCGACATTAATACTTCAGCGATGACTTTCGGTTACGGCTATAGCGGAACCAACGGCTCAAACCCAAGCTACCTGACGGTTGTGAATAACAAGCTTTACTTCTCGGCGACTAACACCACCAATGAAAACGAGTTGTATTACACCGATGGTACGACCGTAACCAAAATCGACGTCTACCCAGGCGCATCCAGTAGCTCGCCGGTTTATTTGGTGAACTACAACAACAATCTCTATTTCAGGGCCACAACCACTGCAGCCGGTCTTGACATGCACAAGCTCGACGGAACAACGCAAGCCATAACGGCCGTCGACGTTTCTCCAGGTTCCGCCAGCTTTAACTTCAGTCAACCTGTAGTTATGGGTGGCCTCCTCTGGTTTGCAGCAAATGGTGAAATGTACACCTCTGACGGCACAGCAGCCAACACCGGAATCTTCGAAGATCTGCTGCCAGGAGGAAACTCGAATCCTGACTGGCTGGTCAGCCTCGGCAGCGTAATCATGTACCTGACCTACGATTCCGTGCTTGGTTCACAACCGCGCTACATAGTCGGAAACGCCATCTACACAATCAGCTTCAATGGCAACTCGTCTACAAGCGGAACCGCACCAGCTGACATCTCGGTAATGTCCGTGAGCGCAACCGTTCCGGGCAACACCGGCAACCTGACTCGTACCGGTTATCGATTCATCGGATGGAACACGTCACCGACCGGCGTTGGAACCAGCTACTTGCCGGGAGCGACAATCACACCGATCGTTGACACACCTCTATTTGCACAGTGGGCTACCAACGTCACATACACCGTCACTTACAACGCAAACGGTGCTACTTCGGGTGTCGTTGCTCCCGCAGTTACAAATGTTGACTACGCGTTCTATCTCGATACCAACTCGGGCAACTTGGTCAAACCTGGCTATAGCTTTGGTGGCTGGAACACTCTTGCTAACGGCACAGGCACCAACTACGCGAGCGGTGCACGCTACACGCCAACAGCAGACGTGACGCTCTATGCCAAGTGGAATGCCCTGCCGGCATTCACCATTACATTCAATGGCAACGGAATCACGAGCGGCACTGCGCCCGCGTCGCTCACCAACGTTTACTCGACCGCAACTTTGCCCGGTGTCGGAACAATGGTGAAGTCGGGCTCAACCTTTGCAGGCTGGAACACAGCGGCCGACGGCCTCGGCATCGCATACGCGGCGGGTGAGACGCTCACCCCGCAGGCGAACCTGACTCTTTACGCGCAATGGACATCTATTGCCATCTCTACGCTGACCTACGACGCAAATGGTGCGACTTCGGGAAGCGTTCCTGCTGCGGCAACTGCTGCAGCAACTTATGTCGTTATTGACAGCAACACAGGCAGTCTGGCAAAGACGGGATATGTCTTTAGCGGCTGGAATAGTGCGGCTGATGGATCGGGTACAAACTACACCGGCGGCAATAACTTCTTGCTGAACGCAAACACCACGTTCTATGCAAAGTGGATTCTTGCAAATTACACCGTGACCTACAGTGCAAACGGCGCGACGGGCGGAACCGCCCCATCAGCGGCTACTGGAGTAAGCATTTCGACGACGGTCCCAGCCAACAGCGGTTCGCTAGTCAAGGCGGGATACACATTTGTCGGTTGGAACACCCTGGCTTCTGGCCTCGGTACCGACTATGCCGCAGGCTCTACTTTTTACCCGACCTCATCCACCACACTTTACGCAAAGTGGACAGCGCTTCCGACCTACACGATTACCTATAGTGGCAACGGCTCAACTGGTGGTGGTGTACCGGTAGCGCAATCAGGTATCTATGCCAGCACCACTCTTGACAACAACTCGGGCGCGTTGGTTCGAGCTGGTTACTTCTTTGGAGGTTGGAACACAGCTGCCGACGGTTCGGGCACGACCTACTCGGCAGGCTCAACCTACACTCCAAGCGCAAACATTACTTTGTATGCGTTCTGGTCGGCCATCCCTACGTACACGCTTACCTACGACGGAAACCTGAAGACGGGTGGTGTTACTCCAGCTGTACAGACCGGTATTACATCTACCGCAACCGTTGCAGGAAATACTGGATCGCTAGTGCGCCTGGGTTATCGCTTCGACGGTTGGAACACCGCTGCCAATGGTTCGGGCACGGCCTACATTGCTGGCGACTCGATTTCACTTAGCGCGGATACCACTCTCTATGCAGTTTGGGTTTCCGTACCGACCTTTACTCTCACATACAGCGGTAACGGTCAGACCACCGGATCAGTGCCACTAGCTGTTACAACTTCGAACAGCTCGATTGTCTTGTCGGACAACATCAACGTGATGACCAAAACGAACTACACGTTCACTGGTTGGAACACTGCCGCGAACGGCACAGGCACTCACTACGCTGTCGGCGCGTCATTCCCGATTAGCGCCAACACTACGCTTTACGCGGAGTGGACCCCTCAGCCGTACACAATCACATACAACGGCAACGGCAACACCTCAGGAAGCGTGCCTGCGGCAACCACGGCTGCTGGCACACAGGTAGTGAGCGCTAACACTGGCGGACTCGCGCTAGGCGGTTATGCCTTCTCAGGTTGGAACACCGCCGCAGATGGCAGCGGAACCAACTATGCAGCAGGTTCGAACATCACTCCGACCGCCAACACGACTCTGTTTGCCAAGTGGGTCAACTACACGATTACCTACTCGGGCAACGGAAACGACTCTGGTTCGGTTCCTGCAGCTGTCACCGTTACCTCGGCATTTACGCTTCCCGGCGCATCTGGCATGGGCAAGACGGGTTACAACTTCAACGGTTGGAACACTGCAGCGAATGGAGCTGGAACCGCGTATGCCGGTGGAGCAACTTACACTCCAACTGCAAACGTGACGCTCTACGCGGTTTGGGCCGTGCTGCCGGTCTACACGATCACCTACAACTCGAATGGTGCAACATCGGGAACCGCGCCTAGTGCTCAATCATCCGTCGCCACCACTTTGAACTTGGCGATCAACACCGGCGCACTTGACAAGAGCGGGTACGTGTTCGACGGTTGGAACACTCTGGCTAACGGAACCGGTATCTCATACGCCGAGAATGCAAGTTACTCGCTGAGTTCGTCTGTCACTTTGTATGCCAAGTGGACGCCGCTTTACACGATCACCTACAACTCGAATGGTGCGACCTCAGGCAGTGTGCCTGCCTCGCAAGCGGCTCTCGCGTCGACACTGAATCTTGCGACCAATAGCGGCAACCTGGCGAAGACTGGTTTCGTTTTCGATGGTTGGAATACTGCGGCCAATGGCAGTGGTACAAGCTATGCAGTTGGCGCGGGCTATTCCTTGTCATCATCGGTGACTCTATATGCCAAGTGGGTAACCCTTTACACGATCACTTACAGCGCCAACGGCGCAACTTCGGGAACGACTCCGGCGGCCTACACAAGTGTTGCCGGGGCGACAACCATTTCTGCTAACAGCGGCAACCTGGCAAAAACCGGCTATCTCTTTGCAGGCTGGAACACCGCGGCGAACGGCAACGGAACAGATGTTTCTGAGAGCGCGACCTATTCGCTCAACGCATCCGTAACTCTCTTCGCCAAGTGGGTTCAGTTGCTGTCGATTACGTTTGATGGCAATGGGGCGACTACCGGTTCAAGCCCAATCTTCGCAAACAGTGTTGCGCAAACCGTGGTCCTCCCTGGCAATGATGGAAGTTATGCTCGACCTGGTTACTACTTCACAGGCTGGAACACCGCTGCGAACGGCTCGGGCACCACTTACGCGGCTGGTTCAAACTTTGCACTGAGTTCCAACAGCACGCTTTACGCGATCTGGACGGCGTCGGTTCGCACCATTACCTTCGATCTCAACGGTGTGACTTCAGGTACGGCACCAGCTGCGATCACGCTTGCACCGGGAACAGTGAACCTACCGTTCGGCTCAACTAACTGGTTGAAGAATGGCTACAACTTCGTTGGCTGGAACACAGCGGCGAACGGCAGCGGTAACTCGTATGCAGCCGGTGGTTCATTCCCACTTAGCGCCGACATAACCCTCTATGCAGAGTGGGCTCTCAAGAAGGTTTATCCGATCGGCGCAAGTTGGATTTCGCGCAATGTCCTTCCGTTGTCTGGTGGACAAATCACAATCACGGGTTTTGGTTTTGACAAAGTTTCGACGGTCATGCTGTCTGGAGTGGGCGTCCAGATCGCGTCGCAGTCGACCGACCGCATCGTTTTGAACATGCCTTCAATGCCAGCAGGAGTCTACAAACTCACCTTCATTGGCGAGGGTGCGGCACTGGATTACCAGACTGGCATCCAGTACCAGGCTGACCGAACCGTCCAGCTCGCAAACTTCTTGAGCACAAAGTCAATCACTTTGACCCAACTTCGTTCCCTCGACTCGGTCGTTGCGAGTGTCAAGAACTTTAATGTTGTAAGCCTGTCTGTAATCACAAGATCCGCCAGCCAGCGAGCCGTGAAGGGTAACGTCGCGAAAATTGCACAGCTGCTTGCGCTCGCCCAGCGAATCAAGAGCGTTTACGGTTCAGCTGTGAACATCAACCTAAGCTTCGATGCGACTGCCGCGATTACGGGCATTGTAGTTACATTCGGCCAAAACGGCTGATTTAACCGCGCTTGCAGCGCTCGCTGCAATATTTCACGTCATCCCAATTCTTGGCCCAAGACTTGCGCCAGACCATCGGCAACCCGCAGCGCTGGCAGGGCTTTGATGGCAGGTTCTCTTTCTTGACTCCGCGAGGCATTGGGTCATTCCTCGCTAGTCGATGTCTACAGCAACGGGTACGTGATCGCTAGGGCCATCGCCCTTGCGTTCGTTGCGGTCGATCACCGCATGCTTTACGCGCTCGGCAAAGGCCTCAGAGCCGAGAATGAAGTCGATTCGCATGCCCTCGTTCTTCGGGAATCGCAACTGCTGATAATCCCAATAGGTGTAACCCTCCGGAACCAGTGGGCGAACAACGTCAGTCAAACCGATCTGTTCGAATGCCTCGAACGCATCGCGCTCCGGCTGGCTGACGTGGGTGGCACCAGCGAAAAAGTCGATGTCCCAGACGTCGGTGTCGAGTGGTGCGATGTTGAAGTCACCCATGAGCGCAAGTGGCATACCCGGGTCATGTTCGAGCCATTCGTGGGTCGCTGCGGCTAGGCGGTCGAGCCATTCCAGCTTGTATGTGT
>ERZ650311.821-NODE-821-length-17488-cov-4.271152_pt1 | contig 17488 bp, 15 predicted proteins | sample MGYA00376247_ERZ650311 | MGnify/ENA primary metagenome ERZ650311 (study PRJEB26733, sample SAMN07839324) | wastewater metagenome | biome: small river; feature: stream; material: water | place: USA: North Carolina | collected 2016-07-28 ... | reverse complement strand
AGCAATAAACCGCCTATGAAAGCCCAACTCTTGGACTTGGTTCGAGGGCCGAACCAGAGTAGGAGCGCTGCGGCAATTGAAGAGAAAACGGTGAAAATCCAAGTTTGACCGTTGCCAATTGAGAAAGCTGCCGAATCGTTTCTGACCAGGTAAAAATGCAGGACGTCGCCGAGCACGGCAACCGAGCGGCCAGGTTCGAGAAACCGCAAAGCTAGCAGCTTGCTCAGCTGGTCAATGGCAATTACCGCAAGACCTGCCCCGAGCACACGGTATAGCGAGGATCGAGACAATTGCTAACCGATTGCGGTCTGGTTGCTCGAAGGCGCTCCGGTTTCGAGGTCGCGCAGTTGCGCTTCGATGTAGTTCTTGAGCTTCAAGCGGTACTCGCGCTCAAAAGCCAAAAGCTCCTGGATCTTGTGCTCAATGAGAGCCTTCTCTTGCTCAAGGCGACCCATGTTGGCCTTGTGCTGAGCCTCAGCTTCGCGAACAATACGACTTGCGGTTGCGTGACCCTCGGCGATCAGTGCTTCACGCTTCTCTAGACCTTCTTGAACGTGCTCGTCGTGCAGCTTTCGAGCCAACTGCAGGAGGTTGTTGGTGTTGTTGCCATCGAGCGCACTCGCATCGGCCACGGCTTCAGGGAACGCGCTACCCGGGTCAACGACCGCCGAGACGGCAGGAATCGTTGAGGTGGTTGCGACCGCGCCGCCACCACGCTGAAGTTCATTGATTCGACCTTCGCTGGCCAATAGGCGCTGGCGAAGGTCTTCGTTTTCTTGGTTAAGACGACGAAGCTCTACAACGATTTCATCTAAGAAATCATCGACTTCGTCTTGGTCATAACCTTCACGAAACTTTGTAGGTTGAAACCTTTTATTGACTACGTCTTCTGGAGTCAATGGCATAGCTACCTCACTTTGGTTGGAACGCTTACAAGGTTACCGCATGGGCAACTAGAGCCGTTGAACGGCCGACGAAGCGATGCTGATCACGAACATCAAGATTGCCCATGAAAGGTCGATACCGATACCACCGAAGGTGATGTTGGGGATAACCTTGCGCATTAGTTTCAGGGGCGGCTCAGTTACCGGCCAAACAAAGCGAATCGCGGCGTGAACGAATGGCTTGGCGCGCATCACAGGGTTGTTGAAGGTAATCAACTCAATGATTAGCCGAGCAAACATCACCAAAAAGTATGCCTGCAGCAGGAGCCACAGAATGAACCCTAGAGGACTCAAATTACGGCTGGATTAGAAGGTTGTCGGTCTCGCCGGGAGTGGTTTCTTCTTCGTCGTTGACGCCAACGTGATTCGGAGACAGCAACCAGACCTTAGGAGTCACGCGGCGAAGGTGGCCGTATAGGCCTTCCTTCAAGCCAAGCATGTAGTTGAGCATGTTCTGCGAGTCGGCCTCTGAGAGAGCGCCCATGTTGACAATCACCGGGATACCTTCGCGGAAGTTGTTTGAAACCTCGGTGCAGTCCTTGAAGCTCTTCATCTCTACCGTGTAGATCTCGGTTAGATCGTGTGAGACGCGACGAGGCTTGACGGCAACTGGGCGTGCGGCCTGGCGTGCGGCAACGCTAGAAACCTCGGCAGGGCCAGTCGGAGCTGACTTGGCACCAGGGTTTAGACCGATGAACGAAACTAGGGTGTCTTTGAAACTCATGGATAATCCTCCTGCGTCAAGAATATTGCTAGTACTCGCGGTTGCCCGTTATTGCGGTACCGATCCGCAGGTGTGTCGCGCCGTAGTCAACGGCTAACTCGAAGTCGTTTGACATGCCAGCCGAGATGAATTTCGCACCGGGGTGCTCGGTTTTGAGTAAGTCACTCAGCCCGGCAATTTTGGCAAAATCACGCTCTTCTTGGCCATCGAGAGATGCAACCGCCATGAGTCCAAGCAGGTTTAAGGTTTCGACTTGAGCAACTCGATCGGCAAACGCCAAGAGTTCGCCAGGTTCGACTCCCCCGCGCCCCGGGTCATCGGTCAGGTTCACCTGAACAAACACATCGGTTCGGGTCTCTGCACCAGCGGTTTGCTTCAGTAACGCATTGAGTAGCGACTGACGATCCAGTGAGTGGATCACCTTGGCGTAATTCAGCACGCTTTTGACCTTGTTTGACTGAAGCTGACCAATGAAGTGCCAGGTCAAGGCAAGGTCTGCAACCTCTAGTGCCTTCGCAGAGGCTTCTTGGTCACGATTTTCACCAAAGTCTCGAACACCAAGGTCGTGGAGCTCCCGCACCAATTGAGCCGGGTGAAACTTGCTCACAACGATGCGCGTCAATGACGATGCATCGCGTTGGTTGGCGAGCAACCTGGCCGTGATGCGCTCATCTATCTGGTGCAGGCGCTGTTCGAGCGAACTCACCTCAAGAAGTCTGGAATGTCCAGGTCGTCTCCGAAGACGCCGTCTGTAGCATCAGCACCTTCTGCCACAATATTGATCGCGGTGGTCTTTGGCGCTTCTTCTTCGACATTTTCTGCCTTTGGCACACCGGCAAAGTAGCTTTCGACTTCTTCGCTGTCAGCCTCGGTGTCGTCGGAGAACCAGCTCGGGGTGGTTGCAGCCGCAGTGACCGCCGTTGCAGCAGCAGCTACCGGCGCGGTTACTGGCTCGAGCTTTGGTTCGCTCGACACCGCAGGTCTAATCGGCATGCGCTTCATCGGTAGTCCACCTTCGAAACCTGCGGCGATCACGGTGATCCGGATCTCGTCGCCAAGAGTGTCGTCGATGGTGCAACCAAAGATCACGTTTGCCTGCGGGTTTACAGCCTCCTGAACCATTCTGGCGGCTTCGTCAACCTCGTGTAGTCCTAGTGTCGAAGCGCCGTGAACGAGCATGAGAACGCCGTTCGCGCCGTCGATGCTGGCCTCAAGCAGTGGGCTGTGGATGGCCGCTTCAGCCGCGCGCACGGCACGGTCTTCGCCCTTGGCGACACCGATACCCATTAGGGCGCTGCCCGACTGCTCTAGAACTGAGCGAACGTCGTTGAAGTCGAGGTTGATCAAACCCGGGTTGGCGATCAAGTCTGTGATTCCCTGGACACCTGCGCGAAGCACATCGTCGGCGGTCTTGAACGAGTCGATGATGCTTACCGATTTGTCGGTGAGTTCAAGCAGCCTGTCGTTTGGCACCACAATCAGCGTGTCAAGCTCGGCGCGAAGCACCTCGATGCCCTGTTCTGCCTGCTGAGCGCGGCGTTTTCCTTCAAAACTGAACGGACGAGTCACCACACCAACGGTGAGCGCACCTAGACCGCGAGCGATTCGAGAAACTACCGGGGCTGCACCGGTTCCGGTGCCACCACCCTCGCCAGCGGTCACGAAGACCATGTCGGAGCCTGCGAGGACCTGCTCGATCTCGTCGGCGTGCTCTTCGGCGGCGCGACGGCCAACCTCAGGGTCTGCGCCGGCACCGAGGCCGCGGGTCGACTCCTTGCCGATGTCCAGCTTGACGTGTGCGTCGCAGAGCAGCAGCTGCTGTGCGTCGGTATTGATGGCAACGAATTCGACGCCGCGAAGACCGGCCTCAATCATTCGGTTGACGGCGTTCACGCCACCGCCGCCGACGCCGACGACCTTGATTACTGCGAGTGGATTACCGCTGAGTCCCACTTTTGTGCCCTTCGTTTGGGAAGTTTTTGGATTCGAAAAAACCTTCAACCTGATGCTTAGGCTTAGGGTTTTTACCGATTATTTTGTTGCGCCACGAAGTTACGGCGTAGCACTCGGGATATCGCGGATGCGCTTGGGCGTGTCGCGATTGTTCTCAGGCCAGGCCCAGACTCAATACCGGACGACCGGCGCATTGGGCGACGAAACGTCGAATGTGACTCGATCGCCCTTCTTGTAGTTGCGCAGCAGAGCCGCCAAAACCTTCGACTTCAACGCCGAATTGGATGAATCGCCCCACACGATGGCCTGCCCCGAATTTCCACGCAGCTGCATGGTCACGTTGTCTTTGGTTTTGGCATCGATCGCATAAACGCGCGGCAAAAGAGTCGCTGGCAACGCAAGGAGCACGTCGATCGCGAGCTTGTATTCGGCACTGTTCGCAGGATTGCCGTTGATGGCCAACCGCGGGTACTTATCCGTGTCCCCCGCAACGTCGATTCTCACGCCCGCAGGGTCATAGAGATAGGCCTTGCCGCCAACCTCAACCACGCAAATCGGGCTACGTTCGGTGATTCGGACGATCAGCGTATGTGGTGGACGCGCGGTGATGGCATAGCTCTCGATCAGCGCAAACGACTTGAGGTCATCCCCCACAGCCTCCGACTGCACCATTGGCAGCGGGATTCCGAGCTGCCCCTTCAATGCCGCCTGCACCGCGGCCGGCTTCAGTCGATCCAAGCCGGTTACGCGAATGGTTTCGACCGCGAGCATCGGAGTAAACATGGACGCCAACATGAGTAGGAGCAGAGCCATGAACGAGCCGACGATTGACAGCAGAACGGCTCGACGCGCCCGCGAATAACTGCGAAAACGAGCAGCCTCGGGGCTGAGGCGCTCAAAAAGCTTGTTCTGCTTGGGCGCACGAACCCGTGCCGCCTTGACTGGCTGCAACGCGCCAGGCTTGGCCGGCTTGTCCCGGACCTGTCGCCCATCGGGGCGTTGCGAGGCCGCTTGCTTGGCGCTGCGAGCCTTGGCTAGGTCGGTGACGCTGGCCAGGATCTTTCCGGTGTCGCGCTGCGGCTTCGGCGAAGCAGGTTGCGCCTTCTTGTCGGTTCCCGAGCGCGCACCAGCACCCGAGGTTGGTTTGCCAACCCCGGCCTTGGTCTGCGGTCGTTTCAACGCGATGCCTCGTTAGTGCTTTAGTGCTTCAAGAAGTTGCGGCACCATGCGGTAAACATCGCCGCATCCCATGGTGACGATGAAGTCACCCGAGTGCGCCAGGCCTGCCGCCACTGCAGGAACGTCGTCCCATTCCGGCACGTAGTGAACCTGGGACTGGTTGGCAAAAGCGTCGCTGACCAGTGCGCCGGTGACGCCCGGCTCGGGGTCTTCGCGCGCCGCGTAGATGTCTAGAACCACTACCTCGTCGCTAGCGGCCAGTGCCTCGGCGAACTCCTTCGCCATAAGGCGGGTGCGGCTGTACAGATGCGGCTGGAACACTGTGATGAGGCGACCGTCGCCGACAACCGCTCGGGCAGCCTTGAGGGCCGCCGAGACCTCGGTTGGGTGGTGCGCGAAGTCGTCATAAACCTTGACCCCGCGTTCTTCGCCGTGCAGTTCGAAACGACGCTCGGTGCCGCCAAACTTGGCAATGCCAGCCAGGGCGGCGGCGGGTTCGTGCCCGAGCCCAACCAGCACGGCGAAGGCTCCGGCGGCGTTAATCGCGTTGTGCTCCCCCGGCACCGAAAGCTGAGCCGAGTGCTCGCGTCCCTCGAATTCCAGAGTGAACGAAACACGAGCGCCTGAGGCGTCGACATGCTTGAGTCGCACGGTTGCGTCCTCTGCGAAACCAAAGGACAGGATTCGCTTGTCGCTCAGCAGGTGGCCGACGCGCACCGCTCCCGGGTCATCGGAGCTGATGGCAACAAACTCGCTCGCACCTTGGGCGAAGCGACCGAACTCAGCCTCGAAAGCTTCCTCGGAGCCATAGTGGTCCAAGTGGTCGGCATCCACGTTGGTGATCAGCGCAATCGCGGTCTCGTAGTGCAGGAAACTGCCGTCGGATTCGTCAGCCTCGATCACGAACAATTCGCCACTACCGGCAGCCGAGGAGGCCCCGATCGAGGCGATAACGCCACCGTTAACGAAACTTGGGTCCTGGTCGAGTTCGAGCAGCGCGGTAATGATCATTCCCGTGCTGGTGGTCTTGCCGTGCGCGCCGGCAACCGCGATGACCCGCTTCTTGCCGGTGAGATACGCGAGCGCCATCGAGCGATGGAGCACGGGAATGCCTCTTTCCTGAGCCAGAAGGTATTCGGGGTTGGTCGGCCACAACGCCGAGGTCACCACGACGGTATCTGGGTTGCCGAGGTTGGCTGCATCGTGGCCGATGTAGATGGTCGCACCCAACTTGCGCAGGGCCTTGACGTTGTCCGTGTCGCGCAGGTCGCTGCCGGTCACCTTGTGGCCCATGCCAATCAGCATCGCGGCGATACCGCTCATGCCCGAACCGCCAATGCCGACGAAGTGCACGGTGCCCAGGTCAGCGGGCACCGGAACCGAAAAGTCTGGCTTGATCATCAGGTTTCCTTGAGCGTTAGTGCGGGATTCGGCCGAGTTGGGAACAACCCAACTGTAGGCGCGAAAGGCTAGTTCTTTGGGGGCAACACGCCTTGAACGAGCGCGAACAACCGCGCGGTTCCGTCGGCGATGCCGTGCTCGCGCGCGGCGGCCGCATACTTGCTCAATCCGCGGGAATCCGACACCAGCGGGACGAGCTGATTGCGCACCCAGGCTGCATCGAAATCGGCATCGGCAACCAGGATGCCCCCGCCCGAGGCGACGAGCGCTTCGACATTGAAACGCTGTTCGCCATTGCCCACGGCGTAGGGCACGTACACGGCTGGCAGACCCACCGCTGCAAATTCGGAAACCGTGGATGCGCCCGCGCGGGAGACCGCGAAATCGGCCGCCGCGATGGCAAGGTCCATCCGGTCGCAATAGCCGATGCGCTTGTATGAGCCTGCATCTAGCGGTGCCAGGTCGCTGCGCCCGCCGACGATGTGCAAGACCTGGATGCCGGCCGCGTCCAGAACGGATCGCGCACCCTCGATGGCGTCGTTGATGCGCTTGGCGCCAAGCGAGCCACCCGTGACCAGCAACACCGGCGCGGTCTGGTCGAAGCCAAAGTGCTCGCGAGCCTGCGCGCGAATCAGTGCACGTTCGGCGCTGCCGGGCTCGGTTCCCGCGATGACCTCGACCTCGCGACGAAGCGGCATGCCGAGGTGAATCGCACCAGGCAATGGGGTGTTCGCGAACGCCACGGCCACCGCCTTGGCCGACTTAGCGCCGAGTTTGTTAGCGAAGCCCGGCAGGGAGTTTGCTTCGTGGACCACGACCGGAATGCCCAGCTGCTTGGCAGCGACATAGGCTGGCGCGCTGGCGTAGCCGCCAAAACCGACAACAACATCGACTTGGTGCACGCGCATGAAGCGCTTGAGCCCACCGACAGCAGCAGCGAAGCGGAACGGAAACTTCAATGCGTATGCACTTGGACGACGCGGGAACGGCAGCTTTGCCACTGTCACGAGTTCGTAGCCGCGAGCGGGCACGAGCTCTGCCTCGAGCCCCTCAGCTGTTCCGAGAGCCCAAACCTTCGCCCCCGGCTCTGCGAGCTTGATGGCGTCCGCCAGCGCCAACAAGGGGTTGACGTGGCCTGCCGTGCCACCACCCGCCAATAGGTAGTTGGTCACGGCTTGCTCCGTCGTGGCGGGAGGCTCGATAGTGGCTGCTGCTTGGCCGGCTCACGCCGCGCGCGCATCGGGCGCACGACGCCCGCATACTGACTCGATCCACCAAGGTGGTTCTGCCGTTCGATGCCGAGCACGATTCCGAGTGCTCCTAGAACGGCCACCATCGAGGTTCCACCCTGTGAAATAAGCGGCAGCGGCACACCCAAGACCGGGGCCAGACGCAGCACCACCGCGATGTTGATAAACGCCTGCGCCGAGATCCAGGTTGCGACACCGAGGACGAAGTAGCGCTGGAACGGGTTTTCAGTTTTCTGCGCGATGCGGATCAGCGCGAACAGCAGTACCGCAAACAGCGTGATTACCAAGGCGCAGCCAACCATGCCAAGTTCCTCGCCGATGACGGCGAAGATGAAGTCGTTATCGACCGCCGGAATCCACGACCATTTCATCTTGCCCGCACCCAGACCGACACCGGTGAACCCGCCGGCCGCCAGTGCCCACAGCCCGTGATTTTGCTGCCAGTTGAACGTCTCTTCGGTGGCGTCCGAGGGGAACAACCAGGCCATGATGCGCGGAATGCGCGAGCTACTCAGCGACAGGAGGATTCCCATAATCGGGATCGACCAAAGCGCTATGGTGCGCAGCAGTCGACCTGGAATGCCCGCCAGGATTGCCAGGCCCATGAACTGAGCGACGATGACGATGACGGTGCCGAGGTCCTTTTGAGCCATGATGATAGCGATCGGCGGCAAGAGAACGAGCGAAGCCTGAATCCAAGTGCGGCGATTGTCGAGTTCGCCTTGATTGCGAGCCAGCGCGTAGGCAAGCGCGAGCGGCAGAATCACCTTGAAAAACTCTGATGGCTGGAATGAGAAGCCAGCGATTTGGATCCAGTTCCTATTGCCGTTTACCTCTTTGCCAAGGACAAAAACCGAGAGCTGAACCAGGAGCATGATTCCGTATGCGAAGGGAAACCAGCGTTCAAGGAATGTCGGCTTCACCAAGATCGCGAGGGTCATCGCACCAAAGCCCGCGACCACAAAGATTGTTTGCTTCAGGATGATGCTGAACCATGGATTTCCCTGGGCCAGCTGGGTCACGTAGGAGGCGCTGAGCACCATGATCAGGCCAAAGCCGACGAGCGCGGCAACGACTCCGAGCAGCATGTAGAACTCGCGAGACTGGCCGCGGTACGCGATTCCGACACCGACCTGGATGCGATCCGCTATTCGACTTGCCGCACTCGGCCCCTGGCGCTGTGCTCGAGGAGCCTTGGCGATCCGAGCGTTCGAAGATGTCTGGCGCTTAGCCACGATTGCCCCCTAGCGCGTCCGCCACGGCGGCCGCGAACTTGTCGCCGCGATCGGCGTAATCCTTGAATTGATCCATCGATGCGGCGGCCGGCGCGAGCAAGACGGTGTCGCCCGCAGTGGACAAGTCGATTGCCGCGGCAACTGCCTGACTCATGACTTTCTCGCCCTCGCCCGCTCCGGCGACCACCTCGTGCAGTGGCACGTTTGGAGCAAGGCGGGCGAACGCCTCGAGCACGGGTTCACGGTCGACACCAATAATCACGGCCCCGGCCAATTTGCCGGCAAACCGCTCGACCAGAGGCGAGATGTCGACACCCTTGAGCAGCCCGCCGACAATCCACACCACTCGATCGAACGATGCGAGCGAGGCTGCGGCCGCATGCGGGTTGGTGGCCTTCGAGTCGTCAAACCAACCGACTTCGTTAGCGTAAGCGACCGCTTCGATTCGATGCCCCGCGAGCTTGAATTCGCGAATCGCGGACTTCACCTGTTCTGCCGTCACGCCGATAGAACGCGCAAGCGCAGCGGCTGCGGCCACGTTGGCTAGCAGGTGCGGAGTGACAACGCCGATCTCGGCGATGTCGTCAAGAGTGGCCAGCGGCAGAGCCGAATCGGCGCGATCCTCGATGAAGGCGCGGTCGCACAGCATGTCCTCGACATAGCCGATTTCGCTGCGGCGTGGTGCCCCAAGACTGAAGCCGATCGCGCGAGCGCCCTCGATCACGTCGGCCTCCTCGACCATGTGCATGGTCGCTGGGTCCGAAACGTTGTAGACGCAGGCCGCCTGAGTGTTTGTGAAAACCTTGCCCTTGACGCGCGCGTATTCCGCGAACGTGCCGTGCCAATCGATGTGGTCGTCGGCGAGATTCAGGACGGTCGCGGCTTTGGGTGAGATTCGCTCGTTCAGGTAGTGCAACTGGAAGCTGCTCAACTCGACAACTAGCACATCGAAGCCGTCCGGGTCGCGGACCGCATCCAGTATGGGCGTGCCGATATTGCCGCATGCGATGGCGCGACGCCCCGAGGCATTGACCATTGCTTCAACCAGTTGCACGGTCGTGGTCTTGCCGTTGGTTCCGGTAACCATGATCCAGTCGGCGACCCTGGCGGTCTTGTCGCGCAGGCGCCAGGCCAGGTCGATGTCGACCCAAATCTCGATGCCGGCAGCCTCGGCCCAGGCCAGCAACTCGTGTTGCGGGCGAATCCCAGGCGACGTAACGAACAGGTCCGCACCGAAATCGCGCACGCTGGCGGGAACCCCGGCAGCTGCAGGACCCGTGACATGCTGCACACCGATGACATCGAGAATGTCGACCAAATCGGCTTCGGCCTTTTCGGCCACGACGAGCACGTCACATCCCAGTTCGGCGAGGGTATCGGCAACCGAGAAACCGGTCACGCCCAACCCGAATACGACGACGCGAAGGCCCTTCCAATCGGAGTGCCAGCTAGTCAGGTTGTCGAGGCTAGGCATCGCTAGCCGTAGATCCATTCGATGTAGAACAAGCCAATGCCGCTGAGCACGCACAGGCCAGCAATGATCCAGAAGCGCACGACGACGGTGATCTCAGCCCAACCCTTTAGCTCAAAGTGATGGTGCAGCGGCGACATGAGGAACACGCGTCGGCCCTGCCCATAGATCTTCTTGGTGATCTTGAAATAGATGCGCTGAATGACGACGGAGCCAGTGACAATCACGAACAGTCCGCCGATCGGAATCAGCAGCAGTTCGGTTCGTGCGAGGATCGCCAAGGCTGCGAGGGCACCGCCGAGACCAAGTGCACCGGTGTCGCCCATGATGATCTGGGCAGGAGCCGTGTTCCACCAGAGGAATCCAGCAAGCGCACCGACGATGGCCGAGGCAACCACTGCCAGGTCCAGCGGGTCGCTCGTGGTGTAGCAACTCGAGGCATTCTCGATGATCGTGCCGCAGGCCTGGTTGAACTTCCAGAATCCGATCACTGCGAACGCACCGAACGCCATGATGCTCGAACCGGTGGCCAGGCCATCGAGGCCGTCGGCGATGTTCACGCCGTTCGACGTGCTGACCACGAGGGTGGCGATCCAGAGCACCAGCAGGATGAGACCGACGACGGCACCGAGTGCCATGAAATCGATGTTCAGGTCGCGGAACAGCGAAATCTTGGTCGACAGCGGCACTTCGCCATTCGAGTCGCGCACATTGAGCGCCAAAATGATGAAGGCGAAGGCCACAAGAAGTTGACCGGCAATCTTTTGCCAGCCGCCGAGACCGAGGCTGCGCTGCTTGTGGGTCTTGATGTAGTCGTCAATGAAACCCACCGCGCCGAGACCGACGAGCATGAAAAGCACCAGCAGGGCCGACGGGGTTGGACTCTCAAAGTTTGCGATTTTGCCCATAAAGTAGCCCGCGACTGCTGCAAAGATGAAGACCACGCCGCCCATCGTTGGCGTCCCGTGCTTAACCTGATGGCTCTGCGGGCCATCCTCGCGGATGAACTGACCCCAGCGCAGGCGGCGGAACAGCCAGATGAATGCGGGGGTGCCGAAAAGAGTGATCGCCATCGATATACCGCCGGCGAGCAGCAATGCTCTCATTAGTGGACCTCCGCCATTTCTTCGCCGCTGAGGGCATCGCCGAGGTGACGCAAATTCGCCGACTTCGAAGACTTAACTAGAACGATATCGCCTGCGCGCACCAAGTCTTGGAGGAATCGCAGCGCGTCATCCGCTTGGTCAAAATATTGGCTCTCGCCATCCCACGAACCCTCTTGCATGGCGCCAAGGTGGATCAGTTTTGCGCGTTCGCCAACCACCACGAGCTGATCGATGTTCAGGCGCACCACCACGCGTCCGATGGCATCGTGCTGCTCACGCGCGAACTCGCCCAGTTCGGCCATTTCGCCGAGCACGGCGATGGTCCGGCGCCCGCTGCGGCCGAGCTGGGCCAGCGTCTGCAAAGCAGCCTTAGTGGAGTCCGGGCTCGCGTTGTAGGCATCGTTGATTACGGTCACGCCATCGCCTCGGTTGGTGAGTTGCATGCGCCAGCGTTCGGCGAGCGGCATCTGTTCGAGCGCTTGGATCGCGAGATCGATTGGCACATCGAGCTGCAGGGCCACGGAGATAGCCGCGAGTGCGTTCATGACGTGGTGTTCACCGAGGATTTGCAAAGTAACGCGGCGGGCCGGCGACTCGCGCACGATGAGATCGAAGGAAGTCCCCTGAATCGTGAGGGCAATGTTTTCGGCTCGAATGTCGGCTTCGGCTGCAGTGCCGAACCAAATCTTCTCCCCCGCGTAATCCTCGGCCATTTCGCGCACCCAGCCGTCGTCTGCGTTGAGCACGGCCGTGGCCCCAGAAGGCAGGGTTTGCAGTAATTCGGCCTTGATCGCGGCAGTTGTTTCGATGCCCCCGAACTCACCGACGTGAGCCAAACCGACCTTGAGCTCGACGGCAATCGCGGGCTGCGCGATCTCAGCGAGATACGCGATCGAACCAACACCACCCGCGCCCATCTCGGCGACCAAAAACTCGGTCTGCTCGTCGCAGCGAAGCATCGAATACGGGGCGCCCACCTCGTTGTTGTACGACTCGATCGGCGCAATTGTTTCGCCAACTCGCGACAGGATCTCTCTCAACATGTTCTTGGTCGTGGTCTTGCCGTTCGAACCGGTTATGCCGATGACCTTGAGATTGTGCTGGTCGCGAAGAACGGCCATGACGTGTTTGGCAAGGCGGCCGAGTGCAAGAACCGAATCCCCGACCAAAATTTGGGGCACATCGACCTCGACCTGCTGCTGCACGATTGCCGCCACTGCGCCGCGTTCGAGCGCCTTAGCCACGAACAGGTGTCCATCGGTGACCTCGCCTGGCTTGGCAACGAAGAGCGAACCGGTTGCAACGAGTCGCGAATCGGTCTCGACAGAACCGGTAATCACCGCGTCCGCGCTTGTGGGTTGCAACAGTTGACCGTCGACCACGCGCGCAATCTCGGCAAGCGTGAGACGAATCATTGCCAACCGCCTTCGCGCAGCGCCGCCCTGGCCTCGGCACGGGCCGAATATGGGGTTCGAACACCCTCGATGTCTCGGTAATCTTGGTGCCCAGGCCCTGCCCAGAGGATCGAGTCGCCGGGGCCGACAAGACTGACGGCTAACCGAATGGCCGCCTCGGGTGGACTGACCTCGTGAATTTCAAGTTCCGGGCGGTGCGCGCGTGCGGCATCCACCAGGGTCTTTCGAATCGAGGATGGCTCCTCGAATCGCGGGTGGTGGTCGGTGATCACCAAAATGTCGCAGCCATCTGCCGACACCTGCGCCATCGCCGGCCGCTTGGTGGCATCTCGGTCGCCATCGGCGCCGAACAGCATCAGCACTCGTCCGGTGGTGACGTGGCGCACGGCCGCAAGGGTGTTCAGGAATGCATCTGGCGAGTGACCAAAGTCGACAAAAACAGCCGGCCCATCACCCTGCGATACGTTTTCGGTGCGGCCTGGCAGATAGGCCTCGATGCCGCCGCGGGTCGCGGCAGCGATAGCCTCGGCCGACCAGCCGGCCTGCATGAGCATGACCATCGCGAGCCCGGCATTGGCTGCCATGTGTGCTCCGATAACCGGAACCGAGGAATCGATGCGCACGGTGCCGTCCGCCGAGGTGAGCGCAAAACGGGTGAACTTCGGGGTTTCCTCTACAACGTCGACAACCCAGTCGGCCTCGGCGCCGGCCGCCACGGTCGACCGCAAAGCGATGGTGACAAACGGAATCTTGCTGGCGCGGGCAAAAGCCTGTGCGTACTTCGAATCGAGACAGATCACGCCACGATCAGCGCGACGCGGGGTGAACAATTCGGCCTTAGCGGCAAGGTAGTCATCCATGTCTCGGTAGTCGTCGAGGTGATCGTGGCTGAGGTTCGTGAAGCCGACAACGTCAAAGTGCAGACCGTCGACACGCAGTTGCGTGAGAGCCTGGGCCGAAACCTCGATCGCGATGGACTGCGCACCGCGCTCGCGCATGCGCGCGACGAGCGCCTGCATCTCGGTCGACTCGGGCGTGGTCAGGCGCGAAACAATCACCTCTCCGGCGATGTGGCGCTCGGCTGTGGACGTGAGGCCGGTCACCTGACCCAGCTGACGCAAAATGCCTTCGAGCAGGTAGGTCGTGGAGGTCTTTCCGTTGGTTCCCGTGGTGGCATAGCGGATGGGCTGAGCACCGGTCGAATTGCCATAGACAAAGGCTGCGAGATCGCCAAGATGCTGACGCGGCTGCTCAAGAAGGAGCACCGGAACTTCGACGGCGTTGCCGGACTCCTTGAGTTCCTCGGCACCGACCCGGTCGGTCACAATCGCTGCGGCACCGAGAGTCAAGGCCTTTTCCGCGAAGCGGGCGCCGTGCGTCTTCTTGCCCGGCATCGCCACAAAGAGGTCGCCCGTGCGCAAGTCGTTCGTGTTCATGCTGATGCCAGTAATGGCTATCGAACCGCTTGAATCGGCGCGGCCAATGCCACTCGAGGCCTCGAGCCTGAACCGTTCGATGATTTCAGTTAGCGCAACTGGGGCAACCGAGTCGGGACGCAGAATTGGCGGGATTTGCTCTTTCATGACTGAATTCATTCTCGGCCAAGACCTACCAAGTGGTTGGGATGTTGGCCGACTTAGTGGTCGATGGTGGAACGCGATAGGTGCGCAGCACCTGCTCCATGATCGACTTGAATGCCGGAGTTGCTCCGATTGAGTTGCTCCTCGTGCGCGACTTGAAGAAGGTCACCGCCACCACGTACTTAGGGCTCTCGGCAGGAGCCATTCCGATGAACGAAATCGCGTGCAAACCGCCGTATCTCCCTGTGTTCGGGTCGATAATCTGTGCGGTTCCGGTCTTGCCGCCCACGCGGTAGCCCGGCACGTCGGCGGTCTTGCCGATACCACCCTGCTCGACGACCTTCTCAAGCATGTCAATCGTGCTTCTTGCCGAGGCTGGCGAGATCACGGTCACACCGGGCTTGATTGGGAGCTGCACCAGGTTGCCCGATTCATCGTTGCAACCCTCGACCAGACGCGGGTGCAAACGCACGCCGTTGTTAGCGATGGTCTGGTACATCATCGCCGTCTGGAGCGGGGTCTGGGCGATACCCTGACCGAACATCGAAACGTACTTCTTTACGCCATCCCAGCTCTCGAGCGTTGGCAGTAGACCCGAGGATTCACCAGGGAACCCGGTGCCCGGCTTCGAGCCAATACCGAACTTCTGCAGGTAGCTGTAGCGCGTCGAAAGCGGGGCCTTGACACCGAGCATCATGATGCCGGTGTTCGACGAATCGCGAAGCACGCCGGCGAGGGTCAGCTTGTCGTTGCCATGGAAGTGGCTATCCGTCACCTTGTAGCCGTCGGAGTTGGGCAAAACCATGCCGAATGGCGCAACGACCTGCGTCGATGGCGTAGCCAGACCCTGATCGACGAGGGTTGCCGCTGTCACGGTCTTAATCACAGACCCCGGCTCGAAGGCGGTCTCGAAAACGCGCGCGTGACGGTCCGCTTCGGGCGCGGCGCCGTAGTCGTTCGGGTCCATCGTCGGCGCCTCTGCGGCGGCCAAGATTTTGCCGGTTGCGACTTCGATCACAACCGCGGTACCCCAGTCGGCCTTCAGATAGTTGGTCTGCGCGGTGACCACCTGCTGGGTGTAATACTGCAGATCACGGTTGATGGTGAGCACGATATCGCGGCCATTCTGCGCCTTTTGCGTCACGATGGCCGAACTCGGAATGCGAATTCCGTCCTGGCCCTTCTCGTAGCTCTCCTTGCCGTCAACGCCAGCCAGGCACTCATCCATCTGACGCTCGAGTCCTGCCGAGGCTACGCCGTCTTGGTTAACCCATCCCAAGAGCGCGCCCGCGACCGCACCGTTCGGGTAGACACGGCCAACTAGGCGTTCGCTGCTAACCCAAGGAATCCCGAGGTCGACCACTTGCTGATAAACAGAGGCATCGACACGCTTTGCGACGAGCGCATAAAGCCCAGTGCCCGTGACCTTCTGCAGCACCTCAGCGGGGTCCATCTGCAGCACGGTCGCCAGCTGGTTGATTGCCTGATCCTTGGTGACAGTGACCTTGGAACCATCTGGATTGGTGTGCCCATAGCTCGCGCCAACATTTCGAGGGATGGCAGTGATGTTGTACTGATAAACCGACTTGGCCAGCACCTCACCGCTGTCGTCGTAAATCGTGCCGCGCAGGGCCGAGATGGTGCGATCGACCGTGCGTCGGTCAAGGCTCTCGGCATTGAGGCGCTTCGCGTCAATCCCCTGGATGTAGACCAGCTGAAGCCCAAAGACTACGGTGATGGCGATGATGCCCATGCGAAAGAGCGCGAGTCGCTTGCTCGTGTTGGCGGGCTTGTAGTACACCGTGCGCAACAGCGATGAGATTAACGTGGCTAAGAGGCCAGGTGGTCTTTGCTGATCCATGACGCGTTCGACTCGCGAGTGAGGCTAGTGGTTTACCTGCGAAGGCAATGAGCCAGTCGCCGTGGTGGTTCCGGCGTTGGTCTTCGTCGATGGAACGAGCGTCAAGGTCGTGGTGCCCGAGGCCGAGACCTTCGTCGAGGTCGCGAGAGGGGCCGAGGTCACTGGCGTGAGGGTCAGCGAGCCGGCCGGTACAAGCGCACTGGCCTGGGCCTCGGCGGTGGTTGCCTCGTCGACCAGGTTGCTGGTCACGGTGAGGGTGGCCGAAGGAATCAGGTTGCGCGATAGGCGGTTATCGGCATTGAGAGCCGCCTTTGGCTTGCCGAAGACGCGCTGGTCACTCAGGCGCAGGAACACCGGGTTGGCGTTCGAAATCATGCCCATCTTCTGTGCCGTGTTGGCCAGGTTCTGGTTCGAGGCGAGGGAGTCGACTTCCTCCGCCAGAATTTCCTGCTGCATGATCAGCTGGTCGCGCTCCTTCTTGAGGTCCGACAGGGCGTAGGTGGCATCGGTCACGCCAACGCTGAGCATGAGCTGCAATAGCTGGATCGCACCAAGGCCACCGAGGATGGTGAGCCCAAACACGATGCGCGACTTCGACTTGGCGCCAGAGCCAATCAGAGCAGCAAACTTTCCACCGGTGATGACGCGCAGACCCTGCTGCTGGTTGCGGTTTGGCTGGGTTAGGCGAATGGCGCTCATGCTGCACTCCGGATTTTCTCGGCTGCACGGAGTCGCACCGATGCTGCTCTTGGGTTTACTGCGATTTCTGCGTCGGTTGCCGATTCGGCACCCTTTACGATCAACTTGAGCAGCGGAGCATGCTCCGGCAACTCGATTGGCAGGTCAATTGGCGCCGAGCTAGTGGCTGCGGCGGCGAAGGCCTGCTTGACGATTCGATCCTCGAGTGAGTGGTACGACAGAACGACGATTCGACCGCCAACGGCCAGTGCTTCGATTGAAGCCGGCATGGTGTCTGCGAGGACCTCGAGCTCGCCGTTGACCTCGATGCGCAGCGCCTGGAAGACGCGCTTGGCTGGGTGGCCGTGGCTCTTGCCCGGGATGAATGGAATCACCTTGGCGATGAGAGCGCTGAGCTCGGTGCTGGTAGTCAAAGGAGCGATTTTGCGGGCCTCGACGATCGCTCGAGCGACACCCTTTGCATAACGCTCTTCGCCGTATTCCTTGAAAATCCGGGCCAGGTCGCGTTCGTCATACTCGTTCACGACATCGGCGGCGGTGATCCCTCGCGTCGCGTCCATACGCATGTCGAGCGGAGCCTCATACGAGTAGGCGAAGCCACGGTCGGCCTCGTCCAGCTGCATCGAGGAGACCCCGAGGTCGAGCAGAATCCCCTGCACGGATGAAATTC
>ERZ650311.820-NODE-820-length-17503-cov-5.633769_pt1 | contig 17503 bp, 17 predicted proteins | sample MGYA00376247_ERZ650311 | MGnify/ENA primary metagenome ERZ650311 (study PRJEB26733, sample SAMN07839324) | wastewater metagenome | biome: small river; feature: stream; material: water | place: USA: North Carolina | collected 2016-07-28 ... | reverse complement strand
TTGAGTTGGCTCTATACAGAATCATTCAAGAGGCCGTTAATAATGCTCTTAAACATGCGGCTCCAAACAAGATTGATGTAAACCTCATAGAAGCAGATAAGTTTATTGAGCTATCAATTAAAAATGATGGTAAATCACCCACACAACTCAGAAACGCCGGTCATTTTGGTATTGAAGGAATGCAAGAAAGAGCTCACTTTGTTGGTGGCGAGTTATCTTTTCAGATGCCCCAAGATGGTGGACTTATCGTACAACTTAAAATATCAAAATCATGATTAAGATTGTTTTAGCAGATGACCACGCTCTTGTCCGAATGGGTTTCAAGATGCTTCTTGAAAACGAATCTGATATTGAGGTGGTATGCGAAGTTGAATCTGGCGAGGATGCTTGCTCCGCAATCCTTGAAAAGAAAATTGATTTTGATGTTTTAGTAATTGATTTAACTATGGGTGGCATCAGCGGTATTGAAGCCACAAGAAGAATCATTAGTCATAAACCAGACATAAAGATTTTAGGTTTATCTGCGCACGAAGATCCTAGCTACATACGCCACATGATGCATGCAGGCGCTAGTGCATATCTATCTAAGCGTAGCGCACCAGACTCTTTAATTACAGCAATTAGAGCGATTAATGCAGGTCAGCTATTTATTGACCCACACCTCAAAGATTTAATTGCTGAACGTCAACAAAATCCTGATCCAAATCCAATTGATGTTCTGTCAGAAAAAGAATTTGAGGTTTTTATACATCTTGCTAGAGGTGCAAGTGCGAATGATGTTGCTGAGATACTACATGTATCCCCAAGAACTACAGGCACACATCTTTACAACATCAAACAAAAACTAAATGCCTCAACACAATCAGACTTAACATTGATTGCATTGAGGCATGATTTGATTAAGCCTTAATAAGCTTACGACCAAAACTGAAACTTATCAAAATCTTTATGTAAGATGGCTGAGCTGTTTTTGTAACCCATCCAATTTTCAATAACGCTTGCATACACAGACCTAAAATCAACTGTGTATTTCAGATTTCCGCCATCATCCAAATCACTTAATGATGGCGCTTTGCCATAGTGCCCGCCTTTCACTGTATGACCGATCACGTACATGTGATTAGCGGTACCATGATCGGTACCCATGCTCGTATTTTCTGCGGCACGTCTACCAAATTCCGAGAACACAACGACAGTGACATCATTCTGCCTACCTATCCGCTTAATATCTTTCATAAATGCATCAACTGCATCTGAAACATACATCAGCAAACGTTGATGCAAATTAACCTGCTGAACATGAGTGTCAAATGCATTATGTCGATAGGATGTATGGAAAATCTTAGAATTAACTCCACCAGCAATCATTGCAGCAACTTTATTCAAACCCATAGGATTGATGCCGTAATCAATTGGTGTCTTATAGTTATCCCAAGTTGTTTTGATTAACTGCGAAGCATTCTTAGCATGCTGATCAGCAAGATTTATGTAATTTTTTATATCAGATGACTGATTGGCTGGATGCCTAATGCCCAGAATATCTCTAGCATGATGCATGCCTTTTCTGACAAATTTATCAGGGTCATCATATACAAGAGGCATATGATTCTTAGCCGTAACCGCTAAAGACTGACGCTCATCAATATTAACTAGATAGTTGGCTTGCAAAGATGGATCAATAGCATCTGCCAAACGCCCCAACCAACCATATCTCTCGCCACTATTTGGCGCACCAGTATGCCAATACGCCATGGAAGTAAAGTGTGACAAAGAAGGTTGAGCGTAGCCACAACCATGAACTACTGCGATTTTTCCATCTTTGTACAGATTCTTAAATGCCATCATTCCAGGGTTAAACCCGTACTGATCGTCAACTCTGAGAACCTTGTGTGCAGGTATGCCAATTTGCGGACGTAACTTGTAGTAAACATCATTGGAATACGGCACCAATGTATTCAGTCCATCATTAGCGCCTGATAATTCAATAACAACCAAAATCTTATCTGATGCAGCATCTTTAGATAAGGCTAAACTAGGCATCAACGTGCCGACAACAGCACTTCCTGCGCATGCTTGGATAAACTGTCGCCTTGAGTTTGCGTAATTTTTCATATGATGACCTGCTTAACTCAATTGATACATTGGCAAAGACAAAATAACATGCAAAGTATTTCTTAAAGCTTCTTCCATGTATGTGTCTGCAATTGCTAAATCTTCCGTTCCTAAATCTTCAGTTAGCATTTGGGTAATCTTATTTTTTAAATCAACAGATACGGGAACAGATAAAAATCTAGTTAATAAATGTTCCACTGCCTCAGCACTAGTTTTACATTTGGATTTTCGAACTAGTGTCGATAAATCAACCTGGGCAGTAGATCGGCTAATAGGTTTAACCTTTTCAATGGCTTTGCGCCATGCCACATAACTAGCTAACCCAGTATTGAAATCCTCTTCACGGTCACCCTGCATAGACATCGATACGGCATCCTTACCATCTGGCCTTGTTGCTGATGTGACATCTTTACCCATAGCTATCTTTTCAGCTACCGCCATGTTTTGATAAAAGCGATCTGGAACGCGGTCATGAGCAATAAAGTTAATTGGCGGGAACAGCGTGTCGTAGATAAAGTTACTGCGCACCATTAATAAGCCAGGGGTAATCCAACTTTTACCCTCTGGCCAACCAGCAACATTGGGCGGGAAGAAGAGTTTTTGGCCCATAGCATCAGTTGCTTCATTAAAGTCAACAATACCGGGAACTTCTTTTAAGACCATCTTTTTATATGTTGAGATCACAAACTCCACAGGTGACTTGACCTGATTTGAGATTGACTCATCAGAATAAAAATCTTTTGACAAGAAAATCGTTGTCAAGAATGGGGCAATTTCATAATTTGATTTCTTTAAGAGTGCCCCCAATTTTTTCTTAAGTTCAGGCGACACATCTTCTCTAACAAAATATCTGTACAGCCTACTTGCTATGTATTCTGAGGTAGCTTCTTTTGACAAAATAATGTCAATGACCTGCTCACCATCAAAGTTGCCGGTTTTACCTAAGACCACTTTCGAGTCACTATCGTGTTGATTAGCTATTTTTACAAAGCTTAAATTTTTATAATTCCAACCAGTAAAAGCTCTTGCGGCTTCTTGTATGTCTTTCTCGGTATAGTTGCCAACCCCCATCGTGAAAAGCTCCATGATTTCTCGAGCAAAGTTCTCATTTGGCGCCCCCTTCACATTGACCGCAGCATCTAAAAATGCCAACATGGCTGGGTCTTTAGCTGTTGCGATTAATAGATCTCTATAGTTACCTGTGGCTTTTTGCCTAAACAATTCATTTTGTTTAAGCATTTTTCTGTAATCACGAACCTTATCCTCAGTTGTAGCAAAGTGGCCATGCCAAAACAATGTCATCTTTTCTTCAAGAGGGCGATTGGTTTGTAACATTCTATTTGCCCACCAATAGCTGATACGCTGAGTTTCAAGCATGCTGGCTCTTAACCAATAGAGATATTTATCTGCCACCTGTTGCAGACGTCTATTACCAGATGGCTTAACTTTTACGCCCAAGGATTCACCATTTTTCTTAGCCATATCTGTTGCAGCAGGTCTAGAGCTTGGGAAATTCTCAAAACCTGGCTCATAAATACCTGAAGGCTCAAACGGCTTTAATTGATTCGGTATATTTTTGTAATTGACGAGATAGCTAACTGCATCTCTGGGACTCATCTTTGCTAACTTAGCGATATCTTCAGGGGTACCACCAAATCCCCCACGATCTAATAAGTGTGCAGCAGCTTTTACATTCCAATCAGAAGGCGCAATGGGTGTGAGATCGTTTTTCCATTTTGACTGTTCATTTGCGACTGCAAATGAACATGTCACAACCATGCAAATGGGAAGAATAATTTTTTTAAACATCTTTTAATTATTAAGAATTTAGAACCTTGTTATGGCATTTAGGCCAACAACCCAGTTACGTCCTGGCGCTGGTTCAAATGGTGCAGAATCTCCAACAATTAGGGAACCAACGTATCTTTTATCGAATAGGTTGTATAGTTGACCATACCCAGTTAAAGTAAATTTTTCAATATCAACTCGATGCGTGAGTCTTAAGTTAGCAACCCCATATCCGGGTGCCCGACTACCCGCTTTTGCACTATTATCAAACGCAGCATACATATCCCCCGAAGCCAACCATTCAAGAGCAACTTGCGACCCCATAATTTGCTTATATTTATTTCTGGAAAAGTCTGTACTTGACCAAACTAAATCAGTGAAAAGGGTAGATTTTGGAACGCCAGGTATTCTATTACCAAAACTTACTGTTTTAGGATCAGTACCGTTATAAGTAAATGTTGAATCAAAATAGGCATCAATAAAACTGATGCTTAGATCTGATTTTAAATTCGAACCCATATAAGCAACAGCAGCGAACTCAACACCTCGTCTAACTGTGCTCCCTGCATTAACATATGATGTACCTTTTGTAGGTGAGTTAGTGGTTTCAGTATCATTAACATCACTCATAATCTCATCTGATGTTTTTATATAAAACAAAGAAATATTTATCTTAGATCTTGGGGATGGCAACCATTTCATACCAGCTTCATAATGTTGACTCCTCGATGCCTTGAGAGATTTATTAAAGGATGAATCAACAGCATCGGTGAAGCCAGCTTTATTTTCATAACCTATTTCAACCAAGGTTGGAGTCTCAAAACCTCGCCCATAATTACTGTATATATTTACGTTGTCATAAAGATGATAAGTAACACCTAGAACAGGATTAACACTATTAAATGTAACTGACCCTAAGAGTAAATTGTTTGAACTAATATTTCTACTACTTAATTCAATACTGGTAGCCCTAGCACCCATTAATACTGATAGCTTTTCAGTTAAATATAAATTTCCCTGACCATAGAAATCAGTGTTTTTTGCGAGTCTTTTTTCATTACGTGTTATGCCACCACCAATTATATTAGCCCCGATTGACAACCCTGATCTATTAACCTCTTCAGATTCATCATAACTGAACCCGACTAAATAATTAAGGGGTAAAGTATTAAAACTTGTTTTGGCAACATAATCAAAGCCCACCCCTATGTAATCACGATCCAATGTTGTCCATGACGTTTTATTTGAAGAATTAACACCTGATATAGCTTCTTGCTTTCTATTACCAGCGTAAACCCTAAAATTTATACTATTGTTCTGATCAAATTTATGACTAACGACATTTCCAATTTGATTTTGATTTATAGTTTTTGAAGCATAAGGATATTTGTCAGTCCCGGCTGCCGTTGGATTAGACATTACAGCTGCAATGGTTGATAAGCCAGCCGAATCATGACCATACGGCTGATCCAATACGTTAGCGATAAAACTCAACCTGGTCTTGTCATCATGATCGTAAGTAAACTTACCATTAAACTGGTTACGCTCTGCTTGGCTATTTTGTCTAAATCCATCAGTTTTAAAAGTTGCATAGTCTGCAACTAGTCCAAACTGACCAACTTTCTGCGCATACTGCCAGTCTGTTCTTGCCATGCCATAAGACCCATAAAATCCCTGAACTAAAAACTCTGGAGTGTCAGGAGCTTCACGTGTAAAGGTTTGTATTACACCGCCAGCGGCATTACCGTACAACTGAGCCAATGGACCAGTTAAAACCTCAATTCTATCTAATGAGGTTAAGCTTATGGTACCGCTTTGTCCCTGACCATCAGGAATGGTAGCTGGGATACCATCAGTAATTAACCTAACTCCTCTAACACCAAACTTTGCTCTAGCACCAAATCCGCGTATTGATATTTGTAGATCTTGTCCATAGTTTTGACGATTTAAGGCAACAACGCCAGGAAGTCGATTAAGCGATTCAGATATGTTAATTTGAGGGCCGGATCCTGATATAACTTCGGAACTGATTGATTGAACAGTTGCGGGCTCATCAAAACTTCTTTGTTCAGATCGACTAACAGAAACAACCTTATCGTCCAATAATGTCTCTGCTGCAATAGCTGTTGTAATTGGGGATGCGAATAATGCTGCAACGGCTGTTGCTAAATACGTTTTCTTCATTTCCAAACCTTTTTTAAGATGGAGGAAATGTACTGGAGAAACTCAATTAAATCTATTGGTAGATATATCCCGACAAAGCTTTGAGTGTTAATTCATGATTTTCATTAACTGAAGTTTTATGTATTAAAAAAGCCCATCAATTGATGGGCTTTTTTGTTTTCTATTGGTCAATTTCTTGGTTTATTTACCAATCACAACACCCCACGGGAGTTTTCCTACTGCGATTTCTTTGATGGTTTTAGCAGTTTCTGTATCAATTACGCTCACCGCATCACTACGTCCCGCTGCTACATAAAGTTTTTTGCCATCAGCTGTGATTGCCATATTCCAAGGGCGCTTGCCCACAGGTACGTTTGCTTTGATTTCTAGTGTTTCAGTGTCTACAAATGAAACATTGGCATCACCACCATTGGTGACAAACACAGTCTTTCCATTTGGATGCATAGTAACGCCATTGATCCGTACGCCAGTTTTAACCTTACCAGTCACTTTTAAAGTTTGCACATCAATTGCATACAAGGTGTCGACAAGTTCACTGGCTACAAAAGCTTTTTTACCATCAGGAGTAAAAGCAATACCTCTAGGTCTCAAACCAACATCAATTTGTGCAATTTGCTTCTTTTTCTCAACACTAACAACGTCAACCTTGTCTGCCTCTTCTGCAGACGCAAATATTAACTTTCCATCAGGGCTAAAAACAGCATGTTCTGGATTCTTGCCACTTAGCTTAATAGTTGACTTGATTTTTAAAGCTTTTGCATCAATTAAAGATACTGTATTGGCTTCTTCATTTGCAACGGCTATTAGTGTGCCATCTTGATTAACGTATACAGCCTCCGGTGAATCGCCTACTGGTATTTTTTTAATAAACTTTTTATTGGCGGTGTCGATTACATCTACATGCTCACCTTTTTGCTCGCTAACATACAGCCTCTTACCATCAGGCGAAATAGCAATGCCGCGCGGTTTACCGCCAATCGCTATTTCACCTGTTACTGCATCAGTCTGTGTATCAATAATAGAAATTGTTCCAGACCCCTCATTTGGCACATAGGCAAATGGCGCTGCAATCAAAGAAGTTGATATGCCTGCCAATAAAAATGTTACTAATCTAGTAAATTTCATCGATGCTCCAGTTTGTAATTTAATTGTTTTATGGCCTTAACCACCACCGCGTTGAGTATACATATCAAAGCGTTTCATAAATTGATCGATAGATAGCTTATCCCATTTTTCATCAAAGCTAAAAACCACAGACAAGACCGGGATAACTAGCAAAGCAATCTGGCGACTTTTCTGTGGAGTAGCCTCTATCTTGATTCCATCTTCTGGAAAGTTAATTTCAATTGGAGTTTGATGATTAACTTTAAATGTTTTGTAGCTAGCGGCAGCTGGTAACCAAGTAATCAACTCATCAACTGTGCATCCCATCAAGCGCTGCACTGTATTTTTATTTTCTTGAGACATTACCCACCAGCAACAGGTGGCCAAATAGCAAGAACATCATCCTCTTTTAGAGGATATGTATCTCTTTCTTCCGCTTTGATGTATTTACCGTTAACCAATACTAGATGAACTAATTTAATTGGTAACTGAAATTGATGAACGATATCAGTAATAGAGGTTCCCTCAGGAACCTCTATTGGCAGAATATTGCCTTGCCGCTCAGGCGGCAAGTAATCTGACAGTGTTGCAAATAACTTAAATGTGATTTTCATCACATTAATTTAACTCATCCACTGCGATCTTGCTTGCGCCTTAGCTAAGTATGCATCCATGATCTTAGTAGGATCATGCATCAAGTGCTCTTTCCACTCACCCAATGGCACACGTGTTTGAATCAAGCCACGGAACGCTCCAACGTGCTCAGTTAAGCCACAGCTCGTTGCACCAATCAATACATCACCATTAAATTCTAGGCGCATGTACTTGAAGTTTTTAGCATCACGCAACTCAACATGATCACCGCCTTCAACACCCCACCATTGACCGAATGAAGAAGAGATCAATCCTAATGTGTCCAGTACGTTGATCTGTATAGTTCCTTGGCTCTCAGCCTTACCGCCAACCATATTTGCACCAGCAATTTTTGCTTGCTCTGCAGCATTTGGTTGAATCGCATTAACAATGCGTTTACCAGTTGAGAAGTCAACGCTTTCTGTTACATCGCCAGCGGCATAAATGTCGGGCACTGATGTTTGCATTTTGTTATCAACCAAAATACCAGTATTAATCTCAATACCAGAATCTTTTAAGTAAGCGATATTTGGGCGCACACCAGTTGCTGAAATCACCAAATCCACTTCAATCGTTTTACCGTTAGATAACTTCACTTCTAGTGGTGATGCATTAGAACCACCAAATACGCCGGCAATCTTAGAAACAATGCCGCCTGATGATTTAACTGGTGTGATTGCTTCAACGCGAGTATCGGTATAAACAGCAACACCTTTCGCCTGAACCCATTCTTTGATTAAAGTACCAGCACCTTCAGTCATCATGCGAGGCACCATGCGGTTACCCATTTCAACAACTGTTAAATCAACACCGCGACTAGCCAATGCTTCCAAAATGATGCAACCGATAAAACCCGCACCCATTTGTAAAACACGTGCGCCTGGTTTTGCTAATTTTTGAATAGCTCTAGCATCTTCTAGAGTCCAGCAAGGATGCACACCTGGTGAATCAATACCTGGAATCGGTGGGCGTACCGGTTGAGAACCAGTAGCAATCAATAACTTGTCATAAGCCAATGATTTACCACCAACCAATTTAACTTGTTTATTTTTAATATCAATAGTTTCAGCAAGGCCGCTAACTTCTTGAATATTTAAACTCTGAAAATGATTTTTAGTCTTACGCAAGTAAGTGCCGTCTTCCTTAATGTTGCCAACTAGCAAGTAAGGAATCGCCATTCTGGAATAAGGTGGCTCAGGCTCAGAACCAACCATGATGATCTCATCAGAAGGGTTGTGTTGACGGATTGTTTCAGCAGCGATTACGCCTGCTGGACCGTTACCTAAAATTACATGTTTCATCAGAAAACTCCATATAAAAAGGCGGCCTTGTTAATTAAGAGGCCGCCTCAAACTTCTGAAAGAGATTACAAACCTAAACGCTTACGTGTCTCAGGCTTGATACGACCCTCTTCGTCCCAACCACGTACTTGGTAGTAGATTGGCAACATCTTATCCAAACCACTCACAACACCTTTAGCTGGACCTGTCTTAGCAGCTTCAGTCATCAAGCGTTTTGGCAACATGTCGTCTTTACGAGTAAAGCCAGCTCTCAAGTTGAAATCTTTTTCCATATTCCAAATACGCTCACCGATGAGTGTTAAGTTTTCAACTGTGAACTCATCACCGCAAGCAGCTTGAACTTGTGGAGCAACATCATTTAATGTCCAGGCAAAGCTTGTGAAAATACAGATACCTGCAGCATCAAATGCAGCTGTTGCATCCTGGAAAGCTTTCAATAACTCTGGCTTACCATCTGTGTCTGTTGGCTCAGTCTTAACTGGAATACCAAGAACTTCTGAAGCAATGGTGTAACCACGTAAGTGGCAAGCACCGCGGTTAGAAGTTGCATAACCCAAACCAATACCTTGAATCACGCGACCATCGTATGCTGGGAACTCTTGACCCTTAACAGACATTGATAACTCTGGGTGACCATACTTCTCAGTCAAGCGCTTAGAACCTAAACCCATCTCTTTACCGAAACCTTCGCTACGCGCTGTGATTTCTGCAAGATGGCATAGGGCTTTAGCGGATCCAAATGGAGCTTCAATACCAATTTGCTCTTTGGTTAAAACGCCCATTTCATACAATTCCATCACTGCACCAACAGTTGCACCAAATGTAATTGGGTCAATACCATCTTCGTTACAGATCAAGTTGGCAAACTGAAGCGCTTCTAAATCATTCACACCGTTCGCAGCACCAAGCGCCCAAGCAGCTTCGTACTCCAAACCACCATTAGCACCCCAATATTGAGGACGGTTTTGAACTGTGAAGTGCGTTTCATCAATCTTAGAAATACGACCGCAAGCAATTGTGCAACCAAAGCAAGCTTGGTTAGTCACCAAGTGAGCTTTACCATCAGTTGCTCTTGGAGCAGCCATAGCTTCAGCAGAAATATCTTTAGCACCTTCGAACTGAACATCTTGGTGATTACGCGTTGGCAAAGCACCAACTTCGTTAATCACGTTCATCAATACTTGTGTACCGTATGCTGGCAAACCTTGACCAGTAACAGCGTTACCCGCCAATACTTTCTTAGCTTCTTTTGCAGCAGCCATGAAAGCTTTAGGATTCTTAACGTTACCAACACCTTTAGTACCGCGCACCGCAATAGCTTTTAGATTTTTACTACCCATTACAGCACCAACGCCAGAACGGCCGGCCGCACGATGTAAATCGTTAACGATTGCAGAGTAAAGAACACCGTTCTCACCAGAGCGACCAATTGAAGAAACACGAATCAATGGATCTTGATGCTTTGTCTTAATCGCAGGCTCTGTATCCCAAACTGTTTTGCCCCAGATGTAATCAGCATCTAACAACTCTGCTTTGTCATCTTGAATGAATAAATAAACTGGCTTTGGTGATTTACCTTCAAAAATCACCATATCCCAACCAGCAAACTTTAGTTCTGCACCCCAGTAGCCGCCTGAGTTAGAACAAGCAATCGCACCAGTCAACGGACCTTTAGTAACAACTGTGTAACGACCACCTGTTGATGCCATCGTGCCAGTTAGCGGGCCTGTTGCCCAAATGATTTTGTTTTCAACAGAGAGTGGATCAACTTTTGCATCCACTTCTTCCGTGAAATATTTTGTAGCCAAACCACGTGAGCCCAAATAGTCTTTGGCCCATGTCATGTTGAGAGGTTCTGATGTACATGTACCTTTAGTTAGGTTTACACGTAGTAATTTTCCAGCCCATGCCATATTGATTCTCCAATAATATTGTTTACTTATGCGCCAGCTGCTTGGTTACCGACTTTGTCGGCCCATTCGCGCATTTTGTCTAAACCAGTCCAGTTAGCATCCACATAAGTGATTGCACCAGTTGGGCATGCATCTGCACAGGCAGGATTACCATCGCACAAGTCACACTTCTGTACTTTGCCAGTTTCTTGTACGTAGTTGATTGTTCCGAATGGGCAAGAGATTGTGCAAACTTTGCAACCCACACAAATATCTTCATGAACTACTTTGGCACCAGAAGCAGCATCAACTTGAATAGCTTCTACAGGGCACGCGTGTAAACACCAAGCTTCATCACATTGTGTACATGTGTAAGGTACTTTTTTACCAGTGTGATGGAAGTCAAATACTTTGATACGTGATTGCGCTGTGTTAAATACGCCATAGTTCTCAAAACTACAGGCCATTTCACATTGCAGACACCCAGTACATTTATCAGCATTAATGTGCAACGATTTTTGCATCTTTCTCTCCACAAGTTACTTAAATCGCAAATATGCAATTTTTCATTTATGAGTGAATCATCAAGGATGCGAGGTGGACCGTCTATCGGGAAAACCCTAGTTTTGAATGCTAGGCCGATATTTGGCTAGAACTTTGATAAATATATGGATTAGAGGGGTTTTAAAAATCACCCAAACCATAAAAGTGTTCCATTTTGAAACAGTAAGTTATTGAGTAATTTTGTTGAGTTGATTTGGCAGTATTTGAGTTGTAAATTTCAGAACTAGAAAAGAAAAAACCCACTCTTTTCAGAGTGGGTTTTAATCAGACTAAATCTAACTGGTTAAACCAGCGAGAAATTAGAATGTGTGGCGGATACCAACAGTGTAAGCTGTTTGATCTTTACCATCACCAGGTGCTGTTGCATTTGTTGCGCTACCCCATTTAGATGTGCTAACTACGTTTAGAGCACTGCTATTGTCTTGGCTAGACTTAGCTGTGATCGCGTATAAAGTTGTGCGCTTAGACAATGAATAAGTTGCACCTAATGCGTAGCCCTTTGGATCTCTGTTGTTATCAACGCCACCAAAGTCTTTGTATTGTGTTGCAATAGCAAGCACATTCACATTTGCATTAACTGGAACAACCGCTCCAACAAAATAACCTTTTTGATCTTTCGTTGTGGCGCCTGTAGATGCATGATATGTTTTTAAGCCAACATAGCCTGCTCTGAAGTCTGCAAAACCTGCATTGTACTTGGCATATACAGATGTATTCTGACCTGTCTTATTGCCAGTTGTTGCATCATTAGATCTCGATGTAATGGCTGCTGCTGCGAACGCGCCTGCAGCATAGTTTGCGCCAATACTATAAGCTGAACCTTTAGATGTATCGCCTGCAACTTCGCCAAATACGTGTTGGTATGTCAAACCAAAACCATTGAATGATGCTGTCTTAACAGTGATACCGTTATTGAAACGAGCTGAACCATACTGAGCTTGAGCAATCCAGCCACCAATGTTGTTGCCACCAAATGGATCAAATGCTGCACCAGTAGCATACTCGTCATAGTTCTGACGACCCAAGCTGATAGAGCCTAGACTTGCTGAACCTAAAGTAACAAATGCGCCACGCTCAAACAAAACAGCTGGTGATTTACCTTGCTCACCAGTGTCACCCAAAATTTCTGTTTCTAGTGTGAAGCCAGCTGACATACCACCACCCAAATCTTCAGTACCTTTGAAGCCAATACGTGATGTAGACAAGCCACCGTTTTGAATACCTGAAATACGTTGGTCAGAAGAACCAACACCTGTTACTGAGCCAAAGCCCATATCCATAACACCGTAGATAGTAACGCTAGACTGAGCTTGAGCAGCTGTTGCAACAGTTGCTAGAGCAGCCAATGCGATAAGTGATTTTTTCATTCGTAAATCTCCATTAATGTGAAATAAACGTACCTAGGTTTTCCTAGGGACTGTCTCATACTGCAACAACTCTTTGTCTCTCTTTGTGTCAGAACCATTACAAATAGGGGTTTTTCTGTCATTACTGGGGTGTTATTTGAATAATGTTGCATTCATGCAACAAAAGGCTTCTTTTTTTTGTTTTTTCAAAGGAAACTTGGTCTTAATTACATATTAACCCTAATAAAAAGAGTGTTTTTGTCAGATGGCAAGTAGAGATTTTCTGAAAATCATGAAATTAGCCCGCTCAGGTGATGCTTTAGCGCAACACCAGATTGGCGAGATTTACATGCTTGGAGATCAAGGCGTGCCTCAAAATACTCAAAATGCTTTGCTATGGCTTGAGAAAGCTTCTCTAAGTATCGGATTTAACGAGAGTATTTTTAACTTTGTGGGAAACCATCTAAATCTTGCCACTCCTCTACCCCCCTCTCAGTCACTGTTCGCCTGGAAATGTCTTGTGCATGCTGCAAATAGTGGAAATACCCTGGCTCGCTGGTTATTTGCGCAAGTAATTGCTGAAGCATCAGTTAGTCGCTCTGTTTCAGCTTTTTCTGAACTCACAGAAAGTCAGTGGAGTGATCTTGGTGGCATTGATCACTTTAAAAATCTTGCACTTCGTTATTTAGAAGAGTTATCAGACTTACCTTCTTTTGAACATCACCACTTAGCAGGCAAACTTTTATCAGAGTGTTTATCAAATGGCAACTTAGGTGTCGCTGATGTATCGCGCGCCAAGAAAATAATTGGTCACCTTGCTACAAAATCCAATGAGATTGGTTTTGATAGCCTACTATCCTTTGCACACAGTTTTGATGAACATCTTGTACCTGCATTAAAAGTTCATCTACCAAGTTTGCTAGCCGTACGCAAACCACTAGCCAATCACCAATTACTGTATTGGGCCGCTTGGAAGTATTTAGGCAATGAAGCGGCTTTAGAAATTGCTGCCGAACTTTCTTATGTGCCTGCGCAATTAGCCTTAGGTCTTCGGTTGGCAAAACTAGATGCCACTGATAGCGATCAAGGTAATGCTCGCCTCAAGCAAGCGGTATTTTGGTTAAAGCAAGCTGCCAATCATGGGGAGCGCGATGCTTGGTATGCCCTAGCACTCATTAATCGTATGCCGCAATATTCTGGATATAGCGCCGAGGATAGCGATGCTTGTTTTGATAAAGCAGCTGATTTAGGTCATCCAGAAGCGCAATTTAAAAAAGGGGCCTCACTGTGGCGTAAACGCACCAGCCTGAATGAAAGCATCACAGGTCTTCAAGCATCTTATTGGGTTTGGCATGCTGCACAACAAGGTGTAGTTGATGCTCAAGAACTTTTATCAAAAATAATGATTAGCTGCCCCAATGCATCAACTAATCAATGGGCAACACTTGCTACCGCAGTAAAAAGTTCTCTCAATGAAGTCGGGCATCGATTTACTGGTGACATGCTGTTGCTATGTCATCGCGTATTGGTTGCTAATCAACTCAATCTCAACAAAGCAGAATTATTACTGGCTGATATCGAAGCCATTCAACATGAACACGGTGCCGTGATTGATATCAGAGAACATTTACCTAGATCCAATCCAAAACTGATATTGATTGAAACTTTAGAGCAACGTAAAACTCTAATGCTAGCCAGCAGAGCTTTTTCTAATGCTTCAGCACAAGGAACTATCGATGAAGGCAATCTGCGCCAACGACGCTATCGCTTAGATAAGTTAATTGAGACCTTGGTTGAAACAGCAGGACTTACTCAGGCTGCTGCTCTAGATCCTCAGGATCTAACTTAGGCTCATAGAATCTTGCGACCAAGATACCCAACTCATAAAGTAGGCAGAGTGGTACAGCTAACAAGAGTTGAGACAAAACATCGGGCGGGGTCACCACTGCAGCAATCACAAAAGCACCCACAATGATGTAGGGACGAATTTCTTTTAACTTGGCAATTCTGACCATACCAAGTTTTACCAATACAACTACAACAACTGGCACTTCAAAAGTTAAACCAAAGGCTAAGAAAGTCGTCATGGCAAAACTAAGATATTTATCAATGTCAGTAGCCATGTCAGCACCCAAAGGTGCGTTGTAATGCGCCATGAACTGAAACACCGTTGGAAATACCAAGAAGTAAGCAAATGCCATACCTGTAATGAATAGTATGTAACTGCTTGTGACAATCGGCAAAATTAATCTGCGTTCATGGTTATATAAACCAGGAGCTATGAATGCCCAGAGTTGATACATGATGACTGGCAAGGCGCCCAAGAAAGCCACCAACATAGTAACCTTCATAGGCACAAAGAATGAACCTGTTACATCTGTCACGATCATGCGACCGCCATTAGGTAATGCATCCAATAAGGGCTTTGAAAACAAATGAAAGATATCTGGCGCCCAATACACCAAACCTAAAAACACAACCAATAGCGCAGCCACAGATTTAATTAAACGATCACGCAACTCAAATAGATGAGTGAGAAAGGTTTCTTGTATACCTTCTTCGTTAGGTGGTGGCGTTTGATTTTCTGACATGTTATTGAGTAATAGCTTTTATTTTTTATTTATTTAGTTGTCTAGAAAAAAGATTTAGGTGCTTTTTGCTGACTAGCAGCACGTCTAAAACGTTTTACTCTAGCAGCACCTGATTGAATTTTTGTTTTGACGCCAGCAGTTTTTTTATACCACTGAGGCATGGCTGACTTCTTGACACCCCAGCTATCTCTGCCCTGACGCAAACTTGTCTTCGGTTCACGAATAGAGTATCCGCCATCATCAGCAAAATCATCATAGTTATCCAGCAAACTACTTGAAGAACTGAGTGACTTTGAATCTGCATCACTCAATCCTTGCTTAGCCTCATTCAGGGTACTGCCCACATCATTCATGCTTGACTGAACATCTTTCATGGCAGATGTTGCAGCCTCTTGCATCTTTTTGAGTTCGTCTAACTCAACCTGACGATTAACTTCACTCTTTACTTCAGACATATATCGCTGAGCACGCCCCATGAGGTTACCAGCCATGCGCGCAACTTTTGGCAAACGCTCAGGACCAATCACCACCAATGCGACTACCGCAATGAGGGCGAGCTTGGAAACTCCAAGATCGATCATGTCAAATGAACTTTAGAAATGGTGAGTTTGATTAGGCATCAATGGCTATTGATGCCTTGTTAAGGCTTAACCTCTGTTCACATCCTTGGCTTGGACATCAACAGTTTTGCCATCATTACCGCCCTGGATTTGACCGGCTGGCTCTGCAGGTTTATCTTCAGCGCCTTTCATGCCGTCTTTGAAACCCTTAACAGCACCACCAAGATCTGAACCAATATTACGTAGCTTTTTAGTACCGAATACCAATAAAACGATCACTAAAACAATAATCCAATGCCAAACGCTAAATGAACCCATTTTTTGCTCCTAATTAATTTTTATTCCATGGACGGGGACCACCCATCACATGCATATGCAAATGGTATACCTCTTGACCACCATCTGCACCGTTATTGATCATCACACGAAAGCCCCCGGATTCGCCAGGGCGGCAACCTTGCTCAAGAGCTAGGCGCGGTGCAATGGTCATCATTCTACCCAGTAAAGCCTCATCTGCGCTAGTTGCCGTCATTAAATTTGAAAAATGACGTTTAGGAATAATCAGAAAGTGAACTGGGGCCGAGGGGTGAATATCATGAAAAGCATATAACTCCTCATCCTCATAGACTTTCTTACTGGGTATCTGCCCCGCAACTATTTTGCAGAAAATGCAGTTTTCTGAATGGCTCATGGTGATTTAGTTTGCTTATGCATCAATTAATTATTTTCTGGCTGCTTTTTCAGCAATCCCAGAAACACCCTCGCGACGCTCAAGTTCTTTGATGACATCTTCTGGGCGCAGATTAAATTGTGACAAAGCCACAAAACAGTGGAACCAAAGATCGGCGATCTCCCCCACCAATTTAGACTGCATCTCAGGGGCAAGATTTGCAAAACGACTATCTTTTGCCGCCATCACAGTTTCAGCAGCCTCTTCGCCAATTTTTTTCAAAATCGCGTCATCGCCCTTACTGAATAACTTGGCAATATAAGAAATATCAGGATCTGCTTTACCCGCCAAAAAATCCGCACGACGAGCATCCACCACATCAGCCAAGCGCTTGATGGCATCCATGTTGTTTTGATTGTTGGTTTCTTGAGTCATGAGTTTTTTTGGTTTTTGTTTGTTTTGGTTATTTTGGTTACTTTTGCTTTCCCGAACAACTCTAAACTATTTTTTCCAAACAGGCCCTGCAGCTGTTTCTTCTAGATCTAAGAAAAAACAGCTGTGCGCGCCAGTGTGGCAAGCAATGCGATCTTTTTGATCAACCTTAATCAAAATGGTGTCGCCATCACAATCCAAATGAATGCTCTTCACTTTTTGTACATGGCCAGACTCTTCACCCTTGTGCCAAATCTTTTTTCTAGAACGTGACCAGTAAACAGCTTCACCTTTTTCTAGGGTTAATTGCAATGACTCTTTGTTCA
>ERZ650311.819-NODE-819-length-17513-cov-4.616737_pt1 | contig 17513 bp, 21 predicted proteins | sample MGYA00376247_ERZ650311 | MGnify/ENA primary metagenome ERZ650311 (study PRJEB26733, sample SAMN07839324) | wastewater metagenome | biome: small river; feature: stream; material: water | place: USA: North Carolina | collected 2016-07-28 ... | reverse complement strand
GCTGACCCAGGCAGACGTGCTGGTGTTCGGCGTGTGCGCGAGCACCGTCGCGGCCCTCGGTGCCATCGGCGGTGGGGTGCTCGACGACAGGCTCGGCTCCAAGCGCGTCATCACCGGGGCGCTGTCGGCGATGATCGTCGTCGGCGCCGTCCTGTTGGCCTCCTCCGGCCCGCGGGCGTTCTGGATCTGCGGACTGCTGCTGTGCCTGTTCATCGGGCCGACGCTGGCGTCGGCGCGGGCGTTGATGCTGCGGATGTCCGCGGAGGGGAAAGAGGGCGTCGCTTTCGGCCTCTATACGACGACAGGGCGCGCCGCGTCGTTCCTCGCGCCGTGGATGTTCTTCACCTTCGTCGACGCCTTCGGTACCGACCGGGCGGGCCTGGCGGGGCTGCTGGTGGTGCTGGGCAGCGACAGGCAGGCCCAGACCATCCGGAACCCGTTCACGACGGACCAGCGTGTCGCGATGCTGCGCTCCTCCCTCCTCGAACAGGAGGATGCGAGGGTCGACATCATCCCGGTCCGGGACACCTTCTACAACGACACCCTGTGGGTCCGGACGGTCCAGGAGGCCGTCGAGTCGTTCGCGGGTCGGAGCGCCAGTGTCAAGCTAGTCGGCCACAAGAAGGACGCGGCGACCAGCGCCTACCTGCGCATGTTCCCGCAGTGGGGCCCGCACCTGGAGATCCACCACGCTGACGGCTTCGGCGGCACTGAGGTGCGAGAGCACCTGTTCAACGGACGGCTGGCCGAGGCGCGCTACCTGGTGCCCGAGCCCGTCTACCAGTTCCTGAGTCACTGGACGACGACTCCCGAGCACGAGCGCCTGCTGGCCGAGTACCAGGAGGTGCAGGCCGACAAGGCCGCCTGGGCCGGGTCGCCCTACCAGCCCGTCTTCGTCACCACCGACGCCGTCGTCATCTGCAGCGGCCACGTCCTGGTCGTCCGCCGGCGCGGCAAGTACGGCCGCGGCCTGGTGGCCCTGCCTGGCGGCTACATCGACACCGACGAGCGGTTGGTCGACAGCTGCGTCCGAGAGCTCAAGGAGGAGACGGGCATCCGGGTGCCGGCGGCCGACCTGAAGTCGGCCATCGTCGACAAGGAGGAGTTCGACCACCCGAACCGCGACCTCCGGGGCCGCGTCATCACCCACGCCTTCTGCATCAAGCTGCCCGACGGCGAGCTGCCTCGCGTCAAGGGCATGGACGACGCCGATAAGGCCTGGTGGATGCGCTTGAACCATGTCCGCGACTTCGAGCCGCAGTTCTTCGCGGACCACTTCCACATCATCGACCGCTTCATCAACAGGATCTGACCGCGGCCGGGCCAGAGAGGCCCGCGCGGGACATCACGGAGAGTGAGACATGAGAGCACGTAAGTACTTCGCACGCAAGGCGGACCTCGAGCTGAACCACATCTCGCGGACCGACTCCTACAAGTTCAGCCACTACCTCCTGTACGAGGACGGCCTGGAGTACATGGAGTCGTACCTGGAGGCGCGGGGCGGCGAGTTCGACTCGTGCACCCTGTTCGGCCTGCAGTACCTGATCCACCGCTACCTGGCCAAGACCTTCACCCGCGCCGACATCGACCGCGAGGAGGCCTTCGCGGCCGCCCACGGCGTGCCCTTCAACCGGGCCGGCTGGGAGCACATCATCGACGCCTACGGCGGCGTGCTGCCGGTCACCATCCGGGCCATCCCGGAGGGCACCGTCATCCCGGTCAAGAACGTCATCATGGTCGTCAAGTCGCGGCGCGACAAGGGCTCGGCCTGGATCACCAACTGGCTGGAGACGATGCTGTCGAAGGTCTGGTACCCGTCGGTGGTCGCCATGGGCAGCCGCGAGCTGAAGAAGGTCTGGATGCACTACCTGGGCCTCAGTTCGGACGACCCGGCGGCCGAGGTGGGCTTCAAGCACCACGATTTCGGCTACCGCGGGGTGACCAGCGAGGAGCAGGCGATGCTGGGCGGCGCCGCCCACCTCACCAGCTTCTTCGGCAGCGACACCGTCGCCGGCGTGGCCTGCGCCAACCACTACTACGACGAGCCGATGGCCGGCTTCTCGATCCCGGCGACCGAGCACAGCACCATGACCATCCCGGGCAAGCACCGGGAGCGCGAGACCCTGGTGCGCTGGATCCAGAAGACCCTGGTCGAGCGCCAGCTGCCCGCCGGCATCCCGAAGCTGTCGGCCTGCGTCGGCGACACCTGGGACATCTACAACTTCGTCCGGATGGTCTGCGAGACCGAGATCTACGCCATGATCAAGGGCAGCGGTGGCACCCTCGTCATTCGGCCCGACAGCGGCGATCCGACCGTCGTCCTGAAGAAGATCTTCAGCCTCCTCGAGGAGTCCCTTCCGGAGGGCGAGGTCACCACCAACGCCAAGGGCTACAAGGTCCTGCCGCCGTGCCTGCGCCTCATCTGGGGCGACGGCATCAACCGCCGCAGCATGAAGGCGATCCTGCAGGCCGTCGTCGACTTCGGCTGGAGCGCCTCGAACCTGGCGATGGGCTCGGGCGGTGGCCTGCTGATGGACTGGACGCGCGACACCCAGAAGCACGCCTTCAAGTGCTGCGCTGCCATCGTCGACGGTGAGGCCCGTGACGTCTCGAAGGACCCGGTCACCGACCCGGGCAAGAAGAGCAAGCAGGGCCGCCTGGACCTGATCCGGACCGCCGACGGCTACCAGACGGTCGTCCTGGAGGACGGCGTCGAGGAGCACCCGGACAGCGCGCTGGTCACCGTCTTCGAGAACGGCTACATCACGCACCACAACACCTTCGCCGAGGTCCGGACCCGGATGGCGATCTGAGCCGTCCCGGTATACAGTAGGCAGGTGACAGAACGCTACCAGGCCCACAAGCTCGCTGACCGCCTCTACCAGGGCGGGTTCCCTCCGCCGGGGCCCGCCCTGCGCAAGGCCGGCGTCGACGTGCTGGTCCTGTGCGCGATGGAGCACCAGGACGCCCGCCTGTACCCAGGCCTGACCGTCATCAAGGCAGGAGGCGACGACGACGTCCGCCTCCACCGGGTCCTCCCCTACATCCCGCTGTGGCAGAACGCCGCCCGGCAGGTCGTCCAGCACCTGCGCGACGGCAAGACGGTCCTCGTCACCTGCATGCAGGGCTGGAACCGCTCGGGCATGGTCAGCGCCCACGTCCTGCGTGAGCTGACGGGCGCCCCCGGCGACCAGATCGTCCAGCACATCCAGAAGCGGCGCCCCAACGCCCTGTGCAACCCAACCTTCGTCCAGTACCTCGAGGAGAACTTCAGGTGATCACCTACCGCCAGGGGGATGCCTCGGACCCACAGGGTCCCGGCAACCACATCATCGCCCACGTCTGCAACGACATCGGGGCCTGGGGCCGCGGCTTCGTCCTGTCGCTGTCCCAACGCTGGCCCAAGTCGGAGCAGATGTACCGGCGCTGGTACCAGGACCAGGAACAGTGCCTGGTCAACCCGGAGCTGTCGACCTGCATCACCATCGGGCAGCCCATGAAGTTGGGCAACGTCCAGTACGTCAGGGTCGACACCCGTAAGGAGGGCGGGCGGCTGGTCCACACCTACGTGGCCAACATGGTGGGCCAGACGGGCATCATGGCCCGCGGAGGCACCCCGCCCATCCGGTACGATGCCCTGCGCCAGTGCCTGGAACACGTGGCCTTCTTCGCCCAGTCCATCGGCGGGGCGACGGTCCACATGCCCAGGATCGGGTGCGGCCTGGCGGGCGGCAAGTGGTCCGAGGTCGAGCGCATCGTCGAGGCATCGTTGGAGGACGTGCCGACCTACGTCTACGACTTTGCCTCTTCTGACGCCCGCACGGTTCCCTGGAACCGCTGACGGTGTACAAGACCCCGACTAGGGCCTATAGTAGGACCATGAGCACCGACACGCTCCGCGAAGCCTGAATGCAAGGCGGTTGACCCGCTTGCCCGTGGACCTCCGTGGTGGACGCTGACTCCGACACGTTCGCAGCTTCGTCCTTCCACGTTCATCTAAGAGGTTCACATGTACACCATCGGCCTGCAGGCGCTTCGCGCCAAGATTCGCGGTTTCCACGCTTCGGGTTCCACCATCTCCTCGCGCATCAGCAAGGCGCACAAGGAGAAGAAGAACCGGCTGTGGGAGCTCAAGCGTGCCCTGGGCACCGAGTGCCGGCACCACCTGATCGCCTACGGACTGCTCCGGGGCGTGCCCTACCACGAGATCGAGAGATGCGCGCCCAACAACCGTCCCAACGCTCGAGAGGTCCTGGCCATCATGCAGGCGCACAACACCGGGTTCCCGGGAGTGCCCCGGCAGACGTACGACCTCGCGGCCGTCGAGCGGCTGCTGGAGTCGGCCCCCACGATGGCCCACGAAAAAGCCGCGTGAGGGTGACCATGGCTACCACCATCAAGGCGGGCGATAAACTCTGCGTGGTGACCCGGCGGGACCTGGTCCCGGGCTACCAGGGCGTGCAGTCCCAGCACGCGGCCGTGCAATTCGTGTTCGACCACCCGACGATCGCCGCCGAGTGGCACAAGAACTCCGACTTCATGGCCTGGCTGTCGGTGGCCGACGAGATCGAACTGATGCGCCTCCTGGTCGCCGCCAAGGACCAGGGCATCAAGGCGACCGCCTGGCGCGAGCCTGACGTGGGCGGGGCCATCACGGCCATCGCCCTGGAACCGGGCCCGAAGACGGTGGCCCTGACCGAGGGCTTGCCCCTCGCCCTGAAGGGAGTGAAGCAGTGACCATCGCATTCGAGGACCTCGAGAAGGTCGACATCCGGACGGGCCTGGTCACCGCCGCCGAGGTGGTGCCCAAGAGCAAGAAGCTGCTGAAGCTGACGGTCGACCTGGGCCCCGAGCTGGGCACCCGCACCTGCGTGGCCGGCATCGCCCAGTCGTGCAACGCGGCGCAGGTCGTCGGGCGGACGTACCTGTTCGTCACCAACCTGGCACCGCGGCCGCTGGCCGGCATCGAGTCCGCCGCCATGATCATGGCCGGCGAGGCCGAGCTCGGCCTGCAGCTCGCCACCTGCAACTGCCCGCCTGGGACCAGGATCAGGTAGCGCCGTGGCGATCGTCAGCTGCGAGCACCACTCCGGCATGGGCCTGTGCGGCTCCTGCGCCAAGGAGCAGGAGCGCTGGGCGGCTGACGACTACCATCGCAGTCGACGACGCGAAGAGCTAGAGGACGCCGCGAACGTCGCGGCCAAGTACGGCCTGCACGACATCGCCAGCAGGCTGAGGAGCGCCGCACGGTCATGACCGAGAACCGCGAGTCCTTCTTCAAGCGTCTAGAGCCGTTCCTCGCCCCCAGCGTGATGCTGGACGTCCAGCTGGCCTACACCCTGGCCAAGTACGGCCATCGGGCGCAGGTCCGCAAGGAGGTGGGCGAGGACGGCAACCCGGTCCGGTACTTCGAGCACGTCAGGCGCTCGGCGATCATCCTGGTCGACGAGGTCCGCATCGTCGACGCTCCGACTGTCATCTCCCTGTTGCTCCACGACATCGTGGAGGATGCCCCCAACCTGCCGCCCGCCCTCATCGAGCACTGCTTCGGCACCGAGGTGGTGACGACGGTGAAGACGGTCAGCAAGGACCCGAAGGAGGGCTACCTGGAGCGCTTCTTCATGTCGACCAACTGGCGGCCCTACGTCGTCAAAGGATGCGACAGGCTCGACAACCTGCGCTCCCTGGCGGCAGGCAGCAAGGAGTTCAGGCAACGCCAGGTCGCCGAGACGCGGGAGAAGTACTACCCGCTGTTCGACCGGATGCTGGACCTGGCACCTGCTGAGCTCAAGGCGCAGGTCAGGCACTTGCGAGACCTGGTGCGAGCCGAGTGCGAGCGCCAGTCGGCCCTGCTCGAGGTGGCACCGTGAGCTACAGGCTGGCGGACCTCCTACGTGACGTCCAGATGTGGCGCCTCACCCCTGAGCAGGCCCGTCAGAACCTCCTGGAGATCAGGAACATCATCGACGGCCTACTTACTACGCACTCAGACGTGCAGCGCCTGCGCCTGCTGGCGCGCTTCAAGAATCGCTTGACGTTGGGATGGTCGCGGCCGGAGAACCTGGCGATCTGGAGCAAGATCGCCGACGCCCCTCCCGCTGACCCGCCTACCCCCGGTCCCGTAGCCTAGCGGTCCAAGGCAGCCGGCTTTCAATCCGAGCTTCCGTGGGTTCGAATCCCACCGGGATCACCGCGTGACGTCGCGCCGAGTGCGAACGACGGACGCAGCAGAAAGAAGCAATGGAAGAAGACTACACGATCGAGCTGGTCGCCAAGTGGCGCGGGCTCGGACACCTGGCCAACGTACAGCCCGAGGACGCCACCCGGGTCGCCTCGCGCCTTGAGGCCGCCCACCGGCGCACGATGGGCCAGCGCGGGGACAAGGACGCCCTGGAAAGGGAAGTGGAGGCCTTGCGGTACGAGGGCCTATTGGGCGCGAGGCCTGAACTTCGGCCCGGCAGTGCGGTAAGATCTGCCGGATGCCTGACAGAAAAGCAACAGAGGAGCTCGAGCGCCAGCGGCAGGAGGCCTCAGGCGACCGGCCGCAGTTCGAGCTTCTCCCGACGGGGAAGCCGCACATCTCGTTCTCGGAGCTACGGGACTGGAGCGACTGCTCCTACCGCCACAAGCTGAAGTACGTCAAGAAGATCGGGCTCAGCGTGCCCGGTCCGGCGCTCGACTTCGGCACCGCGGTCCACGCCTCGTGCGAGGACTACCTGAAGACCCGCGAGATGAAGCCCTCCATCGCCCTGGGCCTGATCCGGGACGCATGGGAGCGCAACAAGGAGGTCCCGGGATTCGAGCCCGGGACGGTCCAGGGCTACCTGGACCAGGCACAGTCGATCCTGGCTGACGTGCCCAAGTGGCTCGAGGAGACGTTCCCGGGCTGGGAGTTCGTCGATGCCGAGCACTACCTCTACGAGCAGGTCGAAGGCCACCCCCACGCCTTCAAGGGCTTCATCGACGGCATCATCCGGTGCAAGGGCCCGCGGGGCAAGCTGCTGACCTGGCTCCTCGACTGGAAGACGACGAGCTGGGGCTGGTCTTCCGAGAAGAAGTCCGACCCGCTGGTCAGGACGCAGCTGATCCTCTACAAGAACTACTGGTCGGGCAAGACGAGCACCGACCCGAAGGACGTCAGGTGCGGCTTCGTCCTGCTGAAGCGCTCCGCCAAGCCCGGGGCCCACTGCGAGCTGGTGACCGCTTCAGTGGGCGAGGTGACGACCGGTCGGACCCTGACCGTCATCAACGACATGCTGGCCAGCGTCAAGCGCGGCATGGCCATCAAGAACCGCAACTCCTGCGCCTACTGCGAGTACCGCGACACTCCACACTGCCTGTGATCAGGTCGACCGGAACCCTCAGCTACTCGACGGACGGGCCCCACAAGCTGATCGTAGAGGTCGACCCGGGCCTCGTCGGCCTGTACCGGGCCCTAGTGCCTCCATACGTCCGCCTGCGAAGGCAGCGGTGGCCTGGGCACATCACCGTCGTCCGCGACGAGCCCGTCCAGCGCCTCGACCGGTGGGGCACGCGCCAAGGCCAGGAGATCGAGTTTGAGTTTGACCCGATCGTGGCCTGCGACGACACCTACTACTGGCTCAACGTCAGGTGTCCCATGTTGGCCGAGATCAGGCGCGAGCTCGGCCTGTCAGACACGTCAGCGCTCAGCCGCCCTCCTGACGGCAGCGACTTCTTCCACATCACTCTGGGCAACCTGAAGACGTAGGTCGCCTACTTATCTGCTTCAGGTTACAGAGCGCCGTCCTAGGGGTACGATAACCCCACGATGGCGAAGAAGAAGGTTCTGATGCTGTCCGACCACCCGCTGAGCACCAGCGGGGTCGGCACCCAAGCACGGTGGCTGATCCAGGGCCTGATCGCCACTGGCAAGTGGACGTTCAGGTGCTTCGGCGGGGCCGTCAAGCACGACAACTACGATACCATCAAGGTCAACGACGACTTCATCGTCAAGCCGACCAACGGCTTCGGCGACCGCAACCTGCTGCGGATGACGCTGGCGGTCGAGCGGCCCGACGTCCTGCTGCTGTTCACCGACCCGCGGTTCTTCTTGTGGGTCTGGGAGATGGAGGACGAGGTCCACCAGGTGTGCCCGATCGCCTACAACCACCTGTGGGACAACCCGCCCTGGCCGGAGTTCAATCGGGTCCTCTACGAGAGCACCGACCTGATCAACTGCATCAACTGGCCCACCTACGACATGGTGCACCAGCGGTTCCCGGACCGGACCAACTACATCCCGCACGCCCTGCCGAAGGACCTCTACTTCCCGCTGGGCTCGGCTGACACCGCCCGTGCCAAGCTGCAGATCCTGGGCAAGGACCGGGTCGACCACTTCGTGGTCCTGTACGTCAGCCGCAATGCCCGGCGCAAGATGCCCAGCGACATCATCATGTCGTTCAAGATGTTCCAGGAAGAGCTGCAGGCCAGGCACGGCCACCGCAAGGCGACCCTGGTGATGCACACCGACCCGCTGGACCCCGAGGGCCCGAACCTGCTGCAGGTCATCGACATGCTCGGGATGAAGGAGCACGTCGTCTTCTCGAAGGACCGGGTCGGCTTTCCGGAGATGAACTCCCTCTACAACATCTCGGACACCGTCATCAACCGGTCGTGCAACGAGGGCTTCGGCCTGCCCACGCTGGAGATGATGATGGCCGGCAAGCCCATCATCGCCCTGAAGACAGGCGGCCTGACGCGTCAGGTGGAGGACCACCAGACGGGTGAGCAGTACGGCATCGCCCTGGAGCCTGAGATCAGGTCGATCGTGGGCAACCAGACGGTCCCGTACATCTACGAGGACTTCGTCTCGCACCAGACGGTGGCCGATGCCTTCATGAAGATGTACGAGATGGGTCCGGAGGCGCGAGCAGCGCTGGGCCGCCGAGCTCGAGAGCACGCCCTGCGCGACTACGACATCGACCGGCTGGTCAAGGACTGGGACGACTCGCTGACCAGGCTGGTCGGCGGCTGGAAGAAAGGGGAGGACCGCTGGCAGGCGGTCGAGATCTGATGAAGACCGTCATCCTACGAGGGCCTGTCCTGACCCAGTCCGGCTACGGCGTCCACGCCAGGCAGGTGGCCCGGTGGCTGCTGTCGCGCAAGGACCTCGACGTCAAGTTCGTCGCCATGCCGTGGGGCGACACCCCCTGGCTGCTGGACCGCGACATGCACGGTGGCCTGGTGGGCCAGGTGATGGACCGCAGCGTCAAGCCTGACCACAAGGCAGATGTCACCGTGCAGCTGCAGCTGCCCAACGAGTGGGACCCGTCGATGGCTCCCGTCAACGTCGGCATCACGGCCGGCGTCGAGACGGACAGGTGCCACCCGGAGTGGGTCGCGGCCTGCAACAAGATGTCAGCCGTCGTCGTCCCGTCGCAGCACGCCAAGGCGTGCCTGACGAACACCGGCGCGGTGAACGTGCCGTTCCACGTGGTGCCAGAGGCCTACGCTGACGCGGTGGCCCAGGACGACCTGCCGCAGCTGCCCCAGTTCTCCACGTCCTTCAACTTCCTGGTCTTCGGCCAGCTGACGGGCAACAACCCGGAGAACGACAGGAAGAACACCTTCTACACCATCAAGTGGCTGTGCGAGGCCTTCAAGGACGACCCGGACGTCGGCATCGTCATCAAGACCAACGTGGGCCGCAACAGCAAGATCGACCGGATGGTGACCCGCAACCTGCTGACCGGCGTGGCCAACGAGGCACGCAAGGGCGCCCCGGGTCCGAAGCTGCACCTGCTGCACGGTGACATGGACGACCGCGAGGTCGCCGCCCTGTACCGCCACCCGCAGGTCAAGGCCCTGGTCGCCCTGACCCGCGGCGAGGGCTACGGCCTGCCCATCCTGGAGGCGGCGGCCTCCGGACTGCCCGTCATCGCGACCAACTGGTCGGGCCACCTGGACTTCCTGAAGCACGGTAAGTTCATCAGCATCTACTACCAGCTGCGCGATGTCCACCCGAGCCGGGTCGACGGCAAGATCTTCGTTCCTGGCGCCCGGTGGGCGCACCCATCGGAGGAGGACTTCAAGAAGCGGGTCGCCAAGTTTCGCCACAGCAATGCGGTCCCGCGAGAGTGGGCCGAGGCCATGCGGAAGGCGCTCCTCCCGAAGTACGGGATCGACAGCATCTCGACGATGTACGATCAGGCGCTGGGAGGCCTGATCTGATGGCGTGGTTCCTGTTGGCACTAGTGACGTTGCTGCTGGGCGGTTCCGCCTGGCTCAACTTCATCACCATTCGCAAGAACCTGGAGCTGAGCGACCAGCGGGAGGCCCTGGTCGACACCATCGAGGAGTCTCTCGACGAGCTCGACGACTGCTACTCGAGGATCTCCCGCATCGCAGACAACCCGGTCTACAGCGACGAGCCCAGCATCCGAGAGCTGGTCTCTGACATCAAGCACGTCAAGAACGCGGTCCTGGCCATCGCCAGCAAGGTCGTGGTCTACGGCGAGGAAAAGGACGCCGCCGGCGAGTGAGGCAACCATGGCACGAAGGAAGAAGCAAGAAGAGCCCGCCGCCAACGCCGTGCGGAAGGCCCCCGCAGCCCCCGTCATCCAGCAGCAGCCCGAGAAGCCGCTGACGCCTGAGGAGAAGGCGAAGGCCAAGGAGGCACGCAAGTACTTCAACGCGGGCACCCAGCGCGCCATCTGCGCCTACCAGAAGGAGACCGACCGCAAGGAGCGTGAGCGCCTCTACGTCAAGGAGATCCTGCCTGCGTTCTCCAAGCTGGTCGAGAACCTGATCAACATCCACAAGTTCACCAGCCTCCACGACACCTACGACGACCTGAAGAACGACTGCGTCAATTTCCTGTTCGAGACCATCGGCAAGTTCGACGGCAACCGCGGGACCAACGCCTTCTCGTACTTCAACGTGGTGGCCAAGAACTGGCTCATCATCCGGACCAAGCAGAAGAGCCAGCGGCTGCGCCGCAGCGTCTCGCTGGACGACCCGGACTCGCTGTCGGCCAACGAGCAGCGCATCATCGAAGAGCACTGCACCGTCCCAGGCCAGGACGTCCTGCTCGAGAGCGCCTCGACGGCCACAGGCATCGTCGAGATGCTGTACGAGATCAGGACCAAGGTCAAGACGGAGAACGAGCTGGCCTGCATCAACAGCATCATCACCATCTTCGAGAAGATCGACGACGTCGACCTGCTCAACAAGAGCGCCATCCTGCTCTACATGCGCGAGCTGTCGGGCCTGAGCCCGAAGCAGCTGACGACCACGATGCAGACGGTCAAGAAGCACTATCGCCGGATGAAGGGCGACCCCAAGTTCAAGCTGTTCTGAGGAGGCACCGTGGCAGACGAAGCGACAGAGGTGACAGCTGACGGTGCCGACGGCATCGTCGGCATCACCGAGCTCAAGCTGGAGGAGCGGGTCCGCGACTTCAGCGAGCTGCTGAAGAGCATCGAGACGCTCGACGACAAGAAGCGCAAGCTGTGGACCGAGATCTACGAGAACGCGGTCGTCGACCGGCAGAACTCGTACGCCATGTTCACCAAGCTGGTCAGGATCTGCGGCGAGAAGACGGCCGAGCACGCGATCCACGCCAAGTCGATGGCAACGTACATCGCTGGCATGTCGAAGGCCAACGACCAGCTGATCAAGCTGGCCGAGATGATCGCCAAGGCCCAGCGCTCTGACGAGGACATCAACCCGGAGGACATGTTCGACAAGATCCGGGGCGGCTGACGGGCTGAGACAGGTACGTAACACCAGGAGCGGGGACCGTGTCCAAGGCCGACACCAAGCACATCACAGAGGGTCGCTACGAGGACGTAATCCAGCAGCACCTGATCTACGGCAACAGCACCTCGCACGTGACCAAGCCCACCTTCGTCCGGATGGTGGTGCTGGAGGTCATCAGCGACCCGACGACGGTCGACAAGGCGAAGCTGGCCCACTACGAGACGGACCTCGGGCTGACCAACAGCGCCTACGCCTCAGTCGCGCCCCGCAACAGCATCATCGCCCGACCCGTGATGCGCGCCGGGGCCGGCTCCCACGAGAAGGTGATGGTGCTGTACCCGTTCTTCCCGCCGCACCTGGCCATGCCGGCGAAGGTGGGCGAGCACGTCTGGGCCATCTTCGAGAACCCAGGGGCGACCATCAATGAGATCGGGTACTGGATGTGCCGCGTCCCGGGACCCAGCTTTGTCGAGGACGTCAACTACACCCACGCGGACCGCCAGGGCGACAAGTCGTTCCTGCCGGGCCTGTCTGACGTCTTCAACGGCACCGACAAGCCCGTCTACGAGTTCCGGAACGGCGTCGTCGACGACAAGGACGGCTCGCGGTACACGGTCGGCGGCACCAACAGCCTGCCTGGGACAGAGACGGCCTACGAAGAGCTGCTGACCGGCACCGATGCGGCGGCCCTGACCAAGTACGAGCCGGTGCCGCGCTACCGCAAGCGGCCGGCCGACCTGGCCTTGGAGGGCAGCAACAACACCCTGATCGTCCTGGGCACCGACCGGTCTGGGCCCGCGGCCACCTACACGTCGGACCCGGCAAAGGGCCAGGTCCCCAAGCCTCCCGCGTCCGACGTCTTTGACCTGGGAGCCGGGTCCATCGACATCGTGGTCGGCCGGGGTCAGACGCCTGACACGGGGGGCAAGCCTGAGCAGAGCACGCTCATCTCGGGCGCGCCCTTCAACAAGGAGCTGGGCAAGTCGAAGAAGGACCTGGCTGCCAACGAGGGCGACCCCGACCCGATCAACGACCGGAGCCGCGTCCTGGTCGCCCAGAAGACCAAGCCCGACACCAACTTCCAGCTGGACGGCGTCGTCAAGAAGCACGCGGCCCAGCCTGCCGTCAGCGACGGAGACGGCGAGGGAGCCATCGTCGTCAAGACGGACAAGCTGCGCCTGGTCGCCCGCCACGACGTCGTCATCCTGGTCGCCGGAGCCACTGACAAGGACGGCAACGGCAACGTCAAGGATCCAGGCAAGCTGGACCCGTCCAAGTGCGCCTCGATCATCCTGAGGGCCAACGGCGACATCATCTTCACGCCGGCCGACAAGGGCGTCATCAAGCTGGGCGGCGACGACGCCAAGCTCGCCGTCCTGTGCGCCAAGGCCATCACCGGCGCCGGAGACGGGTCCGGCAACGTCACGGCCGCGCCCATCGCCGACACCATGGGCGGCCAGGAGGGCGCCGGCGGCCCGGCCGGCGAGTTCGCCACCAAGATCCTGCTGAAGTGAGAAGACCATGCCCCTCAACCCTGCGACGGCGGCCCAGACCGCCGAGAAGATCGCGACGATCCTCAACGTGCCGGCGGACGCCAAGAAGGGCTCCATCGAGCTGTGGACCAAGATCGTCGGCTGCATCTACGACAGCATCACCCAGAACGGCATCGTCATGCCGACCGCGCTGGTCGCGCCGCCCGGCACCGCCGGCGGGCCCGTGACCGGCACCGGCAAGATCCAGTGAGGTAGGGCCCGTGGGATCGTTCTCGTTCAAGTCAGCCGGCACCACTAAGGTCGCGGCCGCCGCGGCCCAGCAGCCGGTGACCGCGCCGCCCATCGGCATCGTCACCCCGCTGGCCTTGGGCCAGAACGACCTGCTGAAGACCAACACCGACCTGGCCGAGCAGCTGGCCGACAACCTGCGCAACCTGCTGATGACCAACTGGGGCGAGCGACTGGGCTTCTACGACTATGGGGCCAACCTGCGCCCGCTGATGGTCGACCTGGTCTCACTCAACGACTTCGACAGCCAGGCCATCGACCGGATCAAGGCGGCCGTCCAGAAGTGGATGTCCTACGTCGACCTGGTCGACTTCATCTCTGAGGTGGCCCGGACGGGCGGCCACGCCGGAAGCATCTCGGCCGTCAACGTCACCATCACGTACAACATCCCGAGCCTCAACCTGAAGGGACGCAAGCTGCGGGTGACGCTGTTCGCCATCTGAGGCCTCCGCATACTTAGGGTTGACCATGACGCTGAAGCGCGATGACCTCAAGGTGGTGCGCCAGAGGAAGTACCTGGCGCGTGACTTCGACTCGTTGCGGGCCAACCTGCTCGAGTACGCCCGCCTCTACTACCCGGACCGGATCCGCGACTTCTCTGAGAACAGCCTGGGCGGCCTGTTCCTGGACTTCGCCGCCTACGTGGGCGACAACCTGTCGTTCTACCTGGACCACCAGTACGGCGAGCTGAGCCCCGACACCGCCGTCGAGGCGGTCAACATCCAGCGCCAGCTGGCGGCCGCCGGCGTGCCGATCGTGGGCGCCTCGCCCGCCGTGGTCCCGGTCACCGTCTACATCGAGGTGCCTGCCGTCAATACCAACGGCGTGGTGATGCCGCAGCCCGACGCCTTGCCCGTCGTCAAGGCCAACTCCAGCTTCACCGCCAACAACGGCACCGTCTTCAACCTGCTGGAGGACCTCGACTTCACGGCCACCAAGACGGACGGCAGCCTGATGGCGTCGTACAAGATCAAGGAGAAGGGTCCCACTGGGGTGCCGCAGACCTTCGTCCTGGCCATGACGGGCCTGTGCATCTCAGGCCTGGAGACGATCGAGAGCTTCGTGGTGTCGCAGACGTTCATCCCGTTCAACAAGGTCACCCTGGGCAACCCGAACGTCTCGGAGATCGTCTCTGTCAACGACCTGCTGGGCAACATCTACTACCAGGTGGCCGCCCTGACCCACGACGTGGTCTATCAGAACGTCCTGAACACGGCCAAGGACAACGACCTGGTCCCGAACACCCTGAAGGTGATCCCGGCCCCCTACCGCTTCACCACTGGCGTGGATCTCAACTCGCGCAGGACGACGCTGACCTTCGGCGGCGGCAACGCGGCCTCCCTGCAGGACGACGTCATCCCGGACCCGTCGTCCTTCGCCATCTCCTGGCCCTACACCAAGACCTTCTCTCGGTTCCCTGTCAACCCGCAGCAGCTGCTGACAACGACCACGATGGGCATCGCGGCCGCGGGCACCACCTACTCGATCACCTACCGGTACGGCGGCGGCCTGAGCCACAACGTGTCGAAGGACCAGGTGCAGACGCCCAGGACCATCAACCTCTTCTTCCCGAAGAACCCGCAGCCTCAGGTCGCCGGTCAGGTCAAGAACAGCCTGGAGTGCAACAACCTGATCCAGGCAGCGGGCGGCGAGGACGCACCTGCCGTCGACGACCTGAAGGCTCTGATCCCGTCGATCCGCAACTCACAGGAGCGCATCGTCACCCGCGAGGACCTGCTGGCCCGCGTCTACACCATCCCGGCCAACTTCGGGCGCGTCTTCCGGGCGGCGGCTCGCAACAACCCGAGCAACCCGCTGTCGACGCAGCTCTACATCGTCTCGCGCGACACCAACAGCCGGCTGATCCCGTCGCCTGACACCCTGAAGCGCAACCTGGTCAAGTACCTCAACCCGTACCGGATGATCAGCGACGCCATCGACATCCTGGACGCGCGCATCGTCAACCTGCAGTTCACGTTCGACATCCTGGTCGACCCGTCGCTCAACAAGTCGATCGTCATCCAGAACGTCCTGACCAAGCTGACCTCCTACTTCGACGTCGGCAACTTCCACATCGACCAGCCCATCATGATGGCCGACCTGACCAACCTGATCTTCCAGGTCCCTGGCGTGATGTCGATCAACCGGATGAACTTCACCAACGTGTCGGGCGTCGTCAACAACCTGCAGTACAGCAACGTCAGGCACGACCCGCACTCGAACACCAAGGTCGGCATGCTGTTCCCGCCCGCGGGAGGCATCTTCGAGGTCAGGTACCCGCAGGTCGACCTGGTCGGAAAGGCGACGGTCTGAGCCCATGCTGAAGGTCCTGCGTCCGCTGAAGGACGCCTACCTCACCAACCGCTGGATCAACAGCACCCCGCAGACCGGCAGCAACGTCGGCGCGGCAGGCTCGCTGGACCTCTACAAGCTGTACGGCTACACGTCGACCGCGAGCGGCACCTTCAAGCTGCCCAACACCGAGCTGACGCGCCTGTTGGTGCAGTTTGACCTCGACCCGCTGCGGCAGCTGGTCGCCGCAGGCAAGGTCGACGTGACCAACTCGTCTTTCAGCTGCCGGCTCCACCTGTACGACGTCTACGGTGGGCAGCCCACCCCCGACAACTTCACCGCCCAGGTCTACCCGCTGTCGGCCAGCTTCGACGAGGGCCACGGCCGCGACGTCGTCTTCTACAGCGACTTTGACGTCTGCAACTGGAACAGCGGCTCGCTGGCGGGCGGGGCCTGGTTCGTCACCGGCTGCGGCCTAGCAGGCGACGACCGCGCGCCGTGTGACTACCTGACCGCGTCCCGCGGGGTGTCGTTGCTGTCATCGCAGGCATTCATCACCGGCGAGGAGGACCTTGACGTCGACGTGACGGCAGCCGTGTCGGCAACGCTGGCCGGCCTGGTGCCTGACTCGGGCTTCCGGATCAGCCTCACGCCGGCCGCGGAGGCTGACCTCCACAGCTACTTCGTCAAGCGGTTCGCCAGCCGGACGGCCTACAACGAGGACGTGCGCCCCCGGATGTTCGTCAGGTTCGACGACTCGGTCCAGGACGACACCGACAACATGTACCTGGACACCGCCGGCTACATGTTCCTCTACAACTACGTCCGGTCAGCGCCTGCCAACCTGACCTCGGGCTCCAGCGCGGTGACGGGCAACAACTGCGTCATCCTGCAGCTGTCCACGCCCGTGTCGGGCGGGACGTTCTCCTTGTTCTTCACCGGCTCACAGCACTCGTCGGGCCGCAACCCACAGACCGGCATCTACTCAGCCTCCGTTACAGTGCCCTCTGCACTGCCGCAGCTGGTGCCGCAGTGGCAGGCCTCGGGCTCCATCACTTTCACGCCCATCTGGCAGTCGCTCGACGGCACCGTCCCGTACCTGACCGGGACCGCCGTCCGGTTCAACATGCCTCAGCGCGGTGACCGGTCGCTGGATCACCTGCAGATCGGTGGCGGCCTGCGGATTGGCGTCGAAGTAGGCCTCGAGCGTCGCCAGTGACTGCGGACCTGCCGGCTGCGCCGCCACCGCCGTCAGCACCTGATTGGTCTGCGGGTGCGAATCCAGATACATGCTGGCGTTGATCGAGGCGTTGCCGACGGCCTTGGCGATCTCACTGGCCGCGCACGGGTCCGGTGCCGCGCCGGCCGCCGGAGTGTTCAGGACGGCGACGGACACCAGGCCGGCGGCGACGACGAAGACGGCGCGTCGGTGGATGGGTGTCATGGGGACTCCTCACATCGAACGGCCGCCGGCAACCTGCACTGCCTGGCGAACCTGGGACCCCGACCCGACGATCGCGTCATCATCCTGCCACCTGCGCGGGGCGGCCCGCCAATCCGCTCAGCGAGATTCCACCAGCGAACTCGCGATCGGGCCAGTTCAGCGTGCCCGCGAGACCCCGGCGGACTAAGGTCGCTGCGGTACGCTTCCGGGTCGAAGTCGCGCTTCCGAAAAGACGGATGAGGTTTCCAAATGCTGGGCCTTCTATATGCGTTCTT
>ERZ650311.818-NODE-818-length-17515-cov-7.502577_pt1 | contig 17515 bp, 22 predicted proteins | sample MGYA00376247_ERZ650311 | MGnify/ENA primary metagenome ERZ650311 (study PRJEB26733, sample SAMN07839324) | wastewater metagenome | biome: small river; feature: stream; material: water | place: USA: North Carolina | collected 2016-07-28 ... | reverse complement strand
GGAGAATTGACCGGGGGCGACGGGGTGTGACCGGATTCCGGGTTATTTCCGGCGGGCGGCTCGTAAAGCTTGCCGGCCGCCCGGAACAGGTCGAGCACGTCATACCCGGGCCGCTTCCGGTTGCCGCCGACCGTCAGCGTCGTCGCCGGCTTGATTTTGGCGAGGAGCGATTTCGCGTCGGCGGCGGTCAGCCCGAGCCGGTTGGTCAGCACCACCTCGGCCCGGCCGGCGGTGACGTGCCGGCTGCCGTCCCCGGTGGCGTAGTCCACCGCCTCCACCGGCAGGAGCGCCCCGGCGGTCGCCAGCTTCCGGCCGAGAACCGCGTGCCGCTGGGCGTCCCGGCCGAGTGTGCTGTAGAAGTCCTGCCCGCCGCCCTGCGGCACGTCGGCCGGGACGGACGCCGGGTGCGGCCCCTCCGGCGGGTTGCCGGCGTCCCGCACCGGCTCGGCGATGGGGGGCTGGGCGGGCGGGGCGGCGGCCAGTTGCTCGGCCGTGCGGGCGGTGGTGAACGCGCCCGGCAGTTCGGCGTCGGGGACGACGTTCAACCGGCCCCGCCGCTGGGCCTGGGTCAGTTCGTCCGGGTGGGCGATGCGGCCGTCCGGCAGCTCCACGAAGTGACGGACCTTGGCCCCGGTCAGGTCGCTGGTACGAAAGTGGTCCGGCGAGTACGGCACCCGCCCCCGCAGCCCGTCCTCCCGGTAGGCGTCTTTCGCCTGGGCCAACAACTCCCGCATCTCCGACTCGGACACCGTCAGCCGGCCGGACTCGCGGCTCTCTTGGACGGCTTGCAGCCGCCGCCGGAGCCGGGCCGCCAGCACCCGGCGGGACAACTCGGCGTCCGCCTCGGCCAGCCGGTCGCGGGCGGCTTTGGCCTCGGCCGTCACCGCCTCGTCGCCGGTCGCCGTGGCCGACTGTTTCAGCCCGGCCACCTTGGCGGCCAGCCGGTGCCGGACCGCCCCCAAATCGGCGTCGGACACGTCCGCGTACCGGTTGCCTGTCAGCGGCCTCTCGGCCTCGGCCAGTCGGCGGCTGGCGTCCGCCTCCAACTCGTCCAGCCGGCTAGCCAGCTTGGCGGCCGGCTCAGGCTCGGGGTTGTCTAGCTTGTCGTCTAGCCGATTGTCTGCGGGCGGGGGGCTAGACAATCCCGGCGTGGCCGTGGCAACGTCGGCCGCCCACCCCCTCGCCCCGGCGAGGTCGGCCCGCGCCGCCCCGGCGACCGCCCCGGCCGCCTCGCTGTCCGGCCGGTCACTCTCCCACGCCCCCATCCGCCCGGCCCGGTCGGCGGCGTCGTCCACCTTCGCCGACTCCCACGCATCCACACCCGGCTTCGGCTGCGGCTCCCGGTTCATCATCCGGGCTTGCCAACCCGGCGAGCCGGGCGCGTCCTGCTCGGCCGGGGCCGCTTGCTGCCGGGCGAACGCGACCAGCGTATCGACCATCCCCTGCCGCTTGAGCCGCTGCCCGCCCCAACTCGCCCCGACGGCCGCCCGGACGCTCCGCAACTGCTCCACCGTCAGCGACGGGAGCAGGCCGGCCAACTCCTCGTAGTCGTCGTACCCCAGCCCGCCCGGCTCGAACGCCCGCATGGCGAGCCGGTGGGCGCGGCGGCGGTCGGCCTCGGTGGCGGCCCGCTTCTGCTGGGACTGGTGCCGCTGCTCGCCCCGACGGGTCCGCCCGGGGTCGGCCTCGCCGGACAGCACCTTGTCCAGCTTGGCCCGCTCGCCCGGGTCGGTGGTCTTGGCCCGGAGTTGCTGGGCGAGGTGGGGGTCGCTCTTGGCGGCCTGGAGTTTGTCCTTGCCGATGAACCGGCCCGAGTCGTCCCGCGGGTGTAACGACTCGTCCCACGCCTTTTCGAGCCGCCGGGCGAACTTGGCCCGCATGGCCGCGGCCATCCGCCGGCCCACTTCGGCCGGCCTCCCCGCCTCAGTCGGGGCAAAATCGGGGTAGGTGTCCTCGGGCAGCTCCCGGGCCACGAACACGTCCGGGCCGCCGAACTGGTCGGCCGTCACGTCGACGAACCAGTCGCCGAGCTTGAAGATGGTGTGGGCCTGGTCGCCGTCCCCGTCGTAATTCCCGTCCCACACCTCGGCGTCCGGGAACGCGGCTCGGACCGCCTCGGCGGTCGTGACGCACCAGTCCTTCGTGTCCCCGCCGCACTCACCCATCAGGATGTCGCGGATGACTCCGGCAGCCGCCTCGGCCTGCGACCGGCTCCGCGGCCGGTCGGTCAAGTCGTTGCCCGAGTCGTCCAGGCCAGACCCGTCCGACCTGCCGGCCGCCCCCGGCTTGGACGAGAACTTGCCGTGGTCCCGCGGGTGTAGCGACTCGTCCCACGCCTTTTGGAGCGTGCCGCCGGCCAACACGTCCCGCAGCCGGTCCGGGTCTTGGGACAGGCCCGCCAGCGCCTTGAGGGCGTCGGCCGGGTCGTCGCCGGTGTCGGCCGCGTCCTCGGCCACCTGCAACATGGCCGACACGAGCAGGGCGTGGGTGTCGTCCGCCTCGGCCTTCCGGGCGAACCCGGCCAGCGGCGCCACCGCCCCGAACGAGCCGTTCAGTTGGGCGACCGCCTTCAGCCCGGTCAGTATCTTCCGCTCGCCGTCCGCCACCCCCTTGGCGTAGGCGTCCCGGGCCGTGTTCGTGATGAGCTGCTTGAGGGACTTGGACAGTCGCACGGGGTCACTCCTCGGGCGGGGCCGGCACCACCTGCACCGGGGCGAAGATGAACGGGGCGCCCCGCAGGGCCGCCCGCGACTCGGCCGCCGTGCGGGCCGCCTCCACCTCCAGCGGGGTCAGCCGGACGGTCAGCACCGGCCCGTCCGGGGCGGCCAGCGCCACCGCCGGGGCGGCGTCGTCAGCCGGCATGGGTCGCCTCCGTCAGCCCCAGGGACTTGACCACCCGGGCGGCGTACCGCTTCGCCCGCCGGAGCTTCCGCCGCTTGCGGGCGGCGGCCGGGGGCACCAGCGCCCCGCCGGAGCCGTCCAGGCAGGCGGACATGGCCTTGCGGGCGGTGAGCGGGATGTCCGAGTGTTCCCGGTCGGCCGTGCTGAACGTCAGCCGGTCGGCCTTCGCCGTCACGTCAACCCAGCCGAGCGAGGCCAGGTACTTGTCCGCCAGCCCCGGCTTGACGTAGGCGACGGTGGCGTGCGGGACGTAGGTCTGGTGGGTGTCGGTGTGCGGAAGGGCGGCCAGGGTGGCGTGCAGCCGGAGCAGGTCCGGGCTGTTTACGGTCGCGTAAATCACGTCGTACTCTTTGCCCCGAAAAGCCGACAGCCCGTTCAGCCGCAGCCGCACCGAGCCGAACCCGGCGACCGCCGCCGCCACCGGCCCCGGGGCGTCGGCGTGCAGCCCGTACCGGACCGTAACGTGCGGGTCTGTCTCCCGCCCGTCGTCGGCCAGGTCGGCGTCGGGGATGGCGGCGGCCAGCGACCGCAGGCGGGCCGCCGCCGGCCCCGTCAGGTCGATTTGCGTGCTGGCGTACTTGGCCTTCGCCAGCGGGTAGCGGTGGCCGTTGCCGCAATGGGCGTCGCCGTTCGGCCGCCGCTCGGCCACCACCCCGGGCGTGCGGCACTCCGGGCAGTAGCCGTAGGGGGCCGGGTCGGAATACTCGACCGACACGGCTTTCCGCTTCGGCAGGCTGCGCCCCCCGGCCGGGTTGTTCGGCCGGGGGGGGCCACCGACCAGCCGCCGGCCGGTGGCCGCCCACGACTCGCCCTGGAACTCGTCCGAGTTGACGAAATCGATGGCGTTAGCCAGCGGCTTGAACGGCTTGCCGACGAGGTCGGCGAACCGCTCCAGGTAGTGCAGCAGCACCCCGGCGGCGGTTCGCTCGTCCAGCCCGGTCGCCCGGGCCACCCGGCCGGCGTGTTGCTTGGCCGACTGTTCAGCCCAGCCCGGCGACCGGACCCGCTTGGCGATGGCCGGCCCGGTGTAGCGTTTTGCCAGTGTCGGCAGGGCGCGGGCCATGACCGGCTCGGCCGCCTTGACGACCGCCTTGCCCCCGCCCCCCTCCCGCCGCCAGTCCACCGCCGGGGCGTCGGACACGGGCAGCGGGCCGTCCCCGCCGGCGTCGAACTGCCGCCGGCGGTTGGCGGGCGGGACGGTGGCGTTTTCTTTGCCGGCGAGCAGCACCCGCCGCTTGCTGGCGATGTCATGTCCGAACTCGACGTTCGGGGCGAACTCCCACCCCGTCTCGTTGCCCGCCCGGTCCCACCTGGCGGCCATCCGGCCCACGTCCGGGTGGTCGTGCGGCACGTCCACGAACGACACCGACCCGTGCTCGCCCGACTTGTCCGCGTACCCCTGGGCGTACTCCCGGGAGGTGGAGAACCACCGGGGGCCGGCCCCGTTCTGGGACCGGAGATGCCCGCCGTGGTAGTACCGGACGTGGCCCTTGGGCACCGGCGGCTCGTCGGCCGACCCGCCCCGCTGCCCGGCCCCGCCGCCCGGCTTCGGCTTCGGCTCGTCCGCCCGGTCGCCGACCGGCACCCGCTTGCCGCCGACCACCTTGTACCGCCGGCCCCGCTTGTCCTTCTTGACCTCGCCCTCGGTGTAGTCGCCGACCAGCGCGTCCCCGACCGCTTTGGCCATCGCCCCGCCGGTAAGCGCGTCGGCCAGGGCGTCCGCCACCCCCGCCGCCGGGTCGCCCCCGCCGTCGGCCTCGGGCGGCATCTCGTCGCCCCCCATGCCCATGCCCAGGCCCGGCTGCTGGGGCTGCATCGCCTGCTGCCGCTTGGCCTGGAACTCGAACCCCGGCACGTCCCCGTCCGCCCACGGGTCCAGGTCCAGTTGCCCCCGGTACTCGTTGACGGTCATGGCCCCGGCCGACATCGCCGCGTCCCGCTGCTTGTCCAGCCGGTCCGGGTCGTCCGGGGTCGGCACCGTCACCTCGACCGCGTACCCGGCCCCGTAGAACTTGCGGGCGATGTGCTTGGTGAAGGCGGCGCTCCACCGCTGGCACAGGTTGGCCATCGTGCCGCCGTAGAACTGCCGCAGCTTGGCGTACAGGCTGGCGTAGCTGTCCGCGTCCGTCAGCCCGGCCACCGTCGAGTTGACCCCGAACAGCGCCAGCACCTGCTTCGTCGCCATGTCCTTGGACGAGGCGTAGTCCATCTCCCGGGGAGTGGTGTTCAGCTTCTCCGCCTTGATGCCGGTGCCGTCGGCCACCAGCACCTTCCGCCCGTCCCGGCCCTCGTACCGGGCCTTGATTTGGGCCTCCACCGCGTCAATCACGTCCGACGTGGCCCCGTCGATGCTCAGCACCACGTCCGGGGAAAAGCCGTTGTCGAACGCCTTCTTCTGCGAGATGTCGATACCCCGGGCCAGGTCCACCCACTCGGCCCCGGCGTCCAGCGGCCCCCACGTCCCGTACCACACCCGCGGGTGGCGGTCGCGGATTTCCAACACCTCCCGCTTGTCCAGGCTGACGCTCCACCCGGCCCCGGGCACGGCCAGCGGGGTGTACGTGCCGGCGAACGTGACCGTGTACCCGCCCTGCGGGTACAGCCCGGACGGCGGGATGTACTGGACGGCGCTCGCCGGCAGGACGTGCAGCCGGGCCGGCCGGCCCTTGGCGTTGAGCGGGTGCCAGAGCAGCGCCACCCCGTGTAAGTCCTGCTGGACGACCAAGTCTCCGAGCAGGTCGCCGACGGTGTCCTGGTCGTTCGGGTCGGCGAACAGTTCGGCCAGCGGGTGCCCCTCCGGCACCGGCACCCGGTGCTCGTCGTGGGTGTGCGGGCGGGGGCTGCTGACGGCCTTGAGCCGCTTGCGGGGGCGTAACTTGGTGGCGGTGACGGTGGCGGCGACCAGGGCGTCCCGCTTGGCCTTGGCGGCGCAGTAGACGAGGCCGGTGTAGTGGTTGACCTGGGCGTACCGGTCGCTCGTCCACGGGCCGGGCGGGGCGACGGCGGCGAGGCGGACGGCCGCCCGCCGGGCGACCTGGGCCGGCTGGTTGCCGGCGTAGGGCGGGGCGGCGGCCTCGCCGGACAGGGTATCCAGGCTGTAGGCGGGGGGTGCGGCCGGCATACCCCCACTGTCGGGCCGGCGGCGGGAACCCGCGAGCCGGCTACGAGTCGGCCCCCTTCGGGCGGTACTCGCCGCACCACTCGTCTTGGTCCACGACCGGCCACACCGACGCCCCCCACGACACCGAAACCGGGTAGTCGATGAGCCGGCTGCCCCGGTACAGCGGGGCAGTCAGCTGCCGCTCGGCCAGCGGGCCGCACACGGCCGGCGGGTAACGCCGGCACTCGCCGACGGACACCGCCCCGTCATCGCCCGTCAGGTGGTCGAACCGGTCGATGAGCGCCCCCTCGTCCATCCGCACCCAGAACCGGCACGTCTCGCACCGGCCCGGCCGGACCGCCGCGTCGTCCGTCGCCTTACCCGCCATGCCTCACCCCTCGATGACCCGCACCCCGGCCGCCCGGGTCAGCCGGCCGTATCCGGCGCAAGTCGCGTCCACCATGTCGTCGTGGACGCCCTTGGCCGGGAAAGAAGCCAGTTCGGCCAAGTAGGCTTTCACCCACTGCCCCTTGACCAGCGCCACCCGCCCCTGCTCGCAAGCGGCCGAGAACGGGTGGGCACGGGCCACCTTGTCGCCCGTCGTCTTGTCCGGCCGGAACACATGGCACTTGACGCCGACCGCCGACAGCTCCCGCTTCAGGTCGTCCGCCAGGATTTTACCCGCCGCCCCCGGCTCCTGCTCGACCACCACCTCCACCCCCGGCCCGTCCTCGGCCGCTGTGTCCGTCACCAGCTTCCGCACCTTCTCCGGGGACACCCGCGCCCGCCGCACGTCGGCCACCACGAACTTCGCCGGGTCGGCGGCCGTCTGCCCCACCCGCACCCCGGCCAGCCAGTCCGGGTCGTTGTTGTCCTTCGGCGTCGTCGCGGCGAAGTCCCAGCTCCGCACCTGCCGGGCCAGCAGCGGGCACTCGTCCAGCACGGCGAACCAGTCGGCCCGGAACAGCCCGTCGGCGGCCGTCACGTTCCAGTTGCCGTCCAGCAGCCGCCCCCGCTCCACCCAACTGAGCGCCATCAGGTTGGCCCGATACCCCGGGTCGCGGGCGCACAGCACCGCGTTGTCGCTCAGCTTGGCCGGGATGAACGTCACCGACTTCGGCGGGGCGTCGGCCGCCAGGTCCGGGTGGGCGGCCTCGGCCTCGGCCCGGGTGGCGTGCCAGTGGATGTCGTCACCCGCCCGGTAGAACCACCGCAGCACCCCCGCCCGCTCGGGGACCGGGTAGCCGGTCAGCGGGTCCAGCCACCAGCCGATGAACCCCTTCACCCAACTGCCGGCGTCCGGGTTGCACGTCGCCCGGACGTAGGGCCGCACCCCGCACGTCGTCCGGTTCCGGCTGAGCAGGTAGAAGAACTGCCGCTCGGAGAAGTGGCACAACTCGTCCCAGCCGATGAAGGCCAGTTCGGACCCCTGCCAGTCGTACACGTCCGACTCGTACTGGAGGTGCCGGAACGCCACCCGCCCGCCGCCGCCGAACCGGTACTCCTTGGTGGACACGTTCGCCCGCCCGCCGACCCGCGGGTACACCGCCCCGGCCGCGTCCCACAGCCCGCCCCCGGCCATGATCTGGGGGTTCGTCCGCCGGAAGATGACGCCCCGGTAGCCGGGCTTATCAACGTACCGGGCGGCTTCGAGCAGGAGGGCGTAGGTCTTACCTAACCGCCCCCAGCCGCGCCGCCGAACACAACAAGGTCCGCCGGTGACTTGGCGAACGCCTGCTGCGGGCTGCCGGGCTGGGGGCGGAACTCCGTGACGGGCGTTGACGTGCTCACGACTGTGTGGCGTCCCGGCCGTTGTCGTCCAGGATGATGACCGCCTTCCCGTCCTTGGGGGCGTTCGCCTCGTCGGTGTAGAACCCCAGCCGCTTGCACAGCTTGTCCAGGGCGTCCAGCTTCGACGCGAACTTGTACTCCACCTCCTCCACCTCGTACACCTCGCTCCCGTTCCCGGCGATCCGCCGCCGCTTCACCTTCACCGACTGGATGGCCCGGCGGGTGGCGGCCGGGATCTTGTGCAGCGGCCGGGCCAGGAGCGGCCCCCCGTTCGGGTCCGGGTCGAAGGCGTCGGCCGGGTCGGCGAACGCCACCGCGCTCACCTCCCGCAGCACCCGCCCTTTGCTCACCCGGGTGCGGCTGGCGTACTCGGCCTGGGCTTGCCCCAACTCGGCCTGGATTTCTGGTTTTTGTAACAGCCGGCGGGCGCTCTCGGCGGCCACCCCGTAGGACCGGGTCTTGCCGTCCGCCTTGGTCCGGCCGTAGGCCCGGAAGTACGCCTGGACGGCGTTCGGGTCGGCCGCGTACTCGGCCACGAACCGCCGCTGCTTCTCGGTCAGCTTGGGCGAGGGGTCGGCCATACCCCGTCACTGTCCGCCCGGGGGCGGGAACCCGCCAGCCGGGGGCACCCCCCGCTCGACCGCCCGCCCGACGGCAGCCAGTATCTGTTCCTCGTGCCCGTCCAGCCACGCCGTGACCGCCTTCGCCACGGCCGCCTCAAACCCCTCCCATGAGCTGACCGGGTGCTGCTCCAGCCAGAACCCGACCGCCCGGTCCACCCCGTCAACGATGTGCCGGCCGCTCATGACGCACCCCCTCGGGCCGACCGCCGAACCATCTCGGCCCGCAGGTAGACGGCCAGGTCCAACGCCTCCTCGTAGGCGTGCCGCAGCCAGTCCTCCGGGTCGGCCGCCCGCACCGGCTTGCCGTACCGCTCCAGCCCGACCGCCCGCCGGGCCTGCATGTCGGCGATGACCCGCTCCCATATGTCGTCACCCACCGCCCACCCCCTTGCCGTCCGCCGGACGTGCCCCGCCCCGCCGCACCCCTCCCCCGGGGCACAGCGTCACGGGGGGATTATACCGTCACCCGGGCCGCCCCGACCGCGGTCGGCACGAACCACGGGTCCGCCCCGGCGTGGTCCACGGCGTCCGCCGCCTCGCCCACCGCCAGGAGCATCAGCCCCGGCCGCGATCCCGGCCGCCCGCCCGGGTGGACGCCTACGACTCAGCCGAAGGTCCAGCCCGAATGTACAATTAGATACGGCACTGGGCGAAGTAATCACCGACCACCCGGCGCCAGCCGGGCTAGCGGATGGGGCGGACAAGGGCAAGACTTCGCAACCGAGGAGGAGGAAGGGGACATGAATACGCCAGCAACACCGCGATGCGAACCGCCGGCCGACGCCGTAAAGGTGGTATCAGTTACACCGACGGGGCCGCACACTTATGAGTTGACTACCGAGTCGGCAATTCGAGGCTTGTTTACTCAGAGCGTGCTGATACTGCCGCGGAGCGGCAGCCTCTGCAGCCCTTGTACGGTGGGTATCCGGGGAGCCTCAAAGAAATAGCTTCCGCCCGGGTTGCAACCCGGGCGGTTCACTTCCCCCAAAACGTCGGCCCCACTCCCAGTTCGTACATCGCGTGAATCAGGCACGCGATGTTGTGGCTCAAAATCATCGTCACTCCCCCGCAGGCTCCCCAGGGGTCAGGTCGATGTACGGGTTGTCACTCGGACACTCCGTTCCCGTCGGCTGGCCGGGGTAGTCTGGCCCTCGGTCGTCTCGGCTTCCGGGGCGGCCGAACGTCCGCCCGGCCTTCCGAAGCAGCCGGGCCAGGCTTTCTTCCTGCCGCCGGCGGAGCGACTCGACCTGTGACTCGAACTGCGTCATCGTCGGCCTCCTTCTCTACCGGCCTTTCGGGCACACGGGTCAGGCACCTCACACGCGCCCGCCTTCGGCCTTCCGGATCGGAAAGATTGTCCCACACTTCCTTCAGCAAAAACGTCGCCGGAGCGGCCTCTAGCTCTGTCGGGGAGCGGACGGCTGAAAATAGCGTCTCGGCCTCCGCCTTGTCGATGACAAACTCGTGGGAGGGGTAGCCGGCCACAAGTTGGGTCGGGGCAGCCGCCCCTCCCGGACGAGCGCCACCAGCCCCACCGTCTGCCTCCCCCCGCCGTAGCTCAGCAGTTCGACCCGCCGCATCACCCCGCCTCCTTTCCCGCCACCGCTACCGCCGCCTCCCCCGCCGTCCCGCACACCGCCCACCCGGCCGCTCGCAGCCGCCCCACATCGTACCCGTCGTCCCCGCACCCGACCGCCACCAGCACCGCCCCCGCCACCTCCGGCCGCCCGGCCAAGGCCACCAGCGCCCCCGTCCCGACCGACCCCACGTCGGCGACGATCGCCCCGCACCCGGCCGCCCTCGCCCCGGCCGCGAACAGGTCCGGGCACCGGTCCACCCGCCACCCCGCCCCCAGCCCCGCCGCCAGGCCGTCCGCCGCCCCGTCCGACAGCCCAACCGCCAGGCACCCCCGGACGGCCGCCGGCACCAGCCGTCTCAAGTCGGCCGGCACGCCCATCCCGGCCGCCTCCATGAACGCCACCAGATTGGCCGCCGGGATACGCCGGTCCTGGCACCCGGGCAGCCGGTAGCCCTTGAGCAGCCCCTTGTCGAACCAGTTGGCCACCGTCCGCGGGGCCACCTTGCACACCTTCGCCACGTACCCCGAGGTCAGCACCGGCGGCCCCGGGTCCACCCCCCGGCCGTCCGCGTAGGCCGCCGTCCGCCCGCTCCCGCCCGCCATGTCCCGCCCCTCCGGATGAGTGAATGAGTCAATCCGCCGCCGCAAACATATCTGGGGTGACGGTCGCCACCCGCCGCCGGGTCAACTCCACCTGGCTCTGTCTGATGTCGCACCCGACGAACCGCCGGCCGTGCATGACGGCGGCGTGGGCGGTCGTCCCGCTGCCGGCGAACGGGTCGCACACCACCCCGCCGGGCGGGCAGAACCAGCAGACGAACCGCTCGGCGACCGCGACCGGCATCGGCGCCTCCCCGTCGTGGGCCAGCGGGTGCCCGAGGTGCCCGCCCCCCACCATCGCCCGGATGACGTTCCCGGGGTTGCAGACGTCCGGCTGCCCGGCCGCCCCCAGCCGTTGCATCCGACCGGAATTCATCCGCGTGCCGTCACGGAGTCGCTGGGTCATCTTTCCGCCGGCCTGATACCGCGGCGGGGAGCCGAACGCGGTGTTGTTACTCCACCGGGGCGGCAGCCGGTCGGACATCGAGTAGCCGTAAATCGGCTCGTAGGCGTTCCGGTGGAAGTGGCGGCTGCCGCTGCCCGGCTGCCCGCCGCACGGGGCGTCGTCGGCGGCCGGGTTGGTCTTGAACCAGATGTACGGGCGGACCGCGGCCAGCCCGTCCAGCCGGGTCAGGTCGGCGTGCAGCCACTCGGGGCCGTTCTGGTAGTGAAAGTCCTTCACTTGGTCGCTCACGTTCAGGAACACCAGCCCGGCCGACACCCGGCACATCTCCACGACTATCGGCCGCATCCACCGAACCCACTCGCCCGAGTCCCGGTCGGCCGCCACGCCGTAGGTGCGGGCGGTGGTGTACGGCGGGCTGGTGAACACCACGTCCACCGATGCGTCCGGCAGTCCGGCCAGGAACTCGAGCGCGTCCCCGCACACCACTCTCACCGCCTCGGCCAGCGTCCCCATGACCACCCCCTGTGACTAGTCCGCGTCCCAGTCCACCGCCGCCGCCCCGCTGTACCGGTCCGGCCACCGCCCGGGGTACACCCCGGCCCGCCGCCGCCACGCCGGCAGCCGGTCGTTCAGGTGCTTCTCCATCGCCTCCGCGCTCAGCCCCAGGAGCGCCGCCGCCTCGTACACCGGCAGCCCCTCGACGCAGTGCAGGTACACCGCCACCCGCGACCGCCAGGACCACCCCCACCGGGCCGGCCGCTCCTCGCACCACACCCCCAGCGGGGTCGGCCGGGACTCCCGGGCCGGGGCCACGGCCGCCCACGCCCCCAGCCCGACCGCCGCCGCCCGCTCGGCCCGGTCCCGCCGCTGCCACCCCGTCTCCGCCCGCTCCCCGTCCACGCACCCCAGGTACGCCCCCCGGGCGTGCGGCGTCGCGTCGGCGTGGACGCCCAGCCAGGCGTCGGCCAGGTACTCCCGCCACGCCCACCCCCGCCCCCGCCGGGCCGCGAACGCCTTCGCCCCCCGCTCGGCCGCCTCCACCGCCGTCACCGCACCACCCCCCTTCTCGGCAGGTCGTCCGTCACCGCCGCCACCGCGGCCGAATGCACCCGCAGCTTGTCCATCGCCAGGTCGTAGAGTTGTCTCGACCGCTCTTTCGTCAGGTTCTCCCGCAGGCCGATTTGGGCCAGCGTCAGCCCGTGCATCCGCCAGTACACGATGCGGCCCTCCCGGTCGTCCAGCCGGCCGGCACAGGCCACCTTCCGCCAGGTGGCCCACGACCACGCCGCCAGCTCCCCGGGGTGGTCCCGGTCGGGGGCGTCGCCGACCACGGTCGGCTCGGCCGACAGCGCCGACTCGGCCGCCACCCGCCCGGCCCGGCGGTGCGCCCGCAGGAAGTTGAGCGCCGCCCGCTGGCAGCCGGTGTACACGTAGGTCATGAACGCCACCGGCCGGCCGGTGTGGGCCGAGAGCGTCCCCGGCACGTACCGGCGGTGGGCGACCAGCACCGCCGCCCGCAACTCCTGCCGCATGTCCAGCCGGTCCGGCCGGGGCAGCCACCGTCCGTACCGGGCCATCATCCGGTGGACCAGCGGCCCCCACTTCTCCAGCACCGCCGCCTCGTCGTCCGTCGTGTGGGCGACCATCCCGCACCCCCTCGGTTGGTACATTGCTGTGAGAGCAAGCGCGCTAGGCGGCCGGCGACGGCTTGCCGCTCCACAACGGCCGCCGGTCGGCCGTCGGGTTCCGCGGGTGTTGCTCCACACCCGGGCATTCGGCTTCTTCTTCGACCGCCCCCGCGTCCAGCGCGGCGGCGCTCATCTCGGACAACGTGACGATCACCGCCCGGTGATGCGGCACCAAGGCAAACGACCGTTCCGACTTGGGGGTGTATTGCCACCCGCAGTACGGGCACATCAGCACGTTAAGCCCTCCCCTTGGTTGGAACACTTACTCAGGGAGCAATCGCGCTAGGAATCTCGGGTCAGGTCTTCGCCCAGCATCCGGGCCAAGTCGTACACCTGCTGGCGGTATCGGATATCCACTGGCCAATTGCCCTTGATGTTGTCGCCGGCCCTTGGCCCCGTTCTCGGCGGCCAGCGCCCGCAGCCGGTCGAGCAGGGCGGCGGCGGTCATGCCCCGCCCCCCAGGATGGCCGCCCGCACGTCGGCCGGCAGCGTGCCCCAGGCCCGAGCCGCGTCGTCCTCGGCTTCACGGCGGGTGGGGTAGCGGGCGCCGTCGCCGTACTCCTGGGCGATGGCCCGCCGCCAAGGCATCGGCAGGTCGCCTGGCGCGTCGCAGTTCGCCCCCCCCCACCACACCCACACCCCTTCACTCTGCTCCGGGAACAGACCCAACTGGGCCAGCACCCGGTAGCCCTCGGCCCGCTCCCGCCGCCCGTCGCTCACCCGCCCGGTGCCGGCGCAGGTGGAACACGAAATGGTGACGCCCCGATAGGCCAGGTGGCGGTAACAGCCGTCACCCCTACACTGCTGGCACTCCACCGTCCCCGCCGACTCCTCCAGGCAGTCGGCCAGGGCGTACCGCAGCAGGTGGTTGCCCGGGTCGGCGTCCAGGGCGGCGGAAAGGGCGGCCTCGGTCGATAGCGTCGCGGTCATACCCCCACCTCGAACGTGATGCGCACCGCCGCCGGCCCCCGCCCCGGCTCCTGGGCGTACACCCACTCGAACCGCGGGTCGGCGTCGTCCCACTTGAACCAGCCCGACGCGACCTCATCTCTCACGCCCTTGAGCGCGCCCGGCAGGTTGTCGTCGTCCATCTTCCCGCCGTTCACCCGGGTCAGCGTCACCCGAGTTTTCCGCCCCCGCAACCCCCACGGGGCGGACTCGGCGGCCGACCACAGGAAGTTCCGCACCACCTCCCGCTCCCGCTTCACCCGCCGGGCGCGGGCCGCCCAGTGCTCCCGGCTGTTCAGGCTGCCCCGGGTCGCCACCGGCACCACCACCGTCAGCGTCAGCCACGGCCCGGCCGTCGCCGGCCCGGTCAGCCGCCGGATATCCGCCGCACTCCAGCCCTTCGCCGTCGGCATGTCAGCCCCCCCCGTGTGCAGCTAGGAGCCGCCGGCCCAGCCACTCGGCCACCTGCGGCACTACGGCGTTGCCGAGTCCCCTAAGTCGGTCCACCCGTCGGGGAATCCCATCAGCCACTCGACCCACGCCGGGTTCAACATCCCAGTGACCGGACATTGCGCCGGCAAGCCGAGGGACAGACACACCGCCCCGGGCAACGCCGGCCACCAGTTGCCGCCTAGTCGCCCGTGATACCCCCGGCCGACAGCATCCCCGGCCGTGGGCGTGGGCCACCAGCCAGAGCCGGTCCCGACCTTCACGGCCAATCGGGGCGCCAACGTAGGCAGCCGGTATGCAATCCCACCCCGCGTCAAACCCGAGCGCGGCCAAGTCCCCGAGTACGCGGTCAAGCCCCCGCCCAAGCATCGCTGCCACGTTCTCCACAAGCACGTGGCGGGGTCGAACCAGGCCAACGATTCGGGCGTACTCGGCCCACAGGCCGGACCGCTCGCCGGCGAGTCCCGTCTTGGGTCCGGCGGTGCTGATGTCCTGGCACGGGAACCCGCCGGCGATGACATCACAACTCCATTCGCTCGGGTCGGCCGGCGGGAACGTCCGCACGTCGTCGTGACGCCGCACGCCCGGCCAGTGTTTGGCCAGCACCCGCCGGCAGAAGTCGTTGATTTCCACCTGCCACACGCACCGCAGGCCGGCCCGCTCCAGGCCCAAATCCATGCCCCCGATGCCGCTGAACAGGCTGCCGAAGGTGAGCACCCTACACCCCCTTCCACGGCTCGCCGTCGGCCGTCGCCGGCCCGGTCAGCCGCTTGATGTCGTGAACGCTCCACCCCTTCGCCGTCGGCATGTCAGCCCTCCAGACCGGTGAACAGGTTCGGCCCGCCGTCCGGCTTGAGGCAGTGCGGCGAGAACCAGACTCGCTCCCGGGCAGCGTTCGCCCGCCCGTCGCCGTCCCCCTGCGACCCGTACCCGCCCCGGGCCTTCCACTCGAACACCTCCCAGTCGGCCGGCATCCCCACGCCCCCGGCGTACCCGCACAGGGCGATTCTCAGGAGCGGGTCGGTCCCGTTCGCCACCGCCCACGAGCGGACCGCGGCGGCCACCTGCGTGGCGTTCCCGCCGGCCGCGTAGTCCATCGCCCCCTCGCCGTAAGGCGGGTCGAGGAACACGGCCGTCAGCCCGTGCCGGGTGGTCACGCTCGGCCCCGTCACCCGCTGCCAGTCGCCGCAGCACACCCGCACCCGCCGCAGCCGGTCCGACAAGTCCCGCATGTACTGCCGCAGGGCGGCCTTCGTCGGCTCCTCGCCCCGCCCGGCGTTCCCCACGTGCGGGAGCTTCCGGTTGACGCCCTGCCCGGCGTTCCCCACGTGCGGGAGCTGGCGGTTGACGCCCCGCCCGGCGTCCCCCACGTGCGGGAGCTGGCGGTTGACGCCCCGCCCGGCGTTCCCCACGTGCGGGAGCTGGCGGTTGACGCCGGGCGGGGCGTCGGCCTTGCGGCCCCAGCCGGTCCCGATCCAGCCGCACGCCCCCCAGACCCACCACCCGGCCGACTTGAAGTCGCAGTAGTCCGGGTCGGCCCGCAGCCGCTCCACGAACGCCGGGGCGTCGGCCCGGTAGAACAGCCAGTCGCCGCGGGCGTGCAGGTCCAGCTCGCTCACCGGCCAGTCGGCCCACGCCGCCACCCGGTCCGGGTCTTGGCGGACCGCCCGCCAGAAGTTGCACAACCACCCGTCCAGGTCGTTCACCGTCTCCGTCCCCGGCTCGTGCGGGCGGTTCAGCAGGACCGCCAGCGACCCGGCGAACGGGTCCACGAAATTTGGGACATCGCCGAAGCGTTCCCAAACAACCCCGGCGACTCGGGATTTCCCGCCGAAATATGGGAACGGAGCTTTCAACACCGGCGCCGCCACACTCGCCACCCTACACCCCCTTCCACGGCTGCCCGTCGGCCGTCGCCGGCCCCCGGTCGCTGTCCGACACCACCGCCCCGCCGTCGCCCGGCGGCACCACCGGCCCCCACCACTCGCCGCCCAGGTCGGCCACCGCCCCCGGCACCTCGGACCCCGGCCAGAACGCCCCGAGCCGGCCCGGCGGGAGCCGCTTCATGTGGGCGTCCACCACGCCCATCGGCTCGACCAGGACCACCGTCGGCACCCCGGTTATCCGCCACCAGTACACCCCCGGCACGGCCGGCGGGTCGCTCGCCCACGTCGGCACGTCACACCCCCTCGGTTGGTGCCGGCCCCCGGCGGATGGCGGCGGCCAACTCGACCAGCACACTGCCGATGTCCCACGAGGTCAGGCCGCTAGCGACCATCGACCGCCACACCGCCGCCTCCGCGTCCGCCACCCCCGCCGCCCACTCCCGCTCGGCCGCCACCGCCGCCCGTACCGCGCCCTCGGTCGGGCTGGCAATCGCCCGGAGCCGGACCAGGTCGAACGGCGGCACCCGGGCCACACGCTCGGCCGCGGTCGCCTCCTCCCCGCGGAGCCATTCCAACTCCCCCCGCAGCCGGCGGACCTCGCCCACCAGCGCCGCCACCGCGCACCGCGGGTGCAACCGGTGGCACCCGTCCCAGTGGGTGCTGGCCGGCCCCGGCCCGCAGTCCCGCTCGATCACGCCCAACTCGTCGTCCGTCATCCCCACGCCCTCCCCAGGAGCCACAGCATCACACGCATGACCGCCACCACGAACGCCACCCACAGCAGCACCTCGCCCACCGCCGCCACGATCTGCGAACCCACCCGCGAGCCCCACGCCTCCCGGCCCGCCCGGTCCCGCGGCAGCGTCTCGTCGTAGGGCTCGATGACGGCGTCGAGATCCAGGAGCCCGTGCTTCGCCGAGAGGATGTAGACCGCGTCGCAGTGGCCCAGCGCCCACCGGAGCGAGCCATGGAAGAGGGAGCTCCTGTACATCGCGCGGGCCGCGCAGGTGCGGGTGGACTTGCTGGCCCCGCAGCCGAGGAGGGCGATCCTGGGTGCGCGCTCGTTCATGACAGATGCTTTATCAACCTATCAAGTCAGTGTCAAGCGCGATTCGTCACCCGGTCGCCCATCTCCTCCTCGCGCGTCGCTGACGCCGCTTCGCCACCCAGTCCACGACGCTGCCGAGGTCGTCCATGTCGAGCTGGCCACGCTCCACCGCCTTCTTCACCGCCCCCTCGCTCACGCCAGCCGCAGCGGCGACGCTGGCGTAGGTCCAGCCAGGCCGCCGGCGCGGGAAGCGCTTCGGGCCGCGCTCGCGGTGGTTGCGGAAGGTGACGCGGGGGTCGCGGGGGTGCCGCTGGCGGTCGTGCTGGGCCTGATCGCGGGGCTGTCGGGGTTCATCCCGAACCTCGGCCCCGTCCTGTCGGCGGTGCCCGCGCTCGCGCTGGCGATGGCGGGCGACGCGCCGGTCTGGCTGGTGGCGGGCCTCTATCTGGCGGTGCAGACGGTCGAGTCCTACCTGCTGACCCCGCTGGTCGAAGC
>ERZ650311.817-NODE-817-length-17526-cov-6.310286_pt1 | contig 17526 bp, 10 predicted proteins | sample MGYA00376247_ERZ650311 | MGnify/ENA primary metagenome ERZ650311 (study PRJEB26733, sample SAMN07839324) | wastewater metagenome | biome: small river; feature: stream; material: water | place: USA: North Carolina | collected 2016-07-28 ... | reverse complement strand
CTCCGCTGCAGTCGCTTGGTGGACATCCTTGCCCTCTCTGAATGCAGTTAAGAGATTTTCATCTTCAGCAATGTGCGCCATAATGCGCAATTCAATTTGCGAGTAATCCGCAGATAGCAATTTGCAACCCTCTGCCGGAATAAATGCTTCCCGAATACGACGACCCTCTTCCGTACGTACAGGAATATTTTGTAAGTTGGGATCACTGGAAGCCAGACGCCCTGTGACTGCAGTGGCTTGGGAGAAGTTCGTATGCACGCGCCCCGTCTTAGGATCGGCCATGCGCGGTAACTTCTCAATATAGGTCGACATTAATTTCGCTAAGCTGCGGTAGTCCAAAATGCGCGCTGGCAACGGGTAGTCTTCAGCTAGCTTTTGCAACACTTCTTCATCGGTAGATGGTGCGCCCGATGGCGTCTTTTTAATAACTGGTAACTCGAGTTGCCCAAATAAGATTTCGGCAATTTGCTTAGGCGATTGAATATTGAAGGGCTGCCCAGCCAGCTTATGAATCTCGCCCTCTAATTCCAGTAGACGTTTGCCAACTTGTTGTCCCTGTTTTGCCAACAGCGCAGAATCAATGCGGATGCCATTACGCTCCATGATTCCAAGAACGCGCATCGCAGGCATCTCTACGTTCTCATAAATATAGAGCAAACCAGGACTTTCCTGAATCTGAGGCCATAACTCCAAATGGAGGCGCAGGGTAATGTCAGCATCCTCTGCTGCATAGTCGGTTGCGATCTTGAGATCAACCTGATCAAAGCCAATCTGATGCACGCCCTTGCCGCATACTTCTTCGTAACGAATGGTTTTCATGCCCAGATGACGCTCAGCCAAACTATCCATATTGTGTGGCATATGCGATTCAAGTACGTATGACTCCAGCAAGGTGTCAAAGGCCACACCATTTAAGGTGATACCGTAATTTGCAAATATATGGGCGTCATACTTTAAGTTCTGCCCCACCTTTAAATGCGTTTTGCTTTCCAACCAGGGCTTTAAGCGAGACAAAACTAAATCACGATCAAGCTGCACTTCCCCGTTACGATGCGCCACAGGTATGTAGCAAGCTTCACCTGGCTTCACTGATAATGAAATACCAACCAGCTCTGCAGCAAGAGCGTCAAGACTTGTGGTTTCCGTATCCACCGCAGTAAGCGATGAAGAGTCAATTTTGCTTAACCACTTTTCTAGACCTGCTTCATCAACTACACATTCGTATTGACGCTCGATAGCATCTTGAGAGTCGCGAGTTTCTTGCGATAAATCTTTGGTTGGTGCGCTGGCAATAGCACGGGTTTTTCTTGCACCGTCGACACTAACTTCATCAGAGGAAATCGGACTACCTGCCAAATCGAATGTTGCCGTTTCAGCCTTATCCCCTGGACTTGTGAGCTGTTTCTCTACATCACGTAACCAAGTCTTAAAGGCATAACGCTCAAACAACTCTCGCAGTAATGGCGCATCTTCGGGCTTTGCATGTAGATCATCCAAACCCGGTAAATGTGGCGATAAGTCGCAATCCGTTTTTACGGTAATGAGTTGACGAGCTTGTGGCAACCAGGAAAGCGTTGCGCGCAAGTTTTCACCAACAACACCTTTCACTTGATCAGCGTTTGCCATCAAGTTATCCAGGTTACCAAATTCTGCCAACCATTTATTTGCGGTCTTTGGTCCAGCTTTAGGAACGCCCGGAACGTTATCCACAGCATCCCCAATAATGGACAAATAATCGACAATCAATTCTGGTGGAACGCCGAACTTTTCTTTTACACCTTCGATGTCTAGCTTTTCATTTGTCATCGTATTGATAAGCGTGACTGAAGGATTTACTAATTGTGCTAAATCTTTATCGCCGGTAGAGATGATGGTCTCCCAACCTGCTTGAGTTGCTTGGCACGCTAAAGTGCCAATCACATCATCCGCCTCGACACCAGAGACCATCAATACTGGCCAACCTAAAGCCTTGACCATCGCATGAATGGGCTCAATCTGCTTCACCAAATCCTCAGGCATAGGGGAACGATGCGCTTTGTAATCAGCATACATCTCATCGCGGAAAGTCTTGCCTTTGGCGTCAAAAACACAGGCAATATGGTCGGCTTTGAGCTCGGATCGGGCCCGGCGCATCATATTGACCATGCCGTAGATCGCCCCAGTGGGCTCTCCAGCCCCATTTCTGAGGTCTGGCATGGCGTGGAAGGCGCGGTAGAGGTAGCTAGAGCCGTCTACTAACAAGAGTCTATGTTTAGTCATACCGCAATCGTACAATCTAGTTGTGAATGACCTACCGGTCTGGTTAAGCAACCGCCCGAGAGTAGGCTTAAAAAGGTGAAAAAATGCATTATTTAACGAACTTAATTAGCCACGCAATGAGCCATAGCCAAGCCCTAATCAGCGTTTTAATGGTTTTTGGAATTTTTGGTTTTACTGCAGCACATGCTCAGAATAACAGCCAGGCACTGAGCCCGTCTGAATTGAACCGCATCAATAATCAGCCAATTGCCCCAACAGTTAGCGCCACTGGAGTGATGAATGCCCCAGAACAACGCAAACCCAACTATCAATATAAAGATAAAAATGGCACTACTATTACCGAATACAAAGACGCCAATGCTCCTACTCAAGTTGATGTAAAGACGCCTTACACCAGCTATGAGATGGCGCCACCAACATCAGTAATGCCTGGCCCTCCAAAAGAAACTGATCTCATTAGCGTTCCTAGTATTAGCTTTCCATTCCAATAAGATCCCTTGAATTAATTTATGGCCGTTTTTACTCCAATCGAGCTTGCAGATATTTCCCAGTGGATCTCTCAAGACTTTGACATTGGCCAAGCTCGTGAAATTCGCGGCATTCATGGCGGGATTGAGAACTCCAACTTCTTCTTAGACACCATTAAAGATGGCAAGAAGCAAGAATATGTTTTAACCATCTTTGAACGATTGTCTGCTGAGCAACTACCGTTCTATTTGGAGTTAATGCGCCACCTAGCCAATAAAGGTGTGCCCGTCCCCAAACCCATTGAAAACCAGCAAGGACAAATCTTATTTAACCTCAAAGCCAAGCCAGCAGCTATTGTGACCAAACTGCCAGGTCTCTCTAGACTGCAACCTGAAACTAATCATTGCGCTCTGGTTGGTGAGATGCTCGCCAAGATGCATTTGGCTGGAAAAGATTTTCCTAAATCACAAGAAAACCTCCGCAGCCTTGTATGGTGGCAACAAACCATCCCCCAAGTCTTGCCGCATTTAAATGCGTCTCAAAAAGAATTGCTTACGCACGAACTTGCTACACAGGAGACATTCTTCAACTCTGGCGCTTACGATGCACTACCGCAAGGCGCAAGTCATTGCGATCTATTTCGTGACAATGTTTTATTTGATCCGAAAGGATCTGATCCAGCGCAGGATCAATTGGGCGGCTTCTTTGATTTTTACTTTGCTGGCACTGACAAATGGTTATTTGATGTCGCTGTGACTGCAAATGATTGGTGTCTTGCGGAGAACAAACAGGATTTAGATCCCGCTCGTTTAGAGGCCTTCATGAAAGCCTACCAAGCAGTGCGCCCTTTTACGAAAGAGGAGCAGGCTAGCTGGCCCTTGATGCTCCGCGCCGCCGCATTACGCTTCTGGGTTTCAAGACTGTGGGATTTTTATTTACCCCGTGATGCGCAGATGCTTACTCCGCATGACCCTACGCACTTTGAACGCATTCTTTTAAGCCGTCGCTCACTATGAAACTGAATTACGTAACACCTAAAGAAGGTTATACCTGGATCAGGCAAGGGATTTGGCTCTTCAAACAGAACCCTTTGGGCTTCTTGATGCTGGTATTTATGTATGTATTTGCCGCCCAATTGGCTGTGATCATTCCAGTCATTGGTGTTTTTGCTGTCCTTGTGCTCACACCAACACTTTCTGTTGGCTTTATGACAGCCTGCCGCCAAGCAATTCAAAAAGAGCGTATCAGACCCATGGTGTATTTAATCGCACTGCAATCCACTTCGGTTGTGCGCAAAAGAATTTTGCAATTAGGCCTTATCTATGCCGGCATGATTTTGGTGTTGAGTTTTATCTTAAGTCTCTTGGTTGACTTTGAATTGCTCCTCCCGTTAATGACGAGCGACAAACCTATTACGCCTGAGGCGCTACGCCAGGTATATCTGGTGCTTTTCTTTGGCGCAATGCTATATGTGCCAGTAGCTATGCTGATGTGGTTCTCACCAATATTGGTAGCCTGGGCGGATATGCCTGTTCCTCAAGCGCTTTTCTCCAGCTGCTTGGCATGTTGGACCAATAAAGCTGCCTTCTTTTTGTACCTCTCTATTTGGAGTGCAATTCTGATTGCTATCCCGCTTACTGTGGGAATGATTTTTGATGCAATGAATCTCGGCCAAGCCGCGTCATTCATCATCGCCCCCATCTCTATGGCGGGCTTAACGATCATGCACTGCTCTTTCTACGCGACTTGGAAAGCTTGCTTCACTGAAGACGAAGTGGTTACCGCTTAATCAAGTTATCAGTCGATCGCAGCAAGCTTTGCAATACTGAGTTGCAGCCATTTAACCCCGTGGCGCTTGAAATTCACCTGCGCACGCGCATCTGCATCAACACCCTCTAAGCCAGTGACACGACCTTCACCAAACTTGGTGTGAAACACGCTCTGTCCAATGGTGAATGGATAATTTCCGCGCGGTGGCGAAGCCAATCTCTTTACTTCCATTGAAGCCGAGCCTACTCTCTTCACTGGTCTTTGGCGCTCCGAGCCGGAATCAAAAAAGTCATTCGATTCATATTCGCGCTGACGGGTGTAGCCATCTTGCCAAGTAGATCCTGATCTGGAGTTGCTGTTACTACTACCGCCCCAACGCGCATCCCTTGCCTTAGGTGTAAGCCATTTCAATGAATCCGCAGGAAGCTCTTCCAGGAAACGGGAGGGCATGTTGTAACGTACCTGACCATGCAACATCCGGGATTGAGTGTGCGAGAGATATAAACGCTCTTTAGCGCGAGTAATCGCCACATACATGAGGCGACGCTCTTCTTCTAAACCATTTTGCTCATTAACACTGTTCTCATGAGGGAACAAACCCTCCTCAAGACCAGTAATGAAAACTGAGGTGAACTCTAAACCTTTGGCTGAGTGAACGGTCATCAGTTGCACTGCATCTTGTCCTGCCTGAGCCTGGTTATCCCCCGCCTCTAGTGAGGCATGGGACAGGAATGCTGCCAATGGCGAAACCTCAACATCGCCTGGAGCATTTTCACCCGGGAGCATCGCTGCCGCCGCGTCTTGACCATAACCCTCTTCAGCAATAAATGCCGTGGCTGCGTTAATCAATTCCTGCAAGTTCTCAACGCGGTCTTGCCCTTCACGTTCTGAAAGGTAATGCTGAATAAGACCGCTGTGTTGAATGACAAACTCAACTGTCTCCGGCAGAGTATTGTGACGCGTTGCCTCGCGCATGTGATCTACCAATCGCACGAATCCGCCAAGTGCGGCGCCTGCTTTTCCATCTAATGTAGAGGCTGCTAAATATAAAGAACATTGCTGTGCTCTAGCAGCGTCTTGCAAGGCCTCAATTGATCTTGCGCCAATTCCACGAGTCGGGAAATTGACCACTCGAGAAAATGAAGTGTCATCGTTTGGGTTCTCGAGCAAACGCAAGTAAGCTAGCGCATGTTTAATTTCAGCGCGCTCAAAGAAGCGCAAACCGCCGTACACACGATACGGAATGGCTGCAGAAAATAATGCGTGCTCGATAATTCGTGACTGGGCATTACTGCGATAGAGCAAAGCAATTTCAGTGCGCTTGATGCCACTATTGACCAAAGCCTTGATCTCATCGACCAACCAAGCTGCTTCGGCATGATCGCTTGGTGCTTCATAGATGCGGACAGGCTCGCCATGACCAGCATCGGTGCGCAGGTTTTTACCCAGACGCTCAGAGTTGTTCTGAATCAAGTGATTTGCGGTATCCAGAATGTGGCCATGCGAGCGATAGTTTTGCTCCAGCTTCACCATCATCGGGTGATACTGCTTCTCATAGAGGCGCATGTTTTCCACATCAGCACCACGGAATGCATAAATACTTTGGTCATCATCACCAACGGCAAATACAGAACTGCTGCCCATACCACTGACGTTGACTCGACTGGCATCATGACCAGATAACAATTTAAGCCAGGCGTATTGCAAAGCATTGGTATCTTGAAACTCGTCAATCAAGATGTGACGAAAACGTTCTTGGTAATGCGTGCGAATGGCTTCGCTATGTTTAAGCAATTCATAACTGCGCAATAAGAGCTCAGCAAAATCGACTACACCTTCACGCTGGCATTGCTCATCATATGCAGCATAGAGTTGCGCCATCTTCGCCTGAAAGTCATCGCCAACAGCTAAATCTTTTGCGCGCTGACCACGCTCTTTGGCATGAGCAATAAAGTATTGCAATTGCTTGGGCGGATACTTTTCGTCATCAACCTTGAGGCCTTTTAAAAGGCGCTTGATTGCGGAGAGTTGATCCTGGGTATCCAAAATCTGAAAGGTGGATGGCAAGCCAGCTTCTTTATGGTGAGCGCGTAATAAACGGTTACATAACCCATGGAAGGTGCCAATCCACATCCCGCGAGTATTGATCGGCAGCATGGCACTCAGGCGCAGCATCATCTCTTTCGCAGCCTTATTGGTGAATGTCACTGCCAGGACCCCAATAGGGGATACCTGGCCAGTCTGAATCAACCAGGCTATACGGGTGGTGAGGACGCGGGTCTTGCCGCTCCCTGCCCCAGCCAAAATCAAGGCGGATTGGGCTTGGCCATTTTCATTTACGGGCGGGAGGGTCACTGCCTCGCGCTGTTCTGGATTGAGGTTCGCGAGCAAGTCTGAGTACATCAGCCCAATTATAATTTGCCTCTTATGCCAAATGCCTCAAATACCCCTAATTCACCAGCAGCCAGCTCAGCGGACGAGCTCGCCAAATCCTATGAACCCGCCCCGATTGAGGCCTATTGGGGTCCAGAGTGGGAACGCCGGGGTATTGCCGACTCCACTATGGAAGAGGGTAAGAGTGATTTTTCTATTCAGTTACCACCGCCGAATGTGACTGGCACCCTACACATGGGTCACGCCTTCAATCAAACCATTATGGATGGCTTGGTTCGTCATGCACGTATGTCAGGCAAAAACACCTTGTGGGTACCAGGCACCGACCACGCTGGCATCGCCACTCAAATTGTCGTTGAACGCCAACTCGACGCACAGAAAGTCTCTCGCCATGACTTGGGTCGTGAAAAGTTTTTAGAAAAAGTGTGGGAGTGGAAAGAAACCTCCGGCAACACGATTACCAGACAGATTCGTCGCTTAGGCGCATCGATTGATTGGGGTAAAGAGTATTTCACGATGGACAGCAAAATGTCCAAGGCAGTGGTTGAGGTATTTGTTCGCCTGCACGAGCAAGGATTAATTTATCGCGGCAAACGCTTAGTCAACTGGGATCCAGTATTGGGCACCGCAGTTTCTGATTTAGAAGTGGTAAGCGAAGAAGAAGATGGCTCCATGTGGCACATCCGTTATCCATTAACCGATGGCTCTGGCCACCTTACCGTTGCTACGACTCGCCCTGAGACTTTATTGGGTGACGTTGCCGTGATGGTGAACCCAGAAGACGAGCGCTATAAACACCTCATTGGTAAGACAGTGAACTTGCCTTTATGTGACCGCCAAATCCCTATCATTGCAGATGACTATGTTGACTTGAACTTTGGTACTGGCGTTGTCAAAGTTACGCCTGCGCATGACTTTAATGACTATGCTGTTGGTCAACGCCATCAATTGCCAATGATCAATATCCTGACATTAGATGCCAAGATTAATGAAAACGCCCCAGCTGCCTATCAAGGGATGGAACGTTTTGCGGCTCGCAAACAAGTAGTGTCAGATTTAGATGCTGCAGGTTTACTGGAAAAAGTTCAGCCGCATAAATTAATGGTGCCGCGTGGCGATCGCACCCAAACCATTATTGAGCCGATGCTCACAGACCAATGGTTTGTGGCCATGTCCAAACCAAGTCCAGACAACAAATATCAACCAGGCTCATCGATAGCTGGCGCTGCCTTAGATGCAGTCACTAAGGGTGATATCAAACTGGTTCCTGAGAACTGGATTAATACTTATACCCAGTGGTTAGCCAATATTCAGGACTGGTGCATTTCTCGTCAACTGTGGTGGGGGCATCAAATCCCCGCTTGGTATAGCGACGATGGTCAGATCTTTGTGGCTCGCTCCGAAGAAGAAGCCAAGGCCAAAGCTGCTGCTGCGGGCTATACAGGCAAGCTCAATCGCGATCCAGACGTTCTCGACACTTGGTTTAGTTCTGCCCTAGTGCCATTTAGCTCGCTAGGTTGGCCAGAAGAAACTCCAGCCTTAAATCACTTCTTGCCATCTTCTGTTTTGGTAACTGGCTTTGACATCATCTTCTTCTGGGTTGCACGCATGGTCATGATGACTTGCCACTTCACCGGCAAGGTGCCATTCCACACCGTTTATGTTCATGGCCTTGTACGTGATGCCGAAGGTCAAAAGATGAGTAAGTCCAAAGGCAATACTTTGGATCCAATTGATTTAATTGACGGCATCAAGATCGAGGAATTGGTAGGCAAAAGAACTACCGGCCTCATGAATCCAAAGCAAGCTGAGAGTATTAGCAAGAAAACCAAGAAAGAATTTCCGGATGGTATTCCGGCTTTTGGTACCGATGCCTTGCGTTTTACTTTTGCATCATTGGCATCGCTTGGCCGCAATATCAACTTTGATCAAAAACGCTGTGAAGGCTATCGTAATTTCTGCAACAAGCTGTGGAATGCTACTCGCTTTGTTTTGATGAACTGCTCTGGCAGTGATGAGGACAATGGCTTAGCACCATGCGACAACCAGTGTGGCCCTGATGGTTATCTAGACTTTTCGCCAGCTGATAAGTGGATCGTTTCACAACTGCAAAGAACTGAAGCTGAAGTAGCTAAAGGCTTTGAAGCCTATCGCTTTGACAACATCGCAAGCAGTATTTATCAATTTGTTTGGGATGAGTATTGCGACTGGTACTTAGAACTTGCTAAGGTCCAACTACAAACTGGCACACCTGCGCAACAACGCGCTACTCGCCGCACCCTTTTGCGTGTTTTAGAAACTATCTTGCGCATGGCGCACCCATTGATTCCATTCATCACAGAAACACTATGGCAAACCGTTGGGCCTAAGTCTGGTAAAGAGTTGGCCAAGCAAACTAAACAGACCATTGCATTGCAGCCTTACCCAGTTGCCCAACCTGAAAAGATTGATGAGCAAAGTGAAGCTTGGGTAGCGCAGATTAAAGCCATTGTGGATGCCTGCCGCAATCTGCGGGGTGAGATGCAAGTTCCTCCCGGCCAAAAAGTACCGCTCTGGATTTGTGGGCCGCAAACATTCTTAGAAAAAGCGACGCCTTATTTAATGGCACTCGCCAAACTTACTGAAGTCAAAATCTATAGCGATGAATCCGCCCTAGAGAAAGATGCTCCTGGAGCTCCAATTGCTCTGGTGGGCGATATCAAACTCTTACTCAAGATTGAAGTAGATGTCGCTGCAGAGCGCGTTCGTCTTGGCAAAGAAATCGAGCGTTTAGCCAACGAAATCAATAAAGCCAAGGGCAAATTGACCAATGAAAGCTTTGTGGCTCGCGCCCCTGCCGAGGTTGTTGCCCAAGAAAAACAACGTCTTGCCGGTTTTGAGCAAAACCATGAGAAGCTTGTTGCACAATTAGAGCGTCTTAAATAAAAACGATCAGAACGGATCTTCCATGACATTACGATTCAGCTCCAAAAAGGTAACTAAAGCTGTATTTCCAGTGGCTGGATTTGGTACGCGCTTTTTACCTGCTACCAAAGCAAGTCCAAAAGAGATGCTCAATGTTGTGGACAAGCCATTGATTCAGTATGCGGTCGATGAAGCCATTGCAGCTGGAATTACTGAACTCATTTTTGTCACAGGTCGCAGCAAACGCGCGATTGAAGATCACTTTGATAAAGCGTATGAGTTAGAGGCAGCGCTAGAGGCAAAGAACAAACAAGACCTACTGCACCTGGTCAGAAGCGTAAAGCCAGATAATGTCGATTGTGTCTACATTAGACAATCTGAACCATTAGGCCTAGGCCACGCAGTTTTATGTGCCGAGAAATTAGTGGGCGATGAACCATTTGCCATTATTTTGGCTGATGACCTCTTAGATGGTCAGCCTCCAGTGCTCTCCCAAATGCTCAAAGTACATGAAGAGCAAGAAGGCTCTGTATTGGCGGTAGAGAAAATTGATCCTTCCAAAAGCAGCTCATACGGAATCATCTCAGGAGACGAAGTGGGCAAAGGTATCTATCGCTTAAACGGTATTGTTGAAAAACCAAAACCTGCCGATGCACCCTCTGATCTGGCTGTTGTGGGTCGTTATGTACTTTCATCCAAGATTTTTGATCACATTCGCAATGTGAAACCAGGCGCAGGCGGAGAAATTCAACTGACCGATGCAATTGCTGCCTTGCTTAAAGAAGAGTCCGTATTTGGTTATGAATACGATGGCGTACGTTATGACTGCGGCAGCAAATTGGGCTACCTCAAAGCATCAGTAGATTTCGCTCTACGCCACCAAGAAGTCGGCACCGAATTCGCAGAATACTTAAAAAGTTGGAATGCGAAATAAGTACTTACTTTAGGAACTAAAAAAGGCAGAGAGTAGTCTCTGCCTTTTTGTTTATCACACACCAGAAATAACAAATTTTCAGATCTTTACTACCTACGCTTCATAAAGAAGACCAACACATCACCCTCGGTAGTACTGGCAAGCAACTCATTGCCAGTTTGTTTTGCAAAAGCAGGGAAGTCATGAGCAGCGCCAGCATCAGTCGCCTTAATCTTCAAAACCTCGCCAGATTGCATGGTTGCCAATGCCTTTTTAGTGCGCAAAATCGGTAATGGGCAGTTCATGCCAATGGCATCTACTTCTACATTAAAGGCAATATTTACGCTCTCAGTCATTTGCTTGCTATCCAGTCTTTAACGCCATTCAAGGCTGCGCCCAACTTACTCGGATCGGTTCCGCCAGCCATCGCCATTTCTGGTTTACCGCCACCTTTGCCACCAACTTGTTGGGCCACAAAATTCACAAGATCTCCAGCCTTTACCTTGCCAATCGAATCGGCCGTGACACCTGCGATTAAGCTAACCTTGTCGCCCTGTACTGATGCCAACACAATCGCAGCAGTCTTGAGTTTTGCCTTAAGAGCATCCATAGTTTCACGTAGCACACCAGCATCAGCACCATCAATACGAGCGGCCAATACTTTGATGCCATTCACATCAATCGCTTGACCTGCTAACTCATCGCCTTGGCTAGCTGCCAACTTGGAATTCACTTTTTCTAGTTCGCGCTCTGCTTGACGCAAACTCTCTTGGAGTTGTGTCACACGATTGACCAAGTCGCCAGGATGAGTTTTCAGAATCGCAGCGGCTTCATTCATCTTGTCCTCTAAGCCTTGCAAGAAATGTAGTGCATTGTTTCCAGTAACCGCCTCAACGCGGCGAATACCAGCAGCAACGCCGCCTTCAGAAACAATCTTCAAGCTACCAATATCGCCAGTGCGAGAAACGTGAGTACCGCCACACAACTCTTTTGAGCTGCCGATCTCCAGCACACGCACTTCATCGCCATACTTTTCGCCAAAGAGCATCATGGCACCTGTCTTTTGCGCATCGTCTAATGACATCACTTTGCCTGAAGTGGCCGTATTCTCCAGGATCTCTTGGTTCACGATATTTTCAATACGACGAATCTCTTCTGTCGTAATCGGCGCATTGTGGGTAAAGTCAAAACGAGTCTTTACAGCATCCACCAAAGAACCTTTTTGCTGCACATGATCACCCAATACCTCACGCAATGCTTTGTGAAGAATATGAGTAGCACTGTGATTACGCATCGTAGCGGTTCTTTGTTGGGCATCTACCAATGCGTTAATGGAGTCACCCACTTTGAGTTCGCCCTCGAGGACTTCACCCTGATGGCCAAATACATCTGCCTGAATCTTGAAAGTATCTTCCACTGCAAAACGGATACTCTCATTGCGCAGCTCGCCCTTATCGCCCACTTGACCACCAGACTCAGCATAGAAAGGGGTGTTGTCTAAAACAATAACAGCTGCGTCGCCAGCTTTTACGGACGGCACGGCTGAACCATCAACGTACAACGCGGTTACTTTGGCACCCTCATGTTTTAAGGTGTCATAGCCATGAAACTGGGTTGGCTTGCCTTTGTAATCAAGACCCTGGGCTACCTTAAATTTACCGGCTGCTCTCGCTTGATCGCGCTGCTTTTGCATCGCCACTTCAAAACCATCGGCATCCACTGTTACACCACGCTCACGACAAACGTCTGCCGTTAAATCCAGTGGGAAACCAAATGTGTCATGTAGGCGGAAAGCAGTTTCACCATCGACTACTTTTGCACCCCCAGCTAAAGCACCATCCAAAATTTCCATGCCGTTAGCAATGGTTTGGAAGAAGCGTTCTTCTTCTTGCTTTATCACTTCGCTCACTTTATCTTGCGCAGCGCGTAATTCTGGATAAGCATCACCCATCTCTTTTACAAGCGCAGGAACCAACTGATAGAAGAATGGTTTGCGTGCGCCTAACTTATAACCATGGCGTATCGCACGACGTGCAATACGACGTAATACATAGCCACGACCAGCATTACCCGGAATAACACCATCAACTACGATGAAGCTACAGGCACGAATATGATCAGCAATGACTTTTAATGAAGGGCTATCAGCATCACAGTTTTCGCCACCAGCAGCATCCACTACCTCCTTGGAAGCCTTCAGGAGATTAACGAAGAGGTCGATCTCATAATTGGAGTGCACATGCTGCAGAACCGCTGCAATACGCTCCAGACCCATACCCGTATCTACGCTAGGCTTAGGCAAAGGATGCATCACACCCGCTTCGTCGCGGTTGAATTGCATGAACACGTTATTCCAGATTTCGATATAACGATCGCCATCTTCATCTGGACTACCTGGGGGGCCGCCGGCAATGTGATCGCCGTGGTCGTAAAAAATTTCGGTACAAGGACCGCATGGCCCTGTGTCGCCCATCATCCAAAAGTTATCTGATGCGTAGCGTGCACCCTTGTTATCGCCTATACGAATGATGCGATCCGCAGGAACGCCAATCTGTTTATTCCAAATCTCAAAAGCTTCATCGTCTTCCGCATAAACGGTGACCAAGAGTTTTTCTTTGGGTAATTTAAATACCTGGGTTAATAAATCCCAGGCAAATTGAATGGCATCTTTCTTGAAATAGTCTCCAAAGGAGAAATTTCCCAACATCTCAAAAAAGGTATGGTGTCGAGCCGTATAGCCCACGTTATCCAAGTCATTGTGTTTTCCACCTGCCCGGATGCACTTTTGGGCAGTCGTAGCACGGTTGTAAGGGCGCTTATCAAAGCCCAAAAATACGTCCTTGAACTGGTTCATGCCCGCATTGGTAAATAGCAGGGTTGGGTCATCCCCCGGGACAACTGGGCTGGATGGAACGATTTGGTGGCCTTTTTGGGCGAAGAAATCCAGGTACGCCTGGCGAATTTGGGAGACTTTCATGCCAATAATTATCGCATTGGCACTAGTCTAGGGCAAACGCTAGGTAAGTTGGCCCAAACCTGCCTTACAATCCCACAACATCAATAAAAATCGGCAATTAAGTCGACAACAAGGAGAGCAACTTGAAAATTCGCAATCAACGGGATTTTGGGGCCGGAATCATGTACATGGTTATTGGCCTCTTCTTCGCCATCATGGCCACAAATTACCCAATGGGAACTGCCGCCAAAATGGGTCCGGGCTATTTCCCATTCTATTTAGGCATCTTGATGTTCCTTTTAGGCGTTTTGGTAGCCGTAAAAGCGTTTGGTGCCAAAGCAGCCATTGAAACTATTCCTAAATTCAACTGGCGCGTCATTGCCCAGATTACAGGTGCAGTAGTGCTCTATGGTCTCCTACTTCCTCGCCTTGGCTTCTTAATTGCTGTCGTGGTCTTGGTTTTCGTTGCTGCCAGCGCCAGTAGAGAATTCACCTGGAAAGGTACTGCAATTAATGCCGCTTTCTTAGTGACATTTACTTATTCAGTGTTTGTGTTGGGCCTGAAACTTCAGTTCCCACTCCTGCCTGTATTCCTACAACAATAACGAACCGGGACTCTGAAAAATGGATTTATTTGCTAACTTAGGTCTCGGTTTCGAAACCGCATTCACACTACAAAACCTCCTTTACTGCCTGATCGGCTGTATCTTGGGAACCTTGATCGGCGTATTGCCTGGCCTTGGCCCTATCGCAACCATCGCGATGTTATTGCCTGCAACCTATGCCCTTCCTCCAATTGCTGCCTTGATTATGTTGGCCGGTATTTATTACGGTTCACAGTACGGTGGCTCAACAACCGCGATTCTCTTGAATATTCCAGGGGAGACGTCGTCGGTGGTAACGGCGATTGACGGCTATCAAATGGCTCGCAATGGTCGCGCTGGCGTTGCTCTCTTTACTGCAGGTATGGGTTCATTCTTTGCAGGTTGCGTAGCAACTTTGGTGTTGGCTGCTTTTGCTGCCCCACTCTCACAGCTTGCGTTTAAGTTCGGTCCCGCCGAGTACTTCTCATTAATGGTTCTAGGCTTAATTGGTGCGGTGGTATTGGCATCGGGATCTTTGATCAAAGCGATTGGCATGATCATCTTAGGTCTTTTGATGGGCTTGATTGGTACTGACGTTAACTCTGGTGTTTCACGCTACGCGTTTGATATCCCTGAATTGAGCGACGGTATCGGCTTCGTTGCAGTGGCAATGGGCGTATTCGGTTTCGCAGAAATCATGGGCAACCTTGAGAAGTCTGGAGATGACGAAGGCTTCCTCAACAAACTCACCAGCATGGTGCCTACCAAGAATGATGTGAAGCGCATGATTCCTTCAATTTTGCGCGGTACCACCATTGGCTCTGTGTTAGGAATCTTGCCAGGTGGCGGAGCAGCGCTTGCAGCGTTCGGCGCTTACTCTGTTGAGAAAAAATCCTCTAAGTACAGCCATGAGTTTGGCAAAGGCGCTATTGAGGGTGTTGCAGGTCCAGAAGCAGCAAACAATGCTGCCGCTCAAACCTCGTTCATCCCCTTGTTGACACTAGGTATCCCACCAAATGCTGTGATGGCGTTGATGGTTGGTGCGATGACGATTCACAACATTCAGCCAGGCCCACAAGTAATGACTAGCAACCCAGCTCTGTTCTGGGGTCTGATCGCCTCCATGTGGATTGGTAACGTGATGTTGATTCTCTTGAACTTGCCACTCATCGGTATCTGGGTCAAGCTCTTGAAGATTCCTTATCGTTTCCTCTACCCAGCCATTTTGGTGTTCTGCTGTATTGGCGTGTACACCGTAAATAACACTGTGTTTGACGTATATGTAACCGCAGGCTTTGGCTTGATTGGTTACCTGTTCTTCAAACTCGGTTGCGAACCTCCTCCATTACTCTTGGGTTTCGTGCTTGGGCCAATGATGGAGGAGAACTTCCGCCGCGCACTGTTGTTATCACGCGGTGACTTCACTACCTTCGTGACCCGTCCACTTTCCTTGGGTTTGCTGATTGCAGCGGCTCTTCTAGTGGTGATTGTGGCTCTGCCAGCAGTGAAGAAGACTCGTGAAGAGGCGTTCGTAGAGGATTAATTCCCCCGCCCCCTCCAGAAACAAGCCCGCTGTAGCTAGCGGGCTTTTTCTTTATGGGTCTTGGGGTTTTCTCTACAATGTGGCTATGTCCCAAGATAGCAAACCCTCTAAAGCAAATACCGGCGCTGTAGCCGAACCGTCCAATTTCTTACGCCAGATCATCGACCATGATTTAGCAAGCGGTGCTTTTTCACAGCGCACGAATTTAGCGGGTGAGCCGATCCCGTCCATCATTACCCGCTTTCCCCCTGAGCCAAATGGTTATCTACATATTGGGCACGCTAAAAGTATTTGTCTGAATTTTGGTTTGGCCGCTGACTACAACCAGCAAGCTGGCGGCGCGCGCTGCAATATGCGCTTAGACGATACCAATCCCGTCAAGGAAGATGTGGAATATGCCGACAGCATTTTGGATGCAGTGAAGTGGCTAGGTTTTGATTGGGGAACGCATCTGTATCACGCCAGTGATTACTTCGACAAACTCTATGAATTTGCCGAGATCCTCATTCAAAATGGTAAAGCTTATGTGGATAGTCAAAGTGCCGATGACATTCACACCAATCGCGGTAACTTTGGACAAGTAGGCAAAAATAGCCCCTACCGTGATCGCAGCCCAGCAGAAAATCTTGCCCTCTTTCGCGAAATGCGCGATGGCAAATTCAAAGACGGGGAACATGTTCTGCGCCTGAAGATTGATATGGCGCATCCGAATATCGTGATGCGTGATCCCGTGGTTTATCGCATCCGCCATACGGATCACCATCGCACTGGCAACAAATGGTGTATTTACCCTCTGTACGACTTTACTCATTGCATCTCTGATGCGTTAGAGAATGTTTCTCACTCCATCTGCACTCTAGAATTTGAAAACAATCGCCCACTCTATGACTGGATCGTCAACTCCCTAAAAGAATTAGGCGTATTTAAAGATCCCGTTCCGCATCAGTACGAGTTTGCCCGCCTGAACCTCACTTACACCATTACCAGTAAGCGCAAGTTATTACAACTCGTTGAAGAAAAACATGTTGACGGCTGGGATGATCCCCGTATGCCTACGATTGTTGGTATACGTCGCCGCGGTTATACCCCCGAGAGTATTCGCTTGTTCTGCGAGCGTATTGGCGTATCTAAAGCCGATAGCTGGATTGATATGAGCACTCTCGATCAAGCCTTGCGTGATGATCTGGAAGTCAGGGCTCCTAGGGCTACTGCGGTACTCAAGCCATTGAAATTGGTTGTAGAGAATTTCGATGCGAATGCGAAAGAGCTCTGCTCTGCTCCACGCCACCCCCAACATCCAGAATGGGGTAATCGTGAGTTTCATTTCACACGCGAATTATGGATTGAAGCTGATGACTTTATGAAAGAGCCTGTGAAGGGATTTTTCAGACTCTATCCGCCAATTGGCGATCAACCCGGTAGTCGCGTACGCTTACGTCATGGTTTCGTAGTGGAGTGCACTGGCTTTGAAACTGATGCACAAGGCAACGTCACGCAAGTCAATGTGACTTATTTCCCCGATAGCAAGAGCGGTACGCCAGGATCCAATAACTACAAGGTGAAGGGCAATATTCACTGGATCAGCACTGCGGAAGCGATTCCTGTAGAGGTTCGCCTCTATGACCACCTGTTTACAGACCCGCATCCAGATAGCGGTGATAAGAATTTCTTGGATGCCATTAATCCAAACTCTAAAGAAACCATTACCGCTTACCTAGAGCCCTGCATGCAAGAT
>ERZ650311.816-NODE-816-length-17552-cov-6.619020_pt1 | contig 17552 bp, 18 predicted proteins | sample MGYA00376247_ERZ650311 | MGnify/ENA primary metagenome ERZ650311 (study PRJEB26733, sample SAMN07839324) | wastewater metagenome | biome: small river; feature: stream; material: water | place: USA: North Carolina | collected 2016-07-28 ... | reverse complement strand
AGTAATCGCTTAAGCAATCTCGACAGTTAGTTCAACTTCTACTGGTGAATTTAGTGGAAGTTCGGCCACACCTAACGCGCTACGTGCAGCAATTCCCGCATCACCAAAGATATGCATAAATAGCTCTGATGCGCCATTAGCAACTGCAGGTTGTGCAATAAATCCAGGTGCGCCATTTACGTAGCAAACAATGCGAACTACTTGAACAATCGAATCAACTGGTGCGACTAGTTCAACTGCAGCAAGTGCATTAAGTGCACAGATTTCTGCTAGATGTTTTGCCTCTTCTTGTGTTACATCTGCACCGACTTTTCCAGTCTTCGCCATCTCACCATTTACCAAAGGCAACTGACCGGCTGTAAAAACAATCTTGCCGGTCTTAACTGCAGGAACATAAGCGGCTAATGGTCTTGCAGCTACCGGAAGAGTTAAACCCTTCTCCGCTAACTTCGCACGTACATCTGTCATTATGCAATCGCTCTCTTCATGTAAGCCACCAATGAATCTCCGCCACCTGGCGCTGGAACTACTTGTACAAGTTCCCAGCCTTCAGAACCCCAAGTATCAAGAATCTGCTTTGTTGCATGTGTAAGCAACGGAATTGTTACGTACTCCCATTTGGTCATTTATTTAACGCTTCCTTTACTAGTGATGAAACCAAAGCTCCATCTGCTTTGCCAGCTACTTTTGCTTTTAATCCACCCATAACTTTGCCCATATCAGCAGGTCCTGCTGCGCCAACTGCAGCAATGGTCTCTGCAATTAATTTCTTAATATCATCTTCTGATAATTGTTCTGGAAGATATCCAGCAATGACTTCACCTTCAGCGCGTTCTGCTGCTGCGCGATCAGGTCGTCCGCCGTTTTCGAAAGCCTCTGCAGCTTCGCGACGCTTCTTCGCTTCGCGAGTTAGTACCGTGATTACCTCTGCATCAGAAAGTTCGCGCTTCTCTTTGCCGGCAACTTCTTCGTTGGTGATTGCTGATAGCACCATGCGAATGGTTTCGGCGACCACAGTGTTACGTGACTTAATTGCACCGTTTAAATCGCTCTGCAATTTATCTTTCAATTCGCTCACTTAGTGAATTCCTTAGCTACTAGTTCGGCAATCTGTGCGGTATTTAGCGCAGCGCCCTTACGTAGGTTATCGCCACAAAGGAATAGGTCAATAGAGTGCTTATCGTCGATGGATTGACGAACGCGACCTACCCAAGTTGGGTCTGTACCTACAACATCAGCAGGTGTCGGAAACTTTTTATTCTCTGGATCATCTAGAAGTTCAACGCCTGCTGCGCTCTTTAGAACATCTTGCGCTGCTTGACGTGAAACTTCCTTCTCGAAAGTTGCATGAACAGTTAGCGAGTGGGTTGTGATTACCGGAACGCGTACACATGTTGCGGAAACTTTTAAGTTTGGCATTCCGAGAATCTTTCGGGATTCATTACGAACTTTAAGTTCTTCCGATGTATATCCCTCTTCCTTTAACGAACCTGCCCATGGGACAACGTTTAACGCCAATGGCGCTGGGAATGGACCTAAATCAGAGATTGCGCTGCGCACATCGCCCGCTACATCGCCAAGACCTTTACCTGCAACAGCAGAGATCTGTGCCTGCAAAGTATCGATACCAGCTTGGCCAGCACCAGAGGCTGCTTGATAAGAAGAGACTACAAGTTCTTTCAAACCAAACTCTTTATTTAGCGCACCCATTGCCACAATCATTGAAAGAGTTGTGCAATTTGGGTTAGAGATAATTCCGCGTGGACGCTTCTGCGCATCTAGTGGATTAACTTCTGGAACAACTAGTGGAACATCGGTATCCATACGGAAGGCGCCAGAGTTATCGACAACAACTGCACCACGCGATGCTGCAATCGGTCCCCATTCTGCGGAGATCTCATCTGGGACATCGAACATTGCAATGTCGATTCCATCAAATGCTTCTGGTGAAAGCGCAACGACTGTTAGCTCTTCGCCGCGACACATTAACTTCTTGCCGGCTGAACGAGCAGATGCAATTAGACGAATCTCGCCATAAACATTTGGACGCTTGGTGAGAATATCTAGCATTACAGTGCCGACTGCACCAGTTGCACCTACAACTGCAAGTGAAGGTAGTTTGCTCATCGACCTGTTCCTCCGTAAACAACTGCTTCGCCATCTGCATCTAATTCGAAAGCGGTATGTGCTGCGCGAACTGCATTATCTAGATCAGTTGCGCGGCAGATAATTGAAATTCGAATTTCTGATGTTGAAATCATTTCGATATTTACGCCAGCCTCTGACATCGCAGCAAAGAACGCTGCAGTCACACCAGGATGTGAGCGCATACCAGCGCCAATTAATGACAATTTACCAATCTGATCATCGTATTGAATTGATTGGAATCCAATTTCGCCTTGCAACTTCTGCAAAATACTTGTTGCATTCTGACCTTCGGTCTTAGGCAGAGTAAATGAAATATCGGTAAGACCAGTAGCTGCGGCAGATACGTTCTGCACGATCATGTCGATATTGATATCGGCATCTGCAACTGCTTGGAAAATTCGAGCTGCAACACCAGTGCGATCTGGTACTCCAACTACCGTAATCTTCGCTTCGCTCTTATCGTGCGCGATGCCAGAGATGATTGCTTGCTCCATGTCTTCTCCTTCAGGGTGGTCCTTAACTACCCAGGTTCCTTCATGATTTGAAAAACTTGAACGTACGTGAATTGGTAAATCAAAACGTCGCGCATATTCAACGCAACGTAAGTGAAGAACTTTTGCACCAGCTGCTGCAAGTTCTAACATCTCTTCATATGTAACTGTTTTTAATTTGCGAGCTGCAGGAACCACACGTGGATCTGCAGAGAAGACGCCGTCGACATCTGTGTAAATTTCACACACATCGGCATCAAGTGCTGCAGCAAGTGCAACTGCAGTCGTATCCGAACCACCGCGACCGAGAGTTGTAATGTCCTTTGTATCCTGCGAGATTCCTTGGAAGCCTGCAACGATTGCGATATTGCCGCCATCAATAGCCTCACGAATACGACCTGGTGTTACATCGATGATGCGCGCCTTGCCGTGAGTGGAATCGGTAATAACTCCGGCCTGTGAACCGGTAAAAGATTGCGCTTCAAAACCGAGATTGTTAATCGCCATTGCAAGGAGCGCCATAGAGATTCGCTCACCAGCAGTGAGCAACATATCGAGTTCACGCCCTGGAGGAATTGGGCTGACTTGGTTGGCAAGGTCGATCAATTCGTCGGTGGTATCGCCCATAGCTGAGACGACAACGACGACCTGATTGCCTGCCTTTTTAGCCGCAACAATGCGGGCAGCAACGCGCTTCATGCCTTCGGCATCAGCGACTGAAGAACCACCATATTTCTGAACGATGAGCGCCATGGGTTAAGTCTGAACCCTTGGCTAAATACGTGCTAGCCGAATTACCGATTTTCTCACTATGTGAAATAGAGTTCTATCCAAATATTGAGATTAGGTTGAGAACTACTCTCATCGGGTTGAAGATCGGGTCTTAATGCCAATTGGCACAGTCGCCGTGAAGGAAGCTAAACCAGGTGCGGTCGGTTTGATGAGAGCGGTGAGTAACACCGCGCCCTTCACCGTGGGTTTCCAGCCACATGTAGCCGTAAATGGAGAGATGCTTCCCGTAGTAGGAATTGAGATGCAACCGGCAATTCGCTTTCCATTTGCAAGGAACGTGACTGCCGAAGCTGCATTGACACTTAAATTTATTGTCGTTGAGCTCCGATAAATCGCCGAGGTTGGGTTTCCGGAAAGCGCAAATGAATTTACGGTTGGTGATGTTGTGCTGTATCGAATTATCACAACACCTGAGCCACCGGCGCCTCCACTTGCAGATGCAGCATTGCCACCAATACCGCCGCCGCCGCCTTTTCCGGTATTTGCGCCGCCAGCAGCACCGGTTGTTGTAGTTCCTGTATTTGCGCCGCCAGCACCGCCACCGCCATAAGAAATTGCAGAATCGGTTATCGAGTTGCTTACGCCTGCTCCACCGCTTCCAGCTGAAGTGCCGCTACCAGAACCTCCAGCGCCACCAGCGCCACCGCCACCGCCACCGCCAGTTCCACCAGCACCACCGCTTCCTCCGGTTGGCGCTGTTGCTGCTCCATTTTGAATGAGTCCCCCTGCTTGTGCAACGCCAGAGTTAGCGCGACTTGTGTATCCGAACCCGCCACCAAGTGCGACTACGTCTTTGAATTTTGAACTACCGCCAGGATTTCCATTGTTAAAAGTTCGGCTGTTAACGCTTTGTGCGCCTCCTGCACCAACTGAAATATCGTAGGACGCGTTAGGAGTTACTGGATATGTGCCAGTGAGAACCATTCCCCCGCCTCCACCACCAGATCCGGTTGAATCCCAACCAGTGCCTCCGCTTCCTCCACCTCCAACAATCAAATAAGTAACTGAATATAAGTTGGTAGGTGCAGTCCAAGAATAAGAAGCTGAAGTTGAAGTAAATTGAAGTAAGCAATCTCCACCAGCTAGTCGAGTCGCAGTAACCCCAGTTAAATCATTAACTGTTTGATTACAGATAGCTGGATTGGTGCCTGTCGCTATGACATCGAGTCCGTATGATGTTGGGGCATGGTAAAAAGTCGTCGCAAGCAAAATAGATAGGGCGAAAAGAATGCGTGAATACTTTCCGCTCTTCATAATCGGATTGTAATTAAAGATTAGTGCGGCCTTCAAATGCGCGGCCGAGTGTGACTTCATCGGCATATTCAAGATCTCCGCCGACTGGTAGACCTGATGCCAAGCGAGAAACATTGATTCCCATCGGCTTAATTAAGCGTGCCAAATAGGTAGCTGTCGCTTCACCTTCGAGGTTTGGATCGGTCGCAAGGATGATCTCGGTAATCGATGAATCCGAGAGGCGTTGCATTAATTCACGAATACGGAGCTGGTCTGGGCCAATTCCATCGATAGGGCTGATTGCTCCCCCGAGTACGTGATACTTGCCGCGGAATTCGCGAGTGCGTTCGATTGCGATGACATCTTTCGACTCTTCTACAACGCAAATCTTTGAACCATCACGTCGTGGATCGCGACAGATACGGCACTGCTCTTCCTCTGAAACATTTCCGCATTCGCTACAGAACTTCACACGCTCTTTAACGGTGCGCACTGCATCAACAAGCGCATCAGAAATCTCTGCATCTGACTGCAAGATATGGAAGGCGATGCGCTGTGCGCTCTTTGGTCCAATACCGGGCAGGCGACCTAACGCATCAATGAGGTCCTGGATTGCGCCTTCGTACATTCCGCTCGACATTAGTTGTGCTTCGTTTCGCTAATGACTGTTGCGCCGAGTTCAGCAGCGAGCAATGCGGCACCAGTTAATTGAGTTGGATCAGATGGCGCCTCAGTTGTGCGCACTGCACGTGCCTCTGGTGTGCTGGTTGTGTCGATACTTGGATCAACAGTGACTTCAATCTTTCGATCAAGTCCTACGATTTCGATGAATGCTTCACGCAAGATTGCATCGGATTCGCTGCGGATAAATGAATCACGTGCACCGGCATTGACGATTCCGATAGTGATGTTCTTATCGTCCACACCGAGAATCTGTGCACTTGCACTGAGTAACGACCAGGTAAGTCGACGTCGCTTCTTTACATTTTCAATAACCTCTGGCCACATGCGTCGTAACCCTGCAACATCGATCGAATCAATCTTTGCCACTGGTTCGCTCTTTGTAACTGCATCAACAATCTTTGTCTCGGGTGCCTTTTCGCGAACAGCTTCAGCCGTAACTTTGCTTACGTAGTCAGCGGGATCAACCTCTTTGACCGGCTTTGATGGTGGAACAAGGCGAGGTTCTGTCGGAGTTGAGGGCGCAATGTTTTCAACGCGCTCGAGGCGTTCAATACGAGCAAGCATTCCCGCCTCACCGTTATCGCCGATAGGCAACAAGATGCGCCCACAAATGAGTTCGAGAATCAAACGTGGCGCAGTCGCTCCACGCATTTGTGTAAGGCCTTCTGCAGCAATATCTGCAGCACGAGAAAGTGATGCCTGACCAATGTTCTGAGCTTGAACGCGCATCCGTTCGAGTTGATCATCTGGAAGTTCACGCAAGATGCTGTTTGCATTTGTTGCCTGCAACGCATCAATGATCATCAAATCGCGAAGGCGCTCAAGTAAATCTTGAGTAAAGCGACGCGGGTCATGACCTGATTCGATAACGCGATCAATCGTCTGGAACAGAGTTGCGCCATCACGGGCAGCGATTGCACCCATCGCATCATCAAGCAGCGCACCATCTGTGAAACCAAGTAACTGGACTGCGATTTCGTAGCTGACGCCATCTTTTCCGGCGCCGGCGAGCAACTGTCCAAGTACAGAGAGCGCATCACGAACAGATCCGCCTGATGCACGCACAACAAGTGGAATTACACCTTTTGCAACTTTAACGCCCTCAGATTCGCAGACCTTCTCGAGATGCGCAGCGAGTGTTCCAGGTGGAACTAAACGGAATGGGTAGTGATGTGTGCGAGAGCGTATAGTTGAGATCAACTTCTCTGGCTCGGTTGTCGCAAAGATAAAGATGACGTGTGCAGGTGGTTCTTCTACAACTTTGAGAAGCGCATTTGCCGCACCAGGACCAAGCTGGTGCGCCTCGTCGATGATGTAAATCTTGTACTTACTCTGAACTGGTGCGAAGAATGCTTTGTCGCGAAGATCGCGCGCATCATCGACAAGACCATGTGTCGCGGCATCGAGTTCAATAACATCGAGTGAACCAGGTCCATTTGCAACTAAATCTTTACATGATTGGCACTCGCCACATGGAGTTGGTGTTGGGCCCTTTTCGCAATTAAGCGAGCGCGCCATGATTCGTGCAGAAGATGTCTTGCCGCAACCACGTGGGCCGCTAAAGAGATATGCATGATGTGTCTTGCCGGATTCGAGGGCGTTGGAAAGTGGAACAGTGACATGTTCTTGGCCGATGACATCTGCAAATACAGATGGGCGATACTTTCGATAGAGAGCGAGGCTCATATTCATACCCTTCGATAGCTCTGATTCAATTCACTTCTAATTGACCAGAGGATCTTGTTGAGGACCTCCGGTGCACCCAACAGAGCGCTCCTACCCTTGCTGTATTCCTACCCTGGGGGAGTTCGGAAACGGTGCCGTCGCACCGGAGATCTGCGCCAATCTTATGTGTCAGAGGGGACTTCTCCCACCGCTACCCTTAGCCAGTCCGGTCCACGCTTACGCGGGGCCAGGCGCGGGAGGATTCGCATAGCGGCCGAGTGCGCACGCTTGGAAAGCGTGTATAGGGAAACCTATCGAGGGTTCAAATCCCTCATCCTCCGCACTTTTCTCATCTGTCTCACAAGAGCGCACCGTAAACTCATCGCATGCGCAGACAGTGGTTGTGGGTCCAAGAAAATTGGAAGAAGTTGCCTCACCCAATTCGTTGGGTCATTGCTTCGACTGTCGGCTTCACACTCTTAATCCTCGGAATCATCTTCATGGTTCTACCTGGCCCTGGAATTCCGCTGATTGTTGCCGGGCTTGCAATCCTTGCTACTGAATTTGCCTGGGCAGAGATTGTCCTTAACCGTACCAAACATCACGCTAATAAGTTGATGAAGAAAGTTAAGAAGAAGTAAGACTTTTCAGCCTTTTCTCATATTGAGTCGCTATCTTGGCAATATGAATAAAGGTGTCAATCAATCCATATTAGTTAAAGTTCCGGCGATTACCGCCTTCTTTTGGATCATCAAAATTCTCTCCACAACTGTTGGTGAAACTTTCGCCGATTACCTCAATGAAACTCTGGGTTTTGGACTGACGAAGACTGCGGTTGTTATGACAGTCACACTTCTGATCGTGCTGACAATTCAAATCTCATCACGTCAATACATTCCATTTATCTATTGGTTGACGATTGTGTTGATCAGCACTGTTGGAACTTTGCTCACTGACACCTTGCATGACAATTTCAATGTTCAGAACTGGCAATCGATTGTTGTCTTCTCAATCCTCTTGATTATCACCTTTGCTGTATGGCACAAGCGTGAAGGTAGCCTCGAGATGAAGAGCATCAATACTCGTAAGCGCGAAGGTTTTTATTGGCTCGCAATTCTCTTCACCTTTGCACTCGGCACTGCAGGTGGAGATATCTTCCTCGATGATTTAGGTGTTGCACTAAAGTATTCGCTTATCGGTTTTGCAATCGCTTTGATAATCGTCTGGGCGCTCTGGAAAGGCAAGCGCATCAATCACGTTGCCGCCTTCTGGATTGCATATGTACTAACTCGCCCATTAGGTGCGGCAACCGGCGACTTCCTCTCACTTCCTAAGGACGAGACGGGCCTCGGACTTGGCGCCACCACTACTTCCATCATCTTCCTCGCTCTTATTGCGACCTTAGTTACCTATCTAACGGTAAGCAAGAAGGATCGCCTCTCATAGAGAGCAGTACGCTCGCAATATGAAATCACCACTGGTGTTCTCGGAGTTCTGGATTGGGCGTGAACAATTCGGTCGCGATCTTGTCGCCGGTATAACCGTTGGAATTGTTGCACTGCCCCTTGCAATCGGTTTTGGAATCACCTCTGGGATGTCTGCTCAAGCAGGAATAGTCACTGCAATTCTCGCTGGGTTTATCGCTGCAATCTTCGGTGGTTCGCGCTTTCAAGTAAGTGGTCCTACAGGCGCGATGACTGTCGTTCTTATTCCAGTCATTGCAAAGAACGGAATTGAAGCGATTCCTGTTCTCGGATTAATGGCAGGACTCATTGTTATTGCAATGTCGCTGCTCCGACTTGGCGGCATCATCAATCGCATCCCTTGGGCGGTTGTAGAAGGCTTTACTTTAGGAATTGCAGTGGTTATTGCCTTGCAACAGATTCCAATGGCGCTAGGGGTTGCAAAAGGAAGTGGTGATCACACTCTTCAAGTTGCTATCAATACAGTCAAAGGCGCATTGAATAGCGGCATCCATACTTCGACTATCGCGATTCTGATTCTGACACTTCTCATCAAATTCAATATTGTGAAAATTGTCGAACGCTTGAAATTGAAGCCATATGTTCCAGCTAGCTTCTCAGCACTTGCAATCACCACAATCATCGTTGCAATCTTTAAGCTCGATGTCGCAAAGATTGGTGATATCCCCCGCATTGTCTTTATCTGGAAGGGTTCTTCACTTCAATTCACGGCTTCCTTGATAACTCCAGCAATTTTGATTGCACTTCTCGCTGCCATCGAATCACTGCTCGCAGCACGAGTTGCTGATGGGATGACCCACAGCAAAGAGAAATTTCATCCTGATAAAGAACTCTTTGGTCAGGGTCTGGCGACGATGGTCGCATCTATCTTTGGTGGCCAACCAGCAACGGGAGCGATTGCACGTACTAGCGTCAATATTCGATCTGGTGGAAAGACGAAGATGGCTGCGCTTATTCATGCGCTCTTTCTCTTGATTGTTGTTTTGCTGCTCTCGCCAATATTTGCCTTGATTCCACTGCCTGCAATTGCCGGAGTTTTAATTGGCACATCGGTGCGTATCTTGAATCCACGCAATATAAAAGAGCAGCTGACTTCAACGTGGCAAGAGGTCAGTACTTATCTAGTGACTGCAATCGTGACAATTACTGTGGACTTAATTTGGGCAATCTTCGTTGGAATTGCCCTGCACTTCCTCTTTGTATCATTAAAAAGTACTCAGCGTAAAGTTAGATCCGGGACATAATTTGTAGGGAATCCCCATTCGAAAATTAATCCGGTAAGCGTAGGATTTACCCATCGGGCAAACGGAGGGGTGTCAATTGGCCAGAATTGATTTCACAAATGACTCTGCAGACCGTTATTCAGTCTGGCATCACCGTTTTGATTCGGAAACAAAGCATTTCCGCTGGTTCCTTGTTGATTGTTTTAGTACCGAACGTGAGATGCAAGAGGCTTTGAATGCAAGTTGGAGAGACCTTGAGAGCCGAATCTCAAGTAATCAAGCACAAAGAAAAGAACAATTCGTGGGCAGAATCAATAAAAGCTCAAAATCCCTTTTTGCTTTCCTCAGAAAGTAATTCACAGTACAGGGGCTTCCTTATTTCCTCTTGCTCATACGTTTTTAGAATACCGGGATGATCTCTTCGGCACCACCCCACAAACTGCTTCCATTCACACTTATCCTTGCATCAACGATTGCTGTGCTCCCTGGCAATTTTAATAATTCTCCTAATTTAACTAGCTACGATGAGCCAGGACCTAGAAGTAATTGCTACATCAAAGTTGATGATCCACATATATCAGAACACTTTAGGAAACGTGGCGAAGATTGGGTGAAGGTAAACGCAAAATCATTCTGCACTCAAAGCCATTCAAATGTGCGGCTTACAATCGAGATCTGGAAGGAAGGACGGGCTGGAAGTAATTTTGTGGGTAAATTTGAAACCAATCCCAACTTAAGGTCCTCTTCAGGGATTGATGTAAGGCTAAAGAGTGCGTCTGTAAAGTGTAAGAATGCTAAAGGAACCAATTACTATGCTTATGCTTACGGCAAAGCATTAGTCAACGGAAAGCATCGAAGGACTCCAGTTGCAGTGAGCAAAATAGTTACCCTGGCATGCGGAACTTAAATTAAATCTCCACACCGATGTACTTGGTCTGTAAGAACTCGTGAATTCCATCGAAGCCACCTTCGCGGCCAAGTCCTGATTGCTTCACGCCGCCGAAAGGCGCTGCAGGATCTGATAGAAGTCCGCGGTTGATACCGACCATTCCCGCTTCAATTCCTTCAGCGAATCGGATAGCGCGCTTCAAATCTTCTGAATAAACATAGCTAATCAAGCCATATTCGGTGTCGTTGGCCATAGCGAGCGCCTCTTCATCGGTATCGAAGAGAACGATTGGCGCAACAGGTCCAAAGACTTCGTTGGCAAGAATCTCATCACTCTTTGAAACCTCAATCACAGTTGGAGGATAGAAAGCGCCAGGGCCTTCTGGTGTCACGCCTCCGGTATGCACCTTTGCGCCACGTGATGTTGCGCCATCGACAAGCTCTGCAATCTTGTTGCGCTCCTTGATAGATACAGATGCGCCAAGTGTGATGCCAGCTTCTCGACCCACACCCATCTTCATTGCAGCCATTGCCTTGGAAAATTCAGCGATGAATTTCTCGCTAATGGAACGAGCTACATAGATGCGATTAGCAGCGGTACATGCAGCACCACCGTTACGCATCTTGGCGAGCATTAAGCCCTTTACGGCCTCTTCGATATTTGCATCGTCGAGAACAACAAATGGTGCGTTGCCTCCGAGCTCCATTGAGCAACGAATAACTTGATCTGCTGCTTCGCGAAGAAGAATCTTTCCAACAAATGTTGAACCAGTGAACGACAAGTTCTTTACTCGTGGATCATGAAGCAACTTGGAAACTGCAGGTCCGGTATCAGCCGGAAGAATCACATTGAGAACGCCCTTAGGAAGGCCAGCACGCTCCATGATGTCTGCAATAGCGAGCGCAGTAAGTGGAGTCTCACCTGCTGGCTTCAAGATCATCGTGCAACCAGCGGCAACTGCTGGACCGATCTTGCGAGTTGCCATTCCGGCAGGGAAGTTCCATGGCGTAATAAGTAATGAGACACCAATTGGTTGATGAGTTACGAGGATGCGCTTATCCCCTGATGGCGCCATGCGAAAATCACCGGATGTGCGCACTGCTTCTTCTGAAAACCAACGGAAGAACTCGGCGGCATAGAGCACTTCTCCCTTGGCATCGGGAAGTGCCTTTCCATTCTCGCGAGAGATTAACTCTGCAAGTTGATCTGCCTCAGCGATCATGATTTCAAATGCCTTGCGAAGAATCTCGCCCTTCACACGTGGCGCAACCTTCGCCCAGCTGGCTGATGCCGCATCGGCTGCCGCAACTGCGGCTAGGTTCTGGTCATCGCTCGATGTGGCAACTTCGGCAATAACTGAGCCATCACTCGGGTCGATTACCGCTGTTTTTCCGCTTCCATCTACCCATTGGCCATCGATATATAACTGAGTGCGCATAAGATGAGCCTACTAAATCGCGTTAAAAACCGGTACTGAGGGAGTTATTGTGGCTAAGTCGTGGACAGATGGTGCACCGCAGCCTGTAGCTCTCCAAGATCATGCACACCTGAAGGATCCGCTGCGCTACAAGATTAAGCGCGCATTCTTAGGCGCACCACATAACCGCCACTCACTCGGACATCAGCGCCTAGATAAGAAGTACGCCCTCGGAATTCTTTCGTCCGACTGCATCTCATCCTCTGCATACGGCTCAGAACAGATTCTGATTGCACTCTTGCCAGCATTTGGATTGGCAGCATTTGGAATCTTGATGCCGATGACTGCAGTTGTCCTTGTCATCCTTACTTTGCTGACACTTTCTTATCGCAATGTCATCGATGTCTATACAAAGACTGGTGGCGCATACATTGTTGCCCGAGATAACTTCGGACCAGTTGTTGCACAGATTGCAGCAGTTGCGCTGATGCTCGATTACATCGTGACCGTTGCGGTGCAATCAGCTGCTGGCGTTGCAGCAATCATCTCTACTGTTCCTTCACTCGGTGAGTGGAAGATGGAGATGATCTACGCGGTCATCGCAATTCTTACCTTCGGAAATCTCCGCGGCGTAAAGGAAGCGGGCAAGGCATTTGCAATGCCTACCTACTTTTTCGTTGGCTGCATGTTCATCGTCTTCACCATGGGAACCTGGCGCCTGATTAACGGCACGCTTCCAATGCTCGATCCGAATGCACCTGGTGCAGTTGAGATTGGTCAGGCCCAAGGTCTACTCACTGCAGCTTCAATCTTTATCTTGCTCCGTGCATTTGCAAATGGTGGTTCTTCACTTACTGGTCTCGAAGCTATCTCAGATGGCGTCGCACTCTTTAAGGTTCCAGAACACACCAATGCAAAGCGCACCATGGTCATCATGTCTACCTTGCTCGGAACACTAGTTCTTGGTGTCTCATGGTTTGCCGGTCACGTACATGCAGTTCCTTATGAATCTGGTGCACCAACTGTGATCTCACAGATTGCAAAGGCAGCAGTTGGCACCGGTGGTTTCGGAACAGTGATGTTCGTATTGGTGCAGCTTGCAACGATGCTTATTCTCTTTGCCGGTGCCAACACCACTTACAGCGCATTCCCACTTTTGGTGAACTTTGTTGCATCCGATGGATACCTGCCACGTCAGTTAACTAAGCGTGGGCACCGCCTTGCATTTTCAAATGGAATCTTGTTGCTCTCTGGTGGCGGACTCTTGCTCGTCACTCTTACTGCAGGTTCAGTCGAACACCTTGTTGCCTTCTATGCCCTCGGTGTATTTACAGGATTTACCTTGGCTGGCGCAGGTATGACCAAGCATGCACTACGCACCCGCCCTGATCATTGGCGCTGGAAGGTCGCGATTAATTCAACTTCAGCTGCTGTCTCATTCCTCGTTGTCGTGATCTTCTCAGTCGTAAAGTTCAGCGAAGGCGCCTGGATGGTCCTCGTTGCCGCGCCAATCTTGGTTCTGACATTCCTTCGCTTGCATCGCCAGTATGTGCGAGAGCAAGCTGCGCTCAAGGTTCACGACGAACACGAGCGCGCAACTTCAATCGCACGTCACGATGTAACAATCTTGGTTGATAACGTCGACCTCGCCACAGTTGGTGCAGTGCGTTACGCCCGCAGCCTCAAGCCACACAAAATTAAGGCAGTCCACTTTGTAATCGATGATCGTCATGCTGAAGATATTCAGAAGGCTTGGGCAGAGTCAGAAGCGCTTGAAGATATTCAGCTAGAACTTATCGATTGCCCTGATCGCCGAATTGCTAACTCTGCCGTTGATTACGCAATTCGCAAGACAGAGAAACCAGATGTTGAGTTAACTCTTCTACTTCCTCGTCGTTCTTACTCACGATTCCTTGGACGCTTGCTCCATGATCAAACAGCTGAAGAAATTGCAGCACCAATTTCACAGTTAAAGCGCGTAGTTGCAACGATTATTCCGTTCGACGTCAACAACATAACCTCTGGTAAGTCTGTGGTTATTCATGAAGAGCATGAGGCGCCAAAGGCAGTGGCAAAGACTCCAGTCGCTGCGCCGGCAGCGCGCGCGGATATGCCATTTACTCCAGTCAGCCACTATGCGGAGCACATCACTCCAATCGGAAAGATTGAATGGCGTAAGCGAGCACATGTTCAAGGTCGCGTTACTTCTGTATCAACTGCTCCACGCGGAAGCGCGCCAACACTTCAAGTTGAGGTGTGGGATGAGACCGGTGGAATTACTTTGAACTTCCTCGGTCGTCGCGAAATCGCTGGCCTCGAAGTCGGTATGGAGATTCGCGCTGAAGGTATGGTCGGTGAAGAAGATGGAACGCTGGTAATTCTCAATCCATCGTATGAGTTAGTTATCTAAAACTTACTTGTCTTTAAAGAACTCGGTAAGCACTGCAGCGCACTCTGACTCGAGTACTCCTGAGGTTACTTCCACTTTGAAGATAGATCGTGGATCGCGAAGCACATCCCACACAGAGCCAACGGCGCCAGCTTTCTCATCCCAGGCACCGAATACCAATTTACTAATGCGTGATTGAGCAATTGCACCAGCGCACATTGCACAAGGCTCTAGCGTCACAATTAAGGTGCAACCATCAAGTCGAGACTTTTGTAGTCGAGCTGCTGCATTTCTAATAGCAACAACTTCTGCATGTGCAGTTGGGTCATTGTTGGCTTCGCGCTCGTTAAATCCTCTGCCGATAACTACACCATCGCTATTGATAACGATTGCTCCGACCGGCACATCGCCGGTACGTGTTGCGGTGTGAGCCACATCAAGCGCCAAGCGCATGAGCTCCTCGTTATTCTGCATAGCCCGACTTTATCGGTAAGGTTGGAGCCATGAAAGTACATGTCGCCAATCACCCGCTTATCTCTCACAAACTCACTGTTCTTCGTGATGAGCGAACCGACTCCCCAACTTTCCGCAGATTGGTTGAAGAGCTAGTCACACTCTTGGCATATGAAGCCACACGCGATGTGAAGACTGAGACAGTCACAATTACAACTCCAGTAACTCAAACAACTGGTCTGAAGATGTCAGAACCGAGACCTGTTGTGGTTCCTATCTTGCGTGCAGGTCTTGGAATGCTGGAAGGTATGACAAAGTTACTGCCAACAGCTCAAGTAGGTTTCCTGGGAATGGTTCGTGATGAGAAGACTCTCAAGGCGAGCACATATGCCAATCGCCTTCCAGAAAATCTCGCTGGGCGTCAGTGCTTCGTTCTTGACCCCATGCTTGCAACAGGCGGAACTCTTGTTGCAGCTTTCAATTACTTGATAGAGCGTGGAGCAACTGAGATCACAGCGATATGCCTTCTTGCAGCACCAGAAGGAATAAAGATCGTGGAAGATGCATTTAAGGATTCTGGAGTTCCAATCACCTTGGTGACGGGATCACTCGATGAGCGCCTCAATGAGCACGGCTATATCGTCCCCGGCTTGGGTGATGCTGGTGATCGCCTCTACGGAGTTGTGTAATGGCATCAACATCTCCTGGGTATGGAATCACAATCCGCGTTGAAGGTTCACCTGAACTTCAACCCGTAGCGCTCGTCACTGCAACAGTTACCTCTGCTGGTGCCACAATCACCGCACTCGATGTCGTTGAATCGCATCTCGATCGCGTCGTTGTTGATATTACCTGTGACACTATCGATAAAGATCATGCACAAGATATCAATGCAGCGCTTGCAGCTCATGCCGGTCTGACCGTTCGTAAGGTGAGCGATCGCACCTTCCTTCTCCACCTCGGTGGAAAGCTTGAAATTAACTCTAAAGTTCCATTGAAGACTCGTGATGATCTCTCCCGTGCCTACACGCCAGGAGTTGCTCGTATTTGCCAGGCGATAGTTGATGACCCAAGCGATGTTCGTCGCCTCACCATGAAGCGCAATACTGTCGCTGTTGTTACCGATGGATCTGCAGTGCTGGGCCTTGGAAATATCGGCCCTGCAGCAGCCCTTCCGGTGATGGAGGGTAAGGCTGTTCTCTTTAAGCGCTTTGCCGATATCGATGCTTGGCCAGTCTGCCTCGATACTCAGGATGTCGATGAGATTGTTCGCACCGTTCAACTCCTTGCACCTGTCTATGGCGGAATCAACCTAGAAGATATCTCAGCACCACGTTGCTTCGAGATTGAAGCACGACTACGTGAGCTTCTCGATATTCCAGTTTTCCATGATGACCAGCACGGAACTGCCATTGTTGTTCTTGCAGCTCTTCGTAACTCACTGCGCCTTGTCAATAAAGAGCTGAGCGATGTGAAGATTGTGATGAGTGGAGCAGGTGCTGCCGGAACCGCGATTGCTCGCCTCCTTGTCTTGGGAGGTGCGAAAAATATCGTCGCCTTTGATCTCGATGGTGTGATCTCAAAGTCTTCACAAGGTGAAGATCCAATGCGCCGTTGGTTTATCGAGAATTCAAATCCAGATAACTTCCAAGGCGATATTCACCAAGCGATGGCTGGCGCCGATGTCTTTATTGGAGTTTCAGCACCTAATGTCATCACCGAAGATGATGTCATCTCCATGGCAAAGAATTCGATTGTCTTTGCTCTTGCCAATCCAAATCCAGAGATTGATCCAGCGATTGCTCGTAAATATGCAACTGTTGTTGCAACGGGTCGCAGTGATCAGCCAAATCAGATCAATAACGTCTTGGCTTTTCCTGGAATCTTCCGAGGGCTTCTCGATGCTGGTGCTACCAAGATTTCAGATGAGTTGCTCGTTGCTGCCGCAGATGCCATCGCAGATTGTGTGAGCGCATCTCAACTCAACGCTTCTTTCATTGTTCCAAGCGTCTTTGACTCACAGGTTGTGGCCAAGGTCGCTGCTGCAGTGAAGAAGACATCCCAGAAGTAGCCATGAGCGCCTACGCAGCTTCCTTCGACTCTCAATTCTCAACTCTTGCCCCTTTTGTTCTCTACCTCGTAGTCGGTGCAATCGTCTTTATTGAGACCGGCCTTCTCTTTGGCTTCTTTCTCCCGGGAGATTCAATCCTTTTTAGCGCAGGATTGGTCGCTGCAGCCCATGGCAACGTCAATATCGCCATTTTGGTAACGGTAATCGTGGTGGCAGCCTTTGTGGGAGATCAGGTCGGATTTGTTATTGGACGCGTAGTCGGGCGGCCCTATCTCGATAAACGACAATCTCCGCGAGTACAGGCGATGATCGTTAACGCCGAACGTTTCTATGAGCGCACCGGATGGTGGGCAGTTATTGCAGCGAGATTCTTCCCATGGATTCGCACCTTTGTTCCACCTATCGCAGGTATTTCAAAGATGAATTACTACAAGTTCTTATCTGCAAATATCATTGGTGCAATTCTCTGGGGAGCTGGCATCACCCTCGCTGGTTACTACGCGGCATCTCTTCCATGGGTAAAGACTTCTTCATATGCAATCGCAGCATTCTTTATTATTGCTTCGATAATCTCCGCGATTGTGAATTATTCACGCCGCCCACGATAACTCCA
>ERZ650311.815-NODE-815-length-17556-cov-11.804811_pt1 | contig 17556 bp, 15 predicted proteins | sample MGYA00376247_ERZ650311 | MGnify/ENA primary metagenome ERZ650311 (study PRJEB26733, sample SAMN07839324) | wastewater metagenome | biome: small river; feature: stream; material: water | place: USA: North Carolina | collected 2016-07-28 ... | reverse complement strand
AGCGCGGTGGCCACGATTACCGCAAGCTCTACGCTGCTTATCTTGCAGCAACACAAAACAACGGAAAGCCAACTGTCATTCTTGCAAAGACAGTTAAGGGCTGGACGCTTGGTTCACACTTCGAAGCACGTAACTCGACTCACCAGATGAAGAAGATGACACTTGAAGACATCATCGAATTCCGTGATCGCCTTGAGATTCCTCTTCCAGATAGTGCACTTGATAAGTACACACCTGCTTACTTCAAGCCAGCCGCTGATTCTGTTGAAGCGAAGTATTTGGCAGAGCGTCGCACCGAACTTGGTGGCTCTGTTCCACGTCGTCGTACAGTTTCAAAGCCACTTCCAACTCCACCAGATTCTGTATATGAATCAGTTCGTCGTGGCTCAGGTCAGCAAGAAGTTGCGACCACGATGGCATTTGTTCGTATGTTGAAGGATCTCGTAAAGGATGAAGGCATTGGAAAGCGCTTAGTTCCAATCATTCCTGACGAGGCACGTACCTTCGGCCTTGATTCATTATTCCCATCACTAAAGATCTACTCACCTCACGGTCAGCAGTACACATCAGTCGACCGCGAACTCATCTTGTCGTACAAAGAATCAACTGCCGGACAGATTCTTCACGAAGGAATCAACGAAGCTGGTTCAGTAGCTTCGTTCACTGCAGTTGGCTCTTCATACTCAACACATGATGAACCAATGATTCCGATTTACATCTTCTACTCAATGTTCGGATTCCAGCGCACAGGTGATGCTTTCTGGGCAGCCTCTGATCAGATGGTCCGTGGATTCGTACTTGGCGCAACAGCAGGACGCACAACTCTTAACGGTGAAGGCTTGCAGCATGAGGATGGACATTCACATCTGCTTGCAGCAACCAACCCAGCAGTTGTCGCATACGACCCTGCATATGCATACGAACTCGGCCACATCTTCAAGGATGGCCTCAAGCGTATGTACGGTGAGAACAGCGAGAACATTTACTACTACCTCACTGTTTATAACGAGCCATATCAGCAGCCAGCAGAGCCAGAAAACCTCGATGTCGATGGCTTGCTCCGCGGAATTTATCTCCTCAAGTCAGGTGAGAAGCAGCGCAAGAAGAATGCACAGATTCTCGCATCTGGCGTTGGCGTTAACTGGGCGCTCAAGGCGCAGGATCTCTTGCAGAAGGATTGGGGCGTTTCTGCTTCAGTCTGGTCTGTCACTTCATGGAACGAACTTCGCCGTGATGGTCTTGAAGTTGATAGCCATAACTTGCTCAACCCAGCAAATAAGAAGACTGCATATGTGACTTCAAAGCTCAAGGGCACAGAAGGTCCAGTAATTGCAGTCTCTGACTTCATGCGCGCAGTACAGGATCAAATCGCACCATGGGTTCCAAATGATTTCTACGCACTCGGCACTGATGGCTTTGGCCTTTCAGATACTCGCGGCGCACTTCGCCGCCACTTCAAAGTTGATGCAGAATCAATCGTCGTGGCAACACTTGCTCAGCTAGCAAAGAACGGTGAAGTGAAGGAATCTATTGTCACAGAGGCGATTAACAAGTACCGTATCTTCGACGTCACAGCAGCAGATGCTGGTAACACTGAAGGATCAGGCTGATTAATCGAATTCCAGTAGCAGATATCTCCCCCGCAACTCTGTTCGGGGGAGAATTTGTACCGGTCAAAGCAATCCCTGGTGAATCCTTTCCCGTCACCGCAACTGTTTTTCGTGAAGGCCATGATGCACTTGGTGCAGATGTTCTGCTCTTCGACGATAAGGGCAAGGAAATCTCACGGGTTGTCATGGCAGAGATCTGGCCAGGTGGCGATCGATATACCGCCGAAATAACTATCCCGGGTCGTGGCGATTACACATATGCAATCGAAAGCTATGACCATCCCCTTGCTACCTGGCTCCATGATGCAGAAATCAAAATTGCAGCAGATGTTGATGCCGAACTCATGTGTGCAATTGGCGCTGCGCTCTTCGAGGAAGTCATCGCTAACGATTCGTCAGCGAAAGCGCTCTTAAAGCCGGCACTCGCTGCCCTTACAGATTCAAAGCTAGCGCCACTTAACCGCTTTGGAATAGCTTCAACTCCAGAGATTCGAAGCTACTGCGTTGCACATCCGCTTCGACGCCTTGCTTCACAGAGCGAGAAGTATCCGGTTCGTGCCGATCATCCGCGTGCGCTAGTTGGTTCTTGGTATGAATTCTTTCCACGCAGCGAAGGTGCAGTAGAAAATAAAGATGGCTCTATAACAAGTGGCACATTCATCACTGCAGCTGAACGAATCCCGGCGGTAGCTGCGATGGGTTTCGACATTCTCTACCTGCCACCAATTCATCCCATCGGCATCACTCATCGCAAGGGGCGTAATAACACTTTAACTCCTACCGAATCTGACCCTGGAGTTCCATGGGCGATTGGAAGCGCAGATGGCGGACATATGGCCATCAACCCAGTGCTTGGCACCATGAAGGACTTTGAAGATTTCGTCGCTGTTGCAAAGAAGAACAAGATTGAAATTGCACTCGACTTCGCACTACAAGCATCCCCTGATCATCCATGGGTAAAAGAACATCCCGAATTCTTCACTCGTCGCCTCGATGGAACTATCGCTTACGCCGAGAATCCACCAAAGAAGTATCAAGATATCTATCCCATCAATTTTGATAATGATTATCAGGGTATTCTTGATGAATCACTCAAGACTCTTCGCTTCTGGATCTCTAAAGGTGTTTCGATTTTTCGAGTAGATAATCCACATACGAAGCCGGTTCATTTCTGGGCTGATGTGATGAAGACGATTCAACTCGAATCCCCCGATGTTATTTTTCTCGCTGAGGCATTTACCAAGCCTTCGATGATGCATGCGCTCGGTAAGGCTGGCTTCCACCAGTCATATACATATTTCACGTGGCGCACTTCAAAGCAAGAGCTCACCGCCTACACCGAAGAAGTCGCTCACCAGACATCAGCATTCTTCCGACCAAACTTCTGGGTCAATACACCGGATATCAATCCATTCCACTTGCAGAGCGGCAATCCCGCAATCTTCGCTATCCGTGCAGCTCTTGCGGCAACGCTGACGCCGTCATGGGGAATGTATGCCGGATATGAGCTCTATGAACACCGTCGCTTTAAAGAAGGCGGCGAGGAGTACCTCGATTCGGAGAAGTATGAAATCAAGGTACGTGATTGGGATGGCGCTGAGAAGAAGAAGTTAACGCTCGCCCCATTTATCACTTTGCTTAACAAGATTCGTCGCGAGAATATCGCCCTTCAGCGTCTTCGCAATATTCGCTTCCACCAGAGCGATAACGACCAAGTTATTGCCTACTCAAAACGCGAGGGCGATAACTTGATTTTGGTCGTAGTGAACCTCGATCCCAACTTTGCACAAGAGACAACTGTTCATTGGGACCTCAATCTCTTAGGGATTTCACACGATAACTTTGAGGTAACGGATTTGATTGATTCTGCAAAGTATCAATGGTCAGCACATACATATGTTCGCCTTGATCCAACAAGGTTATCTGGCAAAGTCGTTCACATTGCAAGGGTTAAGCTTTAGAATTAAGGCATGAGTTTTCTTTCAAAGATCTTCAAAGGCAAGGTCACTCAAGAAGAAAATCACTCATCTGTTAGTTTTCTCAATCCACACTCCACTCTCGGTGAGTTAGATTTCCATCTCATCAATGAGGGTCGCCACGAGAAGTTGTGGGATGCACTCGGCGCACATGTACTGCGCGACAAAGATGGCGCACTTCTCGGCACTGCTTTCTCAGTCTGGGCTCCTAACGCCCAAGCGGTAAGCCTGATTGGTGATCACAATTTCTGGGATAAATCAGCGCATCCCATGATTCGCCAAGGTGCATCTGGAATTTGGGAGATCTTCGTTCCTGAAATTGGTGCCGGTACTAAATATAAGTTTGCGATCTGCGGTGCATTTGGTCAGTGGGTAGATCACGCAGATCCACTTGCGAGAGAAACAGAATGCCCGCCGCTCACCGCATCAGTCGTTAATGAGAGTAATTACTCTTGGAGTGATTCAACATGGATGAGTGCCCGCAGTAATTTCCAACCATGGCGTTCACCAGTTTCGGTTTATGAAGTTCATTTGGGCTCATGGCGATTAGGACTCACCTATCGTCAGATGGCGACTGAGCTCGTTGAGTACGTAACTTCGCAAGGCTTTACCCATGTGGAATTTCTGCCAGTAACCGAACATCCATATGGGCCTTCATGGGGTTATCAAGTCACCTCTTTCTTTGCACCCACCGCTCGCTTTGGAACTCCTGATGATTTCCGTTTCTTAGTCGATTCCCTTCATCAAGCCGGTATTGGCGTAATTATGGATTGGGTTCCAGCGCACTTCCCTAAAGATGAATGGGCACTTGCTCGCTTTGATGGAACTGCTCTCTATGAACATGAAGATCCGCGTCTTGGTGAGCACCCAGATTGGGGCACACTGATCTTTAACTTTGGGCGTAATGAGATTCGCAACTTCCTCGTTGCAAGTGCGCTCTATTGGTTGGAAGAGTTCCATATCGATGGACTTCGCGTAGATGCTGTTGCTTCGATGCTCTATCTCGATTACTCACGTAAAGAGGGCGAATGGCTGCCTAATCGCTTCGGAGGACGTGAAAATCTCGAGGCAGTTCAGCTACTCCAAGAGGCGACTTCTACTGCATATAAATCTCATCCAGGCATCATGATGATTGCAGAGGAATCCACTGCATGGCCTGGTGTAACGCGTGATACTTCTAGTGATGGACTTGGTTTTGGCTTTAAGTGGAATATGGGGTGGATGCACGACACCCTGGAGTATCTCCAACATGAACCGGTTCATCGCGTTTATCACCATAACGAGATAACTTTCTCAATTCTCTACGCGTGGTCTGAGAACTTCATGCTCCCACTTTCACATGATGAAGTTGTGCACGGTAAAGGTTCGCTAGTAAATAAATTCCCAGGCGATCGTTGGCAGAAGCTAGCAACGCTTCGCGCGTTGTACGGATTTATGTGGGCGCATCCAGGTAAGAAGCTCCTCTTTATGGGGCAAGAGTTTGCGCAGAATGATGAGTGGAACCAAGAGGCAGGTCTGCAGTGGTACCTCACCGAATTCGCCGAACATAGTGGCGTTCAAGCAGTGCTTGCAGATATCAATGCGAACTACAAGCGCCATCCTGCTTTGTGGGAGAAAGATGTTTCACCAGAAGGTTTCCAGTGGATTGTTGGTGACGATGGCGCAAATAACATCGTTGCCTTTACACGCTGGTCCGATGCCGGGTATCCATTGGTCTGCGTAACAAACTTCTCTCCGGTGCCACAAGAGTATTACTCACTTCGCATGCCAACTGCCGGTGTGTGGCGAGAGACCATCAATACCGATGATCTTAAATATGGTGGAAGTGGAATTAAGAACGATTCTTTTGCAGTAGATGTGGATACCGAGCTCTATACAACGCTTCGCATTCCACCACTTGCTACAGTCTGGTTTGAACGAGCTTAATTACCCGGCTCTTCTTTCAGAACAGATGTAAAGAAGAAGGCAAGAATCATCAAGGTTCCTGGCACCATCATGGCAAGGCCTAGCGAACCTGTGGCTCCGACAATTGCCGCAACTACCCACTTAATACCTGTGGTTATTACGTTATTTGCCACTCCTAACTGGCCGACAACAACTGCACTTGGGTTAGGTGAGCGACGGTTAGCGGCCGCGGTGAAATTTGGACCGAGGATTGAGGAACCGATTCCAGCGAGTGAAAATCCTACGATGAAGAGCCCGTAAGAGGCCCAGTGCATATCTGCCGGAAGGTTGATTGCGATAGCAACACAAGATACGAAACCAAAGCCAGCAACCAAAGTAGAGATTCGTGCCAAACGATAGATAGGAAACTTCTCAGTTACTCGGTGGATAGAGAGACGCCCCAAGATCATGAAGATCGTAAAGATGATGTACGGCAAAGTGCTTAATCCGGCACTGACTCCAAGACGCTCTTTGGTAAAGATTGTGCCCCAGTCGCCAATTGCAAACTCAAGATAGACGGCGCATGCCAAGCCGAGGCTTACCCGCCAATCGAAGTGAAATGTTGTGAAGATATCCTTGATTGAGTAATCCGTCTCAGGATGTTGATTTGCTGGAACAAGAGCAGTTCCAAATTTAACGATGATGGCAAAAGATGCGATTGCAGCTATGAGTGCCACTGCCCCGATGTGAAGCGCTAAACCAATATGGCTGACAAGGATTCCAGAAAGGACTGCAGTTGCAAGTGCACCTGCGCTCCAATATCCAGCGCTGCTCGTAACAACGTTCTCTTGGCTTCGAGATTGCATATCAAAACCTTGGGCGTTGATTGCCACGTGAGTTGAGGTAATTCCAAAGGCGATGAGAATGTTGAAGATAATGAATATGGCAGGCGTATGAACGTGAACAATAATTGCAAATGAGGAATACAAGAGCGTTGTTGCTGCCAAGAGAACATTTCTCACACCGATTTTATGGACAATGTGCCCGGCAACTAGAAGTCCCGTAAAGGCCCCAATAGCACCGGTGGTGAGAATCGAACCGAATGCTGCATTACTTAAACTTAAGTTTGCCTTTACATCAGGAAAGCGTGGCACCCAGGCCATGATGCCAAAGCCAAAGGTGAAGAAAAGGGCGTGTAATAAGCCTTTTTCACGCTTATAAGAGAGTGAGTTTTCAGCCATGACTTAAAAGAGCGCATTCGCAAGTGCGGCACGTGCCTTGATGACGCGAGGATCTGCTGGGTCTACCAAAGCAAAGAGATCCAGTAAGCGATCTTTCACTCGCTTCTGCTCATCACCGCTAAGGAGAGTAATGAGATTAAGTAGTCGTTTGAAGCCCGGCTCGAGATAACCACCCATAATCTCAACATCAGCACATTGCAATTGAAGTTCAACATCATCTGGAAATTCGATGGCACGCTTCATAATGTCAGCCGCATCCAAACCATCAGTACGAGCCAATAACTGCACCTGGGCAAGGCCAAGTTTTCCGTAGGTGTCATTAGGTTTTCTAGCTAAGAGCGCACGGTAAGCGCTCTCTGCCGCTGCATAATCACCGCGATCAATTGCGGCAATCGCCTCTTCTTCCTCAGGCTCAGCTTGTTCAACCGGAGCCTCGCCGATTCCTTGCTGCGCTGCCAAAGTAAGAATCTTGGTGATTACTTCACGGAGCTGAGTCTCATTAAGCGCTTGCTCAACAAATGGAATTGGTTGCTCACCGATGAAGACAAGCCCATAAGGAATCGTGCGAGTTTGCAACGCCTGCGCAACTTGTGGCTGCTCATCGATATTAACTCTCGCAAGAACCCATGCACCTTCATCTGCGAGTGCGAGCTTGCCGAGTGATTTAAGCATCTCAACAGATTCTGGTGATCTTGGTGACCAGCAGAGGACCACAACTGGCTTCTGGGCAGACATTGGAAGAAACTCTGCCGTCAGATTTGCGGCATTTACTTCAAGACCTGGCATCGGAGTTGATGTATCGACAGGTGGCTTACCTAAGTTGCTGAGATCGTAGGCGCGCCCAAAGTTAGGTGGCATGGTCATGATGCACTCTCCTGTACAACATCGACGCCCGAGTCACGTCGGAAAGGAAGAATTTCGTTGACGTATGACTGTGCGGCAAATTCAAGGCCCACGTCATAACCTGCTTTTTCACTTAAATACCAGCGATGCTCAAGGGCTTCATGGAAGAACTGGGCAACTTCAATTCGACCTTGAAGATCGGCTGGAATCAAAGCAACTGTTGGCTTAAATACTTCATCCAACCAACGGCGAGCAGATTCATGAACCGGTGGCTTCGGTGACTTCTCACGACCGCGGTAACGATCAAATGATGCGAGCAGACGCTTTGCCTGAAGTTCTTCTGTCTCAAGTCCCATCAATTCACGGAGTCGGTTCTTGTGATAACCAGCTGCGACCAACTTTGGCTGAAAGTACAACTTCCCACTTGATTCATTTCCATCTTCGAGCTGAACTGAAACTTCCTCCACCGCAAAACCGAGATCATGGAGCTGGCGCATGGCGCGTTCAACTGCATGGCGATCATGAGGATCGAGAACTTGTCGTTCCTTCAACGCTGCCCAAAGTCGGTGGTACCGCTTAATCAGTGCGTTACTAGCGCGGATAGGATCCATACCAGGATAGAGAACTCCAGAGAGGGCGAGATCCTCCAATTCAGCCGCAACGTTAAAATGGGCAATCTCTAAATCATGTTCGCGCTGGCCATCGCTGAGAGACTTTTGAAATTCGCCAGTCTCGGCATCAACCAAGTAGGCAGCAAAGCCTTCGGCATCACGACGGAAGAGAGTGTTAGAGAGCGAGCAATCGCCCCACCAGAATCCCAAGAGATGCAAGCGCACCAATAAGAGCGCCAAGGCATTAGCCATCAATGTGACATCTTCAGCTGTGACATCCTTACCGCTGAGCAAGACACGATATGGAAGTGAATACGGCAAGAAACGAGTAACAAGTGCGCATGGAAGTTCTTCACCATCGTTATCTGTGCGACCCTCGATTACAGCAATCGACTGCACGCTCGGCGCATCGAGCTGCTTGAGTTCACGCAAAATCTTGTACTCGCGATTTGCGAATTCGGCGACTGTCTCTTTCACTGCATAGACTTCAGAATCTGGGTCATTAGTGGATCGAACGAGGCGCACGATATGGCGCGAGATACCGCGCTTTTCTGCTAGTAGTGGGTCTTCTGGCCAGAGCTCGAGGCTCTGATTCCATGGCAGCCCAGAAACGGCGGCGATTTCCTCGCCTACGCCGGTGATTCGAAGTGCCATGCTGGCATTCTCTCATTAAACGTTTAACTTATAATTACTTATGACTATTTCAGAGCGTCTAGGTGGCCGAAGCGGTAAGAAATCTTCAGCTAAAGAGGCCCCAGTCACACCAAACTATGGAAATGCTGGTGCTCCCATTGATCGTGGTCACCCCTTCTACTTTGGTTTTGTGGCAACGATGGGTGCGCTCTCTGCCTTTGTTCTACTTCGCGCACTTGCAAGCGCCAGCCAAGTCTTTGTCATCATTCTAGTTGCGCTCTTCCTGGCAACTGGACTCAATCCAGCTGTAGAAGCTATCCGCCGTCGTGGAACTTCTCGCACAACGGCAGTCGCAATTATTTTTATCGGGGTTCTCGTATTTGTCGGACTCTTCTTTGCGCTAGTTGTTCCACCACTTGTGCGCCAGAGTGCGCACTTAATAGATATTGCTCCTTCGCTATTGCAAGACCTCAAGGCAAACCCACGCATCGCTGCCCTCAATGAACATTATGCATTTATCGATGCAATTCAGAAAAAGCTCAACAGCGTCACATCCGATGGGACGCTTCTTGTCTCTGCATTTGGCGGCGTCATTGGCGTTGGAAAGACTGTTCTCTCTGGAACACTTACAGGACTAACTATCTTGGTCCTCACTCTCTACTTCATCACTTCACTGCCAGAGGCAACTGCGATTGCGCTGAAGATGGTTCCAGCGTCTCGTCGCCCACGTATCGCGCTTCTTACTGATGCAATCATCGCTCGAGTTGGCGCCTTCGTGGGCAGTCAGATCCTCGTCTCAGCGATGGCCTCAATTTTTGTTACTGCGATGTCGCTTGTGCTTAACCTTCCATCGCCTATCACCATCGGAATCATCATCTTTATCTGCGGACTCGTTCCGCTGATTGGCCACTTCCTTGGTTGCACCATCGTCACGTTGATTGCTGCAACTCAGTCGGTCACAATTGGAATTATTGCCTTTGTTGCATACGTTCTCTATGTTCAAGTTGAGAACTATGTTGTTACACCACGCATCATGAAGCGCACGCTCGCAGTTCCTGGTGCGGTCACGATTATCTCTGCGCTGATTGGCACCTCATTGCTTGGTCTTGTAGGTGGCCTTTTGGCAGTGCCAGTTGCAGCTTCAATTATCTTGATCCTCGAGGAAGTTGTATTCCCTCGCGCAGAACAGAACTAGATCTACAGCTCGGTTGGTAGCGGTAAGCGACTAGGCGCGATGATGCGCACTATCTCGCTCAAAACTCTGTGGACGTAAGGTTCACCGACCCAGAGATGCTTTGCGCCATCAACTGCAATCAAATCTAGCTGTGGAATTACCGCAAATCGTTTGCGCGCCTCATCTGGCTTTAAGTAATCATCATGTTCTGGAACAAGCGCAGTGATTGGTCGGCCATCTTCCGCCCAGAATTGAAGATCGCTCTCTTCTACCTTCATCAGTGGTGGGCTAAGGAGAATCAATCCTTTTACGCGTGTATCTCGTGCATGACAGAGTGCAATCTCGGTGCCAAATGACCAACCCACAACCCAGAGTTCTGAAACTTTTAATACATCGAAGCAGTAGTTAATCGCTGCTTGCACATCAAACTTCTCTGCTCGTCCACCGTCATATTCACCAGTACTGGTGCCGGCTTCACTAGTTGTTCCTCGAGTATTGAAACGAATGATTGTTACACCGGCCATCGAAGGCAGGCGGTTTGCCGCCTTCTTATAGATGTGGCTATCCATCATTCCGCCACCGGTGGGATTGGGGTGCAGGCAGAGCAGAGCAGTGGTGGGGTGATCGACCGGTGCGCTGACTTCGCCAATCAGAGTCTGGCCATCTTCGGTCGTAAAGGTAAATGGGGTACGGATTGCTGGCAGCACCGTGCTGGGGCGGATTGGTTCCGACATAGCTGCATTCTAGTGACTACTCTTTCGCTATGGCTAAAAAGAACGCAGCGACCTTTGAATCCCTCAATCCCGTCAATGGTGAAGTCGTCGGAAAGTTTCCGATTCATAGCGAGAAAGAGGTCTATGCCGCGGTAACGCTTGCAACCGATGCCGCTGTTCGATGGAACGAACTTGGATATAAGGGTCGTCGCAAAGTTCTGATGGCATACAGCCGACTTATCTTGCGCGAGATTGATTCACTCGCAGAGCAGGTAACGCTGGAATCCGGAAAGCCACATTCAGATGCAAAGCTTGAAATTACATTAGCTGCTCACCATGTAGCTTGGGCTGCTCGCAATGCAGAGAAAGTACTACGTACTGCTCATCGCTCCCCCGGCGCACTGATGGCAAATATGGCGGCAACCGTCGAGCGCTCACCACTCGGTGTTGTTGGAGTAATCGGTCCATGGAACTACCCAGTCTTTACACCGATGGGATCTATCGCATATGCACTAGCAGCGGGCAATACCGTCGTCTTTAAGCCAAGTGAGTACACACCGGGCGTTGGAGTAGCTCTCGCTGAATTATTTGAACACGTTGCAGATAGCTCTGAATACTTCCAAGTTGTTACCGGCTTTGGTGACACAGGCGCTGCTCTCTGTTCAAGCGGTGTAAAGAAACTTGCTTTTACTGGATCCACTGCAACCGCAAAGAAGGTAGCAGCGCTCTGTGCACAAACTCTGACTCCGGTCATCGCTGAATGCGGCGGAAAAGATCCCGTAATTGTTGCTCGTGATGCTGATCTTTCTAAGGCAGCAGATGCTGCAGTCTGGTCAGCTTTCTCCAATGCCGGACAAACATGCATAGGTGCAGAGCGCGTATACGTCGATGAGAATGTCGCCGATATCTTCACGGAAAAAGTTATTGCGCTAGCTAAGACAATTCATCCTGGTGATCCAGCAACAGCAAACTACGGCCCAGCAACGATGCCATCACAATTGAAAATAATTGAATCCCACATTAAAGATGCGATTAAGAAGGGTGGCATCCCTGTCGTAGGTGGCTCCCAATCTGTAGGTAAGCGATTCGTAGAGCCAGTAGTCTTGCTACAGGTTCCAGAAGATTCGACTGCAGTTACCGAGGAAACATTCGGTCCAACTCTTGTCATCAATCGAGTGCCAGATATGGAGACTGCAATTGCGCTCTCTAATGCATCTCGTTACGGATTAGGCGCATCGGTCTGGTCTCGACGCCAAGGCCGTTGGATTGCATCTCAGCTTCAATGTGGAATGGTCTCTATCAACTCGGTCATCTCTTTTGCTGGCGTTGCGTCTATTCCATTCGGCGGAACAAAGGATTCAGGCTATGGCCGCATCCATGGACCAGAAGGTCTCTTGGAATTTACCTACCCACGTTCAGTAGTACGTGCGAAGTTCCAACTTCCGCTGCCGATTACCAGCTTTAAGCGCACCGCAAAGGTCGATAATCTAGTTGTGAAGCTCTTAACAATTTTGCGCGGACGCTTCTCTTAACGGCTAGTTAGTATCGCGGCGCATTACGTGTGCGCTCAGTGTTTGGTCTGCGATTATTTCGCTTTGCCCAACATGCGTTATGCCAGTGGCGTCTGCCGTCTTCATCACCATCGAGCCACGCCACAGTATGTGGAGTCGCCATTGGAATTAATTGATCGCAACCTGGACAGCGATACGGCTTATTTGCCGAAGAACCAGTGAGTTTACGAACAATCCAGAGCCCTTGATCATCTTCTTCAAAACTCTGAGTTGATGGGATGCCGCGAATCTCCTCGTCGCCACTATTTTTAGGGCGACCTCTCTTTGGATAATTTCTGCGCGGGCTCACGCCGGTATTTTCTCGCACTTTCGCCATCTTTGTGACATCCTCGCCTACATGGCAATCCCTTCAAGCTGGAATCGCTCCGCTAATCCAGCGGTCATTGAGGTTAACTCCCTCACCAAGAGCTATGGCGCACTCAAAGTTGTAAAAGGTCTCTCCCTCACCATCGATAGCGGAGAAATCTTCGCCATTCTTGGCCCTAATGGTGCCGGCAAAACAACAACAGTCGAGATTCTCGAAGGCTTTCGTACTGCAGATTCTGGTGAAATTTCCGTTCTCAATACTGATCCCGCAATTAAGGGCGCTGCCGCTCTTGCCTGGCGCAATCGAATTGGCATAGTTCTCCAGAGCACACAGGACACTGCAGAGCTCACCGTTCGTGAAGCGATTACACACTTTGCTTCATACTATTCAAATCCTCGTGAAGTTGAAGAAGTTATCTCCTTAGTTGGCTTACAAGAGAAAGCAGATGATCGAGCGCGAACCTTATCCGGCGGACAGCGTCGCAGATTAGATGTCGGCTTAGGAATTGTTGGTCGACCAGAGCTCTTGTTTCTAGATGAACCAACTACCGGTTTTGATCCCGAGGCTCGTCGCGCATTTTGGGTGCTCATTAAGAAGTTACGTGATGAGGGAACCACAATTCTGCTGACTACTCACTATCTCGATGAGGCCGAGGCGCTAGCAGATCGAGTTGCGGTGATGAATCATGGTGAAATCCTAGAAATCTCCACCCCTTCACAGTTAGGCGGTCGCGCTGATTCTCAAGCAACTGTCTCTTGGCGCGAAGGTGGCTTACTGAAGAATGAGAAGACGGATTCGCCGACAGAATTTGTAAAGAGTTTAAGCACGCGACTTGGTGGTGAGATTCCAGAGCTGAGTATCCATCGACCAACCCTTGAAGATATCTACCTTTCAATGATTGGAGCCACCCATGAGTAGCCAACTTCCCGGTGCACTTGCAATCGGTCTCAAGCGCGGTGGCCTTGAGGTAAAGCAGTTCTTCCGTCAGAAAGAATCTGTCGTCTTCACGCTTCTCTTCCCATTGATTCTGCTTGCGATCTTCGGCTCAGTCTTCAGCACTAAGTTGGCACCGGGCGTCACCTTTAGCCAGTACTTCGTAGCCGGAATGATTGCCTCAGCGCTGGTAAATACTGGCTTTCAACAGTTAGCAATCTTTATTCCAGTTGAACGCGATCTCGGTGCGTTGAAGCGTTTGCGTGGAACCCCAATGCCGGCAGCCAGTTATTTCATCGGCAAAGCAATTGTCGTAACAGTCAGTATGGTGCTTCAGGTAGTTCTATTGCTCGCAGCAGGGGTTGCTTTCTTTGGCGTGAACTTACCTACCGAGGTAAGTAAGTGGCTGATCTTTATAGCGCTACTTATCTCAGGATCTGTGGTCTCAACTATTCTCGGCGTTGCATTCTCAAGTGTTCCAAAAAATGCTCGCGGAGCATCTGCAATCGTCTCGCCAGTTGTCATCATCTTGCAGTTCTTTAGTGGCGTCTTCTTTATCTTTACTGATCTTCCGCGCTGGATGCAGCAAGTTGCGGCGGTCTTCCCGCTGAAGTGGTTAACGCAAGGAATGCGGTCAGTCTTCCTTCCCGACTCCTTTGCTACGCGTGAAATCGCCGGCAATTGGGAGACTGGGCGAACCTTTGCCATTATTGGCATATGGCTCATCGTGGGAACAGTGCTCGCAATTCGCACCTTCAAGTGGGATCGCGACTAACCGCGCTCTTTCTCATAGCCGCCCTGGCAATCTCGAGCCCAACAGCAATTGCCGCTTCTAAGAAACCATCACCGAAGGCGACTGCCAAGGTAACCGCTAAAGCAACTTCAAAGCCTAAAGCGACGGCAAAGCCAACTGCTAAAGCAACAGCGAAATCCACTGCAACTGCTAAAGCAACTTCAAAGCCAAAGGTGACAAAGAAGCCAGTTGTAAAGAAGAAAAAGAAGCCTCGTAAGAAAGTACGTGTTACTCCATCACCAAAGCCATCATGGCCACCTAAGGGCTTTAGCGTTGAAGGTGAGGTCTACGCAAAGGTGCCAACAGCTAAAGAGCTAGTGGGGCTGATCTCAGCGAATGCGAGTTTAGGAAAGCAGATTAAAGAGTGTTCTACATATATCTGCGGCTCGGTCCAAGTTGCTGCTGAAACCGGTTGCATCTGGTGGGAAGTTATCTCGGTAATTTCAGATGCCGATGGCAAGAAGCTCGGCGACCTTACCTCTGCCTTTGGATCAAGCAAGTCTCGTGAATTTAAAACGATTATCGTCGTATCACCAGAGCCGGCAGATAAAGGTGGCAGCGCCAAGATTACTTCTGTTGTCTGTCATCACGAAGACCGAGTTACGGGCCAAGACGCCGTCTCTTACAAGCGGGTCAGCTAAATATTTTTAGCGGTTCGCCCCTGGTACCCAGAGCTGATCACCGATTGTCTTGTTAGCAACTCGTGCCAAGACAAAGAGAAGATCTGACAATCGATTGAGGTACTTTGCAGTCAATGGATTAACTCCGCCACCGAATGAGTGTATTGCAGTCCAAGTGCGACGCTCTGCGCGTCGAACTACTGTGCGAGCAACGTGAAGATGCGCAGCAGCTGGTGTTCCTGATGGAAGAACGAATGAACGCAGTGGCGCTAAATCTGCGTTGTATGCATCAATTGAATCTTCAAGATAGGTAATCTGACTTTCAAGAACTCTGAGTGGTTCAAACTCTGGCTTATCGACAACTGGCGTGCAGAGATCTGCTCCAACATCGAAGAGATCATTCTGAATGCGCACCAAGAGATTGCGAACATCTTCTGTTAATTCATCGGTAGAGAGCACAACACCAATTGCAGAGTTTGCTTCATCTACTGTCGCATACGCCTCAAGGCGAGGGTCGTTCTTTGAAGTACGGCTCATATCTCCAAGAGCTGTAGTTCCGTCATCACCTGTTTTTGTATAAATGCGAGTTAGATTAACCATGGCCCTAGCCTAATAGTCTTGGGGGATATCGCTACTCGTGAAGTAGAATTTCGACATGACCCAGGCGCCGACGCACGATCGTTTCCGCATTGTCGGCGGTGCCAGCCTCAAGGGCGAAGTAACTGTCACCGGGGCTAAGAACTCGGTTTTAAAGCTCATGGCAGCCTCTCTGCTGGCCGAAGGCAAGACCACCATCTCCAACGTCCCAGATATCGCCGATGTCGACATCATGAGCGATCTTCTGACTCGCCTGGGATGCACCGTCGTTCTCAACAATAAATCTGGTGGCGATGGCACGGTCACTATCGACGTTCCCGCTACTCCCCTGCACCGCGCAGATTACGAGCTCGTCCGCAAGATGCGAGCTTCCATCAATGTCTTAGGCCCACTCGTTGCCCGTATTGGAATCGCTGAAGTAGCACTCCCTGGCGGAGATGCGATTGGATCTCGTGGACTGGATTTCCACATCAAAGGTCTTGAATCTCTCGGAGCTAAGGCGCATATCGAGCACGGCTATGTCATTGCAGAAGCTCCACAAGGTTTAACGGGCGCCGCAGTAGTTCTTGATTTTCCTAGCGTTGGCGCAACCGAGAACATCATGACGGCTGCTGTTCTTGCAGAAGGTGTCACCACAATCGATAACGCAGCTCGCGAACCAGATATCGTCGACCTTTGCGAGTTCCTAGTCTCGATGGGTGCGAAAATTGAAGGCATTGGTTCACCGCTCATCACAATTACTGGTGTAAAGAAACTCAATCCAACTTCTCATCGCGTCATTACCGACCGCATCATCGCCGGCACTTGGGCATTTGCTGCTGCGATGACGCAAGGTGACATCACAATTCACGGAGCTCGCGCAGATCACATGGAGGTCATGCTTGATAAGCTCGCAACTGCTGGCGCAATCATCACCTCAACCGCCGATGGTGTTCGAGTAAAGATGGATCACCGCCCTAAGGCGATTGATGTTGCAACACTTCCCTACCCTGGATTTGCGACCGATCTACTTCCTTTCATTATCGCGATGAACGCAATTGCTGATGGCCATGCAATCGTTACTGAAAACGTCTTTGAATCCCGCTTTATGTTCGTCAATGAACTCGCTCGCCTCGGTGCACAGATCACTGTCGATGGCCACCATGCCTCTATCGACGGTATCCCACAGCTATCTGGCGCTCCAGTTGAGGCATCGGATATTCGTGCTGGTGCAGGCTTAGTGCTTGCCGCCCTTGTTGCAGAAGGTGAAACCACTGTAGATGGCGCATTCCACGTCGATCGCGGCTATCCAAACTTCGCTGAAGACTTGCGTAGTCTCGGCGCTAACGTCACGCGCGAATAGATTTTGAAAATAGAAAAACCCCGGCACATATGCGCCGGGGTTTTTCTATTAATTACTTAAGCGACTGATTCAGTCAGAATCGAAACGCGATCGTTGTTCACTGAGAGGAATCCGCCCTTAACGGTGAATTCCTTCGTTGAACCATCAGAGACCTTGATGCTGACGAGGCCATCGACGAGAACGCCAAAGAGCGGGGTGTGGCCAGGGAGAACTCCGAGGTCACCACCGGTTGTGCGAGCGAGTACGAAGTTCGCCTCGCCACTCCAGACCTGCTCTGTTGGCGATACAAGTGCGACGTTGAGTGCCATCGTTACTTCTTAGCCAATTCTGCTGCGTTGCGCTCTACATCGTCGAGACCACCGCACATGAAGAATGCCTGCTCTGGAACGTGATCGTACTTTCCATCTGCAAGTGCTTCGAATGCATCGATTGTGTCGTTGATTGGAACGTATGAACCGTCGATACCTGTAAAGACCTTCGCCACGAATGTGTTCTGTGACAAGAAGCGCTGGATACGACGTGCACGTCCTACGAGAATGCGGTCATCTTCTGAAAGTTCATCGATACCCAAGATAGCGATGATGTCCTGAAGATCCTTGTAACGCTGCAAGATCTGCTTAATGCGGTTTGCAACCTTGAAGTGGTGCTCACCGATGTAGCGTGGATCAAGGATGCGAGAAGTTGAGTCAAGTGGATCCACAGCTGGGT
>ERZ650311.813-NODE-813-length-17591-cov-4.039462_pt1 | contig 17591 bp, 11 predicted proteins | sample MGYA00376247_ERZ650311 | MGnify/ENA primary metagenome ERZ650311 (study PRJEB26733, sample SAMN07839324) | wastewater metagenome | biome: small river; feature: stream; material: water | place: USA: North Carolina | collected 2016-07-28 ... | reverse complement strand
GTTTTGTTTCAGGATCGTAATCCCAATGAATAAATGCTTTGTATTCGTGACCTGGTCTAATAGGAAAATTTAAATTCGCTCTATCAATGGTTACCCATAATTTTTCTGTTCCCCAAATATCTACAAATGCATCATATACTCTTTGCATTTGTCTATTATTCCATAAGTGTTGATTATTATAACACTCCACCATACCCGTACCAGCCAACTCTTTCATTTTCATTTCTGCTCTTGGTGCTGTATACCAAGTGTCTTTATTATTGGGATCTTTTTCTTCAAACTCCCATAAGAATTTAGCAGTGGCTAATGCTTGTTCTCTTGGAACTGCATTCTTGATAACGATATATCCATTGTGAATCCAGAAATTCCAATCTTCTTCACTTAATACTCTCAATGGTTTTCCATTAGAGCGATCATTTAATTTAGTCGCACTACTTTTTGCAGTAGATGGATTTCCTGGGATGTCTTTATGTGCAGCACTATTCGGTGTTGCCATTGTGGGTACCATTGTTGGCACCATGCCTTGTTGTTGATTTTCCATAAAATTTATTTTGTGTGGTTTTAATGAAGGTTTTTTACAGCTGGACAGATTCTATTACATTTCAAACAATATCCTGTACTATCTAAATTTTTACAAGATACATGATCCTTTTTCTTAAGAATTTTTTGATGCGTTTGATTCATTAAAGCCTCAGAAACTTTTACTTTAGTTTGAATAGTTGAGTTTGATTTGTAAAGCATATCAATCGTTTTGTAAAACAAATTTCAAATAAACAAATACAGAAATAAACAACCAAATTGACCATTTTTTGCTCTAAATTGATAAAATATCGATAAATTTATAATTTTAATGTAATTATAGCACTAATGAGGTTAAGTTTAGAAAATATCAAACCAGACGAGGGTAGTTCTTTTAGGATACTACTTACGCCTAAACTAAATGAGATTTTTTACTGGCATTTTCATCCTGAAATTGAGTTGGTATATGTAGAAGCCGATAAAGGGGTGAGACATATTGGGGATCATATTAGTACTTATGAGGGAAGCGATTTAGCATTGATAGGATCTTATATTCCACATTTGAATTTTGATTATGGTGTGCAGTCTGTGGTTGAAACAGTGGTGGTGCAGTTTAGACAAAATTTTTATGAGGATCCTTTTTATAGTCAACCAGAAATGAAAGGCATTTTTGAATTGTTTGAAAAAGCCAAAACCGGAATTGCTTTTTACGGAGATACAAAAGCTTCAGCTGGTGCCATGTTGAAGCAACTAACTGAATTAAAACCATTCGAGCAATTAATGCATTTAATCAAAGTGTTTGATTTCTTGTCTAAATCTAGCGAATACACTTTATTACATACAAGACCTATCGCGAACCATGCAGTTATCAAAGAGCAAGAAAGAATGCATTTGATTTATCAATATGTTGAAAATAATTTTCAACAACCTATTGTGATGGATGCTATAGCCAAACATGTAAATTTATCGGTAGCTGCATTTTGTAGGTACTTCAAAAAAAGCACTAAACTAACTTATACCGATTTTGTAAATCAGTATAGAATTAACCATGCTAAGAAATTATTAATGCAAGATGCTAATGTTACGGAAGCCTGCTATGAGGTTGGTTTTGAAAGCTTGTCTTATTTTAATAAAATCTTCAAAAAAATTACTGGAGAAAATCCTTCTACCTTTAGAAAAAGAAAGGGCTTTGATTAAACAATAATCTTACCATCTTCCATTTTAATGATTCTATCTGTTCTGTCTGCAAAACTAGGATCGTGTGTAACAATCAACAATGTTTGATTATACTCGTGTGCTAATTTTTTAAAAATATCAAATACGAGGTCGCTATTTTTTTTATCTAAATTTCCAGTAGGCTCATCTCCCATTATAATATGTGGATCATTGATCAACGCTCTAGCGATGGCTACTCTTTGTTTTTCACCACCAGATAATTGATTTGCCTTTTTTAATGCAAGATGTTCAATGCCTAATAGTTTTAATTTTTCATAAGCACGATGCTCTACTTTTTCTTTAGAGTACTTATTCAATTTCAAACCCGGCAACATTACATTATTTAAAACATCAAACTCGTTTAGTAAATAATGAAATTGAAACACAAAGCCAATCTTTTCATTTCTAATTTTAGCTAAATAGCCTTCATCATTTTTAGGCATTACATCTTGATCTATATAAAGACTTCCTTCATAATCGGTGTCCATTGTAGACAAGACATATAAGAGGGTAGATTTACCACAACCAGATTTACCAGTAAGTGAGACGAACTCTCCTTTATTGATACTAAAATTAATATCATTAAGCACCTGCACTTTTACAGGGTCTTCAAAGTACTTAGTTATATTTTTTGCTTCTAGTATTTTCTGACTCATAACTATTTTCCCCTTATGATGACCACGGGGTCAATTTTACTTGCTTTTCTTGCAGGGAACCAACCAGCAAAATAAGTGGTGATTAAAGAGAAGCTGATGCCTATGATATAAAAAATGATACTATAATTAATAGGATAGGTTTTTACAGTGGGCAATGCTGCTGTAACAAAAGGTATTTGATCAATAATGCTGGATAAAATAAAACCAAATAATAATCCTGCCAGTCCTCCAAAAAAACCAATACTTAGTGCGATGTACATGAAAATGTTTTTAACATCCTTACCTGAAAATCCAGTTGCTTTTAAAATGGCAATAGAATCCATTTTTTCAAAAATCATCATGTTTAAAATATTGTATATACCAAAGCCAGCGACTACCAACAGCGTAATACCTACTGCATAAGAAATAATACTTCTTACTGCACTGCCTGTTTCAAATTGTGCATTAGCGGTTTGGATATCTTCGGCATCTGTTTGATACAATTGTACATATTCTTTAGAGGTTGGAATAGATAAATTAATGTCTTTTAATTTTATATCTATCTCGGTTACAAAGTTATTAGGCTTATTCATTATTTTTTGTACCGTATGTATAGAAGCAAAACTTTGAATTATATCAATCTCTTTTAAACCTGATTGAAAATACCCCACCACCTTTAATTGAAAACGATCTCCATTGGCAGTGGATAACTGAATAACATCCCCAATATTAACTAATAGTTTTTCAGCCAAGCTTTTCCCAAGTATAATTGTATTAGTTTCTCTATCCAAATCAGATGCATTACCTGAGACTATATAATCATCAAAATGAAAAAGTTTGCTTTCTTCTGATGCATTCACTCCATTTAATACTCCAGTAATATCTGTAGTTCCATTAATGAAAAATACCTGAGCGGTTAATTTTTGTGTAAACCCTGCCACTCTTGTATCTTTTTGTAATGAATTCATGATGGCTTGACTATTGTAAATAGCTTGTTTATTGGCGTCAGATTTGATGGATTGAATAAAATGATGTTTGCCTTTATAATCATTTGCCATTTTGATGGGCTGATTGGCATTGGGCTTAATATCATTATATAGCTTGATATGCGGTGTTCTGTTTAAAATTAATCCATCCAGCAAATCATTTAATCCATTCATGAAACCTAATAAAGTAATGAACATGGTAATACTAAAAGTTACACCAATGGCAGCCACCAAGGTTTGTCTCCATCTAGCTAAAAGAAGTGCTTTGGCAATATTGATTAAAATTCCCTTCTTCATTATTCAGGCTTCACTAATTCATCTTTTTCAGTAATACCATTAATAACTTCTACCTTATCATAATCTTTTAGACCAATAGTAATTTTTCTTTTTTCTTTATTGGCTAATAACACATATTTATCCTCTACTAAATAAGCTCTTGGAATAGTTAAGGCCTTGTTTTTAACTTGTATGATGATATTGGCTTCCGCACTTAGATTGGGATAAATATTATCTGGTCTTTTTACAAATATGGCATCTGCTTTAAAGGTTCTGGTTCTTTCGTTCATGATGGGATAAATCTTTTCAATTACAGCTTCGTAAACCTCTCCTTTATGACTATCCATGTTTACCAATACTTTTAATCCTTTTGATATCGTATTAATATCAAATTCATCAATTTGTAATTCTACATAAAAATCATTGGCATCGCCAATGATTGCAATTGGAGATTGTGTATTTGCTAATTCTCCTAACTGCTTATTGATGGTATATACTTTTCCGTTTACCTGACTTTTAATAATGAAATCATTCATGGTAACCGCACTGATAGATGCAGACCTATTGGTTTGACTGTTTTGAAAATTGATTTGCTTTTCTATATCATCTAATTTCAATTTAGCGGCTTTGTATAAAGTACTAGCATTTTTGAAACTCAAAGCTCTTTGATCTAATTCGTTCTTGGTACCAATTTCTTGTTCCCAAAGTTTTTCTTGTCTAGCAAGTAAAGAAGCTTCATTATCCATTTTTGATTTTGCTAATTCCAACTCTGTTTTTGCTTGTTCAATTTTTTCCTTATTGGATTGCGTGCTATTGAACAATGCATTTTGCTTCGCATTTTCATAATTTAAACTTTGAGCAGTATTGGCTAATTGTATAATTGTTTGACCTTTTGCAACCACATCTCCTTCTTTAACAAGTATAGATTCAATAATGCCTGATACCTTTGAGTATACTTCATATTGACTTTTACTCTTAATGGTTCCTGAAGCATATACAGACTGCGTAATATCTTCTCTTTGTGGGTATTGTTTTTCTTGCTTTTTGCCACAACCTATAAGAATAACCAAGAAAAAGTAGCTTATCAGATACTTATACATAAAACTATATTTGAAAATGATGACTAAAGCTACACTTATTTTGTAATTTTCTATTGCCTAAAAGCATGATTTATGAAAGTATTAAAACTGATTTTTATAAAGGTGGTTTTGTTGACTCCCATTTGTTTACTTGCACAAAAAGATTGGTTAATCCAACCTATTTCAAAAAAAGCAGAGATAGTCGTAAACAACCAATACATTCATTTGGATAATGGCCTAGTAAAAAGAAGTTTTTATATGGGAGCCAATCTTGCTTGTATCGATTATACCAATCTAACTACTGGACAACAACTGCTTAGAAGTATAGAGCCAGAAGCCAGAGTGGTTATAAATGGCAACTCATATAATGTTGGAGGATTAATTGGACAGTCTGAAAAAGCTTATTTAATAAAAGGATCAGAAAAGGGTTTAACTTCAGACAAAGATGCTTTTCAATTCAAAGCTTATAAAATTCAAATAATTTCTGATTATATCCAATGGAAACCTAATTCCTGGTTGTCTAATAGAAAACAACCAACAGGAAAATCTATTCGTTTACTTTTTATTTCAAGGAAACCGGAACTTCAAAACATATTGATTTCGGTAATGTATAATATTTATGATGGCATTCCTTTGATAACAAAATGGATTGAAATTGTCAATAATCGTGAACAGAAAGTAAAAATTAACAGAGTAGTCAACGAGGTATTAGGTTTGGTGGAAGAAGAAAGTGCCGTGGTGGGTAAGCCAGAAGTGATGAAAAAACAACATGGTATTTATGTCGAAACAAATTATGCATTTAATAATGCAATGCGTTATGATATCAGTGACCAGACCACTCACTGGAAAACAGATTCAAGTTATACCTCTCAAGTAAATTATAATTTTGAAACTCCTTGCTTATTAGAGATATATCCTGAAAGGGCTCCTGGTATTGAATTAGCGAGGGGTGAGACATTCAAATCAGTTAGAACCAACGAGCTTCTAATGGATAGTTATGACAGACAAAGAAGAGGTTTGATGCTTCGTAAAATGTATAGAACCATTGCGCCTTGGACCACACAGAATCCAATATTCATGCATTTGGTGAGTAAAAATGATGAAGAAGTAAAAGCTGCTATTGATCAATGTGTAGCAACTGGATATGAAGCAGTGATACTCAGTTTTGGAAGTCATTTGAATATGGAAGATTCAAGTCAACAAAATATTAATAAGTGGAAGGCCTTAGCAGCGTATGCACATCAAAAAAATATTTTACTAGGAGGTTATTCTTTATTTAGTAGTAGAAGGATTAGTGATGAAGATGATGTGATTGATATTAAAACAGGAAAACCAGGTGGTGCCTTTTTTGGTAATGCTCCTTGTTTTGGAAGTAAATGGGGCTTGGCCTACAGAGACAAGATTAAATATTTTTTCAAAGAAACTGGATTTGATATTTGGGAAAATGATGGACCTTATCCTGGTGATGTTTGTGCAAGCACGGTGCACCCTGGACATAAGGGTTATGATGATTCTCAATGGAGACAGATGGAGATTCAAAAAGAGTTGTATAAGTGGTTGAATGAAAGAGGAGTTTATATTAATGCACCCGATTGGTATTTTTTAGATGGTACACATAAAATAGCCGTAGGATATAGAGAGGTTAATTTTTCTTTATCCAGGGCACAACAAAAAATTATTAATAGACAAAATATCCATGATGGCACTATCGAAAAAACACCTTCCATGGGTTGGGGTTTTGTGCCTTTAACCAAATATCAAGGGGGTGGTGAAGAAGCAGTATTAGAGCCATTGCAAGATCATTTAGAAGATTATGAACAACTAATGATGCAATACTATGGTGCAGGTGTTCAAGCATGTTATAGAGGTCCTAGATTATATGATACAGAGCAAACAAAACAGAAGGTACAATCGGTGATTAGTTGGTATAAAAAATACAGGGCTATCTTAAATGCTGACATTATTCAGTTAAGAAGAGCAGATGGAAGAGATTGGGATGGTTGGTTACATGTAGACCCTTCTTTAGCTCAGAAAGGTTTAATGATGTTATTTAATCCAACCAATGAAACCATTACTAGAACGATTCAATTACCATTGTATTATACAGGGTTAGAAGACAAAGCCAAAATTGCACAGAAGGGTAAGGAAGTTAAAAGCTATACATTGAATAGAGCTTATGAAGCTGAATTCAGTTTCACACTAGCACCTGGTGCGTATGAGTGGTATACAATTGAGTAGTTTAATTCAAAAATATCTCATCAATAAAAATCCAAGCTGGTGTTCCTTTTCCAGGATGCCAGTTGGGTAATTTTTTAAGATTGGTTGCTACCAACTTATAAAATTTATAAGGAGTGGGTTTGCCAATGGCGCAGCTAAAACCTCTTGTTTCATTCAATGTCTTTGGTGTTGCATCGGTTACACCAGCATAAGTATTTTTTGAAACTAGTGTATAATTTTTTCCATCCATGCTGCCCATGACATCAATACTTACTATAGGGAAAATATAAGATCCTAAATTTACTAATGCGTTAAAATAAATTTCTTTGATAGCGGTGGGTTTATTAAAGCCAATCACCATTTCCATATTGGCATCTTTATAGCCCAACCATTTTGCGTTACCAAAATTCTTATCTCCTAACTCATAATCAAATAGCGTCTTTGGACCACTAGCTCTATATTTTGGATCAGGTAATTGAAGTAATACAATTGAATCTGGATGAATGGTAGACTTGTAAAAATTTCTTTGAACGATATCACTACTTATCCAACCTGATTTAAATGCTTTGGTTTTTACCACAGTATTGTTGAATAAACGAATAGGCTTTTTATAGATGGGACTATTTAAGCTATCTGGGTCGGTTCCATCTAATGTATATCTTATAACAGCGCCTTTCACAACATGTTTAATAGGGATATCTAAATGTGCTGGAATAATAGAAGAATCTTGTTCTATGCTTGGATTGATAATTTTAATGATTTCATTATCTAAATTATCACCTACAGTAACTAATAGATTTTTATTTTTTGATTGAATTAATTGAACTTGATCTTGTTTAATTTTTGTATTCCAAATATGAAGTTTTTCTATTGAACTTCCACTTACTAAATTATTTAATTCATTGGCACTTGCTTCAATACCAGCAATTGATAATGACTTTAACTTAGACAATGTCTTAATAGGCACTATAGTTTTAATGTTTAAGCCTGTATAATTTAAATTTAGTTTTTCTATTTGTTTAAAGCTTGCAATGATGCTTACATCTTCTTGTTGAAGTGGCATGCTTTGCATATTTAAAGAAATAATTTGCTCTTTAATTTTATCTAATTTTTTTAATTGCTCTCTATCGTAAAAAGAACCTTGAAAAAAATTTACCTCAATTAGGCTAGATCCAGGATATATATATTGTACATTACAATAATTGGTGTTATACTCGCTAATATCTGGTCCCACATTAGCTTTGTTTTTATTTTTCTCTACCGCTGGTTGATAGGTATTGGCTAATATGTATAAACTATCTGCTTTATTTAATTCAAGCATTTTTTTATTGAAATCGCCACCTGCGCTAATCCAATCGTTTAAAATTTTCAACTCAGCGGGCGTTAACTGTGGCTTACCGTCTGGAGGCATGTGTTTTTCTTCATTCAGTGGCAAATGGATTCGCTCTATAATGCTCGATGTGCCAGATAAATCTAATACTGAACCGTGTTTGCCTCCTTTCAATATATGCTCCTTGCTATCTAGTAATAAATTTCCTTTTACTTTTTTGGGCCCATGACAGCCAACGCATTTGTCCAACAAAATAGGCTGAACTGCTTTTTCATAAATAGAGGCCGTGCTATCTAATACTTTGATTTTGGTGGTATCTGCAGTAGTATTAGTGGTTTCAGGCATACTAATTGCATCAACACCATGGGTTAATTGTGCCCCTTTATGTGTAAATACAGTTACTAAAATCAATAAGAATAATCCAATAGTAATTCTTTGAGTTTTACTTTCTTGAAATGGTTTGTAATGATGATTGATGATGACCAATATCCAACTACATAAAGCAATTGCAACGCCACCCCATTGATGCTGCGTTAGTAAATCTTCCGCATAACTATTTTCTTTTGAAAGAAATAAGCCTGTAATAGCAACTAATACTGCCATCAAGGCATTGATTAATAAAACAGGTTGCTCAATGTTTTTAGTAATTTTTCCAGCAGGGGTAAAGATGAGGTATAATGCAATAACAATACTTAACACAATTGGAAAATGCAATAACAATGGATGAAATTTGCCCATCCAAGCCATACCAATATTTAAATGTAGATTTTCTTTGAATACTACAATAAAAATCAAAAATGGATTAAGTATCCACAATGCATTCCCTATAAAAGCAAATACCTTCGTTGACTTCATGCTTAACTAATTATTTCATTGATCACATTACCGGCAACATCAGTTAATCTATATCTTCTGCCTAAATGCTTAAAAGTAAATTCTTCATGATTGATTCCCATTAAGTGCATCACTGTTGCATGGAAATCGTGTACATGTACTGGAAGTGTATTGATATTATAACCAAACTCGTCTGTTTCTCCATGAACACCAGGTTTTACCCCACCCCCAGCCATCCAAATAGTAAAGCATCTTGGATGATGGTCTCTTCCATAATTGTCTTTTGCTAACGCACCTTGACAATAATTGGTTCTTCCAAATTCGCCTCCCCAAATAACCAAGGTTTCATCTAATAATCCTCTTTGTTTTAAATCTTTCACCAATGCAGCAGAAGCTTGATCTACATCTTTACATTGTCCTTCTAATTGAGAAGGTAAATTATCGTGTGCATCCCAACCCTGATGATATAATTGAACAAAGCGAACACCGTTTTCAGAAAGCTTTCTTGCCAACAAACAATTCGCAGCATAGGTTCCAGGGACTAAACAATCAGGCCCGTACATTTTTACAATAGATTCTGGCTCGTTTTGTAAGGAAGTAATTTCTGGAACGGCCATTTGCATTCTATAAGACAATTCATATTGTTGAATTTTAGCCACAATCTCAGGATCTCCAATTTCTTTATAAGAAGCTTCATTTAAAGAAGCAATCTCATCTAACATAGCTCTCTTGTCCTCTCTTTGAATAAAAGAAGGGTCTGATAAATATTTTACAGGTTCTTCACCACTAGTGAATTGAACCCCCTGATGTATGGAATCTAAAAATCCATTGTTCCAAAGTTTTGAGTAAACCCCTTGTCCATTTCCTTTACCCTTGCTTAATAAAACACAGAATGCAGGAAGGTTTTTATTTTCACTACCCAAGCCATAACTAATCCAAGAGCCCATACTAGGTCTATTGCCTACTTGAGCGCCTGTTTGGAAAAAGGTTAATGCAGGATCGTGATTGATGGCTTCTGTATACATGGTTTTCACAATACATAAATCATCTGCAATACTTGCTATATGTGGAATGGTTTCACTAAACCATGCACCATGTTGTCCATGTTGTGAGAAATTGAATTTGGTACCTGCCAATGGAAACTTTGCTTGATTGGCTGTCATGCCTGTTAATCTTTGACCCATTCTAATGCTTGCTGGAAGATCTTCTCCATGCATGCTTTGTAATTTGGGTTTATAATCAAACAAGTCTAATTGAGATGGTGCACCATTTTGAAATAAGTAGATTACCCTTTTTGCTTTAGGCGCAAAATGAGGTAATACATTGGCAAATAATTCGTCTTCTGTTTTTCCTTCAAATAAACCTGGAGCCACAAGAGAGCCCAATGCTAAACCACCAATACCTAAACTCATTTTAGATAAAAACTTTCTTCTATTTTGATTTAAGCCATGTTCTAAAAATTCTTTCATAAGCTTGTTTTAAGATTTGGTGATGGCTTCTTCCAGGTTATACATAATTAATATAGTCTTCATTAATGCAGCAGCTTCTGCTTCATTGTATTTTCTAGAAGGTTGAGCAAATTCACCTATTGCCAATGTCTCTTTGGTTAATGCTGGCTTTTGTTGGTATACTGATAACTGACTTTCGCAATACTTGATTAATTTATTTTTCTCAAATCTTGTTGCTGGTCTAATTAAAATTGATTCAAAAGCTTTTTCTATTTTTTCTTCCAAGCTTTCATTGCCCATACTTATTTTTTGAGCCATCACTCTAGAGGCTTCTAATATCGTAGGATCGTTCAACATATTCAATGCTTGCAATGGAGTATTGGTACTGCTTCTTTTGGCTTCACATTGATCTCTATTACTTGCGTCAAAAATCATCATACTAGGAGGAGGTGCAGTTAACTTAATGAAAGTATATAATCCTCTTCTGTATAAATCGTTATTGTGATCTTGTTTATAGCTAGCCAATACGCCTCTTCCACTGGTGGTGCTTTCCCAAACTCCTTTTGGTTGATAAGGTTTTACGCTTGGTCCACCAATTGTATAATTTAATAAACCACTAGAGGTTAAAATAAAATCTCTTACAATTTCTGCTTTGTATCTAATTCTTGGAGATCTTGAATAGTAAACATTGTCAGGATCTTTTTCTAATTGTTTTGAATGAATCTCACTTGATTGTTTATAGGTACTACTAGTTACTATTTTTTCTACTAAATATTTTATGTCCCAATTATGTTCCATAAAATCTACTGCCAACCAATCTAATAATTCTGGATGAGTAGGCAATTCTCCTTGCAAGCCATAATCGCCTGATGTTTTTACAATGCCTTTCCCAAAAATTTCTTGCCAAATAAAATTCACAAACACTCTAGCGGTTAATGGATTCTTTTTGTTCACTGTCCAACCAGCTAGGCCCAATCTATTTCTTGCATATTTAGTGGTATCAAATGGCATGATAGATTCTAAAGCAGTAGGTTTTACTTCCACAGTAGAAGGCGCATCATAACTTCCTCTATTCAATATATAAGTTGGTCTTGGTTTACTAGAATCTCCCATTACTGCAACTTCAATGGTATTGGTGTCTTTGGTATTAATGTATTGTAAAAAGTTTTTTCTATCATCTGCAGTGATAAATAATTTAGGATTTTTTGCAGGAGTTGAAATACTTACATCACCCTCATATCCTTTTTCTTTGCTGATATTAAAGAAACCGTATAATTGATAATAATCTTTTGCAGAGAAAGGATCGTATTTGTGATCATGGCATTGAGCACACTCAATAGTTACACCTAATACTGCTTTACCGTATGTCTTGGTTTTATCAATATTATAAGACACTCTATATTCTTCCTCAATCACTCCACCTTCTTCTGTGTATTTATGATTTCTAAAAAAGGCGGTTGCTAAAATAGTTTCTTTTGTAGCATTTGGTAATAAGTCTCCAGCAATTTGTTGTGTTAAGAATTGATCATAAGGCATGTTCTTATTGAATGCGTTAATAACCCAATCTCTCCATGGCCATTGTGTTCTAATATTATCATCCTGAAATCCATAAGAATCTGCATACCTAGCTAAATCTAACCATAGTACGCCCATTTTTTCTCCATAAGCCGGTTTCTTTAATAAGGATTTCACCATTTGTTGATACCAATTGGCTTGATTATTATTTGTCCATTGTAGATATTCTTGGTGTGTAGGAGGTAAACCAGTGATATCTACAAAAGCTCTTTTGATTAAGGCATTTTTGCTAGCTTCTTCATTAGGACTAAATCCCTTTTTTTCCATCGCAGCTAAAATAAAATGATCTATTTCGTTGCTAGGCCATTGGGTGTTTTCAATAGAAGGCAATTTTGCTTTTACGGGAGTTACAAAAGCCCAGTGCTTTTCATATTTGGCTCCTTGCTTGATCCATTTTTTAAATAAAGCAATTTGTTCAGGGCTTAAAGGAGTTAGATGACTTTCAGGTAAAGGCATCATTATTTTTGGATCGGTAGATTCTATTCTGGTGATTAATTCACTTAATTCTGGATGACCAGGCACTATGGCAAATTTTCCTTTTGATTTTTTTAAAGGGGCATAAGCAAATGCTGCTTGATCTAATCTAAGTTCTGCTTTTACTTTTTTTACATCAGGACCATGACAAGTAAAACATTTATCTGAAAGTATTGGACGAATATCTCTATTATAAGAAACTATTTCATTGTCTGCATTGGATTGACTCAATGCAAAATATCGAATACCCATAATAACTACTACTGCTAATAATAGTATAGCCGAAATGGTTATGGTTTTTTTATTGATCCAAATTTTCATGAATAAAAATTAAACTCTAGAAAATTTAAATGGATATACTTTTCCAGAAGCCCATTGAGCTACATAGATACTTCCTTCATTGTCTACACAAACATCGTGAGGATGAATTAAAATTTTATCTGTTTGTGACATAGGTTGTAATACACCATCCACATATTGAGGTGCTGATCCACCTAAATTAGAAACCACTTTATTGTTTTTATCTAAGATGGTAATGAATCCAGACTTTTCATTGTCCAAGCTTGGAGATCTAAGTACTGCTGCATATAAATGATCTCCTTTAATCACTGGTCTGCAAACACAAGCGCCTGGTAAATGAATCACTTCCAATAGTTTTCCGTCTAAAGAGAAACGCTTAAATGCATTTCTAGTTCTATCTGTAATTAATAATGTTGTTGTACCATTTCTTTTATCTACACAAATTCCATGTGCATTATCAAAATGAGCTTCTCCTTCTCCTCTTCCTCCAAATACATTTTTTAAATTTCCTTTCTCATCATAATGCATGATATGTTGTGCACCATATCCATCAGCAATATAAAAATCTCCATTCTCTAAAACTGTAGTTTCTGTTGGAACAAATGCTTCTGGCTTTTCATAAGCAGGCACATCTTTAGGCGCATTGATGGTCAATAATATTTTTCCATCCATAGTTGTTTTGAAAACCTGATGTGTATTGGTATCGGTAATGAATAAAAAATCTTCTTTACCATTGTGTTGAATAGTTAATCCATGTGCACCAGGAAATTGATGTCCCCAACTCTCAATGAGTTTGCCTGATGTATTATATACAATTACATTGTTTTTTGTTTCATTGGTTAACAAGACAATTCTTCCTTTGCTGTCTTGCACCATTTCGTGACAATCGTTTACAGGTGTTTGACTAGGGTTTAAATTACCCCATTCTGTGTTTAGGGTATATGTCATTTTATTATGACCATACACTGGACTGTTTTTCACGAGATTATTTTTTTTGGTAATGAGTAAGCCTACAGAGGCAATAGATACATTTTTTACAAATGTTCTTCTTTTCATAAGACAATAATTTAGCAAGCAATCGTTAATGAGATACCTTCTTAAAGATAACTTATTGTCTATTTATTTGAGGCAGTAAATTCAATTTTTTGAGTAGCGTCAATCTTGAGCCAAACAAAGGCTCCAAGCATTACCATTACCCCTATAAAAAGTACGGGTAAGTAATAGCCAAAATTAGATGCCAGGTATCCAAACAAAATAGTACTAAAATATGCACCCGTTAATCCTGCGCTATTCATTGATCCTGAGACAGTTCCGCTCTTGTCACCCCCTAAATCCATGGCAACTGCCCAGGCAACCGGAGCTGTGAGGTCCATAAAAGCCATTCCAATAGCTAATCCAATGATTGCCAACATGTTATCATTAACTAGAGAGGCAGAAATAATACAAATTCCTGAGACAAATAAGCCCACCATTGGCACAATTCTTCGACCCCATTTCTTGCCCCATTTTAAACAGGCTTTATCGCTTAACCATCCTCCAGCAAAGCAACCCAAAGCTGCTAACAAATAGGGAACAGATGAGGCCCACATTAATGCATCAGCAGAAATATTTCTTCCCTTTTGTAAATAAGTATGAAACCAACTTTGAAAAAAATAAGCACCAATTGCATAACACACATACATGATTAATAAGTATCCTAAATTTTTATTCTTGAATCCAGATAAGAAAGAAGTTTTTTCTTTGCTGCTGTGCGTGTTTAATTCTCTATGTGTATGTATAAAATCCAATTCTTCCTTACTGATAGAGTTGCTTTGAGCAGGTTCTTCTTTATGCCAAAAAATCCAAAACAAAGTCCAGAGTATTCCTATAAATCCTAAAATATAAAAACTAGTGTGCCAAGAATATTTTTGTTGAATAGGTAATACAACAAAAGGAGTCAATGCTGCTCCTAATCTTGAAGCGCCCCATATCACTGCTTGTGCGCGTCCTCTTTCAAATGCAGGAAACCATTTTGATAACACAATAGAAGTGTTTGGATAAGCACCTGCTTCTCCCATACCAAATAAAAATCTTACTAAAAGCAACATCAAAAATCCATTCGCGAATCCTGTAAGGATGGTAAACAATGACCACCAAAGTACAACGCGAATTAAAATTTTCTTTCCACCAAATTTGTCTCCCAACCATCCTGTTGGAATTTCAAATGCTGCATAAGCAATAGTAAACATACCTAGTATCCATCCCCATTGATTGATACTAATATGCAAATCGTTCATGATGGATGCACTTGCAGAAGATAAAGCGATTCTATCCAAGAAAGTAATCATGGACAGAATCGCTAATACTAATAATACCTGGTATCTCTTCTTCACCTAAATACCTTAATTAATATTTTGTAATACCTGGTATTGCAATAGGGTAGCTACCATCAGCGTTTGGAACCACTGGTGGTGTTGCATCCCAAGCGTATACCTTAGGATGAATATCTAAACCAGAATTGATGGCTTTATCCCAATAAACCATTTGTCCACTATAAGTAGCCATTCTACCTAAGATAGAAGTCATTGTACTTTTTGCGCCATTCTCTGCATCAGCAAATTTGTATTCACCTTTTGCTATGGCTGCAAATAATTCATCGTGTTCTGTTTGATAAGGATTGTTTTCTTTTTTAGTATCGTACTGATAAATAATTTTACCACTATGATCTTTAATATGTGCAGCACCACAGGCAATTCTTCCCTTCGTGCCGATTAATAATTCATCCACTCTACTCATGGTGCCTGGCATATGTCTACACTGACTATTTAAAATAGAACCATCTGCATATTCAAACTCTACAAAGTGGTGATCAAAAATTTCTCCATGCTCTTTACTTGTTCTAACCTGTCTTCCACCAAATCCTTGCGCTTTCACTGGATAACCACCTTTGAACCAATTGATCACATCTAAATTATGAATATGTTGTTCGGTAATATGATCACCACATAACCAATTAAAATAATACCAGTTACGCATTTGGTATTCCATTTCTGTTTGACCCGCTTTTCTTGGTCTGGTCCAAACGCCATCATTATCCCACCATGCTTGCATGCTAGTGATATTACCAATCAAATCTTTTCTTTTAAATAATTCTCTATAAGAATTTTGATAATGTCTTTGTAATCCAACTACTACATTTAATTTCTTTTGCTTGGCAATTGCTGCAGTAGCTAATACTTTTTGAACACCTGCAGGATCAGTTGCTACAGGCTTTTCCATGAATACATGCTTGCCTTGATTAATTGCTTCTTCGAAGTGAATAGGTCTGAAACCCGGAGGGGTAGCTAATATTACTACATCGGCTAATGCAATGGCTTTTTTGTATCCATCAAATCCAGTAAATTTTCTTTCTTCTGGAACATCTAATCTTTTAGCTAATTCACCAATACTATTATTAATTTCTTCTGTTAATGCTTTATGGCAATTATCTAGATTGTCTTTGAATGCATCACACATTGCCACAATTTTTACATTTTGTTTGCTTGACAATGCTTGCATAGCAGCACCAGTTCCTCTTCCGCCACAGCCTACCACTGCTACTTTAATAGTATCTTCTGCACCAGAAAAAAAGTTTGCTTTGGATAAAAGCGGAGCTGTCATTAATCCTCCAGCCATTAAGCTGCTATTAATAACAAAATCTCTTCTTGATTCATTGTTTAGGTTTTTCATACAATCGTTTTTATAAGTGAATATAGTTATTGAAAAATTGGTTGACTTCTTCTTCTGTTGGTTGCTTCTTTGGTCTTACTAGTCTAAAGCCAACCTGTTTAGCTTCTGTTAACCACCATTTGCTTTTAGGAATTTGTGGATCGCGTCTATTCCAAATAGGATCTGAATGAAATCTTTCTGCAGATTTTAATTGTAAAGCATTGTCTAAAAAACTGCCACCTTTTAATACTTTAGGATATTTTGCATTATTGGCTGGAATCATAGGATCCTTTGTGGACATGGTTTCTATGCTGTTTTCGGAATAATGATCTAATGTCCATTCTAAGATATTACCCAGTATATCATATAGGCCCCAAGCGTTTGCTTTCTTTTGTCCCACTTTATGATACACGGCTTTGCTATTTTTTTGATACCATGCATATTGATCTAAGAGTGCTGCATTATTTCCAAAAAAATATTGCGTGGTGCTACCCGCCTTGCAGGCGTATTCCCATTCCGCTTCTGTAGGTAGGCGGTAGCTGGGCAATAAAATTCCATCTTCCATTCTTACACGACGGTAGCCTTTACCACCTTCGTTTTTGGGATTGTTGTCTTTAACACCAGGAGATTTTTGCTCGCCTTGGTATTGTCCGGCAAAATAAGTTTCAGTAGTGAAATGCTCAGAAGCATTTTGTGCGGCTGTATTCCATTTCAAGATTTTCTCACGAATCAAAATGAATTCATTCACGCGATCCGTTCTCCATTGGCAATAATCATTGGCTTGCAACCAGTTTACACCTACCACTGGATAGTCACGGTATGAAGGATGACGGAAGTAGTAATCAACAAAAGGCTCGTTGTACTCCATTTTCTCACGCCAAACCAAAGTATCAGGCAATGCACGGTTCACCAATTCAGGGAATTCCTCACCATAAACAAGTTTCATCCAGTACAAATAATCCAACCAATATTGATTGGTGACCTCTGTTTCATCCATGTAGAATGAGGAAACCGTT